>JAEEGL010895634.1_pt1 | contig 23151 bp, 17 predicted proteins | sample 9134231 | NCBI WGS metagenome assembly JAEEGL01 (sample SAMN16246548, study PRJNA631951) | gut metagenome | biome: gut microbiome; feature: rumen; material: fiber-attached | host: Bos | place: Iran: Karaj | collected 2018-10
AATATTGATATCTTTAATCTTGTCATCATCAAGAATAACACCCATAGCCTCAGCCGCAGCTTGCGCAAATGATCCTATATTTTCTGTAATTAAACCAGAAATATCAATGTTATTAGCTTCTTTATAATCATAAAATCTTGTTTTTCCACCAATATTTAATTCTATTGGATAAGATAAACCACCTGTATTATTTGTTAATAGATTTGATAATTTATTTCCATTTTGTGTATCAAGCTTACCTAAATAAGTATTGATAATACTTGGAATACTTGAATATAAATACGCTCCATTAAACATTGTATCTAGTCCAATAGATGCTACACCACTACGATAGAAGAATACATCAGTAACATCGATATTACCTTTATAGATTAAATTGTTGCTAGAATCATATAAAGCAGAATCATCACATATTGCTTCTTGAGTTGTTTGAATAGCTTGATACATGCTTAACCAATCATCAAAAGACCCAATTGCATAATTAGTAAGTAGAGTATCACCATATCCATTCTTTTCAAAGAATTCGCCTATTGTTGATGTAACAGTAGTTCCATCATTTAATGTGAATTCATATTCCTTTGTTTCATTTGGCTTAACATATTCATTGCTGCCAGCATATAATAAGAAATTTCTTGCGTTTGAAAGTAAAGAGTTTTTTATTTCTAAATTTTTAGTTGAAAATGCCCTAATAACATTTTTACCATTTGAAACTCTTGAATTAATAATTGTATTATCATTTCCATTTATGTTAATTACTATACCTACATAGTCAAGATATGCTAAAGAATTTGAAAAATCGCAGTTTTTCATATTGATGTCATTTATTTTTATATTATTTCCATCCATATATATTCCACAGTTATCCTCGCCAAATGCCTCAACTAAAGGCATATTGTAGTGATTACCTAAGCTATAGAAAGGTAGAGGACCACGATATAAATCACTTGGCATAAGAGTAGGAACAATTATTTTTTCTCCGCTATCAATAATTATTTCACTTGTTCCTGTAGGATAAGTTAAATTATGCATATTTATTGTATAACCATTACCATATAAATCTTTTTGAACTCTTAAACCTGCATAAACTAAATCATTAATCTTTGGTTCGTTTAAAGAATTAGTTTCAATGTTATTATTCCATTTATCGATAAATTCATGGTTATAAGTTGTTTCATATTTATACATTTCATTTTCAAAATTGAATTTATTATTTTTAAGTGTTCCAAATAATTCAACATTGTTGTTATCTTTAAGAAGATTATAATTTGAAAGAGATTCAAATGATTTCCTTAAAACTACTATTTCACCATTAGTTGATTTATTTGTACAATATAATAAATCTTCATATGTATAAACATTTATTCCATCTTTAACAATATCAAAAGAATAGCTTTGATCACTTATAGGAACTTCATGATTTATCCCTAAAGTGATATTAGCACTACCAGCGTCATTTATTAAGATGCTACCTGATTTTAAATCAAATTCAATGTTAGATGAAGTGTCTTTAACATATAAATACTCATTATAATCTTCAGGTACAACTTTGATATTTAAGTTAAATTCGGCTTTTTTCTTTTGATTTCCATTTAAATCAAATTCACCATAATAAATAGTTGAATCAATATTTGATTGACTAGCTTTTATTTCAGGGTTAATAATGATTGCTCCATTATCATAAATTATGGCATTCATGCTTTTACTTACATTACCTTTTTTGTTTTTGCAAGTGATTATTACATCACCAACTGATAAGGCATTAAGATATGTTTTATCATTTTCAGTAGTAATAGAAGCATGTGTTTCTAAATCAGTTTTATCTTTATTAGTTAAAACCCATTCAAGTTCATTTCCAGGGCTTATTTCATAATCCTTTTCTGCAACATAGTCGGCTTCAAGTAATTCTTTACTTCCTACTTTAAATGCCTCTGTTGCATCATATTTCCAGTTGATATCAATAATATCATTTTCAATCAACTTATACGTAGTTTTAACTGCAGCTGCACCAATTAACGCAATTATAAAAGGTATTAAAAGTAAGATTATTAAGTTTTTCTTAATCATTTTAACACCTCCTTGTGTTAATTAGTTGTATTTTTTTCTAACAGATTCTATTAGTATAAAATCCTTTTCCATGTTTTTAAATACGTTAATTACATAATATATTCCAACTATTGCAATTGCTAGAATAGCAATCAAATATATTAAGTAAATGTTTAAATTAAGTATTGCCAATATCACAGATACTATAAAGAATACTAAAGGTAGAAGATACGAATAAAGATTTGAAATAAATGTGTTTCTAGGCTTATTCGATCTAATTCTTAATTCTTCATATAAACATATAGAATCATAAATGAATAGAATTATTGTAACTAAAACTATAGATACTAAGAATATTTCAATGCTAATACCTTTAGCAATTACTAAAACTAAACCAGTTATGAAAAATGATATGAACGATAAACTAAATGGAATAATCATTTTGATTAATAATTGCATTTTGTATTTAACAGGTATCATTTTCATAATAGTTATTGTTTTTTCTTCCATTTGAATATAATTTGTTGCACCCTGATTAATTATTAAAGTGAACAAAATAAGAAGTAGTATATCTAAAAGTGTTATAAAGTTAGGAACAATACTTATATAATATGAGAATGTTCCTGTTCTAAATATTAGATTTAGAGAATCTATAATTAGATATGCTAAGAAGGGTTGAATCAGTAAAAGACAAATAAATGAAATAATATAATTATCATTTTTAGTTAGAACTAAGAATTCTTTCTTAATCAAAGTCGTTTTTAAAGATTCATTTTTAAGATTATCATTAATATCTTTAGGCTTAGATACAACTATAACATTCTTATTGTGCTTGTAGAATAATGTAGATGTAAATATACCTAAGGCAAATACAATAAGATTTACTAAGAAGAATATAATATTTGTATACTTTAAATCAACAAATGTTTTGATAAATGGACTTGCAGGAAGTTCAAATGCCATCATAGATTTAAATGTATTTATTTTTTCTTGTGTAAATAGTGTTAGTATATTTCCACCTGCAACTAAATTTACATATACTGTTAGTACTTTAGAATATAAGTATGTTGCAATACCTAATATTACTAAATACACAATAAACCTTAAAGCAAAGCGATTTTTAAGCTTGTTTTTTATTAATGTGTATGGACAAAGTAGTAATAATGCTATACCCATATCAAAGAAGAATGCAATTAAGGGGTAAAATATAGCAATAAAGTAGAAGCTTATATTTACCTTTGTTATTATTCCATAAGCTACAAATAGTGGGTATGTGAATATGAAATTCACTATGAAATAATAGACAAATAAGAATAATATTTTTGAAATTATAATGTCTCTATTTCTTATTGGGAATTTGCTCGTTAATTCAATATCGTTTTTATTGAAGAAGAGCTTATTACTCCTAACCATAAACGACAATATCAAAATTACTGATATAACAAACAGAAATAATGACATTATTGATTGTTCTGCATATTCATATATGCTTATTTTTTTAAGCACATTGATTAGTATAAATAAGAGTATCGCAACAAATATAAACGCAAATAATAATTTAACTGTTAGTGCTAAAAATTTCTTTTTAAAACTTCCACCACTAAAAAACAATCTAAAATCTTTAAGAATTAAAGTTTTCAATTTTCTTCATAAATCTTAATGAAGATATCTTTAAGCTTATCTTTTAGAGTTGGATCTTCATCGAGATTATACAATCCTTTCACGTTTCCTTTGTTTATAATTGCGACTCTATTACATATATCACTAACAAAATCAATATTGTGACTTGTTAGAAATACTGTGTTGCCCATCATTGAATATTCAACCATCATTTTCTTTAACTCTTCAACCGCAAGGAAGTCAAGTCCAACAGTTGGTTCATCTAAAATCCAAATTTTAGGACTATGTATTAAACTAGAAACAAGTGATAATTTTTGTTTCATACCATGAGAATAACCGCTAATTTGGAAGCTTAAATCATCAAGTTTGAATTCTAATCTTTTGCATAAATTTATGTATCTATTTTTAAAAGTAGAGGGATCAACTTTGTATATGTTAGAGATAAACTTTAAATATTCCATACCAGTCATTTCTTCATACAAAATAGGTTCAGATGAAACATATCCAATTAGTTTTTTTACCTCAATTGGGTTACTTTTGATATCGTAATCATAAATCTTAATAGTACCACTATCAAATTTCTTCATACCAATCATGCAGTCAATAGTAGTAGATTTACCAATACCATTTCTACCGATAAAGCCAAACAATTCACCCTCATAAACTTCTAATGATAAATCAGTTAAAACTTTCTTTTCACCATATGATTTATTAAGTTTATCAATTACAATATCTAATCTCTTTTCCATAGCTTCACCTCATAAATAATTTTTTTAGAATTATTTATTTTTTCTCTATTTTAAAATAATACGTTTCTATTATATCATAGATATAAAATAAAACAACTAGCAAAATAAAAACAAGACTTTTTTGGTTAAAATGTCTCGTTACGTAAAGCAAACAAAAAAACGCATAGTTATGCGTTTTCTATTTCTTTTCTTTGAAATCTTCAACGATGTTTAGATCATCCATTGTCGCAGAACCATCTACATCATTTTCATTTATATCTCTATCACTATTTTCATAATCTTCAATATCAGTTTCTTCATTTTTTTCAACTATAACAACATAATCATCATCATTCTTTCTAAATGCAAAAGTTCTAATAACAATTACTAGATTTGCTAAAAAACTAATGAATAAACTAATTGCCATAATGATTGCTCCAAATTGTACTTTCGCATCATCATTCCATAAAGATTTATTGATTGGTCCACTAGGGGATGTAATTTGTTTAATTAATAGTACTAATATAGCACTTAATAGCGATAATACCAAAGTAATTATTGGAATATATTTGTTTTTGTCATAACTTATTGAAACCAAAGTAGTAATAAGTGCTAATATGTTTGATAGAACTATTACTAAAACAAAGAACTTAAATCCATTATTTATATTTATTAAATCAAATGTGCTATAAGTCGCATATTTGTTATCTTGATATTTTATGTTTGGTAAGAATAGGCATATTAATGCTAAAACCATAAAAACCAAGCCTACAATCTTAAATTTTTGCTTAAAAGTCATTTTAATCACCAAAATAATTATAAATAAATTATTTAAAAATGTAAAGAATAATAAAAAAATATGGTAAAATAAAAGAATAGGTGGTGTTATTATGGCTTCTAAAAATAAAGTAATTTTAATAGATGGTTCATCATTTATGTATAAAGCATATTTTGCCCTAGCAGTAGTAGGAAACTTTATGAAAAATTCAAAAGGATTATGCACTAATGCTATTTATACATTTATTAATATGATGACATCAATTTTAAAACAAACTAATCCAAAAAAGATATTAGTTGCTTTTGATGCTGGTAAGCATACATTCCGTCATGATTTATGTGAGACATATAAAGATGGTAGAAGACCAATGGATGATGAAATGCGTATGCAAATACCTTATATTAAAAAGTATTTAGATTTGATTGGTGTATCTAGATATGAAATTATAAATTATGAAGCTGATGATATAATTGGTACACTCGCAAAAGAAGCTGAAGAAAAAGGTTATGAAGTAAGTATCTATTCATCAGATAAAGATTTATTACAACTTATAACTGATAACGTCACAGTTTATAAATCTAAAAAGGGTATTAATGACTTAGAAGAATTTAATAAAGCACACTTTATAGAGACATATGGCTTTGAGCCAATTAAAATGATTGATCTAAAAGCTTTAATGGGTGACCCATCTGATAATCTACCTGGAATTAAGGGAATTGGGGAGAAAACAGCATCTAAATTAATCATCGAATATGGCTCAGTTGAGGGAATTATTGAAAATAAAGATTCTATCAAAGGTAAAATGGGAGATTTAATTAGAGAGAACTATAATGATGCTTTAATGACTAAACAAATGGTCACAATAAATAGGGAATCTCCAATTGAAATAACTATTGATGATATAGATAGAAAAGAAGAAAGTGATGAATTAATTGATTTCTATAAAGACTTAGAATTTAATTCATTTTTAAAGAAAACAAAAGTCACAAAAGCTAGTAGTTCTAATTATTTAGTTAATGATAAAACAAATGCTTTTATTGATAAATCTAGTATTTATTTAGAAATGTTAGATGAAAATTATCATAATGGTAATATTATTGGAATAGCTATATCTAATAGTAATGGTAGTTTCTATTTTGATAGTAACATAATTAGTGATTTAGATTTTAAGAAATTCATGGAAGATGAAAATATTAAAAAGTACACATTCAACTATAAGAGATTAAAGGTTAGTTTAATGTATAAAAATATAAATGTTAGAGGAATAGATTTTGATTTACAACTAGCAAGTTATTTAATAGATCCAAAAACAGTAAAAGATGATTTTTCAAAAACTGTAGGTTTCTATGACTTTGATATGCCACTTGATGAACAAATATATGGTAAAGGAGCAAAGATAGCTTTACCTGAAAGAAATATTTATGAATCTCACATTGTAAAAAAAGCTGAAGCTATATTAGCATTAAAGGATACTTTAATTAATAAGCTAAAAGAACAAGAACAATATGATTTATTCTATAATATTGAAATACCTCTATCTACTTGTCTAGGTGATATGGAGTATTCTGGGATGAAAATAGATTTAATTGAATTACATAGACAAAAAGATGAAATAAAACAAAGAATAGATAATCTAACAAACGATATATATGAGGTTGCTGGAGAAGAGTTTAATATATCAAGTACTAAGCAACTTGGTGTGATACTATTTGAAAAGTTAAATCTACCTAATGGTAAGAAGACAAAGACTGGTTATTCTACAGATAGTGATACACTAGAATCCATTAGATATTATCATGAATTACCAAGCTTAATATTAGAATATAGAAGATTAACTAAGCTTTATTCTACATATCTAGAAGGTATTGAAAATGTCGTAACTAATGGATTTGTTCATACTATATTCTTACAAACTCAAACTGAAACAGGTAGATTATCATCTATTGAACCAAATCTACAAAATATACCTATTAGAACAAGTGAAGGTGCATTAATTAGAAAGATATTTATTCCAAGTAATGATGTATTTGTTTCTATGGATTATTCACAAATAGAATTAAGATTACTTGCGCATATTGCAAATGTTAAAGAAATGATAAGTGATTTTAATAATAATAGAGATATTCATGAAGAAACAGCAAAATTCATTTATAAGAAAGATTTTGTTACAAAGATGGAACGTCAAAGTGCAAAAGCTATAAACTTTGGTATAATTTATGGAATGAGTACTTGGAGATTAGCAAATGATTTAAAAATTAGTAATAATGAAGCAAAACAATTTATGGATAATTATTTCTTAAGATTTAGTGAAATTAAAACATATATGGATAGTACAGTAGAATTTGCTAAAGAAAATGGTTATGTAAAAACTATAATGAATCGTCGTAGATACATTCCTGAGCTAAATAACCCTGTATATATGGTTAGAGAAGCTGGAAAGCGTAATGCTATGAATGCTCCAATACAAGGGTCGGCTGCTGATTTAATAAAGTGCGCTATGGTATTAATACATAAAAAGTTTGAAGAACTTAAATTAAAGAGTAAAATAGTAAGTCAAATACACGATGAATTAATATTTGATTGTGTAAGTGAAGAAAAAGAATTAATAATGAAAATAGGAAAGGAGATTATGGAGAATGCGTTTAAATTATCCGTTCCACTAGTTGTATCTGTTGGGGAGGGTAAAACGCTATTTGACGCCAAATAAGAGATATGAATAATATATTTAAAAGAAGAAGTTGTAGAAGCTTTAAAGATATAGAAGTAAAGATGGAAGATATTAAAGAGATGCTTTATGCAGCTATGCAAGCACCAAGTGCAATGAAACAAATTCCTTGGGATTTTGTTGTAGTTGATAAAAGTGAAATAAGTACTTTAATTAATTGTTCACATGGTGCACAATCACTTAAAGAATGTAATAAGGTAGTTATATTTGTAATGCGTAATGACTTAAAGTGCCCTGAGTTTTTACAACAAGATTTATCATGTGCAATTGATAATTTTATGCTTGAAGGTGCTGATAGAGGAATTGCAACTATTTGGATTGGTACATACCCACATAAAGAAAGAATAGACTTTTTAAAGAATTATTTAAAAATTGATGAACCATTCATTCCTTTTGCAATGGTAGGTGTAGGTTATCCAAAGGATGAAAAATTATTTAAGTTTGATGAAACAAGATTTGATGATAAAAGAATTCATATAGGGAAGTGGTAATATGCCAGAACTACCAGAGGTAGAAACAGTTGTTAGAGGTTTAAAAAAATATATATTAAATAAGCAAATAAAAAAAATAGATGTATATTATGCTAAACAAATACATGGTGATATCTATAGTGTTATTAATAAAAATATAGTAGATATTAAAAGACGTGGCAAAAATATAATTATATGTTTTGAATCTAATTTATTTATGATTGTTCATTTAAGAATGGAAGGAAAATTCTATATTAAAAATCATGATGATGAAATATTAAAGCATGAACATATAAACTTTATTTTTGATAACTTTGATTTAAGATTCCATGATACAAGAAAGTTTGGTGAAATACATATACAAGATAATGATTTTGTAGATGTAGGAGTAGAAGCAACTAATATAACAAAAGAATCTCTAGAAGGAAATAAGCCTATAAAAGAGATTTTGCTTGATCAGCATAAAATCGCTGGAATAGGCAATATTTACGCCGATGAAATATGTTTTTATGCGCGCGTAATGCCTACAGAAATACTACCAATTGATAAGTATGATTTAGTAATTGAAGGTGCTAAAAAAATATTAAAAAAATCAATTAGCTTAGGTGGATGTACTATTAGAAGCTATAACTCGCTGGGAATAGAAGGATCATTTCAAAATGAGCTTATGGTTCATACAATGGATAGATGCAAAATCTGTGGTATGAAAATAGCTGTAACAAGAGTTGGTGGTAGAAGTACTTATTACTGTCCACACTGCCAAAAGAAAAATATTATTATTGGTTTAACTGGTGGTATAGCTTGTGGTAAATCAACAGTCATAAATTTACTAAAGAAAAAGAACTACAATATTATAGATACTGATTTAATAGTAAAAGACTTATGGGAAAAAGAAGAAACTATTAATGATTTATCTAAGATTTTTGGTATAAAAAATATAAATAAACAAATAGTTAGAGATTTAGTTTTTAAAGATGAAAATGCTAGAATGAAATTAAATAACTATATGCATCCAATTGTAAAAAAAATATCTTTAAGCATGATTAAAGAGGGAGTAAACATTATGGATGTTCCTCTTTTATTTGAATCAAATTTTGATAAAGTATGTGATTATACAATATGCGTATACTTAGATAACGAAGAAGCAATGCGCCGTTTAATGGAGCGTGATAATTTAACTATAGAGGATGCAAAACTACGCATAAATAGTCAAATGGATATTATGAAAAAACGCAAGTTATCCACATTTTTTGTGGATAACTCTAAAGGAGAAGCTTATAGAATAAAAAATCTTGATGAAGTATTAAAAAATATAGGCTTATAATATAGAATTATATTATTTTTATGGTATAATTACTTACGCAGCAAGGGAGTGATAGACATGAAACTTAATACTAAAGTTAAGATATTAATAGGTGAATCATTATCTATCGATGATATGAATGTCTTATCACTTTTATATATGCCTATAATAGGTAATAGGGCATATACATTATATATGACAATGTATTCTGCCTTAAATAGAAGTTCTAATACTAGAGTAGTTAATCAAAGTGATATAACTGATTTATTTGGAATTACTATTAATACACTTAATCTAGAAAGAAAAAGATTAGAAGCTATTGGACTTTTAAATACTTATTATAAAGATGATGAATATGTGTACTTACTAAAAGCACCACTTTCCGCAAGAAGCTTTTTTAAAGACGGAGTTTTATCTATTTATTTAAAAAATAGAGTTGGAGATGTTTTATTTGAAAAATTAGTAAGTATTTTTAGACTTGAGTCTTTCAATAAAGAAGGATATAAAAACGTTACTGAAATATTTGATAATGTATTTAAAGATAAAATTGAAGATGAAGATTATATTATAGATGGATATTTTCCTGATAAAAATATTAACTCATCTATTAAAACAGGTAATTATAATTTTGATTATGATTATTTTGTTGAATCCTTAAATTTAACTCTTGCGCAAAAAAGAAATTTAAGCGCTGAATTACAGGTAAATATAGAAAAAACAGCTTATGCCTATAGTTTAAATGAAGAAGATATGAGAGTAGTATATCATAGAAGCTTTGACCAAAATGGTAATTTCTCTATTGTAAAATTTCAAAGAGAAGCAAAGACTTTATCTAAATTAAAAGCACAAGAAAAAGATACAAAGGATAAAGAATTAACAGGAATAGATAAACTAAAAGCAACTAATCCACTTGAAATATTAAATACAATTTCACCTAATTCAACTACTGATCAAATTGAAGTAATTGAAAAAGTTTCCGCAGAAAGTCCATTCAATTTAGAAATCACGAATTTAATAGTATTACATGTTTTAAATAAAAATAATAAAATATGTCCTAACTATTTATATTTTAAAAAGACTTTTGAGACTTTTAAAAATAGAGGAATCAAAACATTTGATGAAGCTGTTGAATTTGTAAAGTCACAAGGCTTATATGAGAAAAAAGAAGACACTAAAGCTATTACTAAAAATGAGACTAAAACTGATGCTAAAACAGCTAAAGCTAAAGAAGAAACTGGTAGTAGTTGGTTAGATAATTTTAAGAAGAGTTTATAAGGAGGATTATTATGACAATTGAAGAATTAAAATTAAAAATAAAAAAAGATAATCCTTATTTTGAAAACATTGATATTAAAGATTATCAAGTACTAGATTACTTACAGTTTAATGAAGAAAAAGCAAATTGTAAGAAATGCACTGGCATTAATAATTGTTTAAACTCTAAAAAAGGATTTACTCCAATAATTGATAATGATAATAACATTTCTTATACTAGATGTAAATACCAAGAAAAAGAGATAGAAATGGCTAAAAAAAGCAATAAATTAAATACGCTTTATGTTTCTAAAAAATTGATGGACGCATCATTAAGTGGCTTTAGATTAGATAACGATAAAAGAATGAAATGTGTTAAATTTGTTAATGAGTTTATAAAAAAGACGAATAATAATGAATATGCCAAAGGTATTTATGTTTCTGGTGATGTTGGTGCTGGTAAGACATACTTTTTAGCTGCTATTGCTAATGAATTAGTTAATTTTAATCATGAAGTAACACTTGTTTATTTTCCTGATTTAATTAATGATTTAAAAGATGATTTTGATAAATTAAATGAAAAGATTAGACAGCTTAAAGAAACTGAAATATTAATTATAGATGATTTTGGTGTAGGTGTTATGACTAGCTGGGTAAGAGATTCTATTATTGCTCCTATATTAAATTATAGAATGAGTGATTTAAGGCCTGTCTTTATTTCATCTAATATAAAACCTCTAGATTTAGATTCATATTTAAAGGTTAAAGAAGATAGAGATAGTATTCCTGCGGCTAGAATAGTTAGACGTATTTGTGAATTATGTGATTTCTTAGAAATGTAGGTGTAATTATGAAATTATTTGTCGCATCTGATATTCATGGATCATTTTATTATTGTAAAAAAATGATAGATAAATTCCTAGAGGATGATTACGATTATTTGGTTTTGTTAGGCGATATTTTGTATCATGGACCACGTAATGAATTATCTATGGAATATGACTGTAAAAAGGTTAGTGAATTACTAAATAAATACAAAGATAAAATAATTGCGGTAAAAGGTAATTGTGATGCTGAAGTAGATCAAATGATGCTAAAGTTTTCTATTGAAGAGAAAAATATGTTAATAGTAAATAATGATAAAAAAATATTTTTAACTCATGGACATATTTATAATGAAAATAATTTACCACCACTTAGAGATATTGATTATCTATTCTGTGGACATACTCATAGAAAATTAGATACCATAGTTGATAATGTTAGAGTAGTTAATCCAGGTAGTGTTAGTCTTCCTAAGGATGGTTCTAATAGTTATTTTGTAATGGATAATGATAACATTACATTTTATGAATTATAAAATAAGTTATTTTATTAGTTGTAATATTAATTTAAAAGTGATACAATTATTTTGGTAATGAAGAGGATAAGATATACTTATTACTTATATAGAGAGCTTTTGATGGTGGAAATTAAGCGAAAGGATAAATATATTACTACCTTGGAACTGGACCTGAAAAGGAATCCCGTATATCTGCGTTAAAGATTTGAGTGCTAGATTTATCTAGAACTAAGGTGGTACCACGTATTATAGCGTCCTTAGATGGATGCTTTTTTTGTTTATTAAGGAGGATTAATATATGATTAAAATTACATTTCCAGATGGATCAGTTAAAGAATATGAGAAAGGAATAACTACTATTGAAATAGCAAAATTAATTTCACCAGGCTTAGCTAAAAAGACTGTTGCTGGTAAAATTAATGGAGAGCTTGTTGAAGCAAATAGAGCTATTAATTGTGATGCTAAATTTGAAATAGTAACAAAAGACTCACCTGAAGCATTTGAAATATTAAACCATTCAACTGCTCACTTAATGGCTCAAGCTATTAAAAGATTATATCCAAATGCTAAATTTGGTATAGGACCACACATTGAAGAAGGTTATTATTATGATATTGACTTTAATGGTGAAACTGTTACTGATCAAGACTTCGCTAAAATCGAAAAGATGATGCATAATATTTCAAGTGAAGCTATTGATATTGAAAGAAAAGAAATATCTAAAAAAGAAGCACTTGAATTATTTAAGGATGAACCATATAAATTAGAATTAATTAGTGATTTAGAAGATGGCGCTATGACTATCTACACTCAAAAAGATTTCACTGATTTATGTAGAGGAATTCACTTAATGAATACTAAAGAAATTAAGTATTTCAAATTATTAAGTGTTGCGGGTGCTTATTGGAGAGGCGACTCTAAAAATAAGATGCTAACTCGTATTTATGGTACTAGCTGGTTTACTGAAGAAGATTTAAAGAATCATTTAACAAACTTAGAAGAAAGAAAGAAAAGAGATCATAGAAAATTAGGTAAAGAATTAGGATTATTCATGATATCTGATTTTGGTCCAGGACTACCTTTCTGGCTACCTAATGGTTATATTTTAAGAAGAGTACTAGAAGATTACTGGCTAGAATTACATAGAAAAAATGGCTATGTAGTAGTTGAAACTCCACAAATTCTATCAAAAGAATTATGGATTACTTCAGGTCACTGGGATCACTATAAAGAAGATATGTTCATTACACAAGCTGATGATACAGAATACGCTATTAAACCAATGAACTGTCCTGGAGCTATTCTAGTTTATAAGAATGACTTACATTCATATAAAGATCTACCAATGCGTATAGCTGAACTTGGTCATGTTCATAGAAATGAAGCAAGTGGAGCTCTAAATGGTTTATTTAGAGTTAGAACATTCACTCAAGATGATGCTCATACATTATTAACTGAAGATCAAATTGGTGATGAAATGGCTAGAATCATCAAGCTATATGATGAAATTTATGATGTATTTGGTCTAAATTATTCTATTGAACTTTCAACTCGTCCAGATGATTTCATTGGAGATATTGAAGTATGGAATAAAGCAGAAGAAGATTTAAAGAGAGTTTTAGCTGAAAGTGGTAAACCTTGGAAAATCAATCCAGGAGATGGCGCTTTCTATGGACCTAAACTAGACTTTAAATTAAGAGATTCTATGAATAGAATTTGGCAATGTGGTACAATCCAACTAGATATGCAACTACCTGGTAGATTTGATTGTACATATATTACTAAAGATGGTGGTAAGGCTACACCAGTAATGATCCATAGAGCATGTTTCGGCTCAATAGAGCGCTTTATTGGTATTATCACTGAAAACTATGGTGGTAACTTCCCACTTTGGTTAGCTCCAGAACAAATTAGAATTATTCCAGTAAATGAAGTTCATATGGAAGCAAGTAAAAAGCTATGTGATAACTTAAAAGCACTAGGCTTTAGAGCAACATTAGATGATAGAAATGAAGAAAAGTTAGGATATAAGATTAGAGAAGCTCAAACAAAGAAAATACCTTATCAATTAGTAATTGGCGATAAGGAAGCAAATCTAGAAAATATCACCTATAGAAGACATGGTGAACAAAACCAAGTAACTGTATCATATAAAGAATTTATTGATATGATTATAGAAGAAAGAAATTCAAAGAAGTAGAAATAATTAGGTATGGATAGCCATACCTATTATTTTGTAAAAAAATAATACAGCTCTTTAAAATCACACTTTAATGTGCTAAACTAAATATGAGGTGATTCATATGATTCAAAAACTTAAAAATAAAGAAAATGATGAACTATTTGAAGCTATTTTAAAGTTGGATTCTATTGAAGAGTGTTATATGTTTTTTGAAGATTTATGTACTGTAAAAGAAATAGAATCTATGGCTATTAGACTTCATGCGGCTAAAAGCTTACTTAAAGGTGAAACTTATGAAAAGACATTAGAAAATGTTAATATTTCATCTGCGACTCTATCTAGAGTATCTAAAGCTATTAAATATGGCGATGGTGGATATAAAAAAATAATTGAGAAATGTGGTAATAAATAATGGATGAATTAAAAGAAAAGCTTCTTAATATGATTGACTATACATGTAATGAAACATTTAAAACTACTAATGGACTAAAAAGTGTAAAAATAGAAAATGATGTAGTAGATATTGAATTATATGTTAGTGATAATGAGAATAAAGAAGCTGTAAAAGAAACTCAAAATGCAATTGTTAGATTAGTTAAACTAACACTTGGCTATAAAGGAATAAAACTTAAATTTATTCCAAGTAATTTGAAAAATACAATATATGATAATAAATGTAAGTTTTTACTTATTGCATCTGGTAAAGGTGGAGTAGGTAAAAGTAATGTATGTGCTAATTTAGGCTATGCTTTAACTAGATTAGGATATAAGGTTGGCATTGTTGATGCGGATATATATGGGGCATCTATTCCTAATGTTTTAGGACTACCAAGAATTGAAGCTAGAGGCGATGAATATGGCAATTTAATCCCATTTATTGAATATGGAATGGAAATGGTTTCTACAGAATTTTTTGTTGATAGCAATAAACCACTTATGTGGAGAGGACCTATGTTACAATCTATGTTAGATCATTTCTTTAATAAGACAAATTGGGATCCAAACCTAGATTATCTACTTGTTGATTTACCTCCAGGAACAGGAGATGTAGCTATTGATTTAGGTCAAATGCTACCACAAGCAAAAATGATTGTAGTAACTACACCTCATAAATCAGCTTCATATATTGCAACAAAAGCAGGATTAGGTGCTAGAGAAATGAAGCTTGATGTAATTGGTGTTGTAGAAAATATGAGTTATTTTATTAATCCAGTAAATAATCAAAAAGAAGAAATATTTGGTGCTGGTGGAGGAGCTGATGTAGCAAATAATTTGAATGTTGAATTACTTGCTCAAATTCCAATTGGTCAAGCAAAAAATTATTTATTTACTAGCGATGAAGCTATTGGTAAAGTTTATGATGACCTTGCCAAAAAGGTTTCTAAAATACTTAAATAGGGGGGATATTTATGTTTAAATTTTTAAAAATCATTTTAGGAATAATTTTATTTATTGTTATAGCAGCAATAATATTTGTCGTTGTATTAGTTGTTATTAATTGGAACAACAAACCAAAGAAAAAAGAACAAAGTACTACTCATAAGATGAGTGATTTAACAAGCCTAACAGTAAATGTTGATGTTAAAGATGCTTATGTAGTTGTAAAGAAGAGTAAAACAGAATTTGTAAATATTACTTATTATTCATGTAAGACTAGAACATTTGATGTAACAGAAGATGTTGATTTATTAGAAAATGAAACATTAACTATTAAAGGTTATCAAACAGGAAAATGGTATAATAGATTATTCTTTACATTTAATACTACAAAAGTTTATGGAGTAACTATTGAAGTACCAGATGATACAAATGTTAATGTTAAAACTGATAATGGTAATGTTAGATTTGAAGATGTTAATTTAGGTGTTGTAACTGCGGATATAAATAATGGTGCCGCTATATTTAAAAAATCAAGTGCATCTGTTTGTAGCTTATCTACAGTTAATGGAAATGTTCAAGTAAATAGTTCAAAGGCAGGAACATTCTATTCAAGAAGTAAGAAGGGTAGAGTAGTTTTAGATAACTTAACTGCTTTATTAAGTATTGATGCTGCTACTGATAATGGAAAGATTCTACTTTCTAATTCATATGCAACTGGAGATATTAAATTACATAGTGGTAAAGGAAGTATAACTGGCTCAATTATGCTATTATCTGATGCATATTATAAGATTACAGCTAAAGCAGTTAATGGTAAGTGTAACTTAGAAAATACATCTAGTGGTTTAGCTGAATTAAATGTTACAACAGATAATGGTGATATTGAAGTTGATTTTAGAAAATTGGTGGGATAATCTATGAGTGAAAGAAGCGATAAAGCAAGAAGCTTATTTGTTGATGATGGCTATCACTGCTCACAAGCAGTTCTAGCTGTATTTCCTGAATATATAGATCCTAATTTTGCCTTAAAAATTACATCATGTTTTGGTGGTGGAATGCGCAAAGGTGAAGTATGTGGTGCTGTAGCTGCGGCACTAATGGTTTTAGGTATTGTATATGGATATAGTGATAAAAATGATTTAGATAATAAGAGATTATCAAATAAAATCGCAAGTGACTTTATGGATAGCTTTAAAGCTAAGTTTAATAGTTACTTATGTAGAGATATAATTGGCGCTAGAAATGTATGTGCTAATTATGTATCTTGGGCTGTTGAGGCTATAGAAGAAATAATAAATAATAAAGGATAGATTTAAATGAAAGAAGAATTCCTTAAAGAAATGGCTAATATTCTAGGTAGTGATTATAGTGATTTTATTAAATCATATGATAATCCACCTAAAAGAGGCATTAGATCTAGAATTAATAATGACATTAAAAAAGAAAAACTCAAATTTGGTATTAATGAATATATGCTTTTAACTGATGAAAAATTAGGAAATAGTCCTATTCATCATTTAGGTGGTATATATCTACAAGAGCCTAGCGCAATGGCTCCTGTTAATATTATTGATATAAATCCATCTTGGAATTGTTTAGATATGTGCGCTAGCCCTGGTGGAAAGAGTGGGCAAATCGCAGAGCGTTTAACTGATGGACTTTTAGTAAGTAATGAAATAGATAAAAAAAGATGCCAAGTGTTATTTCAAAATATAGAGAGAATGGGCTATAGTAATGTTATTGTTTTAAATAATGATCCAGCTAATTTAGTCAGTAATTTTAAGGGATTTTTTGATTTAATAATTCTAGATAGTCCTTGCTCAGGTGAGGGAATGTTTAGAAAAGATAGTGATGCACTATCTATGTGGAATATGGGAAATGTATTATCATGTGCTAAGCGTGATGAACAATTATTAGAATATGCAAACTCTATGTTAAAAAAAGGTGGAATAATAATTTATTCAACTTGTACATTTAATCACTTTGAAGATGAAGATCAAATTACTAACTTCCTAAATAAACACAATTATAGCGTAGTTATGCCAAAAACTAGTGTAATAGATTGCGGCGCAAAAGGCTTAATAGATGGTGCTATAAGATTTTATCCTCATAATTCTGTTGGTGAAGGACAGTTTATGTGTGCTATAAAAAAGAATGAAGAAACTGAATCTTTTATAAAAAAAGGGAAATATAATAAACTAGAAAGTAAAGAATTAAAATTAGTTAATGATTTTATTAAAGATAATACATCTAATTTAAAGTTAAATTTAATAAAGAAAAATAATATTATTTATCATTTAGCTAGTGATATTAATTTAGATGGCTTAAATGTTTTATCTTATGGAGTTAGAATAGGTGAAATAGATAAGCGTTTTATTCCAAATCATCACTTCTTTAAAGTGTTTGGAAAGTACTTTAATATAAAACTAGAATTAAAACTTGATGACCCTAATGTTTATAAGTATCTTAGAGGTGAACAATTAGATATAGAACTTGATAAAGGCTATGGAGTAATTATGATTGAAGGTTTATCATTGGGTGGCTTTAAATCAAGTGATGGTGTTTTAAAAAATTTATATCCAAAAGGTCTTAGAAATTTCTAAGACTTTTATTTTTTTAAAATTTTGTTTTAACTTATAAGTATACTTGGGATAGTGAAACTAATCAATGGATTAAAAATGATATTATGTAATAGTGAACCTGAAAGGATTATCTTGCAGGTTTTTCTTAATTTTTTCTTAAAAATTATTATTTATATTGACAAGTAATATTTGATAGGTTTATAATAAAACCGACCGACTGGTCGAGGAGGCAATTATGAGAACGTTATGTAGATACTGTGTAAAAAAGCCAGTAACAGTTTTAATGGCTGTTTTAATCATTGTTGTATTTGGTATATTCTCACTTACAAGAATGAGTTTGGCACTATTCCCAAATTTAAATTTGCCTTATGCTGTAGTAGTTACAACATATGTAGGTGCAAATCCAGAACAAGTTGAAAAGGAAGTTTCTATTCCAATAGAACAACAACTTGTCACATTAACAAATTATCATTCATTACAATCAACTTCAAATGAACATTATTCAATGATTATGATTGAATTTGAAGATGGTACAAATATGGATAATGCATTCTTAGAGATGAGAGAATCTTTGGATGCTATTAGTTTCGCAAAAGGCGTTGATAAGCCAAAAATCATGCGTATTACAGCTGATATGATGCCTATCGTTACTGTTTCTGTTGCTAAGGAGTATGGAGAAGGAGTAAGCGATGATGAAGCATTAATTAAAACTACTCAATGGGTAAAAAGTGAACTTGAAGATGAGTTAGTTAAGATTGATGGTGTAGCTCAAATCAGTTATACAGGTACTGCAGATGTAGTGCTTGATATGAATATAGATTCTAACAAGTTAAAAACAAAGACTAATAACACTTTAACAAATGATGCTATTTTAAAGATTATTGAAGATACTAATAAAGCTGATGGCTTAATTGGTGTAACTGTTGATAGCGATGGAATAAAGATGTTATATATTGGTAATCCTACAAAGACTATTGAAGAATTATCGAATATGCCAATATATTTTGATGAAATAAATGATACATTAGTTAGACTAAGTGATGTATTAGCAAGTCCTATTACATTTAAAAACAATAATTCACAATCATATAATAAGATGAATGGAAAGAGTGGAATTACTGTTTCATTCCAACAAGATTCAAGTGCTGAATTAACTGAAGTTGTTAAAAATATTAAAGCAAAGTTTAAAGATATTCAAAAAGATAATCCTGATGTACAAATTATTTATGTACTAGATCAAGGAGAATATGTAGAAACATCAATTGGTACAGTTATTGATAACTTAGTACAAGGTGCATTACTTGCTGTAATTATTCTTTTAATCTTCTTATTAAGTATAAAGCCAACATTAATTGTTGCTATATCTATTCCAACATCAATTATTGCTACATTTGCCGCAATGTATTTTGCTGGAATCAACTTAAATATCGTAAGTATGGGTGGTTTAGCACTAGGTATAGGAATGCTTGTAGATAACTCAGTTGTAGTTATTGAAAATATCTTTAGAATGATTAAAGAAGGTAAGAGTAAGAAAGAAGCTGCAATACATGGGGCTGCTGAAGTAGCTGGAGCTATTACAGCATCAACACTTACTACTTTAGCCGTATTTATTCCAATCATGTTCTTAAAAGGTTTAGCTGGTTCTATATTTAAAGAAATGGCTTTAACTGTATGTTTCTCACTTGGATGTAGTTTAATAATTGCCTTAACTGTAGTACCAAGTGCTGCTGCTAAGTTCTTAACAGATAAAGAAGATACAGTAAAAGAAACACCACTTAAGAAGCTTGATGAAAAGATTAATGGAAATAAAAAGGTTGGATATACTGTAACAGGTTTAGTTATTGCTTTAATCGCTGTAGCAGCTACTATTTTATGTAAGTTTGCTATTAAATTAAGTTTATTCTATTCAATACTTATTGGTTTAGTAATTGCTTCATTTATGATTGTTGCTCTAGTTAGTAGTAGAGGTAAGATTGAAAATAAGGAAGGTAAAATTACTAAAGCATATGAAAAGACTATTAGATGGTCTATTAAGCATAAGACAATTGTTTTAATTGGATCAATAGTTTTATTATTAGTAAGTGCAATGTTATCATTAACTAAAGGATTTGCGTTAATTCCTGCAACTGATGAAGGTTCTATTTCAGGAAGTATCACAGTAGATTCAGATATGCCAAGTTCTTATGTATATACATTAGCCGATGATTGTACAAAGGCTATTATGGAAGCTAATGAAGATATTGATATTATTCAAACAAGAGTTGGTAGTACATCACTTATGTCTACTATCTTAGGTCAATCTGGAAGTGGTTCAACTATTAACTTTACTATAGCTTTAAAGGACGATAGAAAAGAATCAACTAAAGAAAATAGAAAACAAGTTGAAAATGTTGTTAAAAACTTTATAAGTGATGAATATGATATGGATTTAATTACTGATATAGATTTTAAAGCAGCATCATCTATGGGTAGTATGTTAGGTACTAGTGGAACAATGATTTATGTTGAAGGTAATAACTTATATGAGCTAGAAGCTGTTGCTAATGATTTAGTTAAAGTTATAGGTAATATTGAAGGTGTTGAAAAGCCAAGTAATGGTGTAACACAAGGAAATGACACTGTAAAAATTACTGTAAATAAAGATGAAGCAATGAAATTAGGCTTATATTCAATTGATTATTCTAATTCAGTTAACCTATTATATAAAGGCTTAGGATATGATATTAATACTGCAGGTCAAGATGTATTAAAGGTTAATGTTGATGGAGTAATGTATGAACTTGCTTCATCATCAACAGAATCAATTGATAACTTCAAAATGCCAAAAGAATTATTCTTAAGTTCAATTGCTGTATTTGAAAGTAATTTATACACTTTACTTGATAATTATTCAGGTACAGTTTATATGATGAATCCAAAATTAGCACCATTCTTCATTTATGGTGAAGAATTTGGTGAAGCTATTAAAGAAATCTCTAAAAAGCCAGCAGAAACAGAACAAATTTTAGCTCTTTTAGTTCAAAAGTTAGTTGAAAAAGGTCAAACTGTTGAGGCAGCAAGCGCTATGGTTCAAGGCGTTATGGAAGTAATGCAAGGCGCTGATAAATTAGTTATTATAAATCCTAATTTAGTATTTAATGGAACATCTTTAAAAGAAGAGAATAGAGCCACTTATACATTAGCTACTGGTGAAACTTGGGTAGATAGCGATATTAAAGCATACATCTTAGATCCAGTTCATAATTCAACAACTATTGAATATCAAACAGGATTTACAACTATTAGTAGAAATGGTAAAAATAGATATTTACTTGTTACAGGACAACTTAAAGATGGATATAATGCTACTAAGGTTGGTTCTAAAGTAACTAGTGAAGTAGATAAATATTTAAAGAGTGATGATTTTAAACCATATTTAAATACAGTTAAAGTATATGAACAAGGTGAAAATGAACAAATTATGGATGTTGTAAAACAACTTGCAGTTTGTGGAATTGTTGCTATATTATTAGTTTATATGATTATGTGTATCCAATTCCAATCACTAAAATATCCTTTAATTATCATGGGTACAATTCCTCTAGCATTTACAGGTGGATTCTTACTATTATTCATTTGTGGAATGGAACTTTCTATGGTAGCCTTAATAGGCTTAGTAGTATTAGTAGGTGTAGTTGTTAACAATGGTATCGTTATAGTTGACTATATGAACCAATTAGTAGAACAAGGTACACCAATTAAAGAAGCTGCAGTTATTGCAGGTAAGACAAGACTTAGACCAATATTCATGACAGCATTAACTACAATCTTTGCTCTATTAACAATGGCATTAGGTATTGGTGAAAGTGCTGAAATTATGCAACCACTTGCTATTGCTTCAATTGGTGGTTTAACATATGCTACATTATTAACATTACTTGTAGTACCATCACTTTATGTAATGATGAGTAGAAAGAAAATTAAAAAAGAAGAAGCAAATAATAACTCTAACTTAGAAGATAGTAAAGATGGAGAAATCACAGTTAACGAAGAATAAAATATTAGATTGTACAATAGAAATGCTTAAAGCTGGTGATATAGATACTTTATCTATGAGTAAAATAGCTTCAAACTGTAATATTGGAAAATCTACTATTTATGAATACTTTCCTAGTAAGGAAGAATTAGTTAAGACTGCTTTAAAGAGAGTTATTGATATTGCTTTAGAGGATTTCCTTTCTGTAAAGATGGGTAAAACATTATATGAATCATATTGTGCTCATATGAAAAAAGGTTTAGAAATTGCAAAAGATGCTATTAAGCTTGTAGGATATCCTTCAGCCAATAATATTAGTTTTATGAATAAAGAAGAAATAAATGAAATGGTATCAGGTGCCTTACTTCCTGTATTTGAAAGATTAACTGAAATTTATTTCCAAGGTGTAGAAGAAAAAACTATTACTCCAAAGCGTGATTTTCAAACAAAATTATATGTATTAGCAGCATTCTTTAAAGGAATGTTACTAGAAAAATATAAGCATAATATTCCTGATGATGAATTTATGGATGATTTATATGAAAATTTATTAGTATTAGTTAATAATTAAAAGGCTGATTTTTAATCAGTCTTTTTATATGAAAACATTTTTTAAAAAAAATATTTATATTTTATTTAACATTATAAATATATTGTGATATAATACAATCTAGGAGTGTGATTAATTATGCCATTAGTAAATACTAAAAAAATGTTTGAAGCAGCATA
>JAEEGL015518698.1_pt1 | contig 23148 bp, 17 predicted proteins | sample 9134231 | NCBI WGS metagenome assembly JAEEGL01 (sample SAMN16246548, study PRJNA631951) | gut metagenome | biome: gut microbiome; feature: rumen; material: fiber-attached | host: Bos | place: Iran: Karaj | collected 2018-10
CAAAACATGGACATAACAAAAGCAAAACAGATACTAGACGCCTACTACGAACTCCCAAATCCCCAAGAAGAAGATGACTTTGCCTTTACCGAGGCGCTGCGTTTCCTCATAGACGAAACCCACGATCCCAAATACATGACAGAGCTGGCATGGCACTATGCGGGCAAGCAGATATTTGACATGGAATTCAAATATCTGGAGCTGGCGGCATCATATAATTACATGCCGGCCATGGAGGAGCTTGGCTATATGTATTACTACGGCCAGCATGGCGTAAAAGACTATGCCAAGGCCCTCTATTATTTTAAGAAAGGCGCCGAAAGTGATACAGGCAGCCTTTGGTGCAGATATAAGATAGCCGACATGTACAAGAACGGCTACGGCGTAGAAAAGGATGAAGACACATACCGCGAAATGATCGAGGCGGCCTATGAAGATGTAAAGAACATAAACTTCCTTAACGAGCCTTACCCCGAGATAGCGCTTAGGCTTGCAGAAATAAGAGCCGCGCAGCAGCGACCGGGCGAGGCTGTAAGGCTTCTTGAAAGAGCGAAGAGTTTCATGGCTCAGCGCCTTTCATATGAAGCCTTTTGGGGACACTTAAGCGTTATGGAAAGGATCGTAAACCTGCTCTACAGCCTAACGGAGTTTAAGATAGAAACAGCAGATTTCTATGACCTTTTCTATCTTGCAAAGACGCCGGGAAAGTATATCTTAAGCTACCGCACAGAAAAAGTGGTCATTGAGGTCGTGGAAGATAACAACGAATACGCAGTAGCATATAACGGAAAATGGTACAGGAACTTTGCAGATTTCTGCGAGAAGGCCGAGATAGATGGAAATAAGTTTACGGCTGTGTATGAGGATGTATTTCATGTGGAGGGGGAGATAGATATGTCAGAATAGTTTGTTGGCGGGGATGATTGTACAATGAGATCAAGAAAAAGGTTTTTGTGGGATGGATTATGCTTTATAATTAAAAAGATCATTTGAGGAAGGAGATGCAAAAATGTTTGTATCTATAGAGGACTGGTGTAAAGATAACGGAAAAGAAGATATACTCGAAGAATGGGATGATAAAAAGAATGGCGATGTTTTACCTTCGCAGGTTTCGGCGGGAAGTGAAACGGAATACTGGTGGATATGTCGGATACATAATTATTCATACAAAAGGGATCCATACCATAAGGTTAAAAGGGGGCAGAAGTGCCCAATTTGTGCATCAAAGATAGTTGTTGCCGGGATAAATGATCTTGAATCATGGTGCAAAAAGAACGGTTATGAGCATTTATTAAGGGAATGGAACAAAAAAACAATAGGGCCTTCTGAAGCAATGGCAAAATCAAATACGATGATTTCATGGAAATGTGAAAAGGAGCATACATGGAATGCAACTATCGGAAGTAGGACTCGCCCTGATAAGTCAGGATGTCCGTATTGCGCAGGGAAAAGGATATGGCCGGGATATAATGATTATGCCACTTGGTGCAGAAATAATAATGCGCTTGAACAGCTTGAAGAATGGGATTATGAAAAGAATGCTGTTCGTCCTGATGAAATAGGTGTTCAAAAGAATATAGATATATGGTGGAAATGCAAATTTTGTGGAAAATCTTTTGCACAGAAGTTATGTATAAGAACAAAGAACGGAAAGCCGGGGTGCAGGGAATGTGCCACGATAAAAAGGGGAAAAGAAAAAATCAAGTCATCTGCAAGTGACGGCAATGATTTTAAGACATGGTGCGAAAAGAATAATAAACTTGATCAATTAAAACAGTGGGATTATGAAAAAAATGCGGAGCTTGGTTATACTCCGGAGACTGTGTCAGTATCTTCAAATCAAAAAGTTTATTGGAAGTGCCTTGAGTGGGAACATGGTTATAAGGCATCGGTAAATACAATAACTAGACAAGGGTGTAAGTGCAGCGTTTGTGCACGCGAGGCGAAGACTTCATTTCAAGAACAGGCCTTATTTTATTATATCAAGCAATTGTGGCCGGATGCGATAAATGGGTATAGAGTTAAACCTTCACAAAACATTGAACTTGATATATTTATCCCTTCAATTAGTACGGCGGTTGAGTATGATGGTGTTAGATATCATGGTAAAAGAAAAGAACGCGATCAGATCAAAGAAGAATTGTGCAGGGAAAAGGGAATAAAGCTAGTGCGTGTGATTGAAGAGGCAGATACTGAAACTTTAGAAGGAGTGCTCGTTATTCCTATTAGCAGGCATGCATATGATGACGAAATGAACCGCGTCATAGGAGAGGTAATATGTCTGCTTGGAAAGGAACAGGGCAATATCGATGTGAGTCGCGATTCGGTAGATATTTTACAACAATATGTGTGGCTAGATAAGGGAAAAGAGAGTTTACAGGCAAAATTCCCGGAAGTGGCTGAAAAATGGCATCCAACAAAAAATGGAAGGCTGTCCCCAAAACTCTTTAAAAGCAGAGTACATTACTATGTCTGGTGGCAAGGAAAATGCAAGCATGAATATATGAGCAGAATATCCGAACAATCAAGTGGGGGAGGATGTCCTTACTGTTCAGGTAAGCGTGTTATGATTGGGGACAATGATTTGGCAACATATTGTCGTAATAATGAATTAGAATATTTGCTTGATGAATGGGCATATGACTTAAATGAAAAAAAGCCTGAGGAATATCTTCCATTGTCTAACAAGATAGTTAAATGGAGATGTAAGAATGACCACGTATTCCCTGCACAGATATGCTCACGTGTTGGTCAAAAAAGCGGCTGCACTATATGCTCACATAAGGAGATTATACCGGGAATAAATGATTTTCTTACAGAATACCCGGAGTTTGAAAAGGAAGTGGATTGGGAAGCTAATAAGGAGAAGGGGATTGATCCGAGAACCCTTTCATATGGAAATTGTAAGACAAAAGTTATATGGAAGTGTATTTACGGACATTCGTCATATCCAATGTACGTTAATCAGAGAATAGGTAGAGGACAAGGTTGTCCGGAATGCGCTAAGATTAAAAGAGCAAAAGCATTTTCTAAACGGGTAAGGAACATAGAGACAGGTGAAGAATATGAAAGTGCATCTGAAGCTAAACGCGTGACAGGAATATTGCATATTGCAGAAGCCTGTGCCGGAAGTCTTAAGTCTGCGGGTGGGTATCATTGGGAATATATTTGAAATATTAGCACTAATAATACGGAATAGCTGCCTGTGGGAGATGATTTGACAACCTTGCCGAAAAGAAAGTTTAGAGTGTCAGGCACCGAAGTGATAGAGAAATAAATCCTATAAAATAAAATGATATAAAAAAACGTGATTTTACAAATTAATTATTTTACAAATAAATGAGTTTCTGATATAATATTTTTGGTGATTTTGTTTATTTATGAGATTGATATGAAGTCATAAAAAGGCAAATTTGTACTAAAAATGTTTCGTCGAGTAGTATGCATCAATATTTACAGATGAATGGAGAGGAAAACTAAAATGGTAGAATTTAAACTAGGAGAGTTGTTTTGCGGACCGGGAGGATTGGCATGGGGGGCTTTGAATGCCAATGTGCCGGGTATGAAGATTGTACATGCTTGGGCAAATGATTATGACACCGATACATGTAAGACATATACTCGAAATATTTGCCCAGATAATCCGAACAGTGTTTACTGTGAGGATGTGCATTTTTTGGATATTGAAACGTTAGGAGAGATTGATGCCCTTGCTTTTGGTTTTCCATGCAATGATTTCTCTGTTGTGGGAGAACAGTTGGGATTTAAGGGAAAGTTTGGACCTTTATACACCTATGGAATAAATGTATTAAAACAGTATAAGCCCAAGTGGTTTTTGGCAGAAAATGTTGGCGGGTTACAGTCTGCTAATGAAGGAAAAGCCTTTAAACGAATTCAAAAAGATATGATAAATGCTGGATACAGGATTTATCCCAATTTGTATCACTTTGAAGAATACGGTATTCCTCAAGCCAGGCACCGTATGATTATCATTGGAATACGAAATGATCTGGAATATGAATTTAAAATTCCGTCACCGGCCCAATACAAAGTGAAGACATGTAAGGAAGCAATAGAGATTCCACCTATTCCCAAGGATGCACCTAATAATGAATTAACAAAACAATCTCAACAGGTAATTGAACGTTTAAAATTCATTAAACCAGGTCAAAATGCTTTTACCGCGGATATACCAGAGCAGTATCAGCTCAAAGTTAAGGGCGCGAAGATAAGTCAGATTTACAAACGTCTTGACCCTAACAAACCGGCTTATACTATAACAGGATCCGGTGGGGGTGGAACACATGTATATCACTGGGAAGAAAATAGAGCTTTGACAAACAGGGAAAGAGCACGTTTACAAACTTTTCCGGATGATTATGTTTTTGAAGGCAGCAAAGAATCGGTCAGAAAGCAGATAGGAATGGCGGTTCCTTGCATGGGAGCAAAGATCATTTTTGAGGCAGTGTTAAAGACATTTGCGGGCATAGATTATGACAGTGTGCCGGCGTCGAATGTGGAGTAAATAATATGTTGAATTATTGGTGGGTTACGCGTCCGAAAAGAAAGCTGAATTCCATTCCAGAGGTGTTAGCAACATTTGCAGATATGTCTCTTAATCAGGAATGGGATGGACAAAGAGATTCACATCTGGCTTATGAAGAGGCACTAGAGAAAGCAGGTCTTAAAAGAGTCGGTGATCGACGCGATCAGACTGGTGGGGGAGCCAGGACTTATAAAGCATGGTTAATGAGTCTCGGCCTTATTTTTACACAGGAATCAACGGGTAGGATAAAGCTGACACTTGCCGGAGAGGCAATAATGAATGGAGATTCGCCGGTCACGGTGTTAACTAATCATATACTCAAGTATCAATTTCCATCTGCTTTTTCACTTAGCCGCGGAGTACAGGTGGCATCGAGATTTAAAATACGCCCTTTCCGTTTTTTGCTGAAGCTTCTTGATGACAATCGTATTACAAGCCTTTCGGAAGAGGAAGTCGCTTTGATAGTTGTTACGGAAGCGGAGGACGAAACTGATAAGTGTTATGAATATGTTGTAGACAGAATCATTCAGTTTAGAAACTATGGCGTAAATTGTCTTGATGAAGATTTTGTTTTAAAATATCAGTCTTCAAAGGGTGGAGTCAATCTTGATCATCCTTATAGCCATCTTTTAGACCTGGCAAATACATTGGTTAACTGGCTGGAATACACGCAGTTCGTTAAGAGAGAGGATGGAAGAGTTTTTATTCTTGATGAAAGAAGAAGTCAGGTAAAAGACATTCTTAAAGAGCAACCACCGTTTATAGACAGACCGAATAATCATGAGTATTTTCAAAGAAAGTATGGAGTCGATCCTAAACATAGAAAAGACAGTCGTGATTTAAATCAGTCTATTACTATTACGCCAAAGATTATTGCTCGCCAGAAAGTTATGCAGGCCTATATAACTGAATCATTGAATCGTCCTATTACGAGCGTTACAGCCGGCCTTATTGATTATATTGAAAACGTGACAGGTATCGATGGGAAGACAGTAGAAGAAATTTTGATTGAAACCTATCCACACGGTTCAGCAGGTGCCTTTATGACTAAGTATTTTGAAATGGCATTTAAAGGCACCAAAGAGGCAACAGAATTTGAAAAGTCAACGGCAGAACTATTCAGGACAGTTTTTGGCTTTCAAACCAAACATGTAGGGCCTATTGGATTGACTCCGGATGTTCTTTTGGTTTCGGGTACGGATGGTTACCAGGCAATTATTGATAACAAGGCTTATAGCAGATATACGATAAATAACGACCATCACAATCGTATGGTACATAATTATCTTGCAAACGTGAATCGCTATAGCGATTCTGACTATCCTATGGCTTTTTTCTCTTATATAGCGGGGGGCTTTGGTACTAATATTGATAAGCAATTGTTACAAATATATTCTGAGACCAAGGTGCCGGGCTCAGCTATCAGCGTTTCTAATATTATTAAGATGGTGGAGAAGCAGGAAGAAATACCGTACTCACATGGACAGATCAGAGATATATTGAGTTGTAACCGTCGGGTTATGATGGGAGATTTATAAAGGAGGAGCTGCGCTGACACCCTGGTTATGGATAGGCGGGACGAAGGAAGTTAGGACTCAAGTAAATTTGATGATCCAGGTGGGCGCGGGAGGTTTGCTGCCATAGAAGGAAGGGGACACAATAAAGGCCTGCATAGCGTTTTTTGAAGACGTTTTGCTTCGTGTACCCTAAAACATCTAGTTCGGCACTTAAGATGCTACGAATATCCATTTCTGAGGCTCTTTGAAGGTAGATAAATTTGCAAAAATGCCTTGTAAATAAGGCAAAAAAGACTTGATTATATGGGGAGTTGTTATGTCCGATGTACTCACTCCGGAACAGCGCCGCAAGAACATGCAACATATAAAATCTAGCGACACCAAAATAGAAGTTAAGCTTAGAAAAGCGTTGTGGAAGAAAGGATACCGTTACAGAAAAAACTATAAGCGGCTTCCGGGAAGACCCGATATTGCTCTGACAAAATACAAGATAGCGATTTTTTGTGATAGTGAATTCTTTCACGGCAAGAATTGGGAAGTGCTTGAACCCAGACTGATCAACAGTAATAATAGCAAATTTTGGATAAGCAAGATTTCAAAAAATATAGAACATGATGATGAAGTGAACAAAAAGTTATTATTCATGGATTGGACGGTTATCAGATTTTGGGGGGGAGAAATCCTTAAGGATGTTGATACTTGTATAAGGGCGATAGAAGAAACTATTTATGATTTGAAAATGGAATACTACGATTGTGATTAGGGATTGAATAAAGATATGACATTAGGGCGGTCATCTTTACACACAAGCTAGTGTGTAAATTTTTGTGCTTATTAACTATAAAAAAGGTTAAGCGAATAATTAATAGATGTAATAATAAGGTGAATACATATAAATGAGGAGGATATGTTATGTCAGGGAGTAACAGCATGGGAACAAAAAAAATAGAGGAATTAGTAGCTAATAAATCTATGCCGCAGGGAATGCATTTCTTTGTACCCAATTATCAGCGTGGATATCGTTGGAAGGAGTCTCAAGTCCAGCAACTGCTGAATGACCTTCGTGAATTTGATTATGAAAAAGGTAATGAAAACCGTTTTTATTGTCTTCAACCGCTGGTGATAAAAGAAGATAAGGAGAAGGGATGGGTTGTGATCGATGGACAGCAGAGATTGACAACACTGTTCATTATACTCACATGTATTGAAAAGATGCTTTATAAGGAAAAGGCAAATCTATATGTTATGAACTATCAGAACAAAACTCAGATGCATGATTGGCTTGATTCCTTGGGAATTGTTAAACTCGATCCCACTTCTGGTAATGTGATTGATGAAGTTGCTTTAAATGAAGATGATATAGATGCATATCATATTACAAATGCTTATCTTACGGTGAAGAGGTGGTTGGAAGACACTGTAGATTTTAAGGCAACTGGAGCAGAAATCCGTGAAAAGATAAGAACTTACACCAGGTTTATTTGGTATGAAGTAAAGGGTGATATAGAACCTGAAATTATATTTACGAATATAAACATGGGGAAAATTAAACTCACGAATGCTGAACTGATCAAGGCATTGCTCCTTAAAAAGGATAACTATAAAGGGGAAGAAGACAAAGATATCACAGCTAGTCAGATTAAAATTAGCACAGCATGGGACAACATGGAGGCAAATCTGCAGAAGGAAGAAATGTGGAGATTCCTTACCGGTTCCGGCGAATTCAGTTCTGCTGATACCCATATGGAATTGATATTCCGGATTATGGCCAAAGAGATAATAAGGAACAGGGTTGAGCGGTATCCAGAATTCTATGTGGAGAATGAAGAGCAACTAAACAGAGATACTTACACTTTTATTATTTTCAATCGAGAGCTGGAATATATGAAGAGGGAGTATGTAATAGCAGAAGATTATAAATACTCAAAAATGTTGGAAGATTTTTGGGGGAAAGTTGAAAGTTTTTACAATATGTTTGTGGATTGGTATGAGGACAGAGAGTGGTATCATCTTATCGGAGTTCTTCTGGCCAAGAATAAAAATCAAACAGAGGAATACTTTGAAAAGTTGTGTGATCTTTATCGAGGACATACGAAGACAGAGTTTGTTACTGAGCTTAAAAAACAGATTATTTCTGAAATCGAATTCGAAGATTCGGATAAAGAAGATTTTGAATTCGATGAAGAAGTAATGAGGGAATATTTGAATTCATTGCAATATTCTGGGAAGAAGATTGAGAAGGATAAGATTAGGAATATTTTGTTGCTGTTTAATGTCATTTCTATGCAACAGAATACAGATTCAGAACCGAGATTTCCATTTGGTTCCTACCATAAACAAAAATGGGATATTGAGCATATTCATTCAGTAACGACGGATAGAGCTCAGAATAGAAAGGAACGAGAAGAATGGCTTGAAGAAGCAAAGCCGTATATTGATTCGGCTATAGGAATGGAACCGGCACTCAAAAAGATAATTGATGACATATATAGTCAGAAATTATATGGGGACGAAACTGCATCCCAGTATGATGATATGTATAATAAAGTTATCGCTTTTTTTGCAGGAGAAAACTCAGTGGAAGAAAAGCCAATTAACGAAATCTCGAATCTTACACTGCTTGACCAAAAGACGAATAGAGGATATGGTAATCACATATTCCCAGTTAAGCGTAACAAAATTTTGGAGAAGAGTGGTATTGAAAGTTTTATTCCGTTATGCACAAAGAATGTTTTCTTGAAGTATTATTCAAATACTGTTTCACAGATGTATTTGTGGGATAAAAATGACAGGCAGGACTATTTCGATAAAATGGTAAAGACGATAGTTGAGTATTTATCTGTAGATACAGAAGATTCAAAGAATGAGGAGGTATGCTGAAGTGGGTGAAAATAGGAAGATAACATTTTGGGATCTCCTTGACGAGTATTCGATAGAGATACCTGTGATTCAAAGAGATTATGCTCAAGGAAGAGATAATGTGGTAGACATCAGAAATAACTTTCTTGAAAACATAAAAAAATCGCTTGATACAAGAATAGATCTGGATCTCAATTTCGTATACGGAAGCACAAATGGAAAGGTATTTACGCCTATTGATGGGCAGCAGAGATTAACAACTCTCTATTTGCTTCATGTATATTTAATGCTTGCCATTGACAAGAAAATGAATAAGGGATCAAATAAGCGTATAACTAAATTTACTTATGAGACGAGAACTACATCCAGAGATTTTTGTAAAAATCTTACAAGTAAACCACTTGTTATCCGGCGTGGAAAGAAGATTACTGAAATTGAAAAAATCAGTGATGAAATCACAAACAATAACTGGTTTAGTTCATCTTGGAAAAATGATCCAACTATCAAGTCGATGCTGAATATGTTTGATTCTATTCATGCTTTTTTTAAAAATGCAGATTTGGTGGAATACTTTAAACTCTTAACTGGTGATGCAGATGATGATTGCCCATTGTATTTTTATTTTCTTGATTTGGGTGAGTATAACCTTGGAGACAGTATTTATATTAAACTAAATGCACGTGGTAAAGATCTTACTTGCTATGAGAATTTTAAGGCAAAACTATCAAAATATTTAATTGATGAAATTGACACACCAAACGAAGACTATATAGCCAAACTTGATGGAGAATGGTCGGATGTATTTTGGACATTCAGAGAGCCGAAAACAAGGCTTTATGATGATAAGATCATGTATCTTTTTATCAATTATCTAATTAATGAATATGCCGCACACATGGTGACTGTTGGTAAAGATGCAGTCAGACAAGAAATAAGGGAAATTACAGGATATAGTCAGCTTGAGTTTATTAATCGATTCCAAGGCTATAACGTAAAATGGGATGGTCAAAAGGTAGCGGACAGTTTGGTGGATATATTTGAATTGTTCAATCTAATTACCGATGGAAAGACACAGCGGATATTTGCTCCTGGAAACAAATATTTTGATGAAGCGCATATGTTTAAGTGGATTATGGAACATCATGATGCTGACTATGAAAGCAGAATACAGGCGGACGCGTATTTTGGATTTATCTTAACAAATAAGTCATCGATGTGTGATTCGACAACATTTGAAACACAGTTGATTGACTGGATGAGAGTTATTTCAACCTTAAGTAGGGAGACCAATTATAACGGTGGAGATGATTATGTCAGAGCTGTTAAGGGAGTTCGAAGATTGCTGCCATATAGTTCAGATATAGTTACTCATCTTGCTGGTATTACTGATCGTTCGGGATATGGATTTGATGCTGATTGTTTTGAAGAAGAGTGTATAAAAGCAAAACTCATGAAGCGTGATACTGAATGGAAAGAAATGATACTCAATGCTGAAGATAATAAATATTTTAATGGTCAGATTGGGTTCCTTCTTGAGGCAACGGACATTATAACCAAGTATGAGAATGGTGAAATAGATAATTGGACTCCTGAGCTAGATAAAGAAAATAAAGATACTTTTAGAAAATACTTTAAGATATATGGCTCTATTTTTGGCGAATTTGAATTTGGTAATAAAAAAGAAAAATATGTGGGCATCAACAGAAGCTTTGCTAACAATTTTAGAAGAGCTCTTTTATGCAAAGGGGATTATCATCTTGATGACAGCAGTAATTCGAGTTTTCTTGTCGATTTTGACCGAGATATAAGCTGGAAACGTTTACTGAGAATTCAAAGCAATGATAAGAGCGGTACATATAAGGGGCGCCGCAAGATGTTGTTGGATTTAATAAATGATCAGTTGTTTGACATAGATGATATTGATGCAGGATTAATTAGGATTTGTAATAGGGATGTAGCATCGATTAATGACTGGAGGAAATATTTTATTAAAGTTTCGGGCGTTATGGATGTTTTGCACGATTACAGTACATTCAAACCAAAGGAACGGTTTATTCGAATCGAAGGTGAAAGTATTTTCCTCATGGGCAGTACCAGATTATATGGATATAACGAAGAGTATTATTCATTTGCATTGTATTGCCAAATAAAAGATTTGGGGAGGTACAATGTGAAATATGAAAAAGCTAAAGGATGGGAGGATGTACACCATCAAATTCGTGCAATTGATAAAAATACTGGAAAAGTCTATGATATAAAATATCAAAGATCTAGCAAAAACTTTATTGTCTATGACAATAGTGGGATGGCAACTGCTTTGGCAAATGTAGAAGAAGTATTGGATATATTAAAATAAATATGATGATAAATGATACAGCAGCCGCTTGCTTTTGAGAGGGGGCTGCTGTATTGTATCTGCACAATATTTTGTGCATATTGTGCAGATACAAAACAATCTATTGACAACATTTTTAAAATGTTGTACCATTAATGCGCTATATAAATATCGAGGAGGTGCATCATGGCTACAGAAAAAGAAAAAAAGGAACGTTTTAAAAGAGTTGCAGAAAACAGAACCAATAATATTATAAACCAAATCAGATTATTGGGAAACTGTGCAAACCGATCAAATTATGAGTACTCTGAAGAAGAAGTAAAAAAGATTTTTGCTGCTATAGAGGCAGAAATAAAAGATACTAAAGCAAAGTATCAAACAAAGAATACTTCAAAGAAGTTCGAGTTATAGGAGCTAAAATATGATTGGTTGGAGATTTCCGATTTTAGATGGTGGAAATGAGCAAGGATTCAATAATAGTGGTATTGAAACCTTTAATGGAGAAGATGTATATGAGAATCTGGCAAGGGAAATCTGCCAGAATTCTCTTGATGCAAAAGATCCCGAGAAAGAAGAACCGGTTGAAGTGCGATTTGAGGTGTTTGATACTTCGATTTCTGATTATACAGAAATAAGCAGTCTATTGGATGTAATCGATAAATGTGAGGACTATTGGCGCGGCAGAGCGGATTCTAAACTTAATATTTTTTTTAACGAGATTCGTTCGCTTAAATGGCTGCAAGAATTAGCTGTTTTAAAAATCAGTGATTATAATACCTGCGGGCTTACAGGAGCCAGAGCAAATAAACATGAGAAATCAGCATGGAGAGCATTGGTGCATTCAGATGGGGTTTCTGAAAAAGGAGATACTTCGGGTGGATCTTATGGTATAGGGAAGAATGCTCCGTTCGCCTGCTCAAGATTAAGAACTGTTTTTTACAATACATATGCTGTTGATGGAGTTAAAGCGTTTCAAGGAACAGCCAGACTGATGACGCATCAGAATGAAGATGGTCAAGATACGGTTGGTATAGGTAATTTTGTAAATTCAGAGACTAATGGGCCTGTTTTCGAACACGATGAATGTGCCTTCAGGGATTTGTTTCCTCGGAATCAGTATGGCACGGATGTAATCATAGTCGGATTCAATAAATATGATGATTGGCAATCTATAATTGAAAAGGCTATCGTAAAGAATTTCTTTGTTTCAATATATGAGAGTAAACTTGTGGTTTATGTTGGAGACAGACTGATAAACAAAGAGAGAATAGATGAGATTATTCGAAAATATATTGTAGGCGATAAGGAGATGTTGGCAGTTAAAGAGCTTTATGAGGCATTGTCATATTCAGATCACAGGGTCGAAATCACTTCCATAATGGAGGAGAATGATACAGAATTATTTATAAGGATTGATGAAGGTTATAATCGCAGAATTGCCGAAACCAGAAATAGCGGTATGGTAGTTGTCAGCAAAACCAAGAAAGCTTCAAAAGCTTATTCTGCAGTCTTGATAGCAAGGGGGAAGGAACTAAATAAAGTATTAAAGTCAACCGAACCTCCAAGACATGATAAATGGGATCCGGGGATTATTCAGGATGTAAATGAAAGAGGCCGAGCTAAGAGTATAAAAAGAAAAATGGATGATTGGATGAACACGACAATCGATGAAGTGTGTAAAAGTGATGCCGGTAGAGAAATAGATCCGGATGGGATGAGTCAATTCCTGCCGGATGATTTAAATGATGGAAACAAGAGAAATAAGAAGAGTTCTGAGGCTATTGAGGCTGATACTAAAGTCCAAAAAATAATCGGAAGGAAAATAGTTTCTACCAATGAACAAACTGTCGGAAAAATGGAAGAAGGAATAAAGGACGACGGTTCGGTAAACAACACAGCTTCCGGTGGGGATGGAGAAGGTGAGATACCGGTATCCGGAGAACCTTCGGGTAAGGACCGTGTTGGGGTGCCGGCGGATGGACCGAAGAATATTAAGCATCCGGTGGTCCTCAATTCGAGAATTTTTAAAATTCCCGGTAAGAGGAATAGATACATGGCATCTATTACGTTGGAAGATACATGTACGGATGTATTCTTGTCCGTGCATTCTTTAGGGGATGATGGTGGTTTTGATAAGGTTTCATTGTGCTCATATATTTACGATGGAGAGGTGTATATGGTGGAAAATGATCTTATAGGTCCGCTGTCTTTTAAAAGCAATGTGGCAAAGAAAATTGAGGTAGAATTGAAAAATGATGAAAAGATGTTACTAAAGCTTGATATAAGGCAGAGGTAGGTTATGATTAAGTCAAAAGTTGATTTTCCATATCCGGTATTGAGTTCGGATGGGAATGATTATGAAAAAAGCTGCTATTTCAGAAGCGAGATTATTGAAATTGAATCATCAGAAAAAAACAAGATAATTTTTTCTGTGAAGTATGATTTGGAATGCCGTTTTCTGGAAGAACTGATAGAGCAGGGCAAAGCTCAAGTAATTATTTATATTGAAAGCCCCAATGCTTCATTCAGAAAAATGTTAAAATACAGTGGCCAGGACAGAGAAACGTTTGTAGAAGTATATAAGTCAGAGGTCTCAAGAAAAATTACTTTAAAACCGCTTATCGTCTCTACAATTGATAATACCGATTATGTTTCCGAACAGTTTAATCGTGATTACTTTGAGGGCGTTGTTTTTGAAGTGAAAAAAGGGGATATACTGGCGTTCGAGAAACAGTATGATGTTATAATTGATGATATTGATGATTTCAAAAATTGTGCGTCAATTTTTAGCATCCGATTGGATGAAACTGTTCCAAACGGAATAAAAATTGATTATAATTCAGACAAGATCAATATTATTATGAACAAGACGGATTACGATAGCTATGCAAGAATGCGGGAAAATGAATGTTACAGAGTGTTCCTTTCGGCCATGTTTGTTTTGCCGGCATTGGTAGAAGCACTTGAAGCCATGAAGCGTGAAATCAAATACGGTGAGGAGGGTATTGCCGAGAAAAGGTGGTATCTGGTTCTTGAGAAACAGCTTAAACAAAAGGATATAATGCTTACGGAAATGATCTCTTCTACATATGTCGCCAATCTGCTGATAGGTGACATTACAGCAAGGGCGTTAGGCGAATTGGAAAATCAGTTCAATAATCGTGATTGGGGGTAATGATATGAGGCTGTTTTATTTTGCCGAAGAAGCATACAATGATCTTTATGATCACATAGAATCAAACAGAGAACGATACGCTGAAACACAATCCTGGATAAGCAAGTATTTTGAGGGAAAACAATATGCTCTTGAAACCAATATCGAATATCCTGACTTTGAACTGGTATTTACAGGCGATAAGGCAAAAGATGATTATGAAAATACGGTTTTGGTTTATAATTCATTGGGAAGCATTTTGACGCCTCATCAAGCTTGCAATAAATATATGTGGAGTCTGTTGGCTCATGAGAAATATTGGGATTATGTAACTAAAAGATGGCCTGTAGAAAACGGTTCAGCTATAAAGACCAGATACTTCTGCGGGGATTCCAGAAATGCTCTGTCACTGAATGCGTTGTCGAGACTATGGTGGTATGGAAGACTGACATTCGATGGAGATAATCCGATAGATCCATATCATCATACCCAATTGATGATATCGGATGCGGATCTTTGTCAGAATTTGATTCAACATAAATATTCAATGGAAAAAAGTATAATACTGGGCATACTGGATGCCGTTGATGAACATCTGGGCAATAATAAAAAATGGAATAAGGATATACAAAGAGAGATGGTGAAATACATAAACCGTTACGGCGCCGTTGCTTCGCTGGATGTTTTTGACAGGGCAGAAATAAAATGTATTGTTCAGCAATGGCTGGAGTGTAATGCTTTGTAAATAGAGCATAAGAAGTATAGTTTTATAAAGGGATCTTTGAGTGTAATAGCTCAGAGATCCCTTTCGTTACAGATAAGAATGAAATGATGCGAGAAAATGCTTGGCAACCGATTAAGTGGCAAGAGGCCGGAAGAGGCTTGAAGAGATTGGTACGGAAAAGAAATAAATCCCTTAAAATAAAATGATATAAAAAAACAGGAGTTTATAAATATATTATTTTACAAATCAAGAAGGTTCTGATATACTAATTTTGATAATTATGTCTGTTAGAGAGCGGGATTAGATATGAGAATATAAAGATTTTGAGCTCATAACAGCCATAGCCCGCATTGGCAGGAGATAAAGAATATCTATCATGAACAGAAAACGTATTTTTGAAGTAATAGAAAAATCTGAAGGAAATGACAGATTAAGTCATTGTTATGACATACTTATGCTGGTAGCCATTATAGTGAGTCTGGTTCCCCTTGGCTTTAAAAAAGATACACCTGCGCTTACGATTATCGATAAGGTATGTGTGACCATTTTTATAATCGACTATTTACTTCGATGGATAACAGCAGACTATAAACTCAAGGGTAATCGCAAGGTGTCTTTTATAAAGTATCCATTCACACCAATGGCTATCATAGACTTGATATCAATCCTTCCATCATTATCCATTATAAACCAGGGATTTAAGGTGCTCAGGGTTCTTAGAATGATAAGGGCCTTGCGTGTGATACGTGTATTCAAAACAGCCCGTTATTTCAAGACATTCGAAATAATAGGAGGTGTGCTGCGCAATTCAAAAGATTCGCTTTTGGCTGTAGGCGCGCTTGCTGCGGGGTATATTATAATATCCGCCATGATAATATTCAATGTGGAGCCGGATTCGTTCGGGAGCTTCTTTGATGCCATATATTGGGCGACAGTTTCATTGACTACTGTGGGATATGGCGATATATACCCCGTCTCGACACTCGGAAGAATAATTACTATGATCTCGTCCATATTCGGAATAGCAATAGTGGCTCTGCCTGCGGGTATAATTACGGCCGGTTACATGACCGCTTTGAAGGACAAAAAACAGGATAATGAAAGTAACGGAGACGATTCTAAGCAGTAACCGTGATGTTCTATTTCTGTGGGTAAAGGAGGAATGACCATGAGTAAAAGAATAAAAAACGGGATAAATAATATCCTAGTATTAGTTTGCGCAGTGCTGGTAATATCAGGGTGTAGCGGGTCCATTTCCTCCAATGACAAATCTACGGAGAAATCATCTGCTGCAACATCTGAAAAAACCGGTGATTTTGAAAATTCGGAGTTAAAATCATTCGCCGATGGTATCCTTAAAAAATACTATCCGAGCTGCGAATTGCCTTCTCTAGATGACTGTCATTACGCTGGAAGCGAATATCGTTATAAGATCAAAGGCTATTTTAAAATAGATAGTGCTAGCAACAAGACTTTGTTTGAGATATTAATTCATTTTGAGAAGGATTTACAGCATTACCATTTATTGTATTTGTATGCAGATAACAAAGTTGTTTACGAAGACAAGCTGTATCATGAGCTTTATTCAGCTACTCCATATCCCGCCGAAGGTGAACCTATAGATAATACTCCGGAGGGTGGAATATCAGAGCTTATGTTAAAGCAGAAATTTGATGCCGCGATTGATCGATATTATCCCGATGCAACGCATGCCCCAAACGATGTTCCCAGTGACTACAAAGATTATTCATTTAATCTCGAAGGGAATTACCGTTGCAAAGCAGTTTGCCCATATTTGTTAAATGGTGAAAAAAAATGGGGCACTGCGTACATACAGTTGACCGAAAAACACAAGGATGGCTACCTTCTGTATTTAGAGGATGAAACAGGACTGTTGTACCAAAGCCCGATGCTGGATAAGATTTCTCCCGACGAGCCGTTCCCTGCTGATGCTGAAACAATACATGATATCGGTGATGTAGCATATATTACAAATGCGAGGATAAAGAATTGTGCTGAGCAGATACTGACGGCCTACTACCCGGATTGCATATGTCCTCCACTTTATAGTGATTATGAATATATCGCAGAGCATTATGCATGCACCATAACAGGCCGGTTCATGCTGAATCCGGAGAGAGTTATTTCCACGTTTAGAATTGAAGTCCATTTTCACGAGCCTCCCAGTCGTAGCGAATTAGTATCGTTTAGTGTTGACGATATCAAAATCGTTGATAGGCCCGACTATTGGAACGATAAATCAAAGAGTGATCCACGCACCTAGGAATAATAAGAACTCAGATGTAATAAAGGAGGTCTATGATGAAAAACCATATTAGAAAAATAAGCTGCATTCTATTATCACTGCTCATAGTTTTATCCGGATGCGGACTCATCCCTTCTGACCAGACAAGTACTACGGCAGATCCCATCGTAAAACATGACCTATATTTTGATATCGATTTTGACGGCAATATCTTTCTCGATAAATATGGATTGGACCTATATATAAATGACAGCAAAATCAAATCATTGTCAAACGGAGAAGATCTTGCAGAGAAGCAGACTCTTACCGAAGGGACATATACAGTAAAATTTGTGTCTGACAAGGATCCAAACATCAATATAGAGAAAACGGTAAAACTCTATACGGATGTCGTGTTCAAGTGCTGGCTCAAGACTCACTCAGATTATATTGAATGTAATGATCTTAGTATCAGTGGGCAGGACGTCGTGAACAAAAAAGCAGCAGAAACAGAAGCTGTAGAAACAGCAAAAACATGCACCTTCACGTTAAATGCAAAATCATACACCAACCTTATCTTCTCCAAGTACGACATCAATGTGTTTATGGACGGTGAAAAGATTGGAAGCATGGAAAACGGTGAAACGAAAACATTTACGGCTACAAAAAACGCAGGAGAACACGTACTTAGATTTGAAAGCGCCGAGGATGCAAATGTATTCGGAGAATGCTACATCTATTTTGACGGAAATGCCAGCGCAAATATATCCGTGTATTCGCATAGTGAAAAAATAAGTATCGAGGATTACGTGGTGAATGGTGCCGGACAGGTAATATCTTCCATGTCCGAGATGCCTGACAAAATAATCCCTAGCGTTGATGATGAAACCACTGCTGAAGAATCTTCTTTAGTAACACCGACAGAAACAATTACACAAGAAGATACCGCTGCAACGGAGACTCAACCCATTTCCATCGAAGACCAAACGCCTGAGGATACTAATGAGGCACAAGAAACTATCAATGATACAACTGAAAACCCATCTACGACGGAAGAACAAACAACTGTTGAGCCGAAAACAACAGAGGAACCTACAACAGAAAGTCTTTCTGGCCGTGATGCATACGGAAGAGAAATAGTCATGTACGGTAATTACGATGGCGACCCGATAGAATGGATAGTTTTGGAATCCGATGGTAACACTTCTTTGCTAATAAGTAAGTATATTCTTGATATTAAAGCCTACAATGATCCAATTGTAGCCCAAGCACGTACGTGGGAATGGTCTAGTTTGCGCAAATGGTTGAACAATGACTTCCTAATCGAAGCTTTTTCGCAAGAAGAGCAAGCCGCCATACAAATAATAAATGTTCAAGATTATTTTGGAAGGAGTACACCCGCTGATATTACCCAAGACAAGGTGTTTTTGCTGTCATACGAACAGGCATGGCATTACTTCCCTACGAACTCAGAGCGAGCAGCCAAAACAAAACAATCAAAGAGCTATTCATGGTGGCTAATCAATGATGCGCAAGTTAGTACATATAGGATCAATCTCTATAAAATGCTCGTAGCGAAAAACGGCGAAGACGGGTATATCCGGCTTAATGAAAAAGGAGGCGTACGACCTTGCATAAGAGTTCTTTCTTCAGCATTAGAGATAGCTACTGTGGTATCTGACAATTCTAGCACTGTGATCAGCGTACCTGAAATATCTGAACCAGCTATACAGCCAACAACTAGCGTTAATCCGGAAAGAGGCGGTTATTCGGAAAAAATGGTCTGGATTCCAACAAATGGCGGTACAAAATACCACGCCAGTGCATCCTGCAGCAATATGATAGATCCTATACTTGTTACTGAAGAAGAAGCCATCGCTAAGGGATTCGGTCCATGTGGACGTTGTCATCCATAAAGATAACAACAGCATAATAAGGTTTTTGTATCCAACAACAAAACGTTCACCCGCTTACCGAATGAACATGATTCTACGTAAATACAAGGGGGAATATGGAGGATATCTATAATGGCAAAAACTAGTAAAGCACTGTTAGTATCACAAAAGAAGTATGATGATAAAGTGGCAGTTCGTAGAGGCTTAAAGTTTATCAAAGGTCGCGATGATGATATTATTGAGCATTAAAAAAAAAATAGATATTTTTCAAGGGTATATAAAGAAACTAATTCGGGATGACATTGCAAAGCAAAACACTTAAACCTTATTATTACATAAGTTGAATATAGGTTATATGGGAGGCCCAATGGGGATAATTGTTTACAATGTCAGGTGCCAACTCCCTGAGCAATAACCCCGATATATATCAGGATATTATATTCCCGGGACCTAAGGAGGTATTCATATGGGCAAACATCGAATACCCTCAAGAAAAAGAAAATATAAACAAAGAAAAGCAAATAATGTAAAACTATTAAAGAGCAGAAAAGGGCGCAGATCAAGAAGCGGGACAGCTTCAAAAGAGCATGTACAGCAAGCTTCAAATACAAGCCCGGGAGCAATTCTTGTTTCATGCCTAATCTTGCTTGTTTTACTTATAGTCTTCATAAATATTATTTTTGACAGTTCGGACAAAAAAAATAAAAATACAGCAGAAAACTATGCATCCGAACAGACATCATCTTCTGAAAAAAAGCCTGTAACATCGTTGGCTGAAATATCTCAGGATATTGCCGAAAGCACACAGTCTGATGTGGCAGACACATCAATACCTGAAACGCAACTTCCTGAATTGACATCTCCGGAATTACCACCGGATACTCTTACTCTTCCAGAAACAGAATATGCATTTATTAATGGCAATTTGCGGATAAAGATTGCCGAAACATGGCAGAGCCTTGCCGTAAATTTTCAGGTTCCGCCTTTTTCCGGAACACCCTTCACTGAAATACAAACAGATACCGGCCTAGAAAATCTATGGTCCGAATTTGAATCCTGTGACATCATCCTGTCACCACATGATGAACTCGGCAGAGCCGGATCTGCTATAATGCATGTAAAAAAAGAAAATCTTCCGGAAGGGGAGAAGGGCGAGACCGGCTCCTACAAACCGTCGGGGTGGCATCAGGAAAAATATCCCGGGATAGTTGATTCGGAGCCGCCCTATATTTACAATCGGGCGCATCTGCTTATGTGGGCATTATCCGGCCTTACCTCAGAACAACGCAATCTCATTACCGGGACAAGATATTTCAATTTAAGCGGAATGCTGCCCGGCGAAACAGAGGTACTGGAAAGGGCAAAAGCAGGAGATGAACTTCTTTACCGCGTAACACCGATATATGAGGGCGATGACCTCCTTGCCAGGGGTGTGCTGATGGAAGCGGTAAATATAAGCGGAACATACAGCATGTGCCGTTTTGCTTACAATGTACAACCGGGAATAATAATTGACTATGCTACCGGTCAAACACAGGTTGAAAGTGAGCCGGTTCAGGAAGCCACTGCAGAAGTGACGACAACCGTAGCACCGATAGATTCCGCAGTGACATATGTGCTTAATAAAAATACACACAAATTTCATCTGCCGACATGCTCCTCTGTAAAGGATATAAAGCCTAAAAACAGGCTTGATTTTTACGGCACCAAGGAGGAAGCAGAAGCTTTAGGGTATGTCGGATGCAAGAGGTGTAAACCATAAGTATGCATTGTTGCGAGTTTATAGTGTCGGCACCAACATCTGAAGAAATCATGAGCGAATTGAAAATGGATAAAACACTAGATTACTACAACCAAAATGCCGATGTTTTTGCATCCGGCACTATAGATGTGGAGTTCACAGAGGTACAGGATAAGTTTCTGTCTTATCTTCCGTCCGATGCGTATATACTCGATTTCGGCTGCGGTTCCGGAAGAGATACAAAATATTTCCTTAGTAAAGGATTACAGGTGGATGCAACAGATGGCTCCGAAGAACTCTGCAAGATTGCAGAGAAGATTGCCGGTATTCCTGTAAAGCGGATGCTGTTTTCTGAACTGGGTGAAGTAGAAAAGTATGACGGCATCTGGGCGTGTTCATCGATCCTTCATCTTCCAAAGGATGAGCTTAAAGATGTGATGGAAAAGATGATTCGTGCAACGAAGAACAGCGGATACATTTATACATCCTTTAAGTATGGTGAATCAGAGGGCTATCGGAATGGCAGGTATTTTACAGATTTTACGGAAGAGAGATTTGCGGAATTTCTAAAGGGTATTCCTCAGCTTATGATAACCGAGGAATGGATATCAAGAGATGCCCGTCCGGGCAGGAGTGATGAGAAATGGTTGAATTTAATTCTGAAAAAGTCGGATACAGTCTGACGATCGACGGGAAATATCATAATACGCTGGATATCGAATGCTTCTCTCAGATGATGAAAGATCCCTCGTATTGCTATAAGTTTTACTGGCTGGAAGCAATTGTGCAGTTGATATCAGAGGGCGTTAATGAGACTACATTCGATACCATTATCAATGAAATGATATGTAACGCCTGGTATTCGGTAAGGGAGTTTCATATTCATCTGTCCGGCAGAATGGCGGATGGCCTTGTGCGGGATGCGCTTGAACGATCCATACTTACTTTATCAAAGCTCAGTGATCTGCCTGCCAATGCCTCTAAAGTAGAGATCAAAAATGCAATCAAAGAGCATGATAAAGAACTAAAGAGTGCCAAGGAACAATTGACCAATATGGTTCCGTATCGTGCGCTGGCAGGTTTTTTCGCAAAATCAAATTCCCCGGCGGAATGGGAAAGCATACGGCGGATGGTTGCCTATATTCAAAGGATCGACAGAGAGGTAATGCCTCTTCCTTATACACTTGGAGAATCTAGCAAGCTGAAAAGGGAGATCTATTTTCATCCGGCATGGATGGAGATGATCCAGGATAATACGGTGTCTATCCTTGGGTGGATACAGTATGAGAAAGTAAAATGGCTGCAGAATAATAATCCCGAGGTTCCGGGCCTTGTTTACAAACTGGCACCTATGGATGAAAAGATGCGGAAGCTGAATAAGGTCAGGAATCTGTGGGAAGGAATTCTGGATATCAGCGAAGTAAGAGATGTATTTACCGGGGAGGCAGTCATAAAGAATAAGTATGACGTGGATCATTTTATTCCATGGTCATTTGTGATGAATGATGAGCTTTGGAATCTGATGCCTATGGATTCATCGCTTAATTCGTCAAAGAATAATAGGCTGCCAAAGTGGGATCCATTCTTTATGAATTTCGCGGCAAACCAATATCTGCTGTATAGTTTTATTCACGAGAAGGCAGGAATCCACAAACTGTTTGAGGCCTGCTACCGCGATAACCTTCATTCCATCTGGGCAGGACAGGAGCTCTACAGAAAAGGAAACACCCGGGAGGAGTTTTACAACATCTTGCAGAAGAATATGCAGCCCCTGTATGACTCTGCCAGACGGCAAGGGTATGAGGTTTGGAATAAATGATTAGTTTAAGGCTAATGAGACCCCGGGACGGAGTCAGAGTCTCATTTTTGTAAGAACTCGGCATGAAGTATGCCAAGATTGCGACGCAATTGACTCATATTAAGAAAAGGCCATTTGCAGTCAATAAAAAAAGCCGAAGGCGTTGACTTATTTTAAGAAAAAGCCATTTGCGGTCAATCAAAAAAGCTAAATGCATTGACTCATTTTAAGAAAAAGTCATTTGTAGTCAATAAAAAAAGCCAGAGGCGTTGACTCTATTTTAAAAAGTGCCATTTGCAGTCAATAAAAAAAGCCGAAGGCGTTGACTCTATTA
>JAEEGL015600207.1_pt1 | contig 23148 bp, 10 predicted proteins | sample 9134231 | NCBI WGS metagenome assembly JAEEGL01 (sample SAMN16246548, study PRJNA631951) | gut metagenome | biome: gut microbiome; feature: rumen; material: fiber-attached | host: Bos | place: Iran: Karaj | collected 2018-10
CGTGCAGTTACTACATCAAAATAATTATAAGGAGTATCCATTTCTAAATTGTTCATTACCCTAAATGATATGTTTTTTCTTCCACTCTTTTCTAAATTTATATTTGCATTTTTTATCATTTCACTAGAAAAATCTGTTCCTAATATTTCAGCACATTCAGGAAAATTATTTAATACTTTTTCTCCCGCAGCAGTACCAAGATCCAATATTTTTGATTTTTTATTCACATGTTTTTCTATTTGATCTTCATATACCCAATTTGTATAATTTTCAGAAGTATACTTTATTTCACTGAAAGACCAATTAGCTAGACTATTATAATATTCATATTCATTTATTTTCATATTTTCCCTTCTTTCTTTGTGGTATTAAAAAAGAACCTCCTTTCATAAACAGCAAAAACTACCACGATTTTTTCTGTGATATTTTTGTCATTCATGATGAGATTCTTAGGTTCTAATCATTATTAACCTCACTATTTAAAGTGTCTCGGTAATAAAACGCGAATAACTAATTGATTTATTACACTTTTACAATAGCATTTTTTTATAGTTTTGTCAATTTACTAAATTTTATATAAATAGTTTGAATCCCCCTATGATTATCTTGCCATAGAATATTAAAACACTAACTATTTAGTTAGTGTTTTTTAATACTTCGTTTATAAAATCATTTTTTGATTTGGTATACATTTCTCTATCATTGGGATACTTATTTGCTAAATCAATTTTTAACAGTTCATACTTTTTTAATACATCTGGATTAGATTTTAATATATCTCTAAAGGTAATCATATTTTTATAACGATTACTATTAACTGGTATAACATGAATAAGAAAAAGAGTTTTATTACCTTTTTCCTTTACTAATAGAATTTCATCTTTATCATAGTTCTCTTTAACTAAATATATTTTAGATAATTCATTTAAGTATTTTTGAAAAATATCAAAACTTGGTATACCAACAGCAATATCTACAATAGGTTTAGCAGATAATTTATCAATAGCAGTAGATCCTACATGTTCAATTTCAAAACTGTCTTTATCAAATAATTTAATTAGTTTTTCTTTTTCATCCAAAAACATTGCTTTCCATAATTTATGATTGTTTTCTAGATAAACTTGGTTATTAATTAAACCCATATAATCACCTTTTATTACCATTATTTCATATATTCTTTTATATCCATTAATTTATTTTCCTCTAGAGAAATACCTTCTCTATAGTCTATTGCTCTTGGCCAATCTTTATCTACCCATTCTATATCAAACATATTTACATTTTTATCATATCTTGGAAATGCATGATAATGTACAAATAAATCTTTCATCATCATAACTACATAGTTAAACTTAACTGCTCTAAACTTCTTAGTACATGTATCTTCATACCATTTAACAACTTCAGTAAATTCTGCTCCTTCTTCAGGTAACATATTACCAACATTAGGTATTTCTCTTTTTAATATAATAACAGCATCCCCTAAAGTAGGTTGTTTTCCTCTTATACATACTATCCAATATTTAAACTCTTTTATACATCTAGTATCTGGTTTAAATTTACTCATAAACTCTAAATTATCCATATTTTCTTTCTCCATACTTGTATTATATCATATTTGTATGTTAGTATATAAAACTAAGTTGGTGATAGTATGTATAAACAGATTAATTCTTTATTAAAAGAACATGAAGGAACTAAGATTAATAAACAATTTGTGTCTGATGCATTAGATATTATGATATCTGGTTTAGGATTAAATGATACTGTAAAAGAATTATCGTTTAATGATACAGAAATACGTGCTTCATTTAACTTTTCTGGAAGAAAAATTAATTATAGTGAGAGAGAATTACTTAGAACTTGTGATGATAATAAAAAAAGATTAGAAGCTCTTTATATATTACGACATGAATGTGAACATGCTATCGGTTATAGAAATTTATTAGAAGGCAAAGGCGGATTAGAAACTGCTATAGTAAGTTATTCATTAGCAGGTATAGCTGTATCAGATGATATAGATATACCTTTATTAACTAATAATTCTAGATATAGTACTTATTATGAAATAGATCCAGGAGAAAGAATAGCAGATATAAGAGCTGCTAAGTTTATGATTAATCTATTAAAGAATAAAAGAAAATCAGAAGATTTACAAATATCTAGAGAAGATCTATATAAATCTTATATAAGAGGTTATCATGATAATGGTGTTTATTTAGAAGCTCCTACTTATACATATTTATTTAATATGCGTTTACTTAGTGAATTAGAAATTATTAAATTTATAGTAGAATCTTCTAATTTATCTTTAGAAAAGAGAGCATTACTAGGATTACCTATTACATATGAAGAAAGAGATAGAGAGTTATTGTATAAAGCAGGTCTTAAAAGGCCTAAAAATAGTCAATAATTCTTTATATATGATATAATTATAGTGGTGATATAAATGGGATATAATGTTATAGAAACAATTGATTTATGGACTGAAAAAGATAATGATATGCAAGAATGTTTTGATGGTGCATTTTCTGATGGGTTTAGTTCTAATGAAATCCCATTTGATTCATTTAAAATAGTAAAGAATTGTAATTGTTCTATTCTTACATATCCAAGGAATTTAAGAATACGTAATAAGCATAATGCTATAGTATTTTATAAAGATGGTGTTCCTGTAAGATTAATGGTAGTTAATAAAGATACAAATATAGCTGAATGTATCAGTAAAGCTTTAAATCAAACATATAATGATGATTTATTAATAAATTTATTTATAAAGAACTCTATTACATCTACCACTATTGATATGAAGGAAGAACCAATAGAAAAAGATAATATAGATGAAGAATTAGATGTTGGTTCAAGCGATAGACATGCATTACTTAAATCTATGTTACTTGGTAGTTATACTGAAGATTTACCTTCTTCAGATACTGAAAAGAAAACATATTTTCCTAAAGAATATATGGTTAGATATTTTTTAATGACAGATAAGGAAGTATTTAGAATAATGCATAGATATGGCTTTCAAGATAAAGATAGAAAGAGTCTGTTACCTCTTCAAGAAGAAGGATTTAAGAAAAAACACTAATATTAGTGTTTTTTTATTTTAAAATAATTATTTATATATTTATGTTATAATTAAATTAGAAAGGTAATTTTATGTGTGATGTAATAACGAAATCTTTATATTGTAGTCTTCTTTTCTGCGATAGATATGCATGGCTTAGTAGAAATAAACCAGAAAAATATGTAGAAAAGAAGAGTGAAGATATTCTTCAAAATGGTAAAGAGGTAGGAGAATATGCTAAAAAACTATTTGGAGAATACGTTAATATTGAGTTTAATAAAAATGTAAATGTAATGATAGATAAAACACGTGAATGTGTTGAAAGAAAAATACCTGTCATTACTGAAGCTTCATTCAAATATGAAAATACTTTCTGTTCTGTAGATATCTTAAAAAATGATAGTGATGGAGTAGAAGTATATGAAGTTAAGAGTTCTACTGAACTACAAGATATATATCTAGATGATATATCTTTTCAAGTATATATATTAAAGAATCTTGGTTATAAAGTTAAAAGTGCTAATATAGTTTATCTTAATTCTAATTATGTAAGAAATGGTGAACTAGAATTAGATAAACTATTTATAATTGAAGATGTTACTTCTGAAATAAAGAAAAGAGAAAAGAAAGTAAATGATAATGTTTCTAGAATATTATCAAGTTTAAGAAGTTCTAAAGAAATATATAATGATATAGATTTATATTGTTTTAAACCATATGAGTGTCCATTTCTAGAATATTGTGAAAAGGATTTACCAAAACCTAATATATTTGATATAAAGAGGATGAAAATAACTGAAAAACTTAAGTATTATAAGGCAGGAAAGATATCTTTTGAAGATTTAATAAATGAAAATCTAAATGAGAAATATATTCAACAGATAGATTTTGAATTAAATAATAAAGAAGAATATATTAATACTAAAAATATTAATAAGTTCTTAAATGAATTATATTATCCACTATATTTCTTAGATTTTGAAACATATCAACAAGCTATACCATCTTATGATGGTATAAGTCCATATATGCAAATACCATTTCAGTATTCACTTCATTATATAAAAGATGAAAAATCTAATCTTGAACATAAGGAATTTTTATCAGAAGATAGTATTGATCCAAGAAGAAGATTAGCTGAAAGATTAGTGGAAGACATACCTACTAATGCATGTGTACTTGCCTATAATATGTCTTTTGAAAAGACAGTTATAAAGAACTTAGCTAATACTTTTCCTGATTTAAAGAATAATCTTATGAAGATACATGATAATATTGTAGATTTAATGGTACCTTTCTATAATAGGGACTATTATTTAAAAGAAATGAAAGGATCCTATTCTATTAAGTATGTATTACCAGCATTATTTCCTGATGATCCATCACTTAACTATCATAATTTAGATTTAATACATAATGGTTCTGAAGCCATGAATGCATTTTCTTCACTTGGTAATTATGATAAGGAAACAAAAGAAAAAATAAGAAATAATCTATTAGCATATTGTAAACTAGATACTTATGCTATGGTTAAAATATGGCAAAAATTGAATGAAAAGTGTGGTAAAAACACAAATGATAGTATATAATTAATTAAGAAAGAAGGTAATTATGAGTAAATTAAAATATTTATTAGTAGCTGCTATTGTATTATTATTTCCATTTGTAGCATCTGCTAAAGAAAAAATTAATGTTTATATGTTTAGAGGAGAAGGTTGTCCTCACTGTGAAGAAGCTTTAGAATTCTTTGATGAATTATCTGAAGATGAAGAATTTAAAAACCTATATAAATTAGTAACATATGAAGTTTGGTATAATGAAGATAATCAATCTATCATGAAAGATGTTGCTGATGCTTTAGGAGAAGAAGTTTCAGGAGTTCCTTATATAGTTATTGGTTCTAAAACATTTGCAGGTTATGCATCATCTATGGATGATAGAATTAAAGATGCTATTAAAGCAGCTTATGAAGATGAAGATTATAAAGACGTAGTAGCTGAAGTTAAAAAAGGTACTTATGTTGCTGAAAAGTATAAATTCCCAGTAGTTCCTGTAGCTATAGTAGCTGGAGTAGTAATATTAGCTGTTATTGGAATGGTTATATTTACTGGTGAAAAAGATGAAGAAGTAGTTGAAACAAAAAAAGAAGTAAAAGTTGAAAAGAAAGAATCGCCAGTTAAAAAAGAAACTAAAGCAAAGACTAAGACTTCTAAAACTACTAAAAAATCTAACAAAAAATAAAAAAGACATAAGTCTTTTTTTTGGCCCGTTGGTGAAGTGGTTTAACACATCGCCCTCTCAAGGCGACATTCATGGGTTCAAATCCCGTACGGGTCACCATATATTAATTACTAACCGAAAGGTTAGTTTTTTTATATTTTAATATAGATAAAATGATATACCTATGATATAATTATATAGAAAATAGGCAGGTGGGTAACTCAATGAGATATAGTAAGTCAAAAAAGATAACAATAGCTATAGTTAGTGTAGTATTTGTTATATTTATAGCTTTTATTATATTTAAAGGAATAAATGATTCAAAGAAAATTTCAAATAATTCTAGTGATAAAACAAATACTAAGGTAACAGCTGATGTGGGTATATTTACTAAGATTAAAAAGAAATTTACTAAATCATCATCTAAGACAGAAACAAAAGAAACAAAAGAAGAAAATAAAGTAGTAAACAAAGTGGTAAAAAAAGAAATAAAAGAAATAAAAGAAGAAAAACCAGTTGAAAGTTTAGAAGGCAATTATATAATTACTGAACTTAAAATTGGAGATAAGAAATATACTAAGGATGAAATTAAAAAGTTAAAGGATGGGGGTTATTCTTTAACATTAGATATTAAAAAAGATGGATCTGCTGAATTAGCAGTACTATATATTTCTAAGACTTTATTTTATGATAATGATAAGTTCAGTGATGGACAAAATGAATATAGTTATACTAAATCAAGAAATAAAATAAAGTTAAAGATAGATAATTCAGAAATGACATTTAAAAAAGAATAAGAGGTGTTAATATGGAGCTAGAATATTTAGTTAAGATACTAGATGCAAAAAAGGAAGATTATAACAAACAAAATAATCTAAAGAAATTTTATAAGGAAACTTTAACAGAAGAAGAATACAAAAATTTTGAAAAATTATTAAAAACAAAGAAAAGTGAAATAACAGAATTAGAATCTATTTTAAAGAAAATGGATCAATATTCTGACCAATATGCTTATGAAAGAATTATGGCTATGTCTGAAATGGAATTTGATGCTATTAAAGATAGAGAAATAGAGTCAAAGAAAGCAGAAATAAGAAAGCATAATAAAGATATAGATGAAGAAAATAGAGCATTAAATGGTGAAATAAATGCTATTTTAGAAGAGAATAATAATCTAAAACAAGAATTAGAGGAAATGACTACTTTAATAGGAGAAACAGGCAAATATACTAAAGAATCAGTAAATAGAGCAAAGACAATTAAAGAAACTATTAAAGCTAATAATGATAAAATAGATGAAAAGAAAAATGCTATATTAGCTAATGATAAAAAGGTAATTACAAGTGGTGAAATCACTTTAGATTTTGAAACTTATAAAGAAGAACAATTATCTAAATTATCTAGTAAAAAATATACTGATAATATACCAGAAGTACCATTTATGGATGAATTCCTATGTAAGATACAAAAGGCAGGTAAATCTCCTGAAGAAATAGAAAGCGCTTTAAATGAATTTAAAAAAGCTTATATTGGCGGTTATGAAAAAGAAGGATATGAATATTTTGATCCTATATATAGAAATGACTTTGGCGCTTTAGATGAAATAGATAAAAATGCTGAAGATACTACAGAGTTATTAGAAAGATATTTTGAAGTAACTGAAAAAGGAAAAGATATTTATATTAATAAAGGTATAATAGAAAGAAATATGAAAGTAGCTTATAATACTAATAAGAAACATAATATTTCTGAAATAAAAAAGATTACTTTGTTAGAAGAACTAGTGTCTGGATTACCATTCTATAAAGAATTAAATGAGAATGCTGTATTAACTAATGGATGTTTTATTAATTTAAAAGATAGAATAATTATTCAAAAAGAAAGAATTAATAAGGTAATTGCATGGAAAAATTCTGATTCTAAAGTAACTACTTATGCCAAAGTAGCTACGCATATAGGTAATTATAAAGAATTATCTTCTACACGTGATTTAGAGGAAATAAATAAAACTGAAATAGAAAAAATATTTGATAAATTGAGAAATTATTTTGAAGAAGAAGCATTTGATGAATGCAATGAAGCTATTGAATTCACTACATTATATGATGAATTATCTTCATCATGCGATAAACTAATAGAACTTAATGAAGAAAAAGATAGAATTGAATCTAAAAAAGTAGTTATTAGTAAGAAAGATCAAGAAAATAGTATTAATGATATTATTGATAAAATAGAAGATGAAAAAGAATATATAAGAGAAATCCATAAGAAAATGAAGGTAGATTTAGATAAAGTATTAGAATTTACTGAAGAAGTATTAAAAGAACCAGAAAGGATTATGTATCCTGAAGTAACAGATGAATTAACAGTAGAAAATATATTTAGTGTATTACATAGAAAAGATGATTCTGTAGAATTTTCTCTTCATGATGAAGAAGAATATTTATATGAAATAGAAACTGATTTCAAGAATGCTATTATGTTACTTGAAAAATATGAAGAAACTAAAAAGAAAAATAAGAAAGAACTTATATCTAAACTATGTAGTGATTTAGGTGTATCCTCTATGTCTGATAATGTAGTAGAGGCTTTACTTGTTGAAAAGGATAAACCAGGATTATTTAAAGCATCTGATATAACTAAACGTATAAATGAAGCTAGAGTAAATTTATATTTAAGAGAACAAAAAGAAAAAGCTATTAGTGAAGCCACTAAAGCTAAATCAGAAATTTTAGGCGCTGTTTTAAATAATGTAGATTTAGAATCTACTAAAACAGATATTTTTGCTTCAATATAAAAAAGAGAAAGTATTACTTTCTCTTTTTAAATATTCTTTTAAAGAACTTACTTACTAATTTTAGTAAGTTTTTTTCTTGTTTTTTTGTACTTTTTGCTTCTTTTTTAGTAGTTTTTATTTCTTTGATTTCTTCTTTATTTTCAATATGTTCTTCTATAACACTTTCATGTGTTTCAACTTTTTCTGCTTTGTTAACAGTATAACTAGGCTTTACTTCCTTATTTTCTTCTATTTTTATGGCATTAACATTAACATTTAACCCGTTAACAGTAGCATCTATTATATTAGCTTCTTTATCTGATAAATCAGCATCTTTTAAATAGATAGTAGTATTACCTTCTTTTATACCTCTAAATGTAATTTCGTAAACATTAGTTTTTGATGTAATGCCATGATTTAATGTCATATCTATACCAACTATTTTGTTTATACTATCGTTTTTGTAAATGTCAAAATAGTTATTAGCAGATTTAGCATCTACTATTTCAAGAATACTATTGTCGTATTTAATATATCCTGCGTATCCAACGATTCCACCTTCGGCTTCTGATACATTATCAATAACCATATTTACTTTAAACTCATCATTAACATTAACGTTAGTATTACCTTCGAATCTAACATTAGCAGATCCTTTAGCATACGCATAAGATGGTACACATAAAAGTGTAACTAAAGCTCCTATAAATATTCCTTTTTTCATAATTTTTGCCCCCTGAAAATTTATGCCGTAGTATCTCTCTACATAAATTTGATTGCTATTATATCATTAGTGTGTAAATTATGCAATTCCTTTAGTAATATTTTATGTTGATTAATAGCTTTTTCACCCTTTAATACAGAAATAAGCATATATATACCTTCTTCAGTAAATACATATGGTAAATATTTTATATTACTACCTCTACCAGTAGCTTTATTCAAGGTGAAATTTTTGCACCTTGAAAGTTCTTTTGCCTCTTGGTCTGTAAGCTGAAACCTATATTCTTCATCAAATCTACCAATATTATTTTTTACTTGCCTATTAAAATTCTTAGTAGTATATCCATAAATCCTTGCTAGATCACTATCGAGCATTACTTTTCTACCTCTAATTATATATATTTTGTCTTTTAGTTCATTTTCATTTAATAAGATTATCTCATTTTCCATAGGTTTCTCCGTTTTTATCACCTATTATATTTATTCTCTTTTTTTAATATATGTTCCACTATATTCATAATCCACAGTAAAAATGTAAAAAAACACGTAAAATTAAAATTTATGTGTTCTAAACATCTGCGGAAAACACTCAAAAATTATACTTTTCCACAGGGGTAAAAAACACCCGAGTCAGTTACCCACTAAAGCGTTGAAAAATAAAGGAAATAAGCAGCGAAAATGAGTATATTTTTATTGACAAAATTGACTAAAAAAAGGTATAATGATAATAGAATAATAGGATAGTATAGTGAGAGTATATATCTATTCCTTGTTTTTACAAGGAAAACACTTTATTAACTATGTATTTTTTGTGGTGGGATAATTACGCTCTACTACTAAAATAAAAGGGAAAGAATTTTTTAGATAATAAAAAATGAGAGGTATTTTTTATGGGTAAAGCTAGAAAAGGAAAAATATTAGTAATTGCTATTCTAATGATGATAGTATCATTTTTTGCTTTTACTGGAAAGGCAGATGCTTATTGGAATATAAAAAATGTTAACTCATCAAGTGAATATTGTGATAATGGTCCTAGGATTCATTTGATTGTAAATGGAGAAGAAATAGAAAAACAAGACGTTATTTATGATTCAAATGGTAAATTAACACATGTTGATGTTGTTAGCGGGCAAGCTTTTAGTACTGATAACTTATGTCAAACTTATTACCTTCCTGATTCAAATACAGTTACAGGCCGTGATGTAAATGGTGTTTATCATTATGGAGTAAAAACTCCAATTTGGGATTTAAATGGTTATGGCATTGTTAACTGGTATGATAACCCTGAATTTGAGGGAGACCCTATTACTGCGTATGTAAAATTAGATACTAGTATTGATCATACTAATGAAGATGTATATTATTATGCAAAATTGGGTAAGATTATTTCAATCTATGTTAATGGTATTGAGAAAAAAGTTGTAGTCGGAAAAGAATATAGCCCAGATTATTTAGATGATGAATATTCGGTACTACATGGTGATTATTCTGAACCTTCGTTTTTTGGATTTACTACATTTGTGAATGAAAAAGGAGAACAAAGAATAGTATATAATTCTAAAGAAAAGTTTTTCGATAAAACTAGATCTGGATTACATTTCTTTAGAAATGAAACACAATATCAAAATATTAGTGGAATAAAATTAAGAGAAGGAACAAAAGTATATGTTGAAAATCCTGATACTATCCCACTTACTGATTATACAAAATTAAAAGAGAGAAAGAGTTACAGTGATAGTGGTAATTCAGTAGGTATGTATGCTCCGGTTATAGATGTCTTAACTGGAGAACATGTTAAACCAAAATATTCTATTGAATTGGAACCAATATCACTTATAAACGAAGTTCCTCAATATTATGAATATCTTGGATTTATAGACCAAAATGGCAATGAATATCCTACTGTATTTGAGGTAAAAGAATCAGATGAGGGCAAACATTTAACTACCTTAGTAGATTCACAAATGACATGTACAAATGTAAACATTACTTACCCTCCTTATGCTGGTATAGCTACATACTACTATAATAATAATTATGATGATCCAGGAGGCTATGATAAACTTGTTTATAAAACAGGTATAAAATTATTATCTGATTTTGATGATAGATATATGGCTAAAGGTATTGAAACAAGAGAAGGCTATATTAGACAATATATGAGTTCTTGCTTACCATATGATGTATATACAAGAGTAGAAGTTCATGTGGATGATTCTTTATTACCAAATTACATGATTGTTCTAAATGGCACTGAAGTTTCACAAGTAAAAAGAAATACTATATATACTCTTCCTGACGAAGCAGAGGGAAAACCTGCAGAAGCATTTAATGTTACTTTAGATTATCAAGATGGTAGTACACCTAACAATACTTTATCATATACAAAAGTATATACTCCAACAGGCTTTATTATAGATGGAGTTCACTATGATTTTGGTGAAAAAATTATTGTAACTAGTAATTTATATATTGAAACAGATTATGATATTGATATTATTGGACCTGATTTACCAACTCCAACAAGAGATAAATATACTTTCAAAGGTTGGTTTGATGTTAAATATGGTGGACATAGAATAGATAAAATAGAAGAAGAAAAATATAAAACTCTATATGCACAATGGGTTGACAAGGATTATGTTGTTGTAATAAGACCTGATGGCATTGCTGTTGAATTAGAAAAAGGCTCTTATTATACAATGCCAGATATTCCTCATAAAGATGATGATAAAATATCTACAGTAGCTTTTATATATAATGATGACACTGAAAAAATTGATTATTCTTATGTTTTAAAGTCTTATTCTAAGAATGGAATTACATGCAAAGAAACAGGACAACATTATTATGTAGGTCAAGGAATAGTTGTTAATGAAAATATGACACTTCTAGGTGATTACAATGAAACTATTAAACCTGCTACATTCCCAAGCAATCCAGAAAGAGATGATTATGAATTCCTAGGATGGTTTGATGCTATTGAGGGTGGAAATCAATACACAGAATATTCTGGAGATAGAGATTTAACATTATATGCACATTGGGATGGTGATGACACAGTAACTATTACTTATCCTAATGGTGCTGCTATACGTGGAGACGGTCCAACTAAACTTTTACCCGAAGGATATAGTGAGACTATTGAAAAAGGATCAAAACATAAATTATATGATTATCCTTATTCTCAAACACAACAAAGTGCAGATATTTATTTCTATTTTAGCGATGGTATAACAAAAACATATAAAACAATAACTAGAAAGTATAGTACTACTAACGGATGGTATGTTGATGGAAAAGTTTATACAGCAAGACAAACTATAACTGCGGACAAAGACTTGTCTATTACAGTTAGTGAGGTACATACATATCAACCTGCAACATTCCCTAAAGTTCCAGATAGACCTGGATATAAGTTTTTAGGCTGGTATGATTTTGAGGGCAATAAGCACGAAACATTTGATTTCGACGATGCAATAAAGCATAATGGAGCTTTATATGGTAAGTGGCAAAAGGTACAAGAAGAATATACTCTTCCTGAAATAACTGCTAAGAATCCTGAAACTGTTGCAACAGTAACTTTAAAATTCCAAGATGGAATATCTAAAGATAAAAAGAAATATGTTAAGAAAAACTATATTGCAGTTGATTATACTGTTAATGGTGGAGAATATAACAATGAACACTTTAATGTTGGAGATACAATTAATCTTACTGATGATGTAACTATAACTCCTAATTATGAAGAGCAAATTGTAGAAGTAGAATTATATTCTGCTACTAGAGATGGTTATATGTTTGCCGGATGGTATGACCAAGAAGAAGGCGGAACAAGATATTATGATTACTCTGGTACTGAAGATATTACTTTATATGCACAATGGACTACTGAACCAATAGCAAATGTTTGTAGAAGAGCTACTACTCTTCATAAAAGTGGTAATAAAACTTATGGTAACTTAGGTACTCCAGGATCTTTAGTTCCAGGAGATGCATTTGACTGCGATGTAAATGGTGATGGAATATATGATCCTGAAACAGAAAGATTCTATTACATTAATGACTTATGGGATGCAGAAAATGATACATTCGTTGAATCAGTAGCATCATTAGTTTATTATGCAGATTACTATAATGGACCATTATCATCTTCATCTAAAGATGGATTTGTTAAATATAGTAATACAGTTCCTAATGATGGACCTAATGTAGCTGCTACAATACTACCTACTACTGATGAATGGTCCAATGTTTCACTATATAAAACAGTTAGACAATTATCATGGCCAGCTAACGGAAAAACAAATAGTAATGGTGATTTAGGCACATATGATTATTCAGGCTATGCTGCTCGTATGATTAGTGGTATGGAATTATTCCAAAGTGGATGTCTATATTCTTATAACAATAAGATAATGGCAGCATACTATAACTTAAATAATTCTTGTGAATTCTTAACAGAAAACATAAGAAGAGCTCCTGACGGAAGAGCAGAAGATGCTTATTGGATTGAATCTCCAGGAGGATATTGCCCAAATGGATATTGTCCTGCTGATAGAGCTTATCCAGATTTTAATAAATATGCTTGGGCTTTAATTAAAAAGAGTAGTAATGAATATAGTTCTTACATGTATCAATCTCAAATAGAATGGTCAAGAGGTGTAAGACCTGTTATTGACGTTCCAAAAACTAGTATGGAAGATGTTCCTGAACATACTATTTACCATACAATTACTTATCCAGAAGGACAAGAACAAGTTTCATTACATGGTTCTACATTCGTATTTGGCGATGTTATGAGTGGACCTGAAACTGAGAAATTAGCTTCAGTAAAATTTTATGCTGAACCAGGTATTATGTATGAAAAATTTGTTGAAAGAACTACTATACCTACTGCATATAAAATTGGTAATACTAGATATGATAAAGGTTCTGAATTATTAGTACTTGATGACTATCAGTTAGAATATATCTATGTTGAAACTTTAAAACCAGTAGAATTTCCTGATGATCCAACAAGAAGTGGTTATATATTTAAGGGATGGTATGATGCAGAATCGGGAGGTAATAAATATACCTCTTACTCAGAAGCTCAAGATTTAACTTTATATGCTAGATGGGAAAATGAAGATACATCATTAACTCATACTATTACATATCCAAATGGTGATACTGAAAAAGTAGAACATGGAACTAAATGGACATTCCCTAAGAATAACTCTACTAAAGAAGATGAAGAGGGAGCAATAGTAACATTTGATTACCAAAACGGCGATGAAAACACTACTGCTAGAGTTACAAAACAATATATTGCCTCTGGTTGGACTATTGATAACATTCACTATGACGATGGTAAAAGAATAACTGTTAATGAAGATATAACTCTTGCTTATGATTATGTTGTTACATATGTAAGCCCAGAGTTCCCTACAGGAATGACTAGAGATGGTTATACATTTAGTTCTTGGTTTGATGCTCCTGCTGGTGGAACTAGATATGAGTCTTACGCTAGAGAAAATAATATAACTTTATATGCTCATTGGAATCCAAATAGTGTAGAACCACAAATACAATATCATGCAGTAACTTATCCAGATGGATTTGTTGAAATAGTTGCTCATGGAACTGAAATAGTTCTTCCATCTATACCTGATGATATGATTATTAATGCTACAGTAACATTTAAATCTGAAAATGGTGAAAGTGATATTGTTAGAACAGCTAATAAAAGTAAAATCTATAATGGATTATTAATAGATAATGAATTATATGAAGCTAGAACTTCATATACTGTTAATAAAGATATAGTAATAACTATAGATTATGAAGAAACTGATATACCAGTTGAATTCCCAGAAGATCCTACTAAGGAAGGATATACATTCCTTGGATGGTATACTGCTAAAGTTGGAGGAGATAAATATACTGAATATAATGGCAATGAGGATTTAACTCTTTATGCTCAATATTCAAATAATGACTATATTTTACCAAAAAATAATATTCCTAAAGACAGTGAAGTAAATTCTACAGTAACATTTAAATATCATAATGGTAATCCAGATACTACTGCTGATGTTATTAAATATTACAAACAACATGGTTGGTTAGTAGATGGCGTTAAACATCCAAATGGTGATATTCTTGAAACTGCTGAAGGTGTAGTAATTGAACCTAATTATGATACATTCTATATGAATGTTGAATTCCCAGAAAATCCTACAAAAGAAGGATATCAATTTATAGGTTGGTATACTGAAGAAACTGGTGGAGAACTTGTTACTGTTTATAATGGTAGTGAGGATATAACTCTTCATGCACATTATTCTAATAAGAATTCATACTTATTAAATGGTACTGAATTTTATAATAAAGTTTCAGCTTTATCTAGTACTACTAGGGCTAAAGACTTTAGAAAAGCTACTAGTGAAGAATATGAAGCTGTAAAAAATACTTTAGGAAGCGATAATATTGTTTCTATTGTAGGTTCTCCATATGAGACATTTGTGTGGTTAGATGGTAATACATTCTTATATTATTCAGAAGCAGATACTATATTTGCTCATGAATACTGTGATGGAATGTTCTACTCTACATTATTTGATAACGTTGATGTATCTGGCATTAACTTTATTAATACTACTAGTATGAATTCTATGTTCGCTAATGTAATGGGTTCTAAGAATTTAACTGGATTTAATACAAGTAAAGTTACATCAATGAGAAATATGTTTGCATACAATAGAGTGGCACCAGACTTAAGTTCATTTGATACAAGTCATGTTACTAACATGAGAGAAATGTTCTTCTGTACATATTATTCAAATATTGATGTAAGTAATTTTGATACTCATAATGTTACTAATATGGATAGAATGTTTGCAGGTAATGGTAATAATGCACATTCACATTTCGTAACATTAGACTTAAGAAACTTTGATACAGGCAAAGTTACAACAGTTAATCATATGTTCTATCATACTAGAAATCTACAAACATTACATATCGAAAATTTTGATACTCATAATGTAAGAGACTTTACTGCTTTTGTATCTTGGTCTGATGTACTTACTTCAGTAGATGTAACTAACTTTGATACAAGTAAAGCTACTACTATGGCAGAAATGTTTAGAAGACTTTATAGTGTTACTGAATTAGATTTAAGTTCGTTTGATACAAGTAAAGTTACTAGTACTAGAATAATGTTCGAAGTATCTAATAATCTTGAAACAATATATGTATCTCGTGGATGGGATGTAAGTAATGCTTATGGTTATCAAATGTTTAAAGATGATATCAAGTTAGTTGGTCAAAGAGGAACTACATTTGATAGTAATCATATAGATAATAAATATGCTGTTGTAGACCTTGCTCCTGAAAGACCTGGTTACTTAACATTTAAAGGATATTATATAATTACATATCCAGATGGAACTAAGATTGAAGTTGAACCTGGATCTGTATTTACATTCCCAACTAATAATGATTCTAAAGACAGTGTTAGAAGTGCTACAGTAACATTTAAATATAATGATGGTGTAACACCTGATTATGAAAGTTATGTAGGTCTTGATTATATTAATGATGGCTGGAAAGTTGGAGATAAATATTATCAAGATGGAGAAGAAATAGTAGTTAATAGTGATTTAACTCTTGAATATAATAATGTTGAAACTGAAACTGGAGCTAGATTCCCAGAAGATCCAACAAGAGATGGTTATACATTCAAAGGTTGGTATGATTCACTAGCTGGTGGAGATAAATATACTTCATATAATGAAAATAAAGATATTACTCTATATGCTAGATGGGAACAAAATGAATGTACTAACCCAGAAGAATATACATTAGAAACTAATGATATAGCTAAAGCTGATGAAGTAATTGGTACAGTAACATTTAAATACCATAATGGTAATGCTGATACTACATCAAATGTAGTTAAACATTATACTCCAAATGGATGGTTAGTTGACGGTGAATTCTATAAAGACGGTGAAACAATTACTAAATGTGATTCAACAGTAATTGAACCACATTATGTCGAAAGCATTATTAATGCTAGATTCCCAAGTAATCCAACTAAAGATAATTTAAAATTTACTGGTTGGTATACTGAAGAAACTGGCGGAGAATCAGTAGGTGTATTAAATAAAGTTGGAGACACAATTGTTCATGCTCAATACACTGGTGATTACGCAATAATGACAATTGGAGAAGATGCATCTGGAATTATAGCTCAAGTAATTCCAAGAACATATACGAAAAATGACATAATATTTAGACGTGGTACTACAGAAGAATATAATGAGGCTGTAAGAAACGGAGTAAATATAGTAGATATTAGTTCATATGCGGGCGATTCTCCTGTTCCTGTATATATATTTAGAATAGATAATAAAGTATTATATTATTCATCTGCCTCAACAATATTTACTACTCCTAGTGGTAGTAACATGTTTGGTTATGTATATCAAACTCCAAATAGTAGTGAATCAACATATATGTGTAAAATGTTTGAAGAAGTAGATATGTCTGGATTAAATACAATATATCTAGAAAAAGCATCTGAAATGTTCCTTGGATTAAACAATGCTAAAACAATTACTCTTGGTGAAAACTTTGTAACATATAATGTATATAATATGCGTAGTATGTTTGATAGCTGTGCTTCACTTACATCGTTAGACTTAAGTAATTTTGATACAAGCAAAGTTGGTACAACAGATAAAGACGGAAATTCTAATGGAAGTCTTTCTGATATGTTCTATCATGATGAATCATTAACCGAATTAGACTTAACAAGCTTCAATACTGAAAATGTTAAAAGTATGGCTAAAATGTTCTATAAATGTTCATCACTAACAGAACTAGATCTAAGCAGTTTTGATACAAGAAACATTCATAATGGAGAAGAGAACTATTATTTAGACGGAATTTATAATATGTTTGCTGAAGCAACTAATCTTGAAACAATCTATGTATCTGATAAATGGGATGTTTCAAATACTTCTAGTTCTAATGTAGTATTTGAAAAGAATAATAAACTTGTTGGTCAAAATGGTACTGCATATAGTAGTGATCATAAGGGTAAAGATTATGCAATTATAGATAATGCTCCTGAAAATCCAGGATACTTAACACTTAAAGGTGGTACTAAGACAATAAAATATACAATTACATATCCAGATGAAAGTACTGAAGTAGTACCTGCTGGAACTGAATTTAAGTTCCCAAGTAATGTTCCTGAAAAGGATAGTGAAAATATAGCTACAGTAACATTTAAACCTGAAAATGATGGTGAAGATATTGTTAAATATGTTACTAAAGCATATATTAACCCAGGTTGGAAGATTGAAGATACTCACTATGATATAGGAGATATCTATGTAGTTAATAGTGATATAACACTAGCATATGACTATATAGAAACTATTGAGGGAGTTAGATTCCCAAGTAATCCAACTAAAGAGGGTTATGTATTTGACGGTTGGTATAATGGTAATACTAAATATACTTCATATAATAACGAAGAAGATATTACTTTAACTGCTAGATGGAAAGTAGATATTCCAACAAGCGGAGAATATGTATTACCTGAAAATAATACTCAAAAAGAAGATGAAGCAATTTCTACTATATTATTTAAGTATCATAATGGTAATCCAGATACTGTTACTAATGTAGTAAGAAGATTTGTTCCAAATGGTTGGCTTGTAAATGGAGTTCATAAAGATGCTGGTGAAATAATAAATATCACTAAGAACACTGTTATTGAACCAGATTACAATATACAAATAGTTAATGGTGAATTCCCAGGTAATGCTGGAAAGACTGGATATAAATTTATGGGTTGGTACACTGAAGAAACAGGCGGAGAAAAGGTTACAGTTCTTGATAGCCTAACTGATATTACTCTTCATGCACAATACACAAATGATTATGCTATTTTAGAAGGTGGTAATAACTTTAAACGTGAACTAACTAATATGTTGACAAATTATACATATTCAGAACCTGGTTTAACATTTAGAAAAGCAACACCTGAAGAATTGGCAGAATCAGCCAGCTATAATAATAGAAAAGATATGAAATCAAATACTTCTCCTAATCCTGTATATATGTGGTTTACTGGAACTGAAGTATTATATGGTTCACCTGCAAGTATAATTTTCCTTGATACTTTTGGAGATGAGATGTTCCAAATAACATCATCAAGTCCAATGAGTTCAAAATTTGGAACTATTGATGTAAGTGGATTAAATACTACTGATACAGCAACTATGAGAAGTATGTTTGGTAATAATGGTAACTTAAAAAGAATAATATTTGGTGATTTTGATACAGGAAATTCTTGGAGTTTATCTTATATGTTTAATGGCGATGTGTCATTAGAATCGTTAGATGTAAGTGGATTTGATACAAGAAACGCTACAACAATTCTTGGTATGTTTAAAGGTGTACAAGTTACAGAATTAGATGTTGATCAATTTGATTTGAGAAAAGCCAATGATATAAGAGATTTATTTAATGGTGCTTCAAAATTAGAATCAATAGATGTAAGTAATTGGGACACAAGTAATATACAATTTTTATCAGGTGTATTTAAAGGATGTTCATCAATAACAGAACTTGATGTATCTAACTGGAATACATCTAATGTTAAATTGACAGATTCAGCTTTTGCTAATATGCCATTATTAACAGAATTAGATTTAAGTAGTTGGGATACAAGTAATGTATATCAAACAAATTCAATGTTTGCTGGAGATACTAACTTAAAAACAATATATGTTTCAGATAAGTGGACTACTAATAAAGCTGTTAATGATTCATATAATAAGAATTTATTTAAGGATGATGTTAGTATAGTAGGTCAAGAAGGAACTACTTATGATGCAAACAATGTTGATGTTACTTATGCTCATGTTGATGAAGGACCTTCTAATCCTGGTTACCTAACTTATAAGGGACCAAGAAGATATAAGGTTACTTATCCAGATGGTACTTCTGATTCTGCTATTGTTGGAACTACTTATACATTTAGAACTAACGAAAGCACTAAAGAAGATGAAGATATTGCAGTTGTAACATTTAAACCAAGTAATGGTGAAGAAGATATAACTGTTAATGTAACTAAGTCTTATACAGCAAATGGATGGAAACATAATAATAGTCATATTAATAGTGGACATTCTATGAAAGTAGAAGAAGATATGGTTCTTACTTATGACTATACTGAAACAATTAATAATATTACATTCCCTGCTGATCCAGTAAAAGAAGATTATACTTTTGTTGGATGGTTTGATTCTAGAACTGGTGGAACTATGTATACTTCATATAATGGAGAAAATGATTTAACATTATATGCTCGTTATTCTACAGATAAACCAGAACCAGGATCATTATATAATCTTGGAGTTAATAATACTTCTAAAGCTGATACTACCTCTACAGTAATATTTAAATATAATGATGAAGATCAAACTCCTGATACAACTATGGTTATATCTAAACAATATTTACCAAGTGGTTGGTTAGTAGATGGTGTTCATTATGATGATAATGCATCAGTTACTTATGTAGAAGGTATGGTTATTGAACCAGATTATGCAGAAACTATTACATCTGGTACATGGCCAAGTGATCCAACTAGATTCCAATATACATTCCAAGGATGGTTTGATTCATTATCTGGCGGAAATAAATATACAATTAATGATATTGAAAGTGATATAACATTATATGCTCATTGGACTGGACAAGGATTCCCAACTCCAATAGAAGATGTATTATGTTATAGAGCTAGAGATATTTCTAGTAATATTTATGCAGGTGGAGATTTTGGAAGTCTTGGTACAGATGGAGAATTAAATACTTCAGATGCATATATCTGTGATGTTAATGGTGATGGAATATTAGATTCTAATAATGAAAGATTCTATTACTTAAGTGATTACTATAATGGTTCAACTGGTGAATTTGATAATACATATGCAACAATGGTTTATTCATTACCAGTATCTAATGGTGTTGGTTATGAAGTATCTTGCTTTGGATGCAGTGCTGACACTTATTATGATAATTCTAATGGATGGGGTTCAAGTAGACTTAACTATAATGGACCTTTAACTGCAGTAAATGAAATTCCAACAACTAGTCAATGGCCAAATGCAACATTATATACTCGTGATAGACAAATTCGTACAGTAAATGGTGAAACATTTATTCAAGGACCATATACAAATTCTCAAAGACATGAATTACCAGTATTTAGTTATTCTGGTTATGCTGCTCGTATGATTACCATTCAAGAATATAATGAAGGATGTAATCAAAATATTAATAGTTCTAATATTAGTGATTGGAACAATTATATTCCAGATAAATGTGACTTCTTAACTGAAGGATTAAATTTCTGGGAAGCAGGACCTGATGCTCCTGAAACAGAATATAATGAATTCTTATTTGAATCTCCAGTTGATGGTGAAGAAAATGTAGTAGCCATTGGAAATGAAAGAGAAAGAATTACTTCCGGAGATAGTGGTGCTGTTAAAGTTGCTATCGATGTACCAAAAGATAAGATAGATTTAAGGGTAGGCGATAAAACTTACACTATTCATTATCCTAACAACACTACAGAAACTGTTAAAGAAGGAACTGTATTTACTGTTCCAAGTCATAATAGTAAAAAGAATAGTGTTAATGGTGCTAAGGTAACATTTAAACCAGAAAATGGTGGTAGTGATATTATTGGATATGTTACTAAGAAATATGTTCCAAATGGATTTAAGATTGCTAATGATGATTGGTCTACTGGAACTCATTATGATATAGATTCAACTATTACAGTTAATAGTGATCTATACTTAAAATATGATTGGGCTGAAACATATCTAAGTGTTATATATCCAGAAGATGTTATTAAAGCTGGATATGAACTTGATGATTGGTATACTGAAGCTAATGGTCAAGGAGAAAAAGTAAGTTCTTATAATGGAACTTCAAATATAACTTTATATGCTAATTGGACTAAGAAAACTAGTGGTAAATATACATTACCTGAAAATACTATTGGAAGAAATCCAGAAGATGTAGCTACTGTTACATTTGTATACTTAAATGGTAGAGCTAATACTACTAGTAAAGTAGTTGCTACTTACATTCCTAATGGATGGTTAGTAGATGGTGTTCATAAAGATGCTGGTGAAGTAATTGATATGACTCCAGATATGGTATTAGAACCTGATTATATTAGAACTGTTAGTCCAGCAGCATTCCCTGCTAATCCAACTAGAACAAACTTTGTATTTAAAGGTTGGGTAGATAATGAAAATTATAATAGTACAGATGATTATAATTACTACACAACATATGATGGAGGAGAAGATCTAACATTATATGCTAAGTGGGAAACTGATGATGATCACTGTTCAATAACTTATAGTGATGGTGAAGTAAAAGTAGTTACTTGTGGAACTAATATTACTGTTCCAAATGAAGTAAATACTGAATCAGAAACTATAACATTTAATTATATGACTTATTGGTATGACGAGATGATGGATAGTACTGAAAAGTATGAAACATCATTTGATCGTACATTCTACACAAAAGCAAATGTAGAAAATTATAAGATAGGTGATAATACTTATAACGTAGGTGAATCATTCACAGTAAATGATGATATCTATGTTGAAAGAAACCTAGGTAATCCAATATATAGTGATGAACCATTTGGAGTTCCAGACAGTGCATATAAGTTTGTAGCTTGGTTCACTGATTGGAACGATGGTGTTCAAGTTAAGAGTTATTATGACTATAAGTCTAAAGGATTAACTACTCATAATTTATATGGTCATTATAATGACTATGAATCATGGGATGATCCAATATATAGCGTAGTAGTAGATGGAGTAGAAGTTGGTACATTTACCGAAGGTACTTCTTATACTGCTCCTGCTGGAACAGATGTAGATGAAGACTTAGCTACAGTAACACTTATTAATGGTGAAACTACTAATACTTATAAAGTTCATAAAACTGGAACATTTAATAACTATAAAGTTGAATTAGGTGATTCAGAAGGAAATATTGAAGAGGATGGAACATTAGATGCTGGAAATTCAATTACAGTAAACTCTAATATATTCCTAACTAGTCAATATAATTCAGAAACTATAACTGGTGTAGATTTACCAGTACTTGAAAGTAATGAATATACTACATTCAAAGGATGGTATAAGAATGAAAATGGATCTGGTCCTAAATATTCAGGAACATATACTGATCCAATAGACATTACTTTATATGCATACTTTGATGGTAAGAGTGCTACAGTTTATTACTATGC
>JAEEGL010604722.1_pt1 | contig 23147 bp, 40 predicted proteins | sample 9134231 | NCBI WGS metagenome assembly JAEEGL01 (sample SAMN16246548, study PRJNA631951) | gut metagenome | biome: gut microbiome; feature: rumen; material: fiber-attached | host: Bos | place: Iran: Karaj | collected 2018-10
CATAAGTATTTTAAAGGATTTTATGAGAGGAAAAACAAATCTGGTTTCAAGCGATATCATCGCTTTTATTGTAAGCCAGCCAGATTTTCATAGCTATAGCGCTACGAAAAATAAGAAGGTTTTGACAGATGAACTTAATAAAACAAAGCGTATAGGAGTTGCTAAAAATAAATTTGTTGACCCGGAGGATTTTGACGCTGATAATGATCGTATTGCATCACTGTTTGAAGGGAGTGAATTAAGTGTGTGAAAGTATTGAATCTTATGCAAATGATAGAGCCATTAACGCAACAATAAAAGCGTGCGTAGATTTTGGGAAAGACAAAGAACAAACTGTTGATTATGTAAAAAATAATTATCCCAATGCATCTGAAACCTACATTATAAGCAGGTACACTCTTCTTTGGGAAAATCGAACAGAACAGGAATAGTTTGTACGTGGGTAAAAAATAAAGCAAAGTTTTTGATATTGGAGGTTTATAAATGTCAGTACTTATGACCAAAGATAAGAAAGAATTGGTAGTTACTTGCAGTTGTAGGTGTGGCCAGTCGTTTAATATCTTTATAGACGATGAGTGGAAAGAAGACAATTATTATTCGGTACTTTGTTTTATGAAATCAAATTCTGATTCCGAATATTACAAGAATCCTTGGAGAGCTTTCAAAATCAAGATGAAAAAGATATGGTTTATTTTACGAGGTAAAGACTATTGTTATTCCGATACAGTAATGACAAAGGAAGATTTTGAGGTTTTCAAGGAATATGTGAATCAGTTTTGATGATAATTGAAGTATTAGGAAAATATTATGTATTTGGAGAGGAGGAATAGTTTTATGTTAAATGCTATGACAAAAAAAATAGTTCTTGGGAACATTCAATTACTTAATTATTGTATGCAAAAGAAAATTGACATTTCAAAACTTAATGATTGCAATATTGAGAGAATGGACTCTAAATATATCTTTGTTTTGCCTAAAAAGAATGTAAAACTTTCACTCGATAATGATATTGATAGTCAACCGAGTGTTGTTTTAACAATGGATGTAAGTGCGGACAATTTTAACTTTGAGGAGACTGAGTGGACAGATAAAATCTCAGAGGCATAGTATAGATGTATTAATACTCAATAAAAGTTGTAAATGGAGTAGTTATGTATGAAATGATTATATATTGGTATGATGAGGAACAAAGTTATTTGGTAGAGGTTCCTGAACTTCCGGGTTGTATGGCGGATGGAAAAAGCAGAATTGATGCGATAATGAATAAAGTAGTATCGGCTCATAAACTTGAAGGTGCCAGATACGAATTTGTCTCAATAAACATTTAAGAGATTTTGAAAAATAGGATTATGGAAAAAATAAAGATAGAGTTTGATTATTCACATGGTCCCTTATGGAAAGACAAGTTTGATGTGATTTCGGGGGAGTGGACTACAGGCATCCCATTAATTGATAATGACCAAACTATAAAAGTTTTAAATAATGAAGCGTCAAAGTTGTACACATCATTATATGAGTTTGATAATGGTGGCTGTGTATTTAATCAAAATAAATTTATGGAGATAAAAAAGGAATTGTTATCTCTTGTACAGGCTATTATTTATAGGCTTTCTGTTATTAATGATGGTTCTTTTATTGTTATTGATAACGCTACAGAGTTATTGAAGTAAAGTGTTACAAGGGATGACCAAGCATGAATTAATGTGACTGGAGATAAAATTGAATAAAAGGAAGACGATATAGAGTCTAGTGATAAATATGTGTAATGCTTGTTTTGAAGATAAAAAAATTAAAACATTCACTACTTTTACGGTAGAATACGAAGGCTGTATTGTAGTTATATGCAACGTACCATGTCTTGAATGTCAGATTTGTGGAGAAAACACTTTTGCTGACGAGATATCGGCGCAATTAGAAAGAATCGTCGATTCCGTCAAGACCGTATTACCGGATATTTCAGTTATTGACTATTCAAAAGTAGTTTATAATCCAATCATATAAATATAAAAATTATGGTAATAACCGTGGTAGCCTGTCCCTGAAATAATTCAGTAGAAAGGCTCGTGGAAAGGAGGTCGTCATGGCTATTACATCAATTACAAAACAAAATAATATATCATAAAAGAAAGATACCTTGAAATCCCTGTCATGAAAATGATTGGGATTTGTTGTTTTGGACAAGATATAGATATAATTTTGAAAATACGTACAAGCTTTAAATGTAATTGGAAAGAAAAATTGAATGATAGACAAAAGAAAAATAATGATTTGAACATGTTGACAAAGACATGAAGACTGTATATAATCGAATTGTAGACATGAACAAACGTTCACCATAATAGAGGATACATATGGGCGCAAGATGGATTAACAATATAGAAAATTTAATTAATGAAAAGAATATTAAAATCGGTGATTTTGAAAAACGTATTGGCGTTAGCGCCGGTTATATTAGCAGATTAAAAGCGAGGAGTGACAATGGTGAAGATGTGAACCCTACAGTTACCATATTAAATAGTATGTCCCATGTGTTAGGCGTTAGCATGGATATGTTGATTAATTATGATATTCCACCAAGTCATGATAATTTAACAACGCTTACGCGAGTGCTTGATAAACTAATAACTGATACGGATGATAAAAAGATACATTGGGATATATTCAGTAAAGAAAAGCTGAAATATGAAGGCGATTGTCTTTCGTGGAGTTTGTTTAAGCGTGAAATAGTTGAAAATGAGGATAATCCTAAACCTCCCAGGGGCATTGATGAAGATGATTATAATCCCGGAGATTATACAAGAAATGCTGATGAATGCACCTACAAATCCAAGTTTGGTAGTGGTATTGAAATAAACGGAACAGCATATTCTGTGAGGATAGATGCATTTACTTTTTTTCATATCATAGAGGTTAGAAATTGTATAGGAAACGGCTGGGAAGTTTATATGGAAAACATTGATGGTCGTATACAGTTGGAAGGTTTGTTTACTACATTGGAAGAGCCTACTAATATGCTTGTTGATAAAGTTGAGGATTTGATTAAATGCATTAAACGAAATCGACGCGATGCAATAATTGGTTCTAATTTAAAGAAAATGCTTGATGACTATATGAAAAAGTGAGGCAAAGAATTAAGAGAAAAAACAAGAAAAAAGCAGAAGAGAGTGGTCGGCAAACCACTCTCTACGTAAATCATTTTGTCGGATACGGCAATATCCGATTTGAAGATAAAATCCCGGCTAAGGACTGTCTTCAATTTCTAAAATATCACACTGTCTTGGTGTAGTCAATAATTCTACATGGCAACAAGTCTTGTCGATAAACCAATGATTTACAATCTGCTTTCTTCCTAAATAAAAAAGTTTTTTACGTGGAAGGAGGAAACATAAATGAGCACACGCGTAATCGATTGCGAAGCAACGAGCAACAAAATCAGGCACATAATGGAGGAGAAAAATATTAATCCGAAGGATGTGCAGGAGGCATTACATTTTGATTGTGTGCAGACAATCTACAAATGGATAAGCCCCAAGCATAAGACTATCCCATCGCTGGATAGTCTGGTACAGTTGGCGGGATTCCTGGATTGTGAAATCGGAGATCTCATAGTTGTTAAGAATGTTGATGATGATAAGAAGAATTTAACCGACAGTTAAATGATATTGTGATTAATTCTTTTTATTATTCAAATGAGCAGAGCGTTTTAAGGAGGGTAAAAATATGAAAAATGATGCGCACGGAGAAGTAATCTCTTTAATCAGAGAAGCGTTTAGCAACTATATCAGTCAGCATAACGGAGATTGCAAAATATTCACGGAAACAGTTGCTTTGTATACAAATGAATTTTGCGATAATGAGGAGCAATTCTGCTTGCCAGACTTTATGGTAGTTTGCAATCCTGATGGAATCAGAAGTGACGGGATTCACAAGCCTCCAATATTTGTAGCAGAGGTAACAGTTCCTGAAAGTGAGAAAAATGATTATGTATATAAACTTTATAACTACTTTCATATGGGTGTAGAGGAATACTGGGTTGTGGATTTACAGAGAAAAATTATCGTGACATACCTGCTGTCTGAAGATTTCTTTCCCAATATACATGACGGTTCGTACAGAATTAAAGTTAATACATATCCAGGATTGGAAATAGATGTTTCGGAAGTGATGAAGAAAGCAGAAGAGCCCGTGGTCGAAGAAGAACTATTAAAGGAACTGGATAAAGGTATTGATGATATCGAAAATGGCCGGGTTATACCTCACGAGGAAACGATGAAAATTCTGAAACAAAGTTATGATGAATATGTATCAAATCAAGAGAGAAACAAAATTAATAACAGAGAGAATATGAATAATATTGAATTGCTGACAGATAAACTTTATGCAATTCCGAATTCATATTTCGGTTTTGTCGCAGGTGTTGTAACATATTCCAAGAAAAAACCTGAGCGTTTAAATAAGGTCCTTGATTTTATTGATTCATCGGAAGACTTAACACCTTCTGATGTTGTTAAATTCGTGATGAGTCAACCTGATTTTCACGAATAGGCATACAAAGATCATTCTGAAGATCGCAATGAATAATATAATCGAATGTTTGTCATGCATTATAGACCACGGGCCTAAAATATGATATAGTTTTTCTTGATTTTTTAAAATCAGGAGGATAGGAAAATGACAAATGTAACAGGATGGATACTTGTGGCATTCGTGGCATATCTTCTTATGATGATAGTCATCGGTGCAGTGTATTCAAAAAAGAGTACTAACTCAGAGGATTATTTCCTCGGTGGAAGAAACCTTGGCGGATTTGTGGCAGCGTTATCTGCTCAGGCGTCAGACATGAGTGGATGGCTCCTCATGGGTCTCCCCGGTGCCATATTTGTATATGGTATAAACGGCGGTGATGGATGGTGTGCAGTCGGACTGCTTATCGGTACGGTGATCAACTGGCTCCTCGTAGCTTCAAGACTTCGTAAGTATACGATCAAGGCCGGCAATGCCGTTACACTCCCTATGTTCTTTGAGAACAGATTCAGGGATGAGAAGAAAGTGCTCATGCTTACTTCTTCTATAATAATAGTAGTTTTCTTTACCGTTTACTGTGCATCAGCATTCGCAGCAGGCGGAAAGTTGTTCCAGTCAATCTTTGGAGTTGATTACATCATCGCTCTTACACTTGGCGCACTTGCCATTCTCATTTATACATTCCTTGGTGGATTCATGGCTGTATGTGTGACTGACTTTATCCAGGGTACACTGATGCTCATCGCACTCCTTGCCGTTCCCATCTGCGCAGTATGCTTCATGCATGCAGACGGACTTACTGTATCAGCAGGACTTACAGATGCGATTGCAGAGAATCCCGGATTCGTCGATATGTTCAAGGGCGTAAATGCAACAGGTATTATCTCAGGTCTCGCATGGGGACTCGGATACTTCGGTATGCCTCACATTCTCGTCAGATTCATGGCAGTTAAGAATGAGAAGGAGATGACCAAGTCCAAGACTGTGGCAATCGTATGGGTTGCAATCTCTCTCTTCATGGCAGCAGTCATCGGTATCGTAGGTCGTGCTTACATGGACTATGACTTCATGCAGCAGGAAGGAACAGAGAGAATCTTCATCGAGATGATCAAGAAGGTATTTACCGTAGAAATCGGTGCACCTTTCGTAGCGGGTATCTTCCTCTGTGGTATCCTTGCGGCTATCATGTCGACGGCGGATTCCCAGCTCCTCGTCAGTGCATCATCTGTTGCTGAGGATATTTACAAGAATATTTTAAAGAAAGACAAGGCTGACGATAAGAAGGTCTTAATGATCAGCCGTATTATTATAGTAGTAATTGCTATCATCGCATATGTAATCGCTATTGATCCCAACTCATCAGTAATGAGACTCGTATCTGATGCATGGGCAGGACTCGGTGCAGCATTCGGACCCCTTGTACTTACATCAATCTTCTGGAAGAGAACTAATCTTCCCGGTGCGATTGCAGGACTTATCTCAGGAGCGCTTACCGTTATCGTATGGGATTACATTCCTTTGATTAATGGAGCAACAATCGGTGCAACTACCGGACTTTACTCACTTGCAATCGGATTCCCTGTGAGCCTTATCCTTATTATAGTAGTAAGCCTCGCAACAAAAGCTCCCTCTCAGGAGATCGTTGATGAGTTTGAGTCAGTTAAGGATGTAGCTGATTAGGCATAATTGTTCATTTTTATATAGAAAGAACACACTCAATATTTAGTGCCCGGAGGAGACTTCGGGCACAATTTTTCGGGATTTGGTACTTTTTACAAAACTTTTTTGAAATTTTGTATAAAAAATCGAAAAAAGTTCTTGCATTATTAAAAACAAACAAGTATACTATCAATTGCTGTGGCATGATAGCGATGAAGCGTGAGGTTGCTGCATCGGCGAAAGCTTATGCAGGTTTTCCGTGGAGCGAATGTCAGATAATATGACGACAAGTCACTGTACAAAGCTTTATAACCGTCTGTAATATACAGAAACGACGAGTGAAGTCGGTTTTTTGAAAGAAACAAACGCGACACACCCGGGAAAGTGGTACAGTCACCAGCTTGTCGTACTTATGACTAAATTAAAAAATAAGTGCGAAAAGGAGGCGACTTTTTTTATGGCAGATCAGAAAATGAGAGTCACATTAAAAGCGTATGATCATCAGTTAGTGGATGCATCAGCAAAGAAAATCATCGATACGGTTAAGAAGAACGGCGGAGAGGTTTCAGGACCCGTACCCCTTCCTACTAAGAAAGAGGTAGTTACAATCCTTCGTGCTGTACACAAGTACAAGGATTCAAGAGAGCAGTTCGAGCAGAGAACACACAAGAGACTTATCGATATTCACAATCCTTCACAGAAGATTGTTGAGTCTTTGCAGAAGATGGATATCCCTGCCGGTGTCTATGTTGACATCAAAATGAAATAATCCGGTTTATCCGTATTATAAAGAACAAGAAATCAAATAACCTCTACTAACTTTATGTATGGTCTGAAAACGGTCGTCACAGCAAAGAACCGCAAGTAAGAGTTCTCCATACCGCTTTAGTAGAAAGAAGGAGGAAAAAATGAAGAAAGCAATTTTAGCAACAAAAGTCGGAATGACACAGATCTTCGCAGAAGACGGCTCACTCATCCCCGTAACAGTTCTTCAGGCTGGTCCCTGTGTAGTAACGCAGATCAAGACAGTTGAGAACGACGGATACAGCGCAGTGCAGGTTGGATTCGGCGATAAGAAAGAGAAGATCATCAACAAAGATAAGGCCGGCAAGAAAGAGGTAGTTAACCGTCACGGAGCAACAAAGGCTGAGATGGGACACTTTAAGAAAGCAGGCGTATCTGCAAAGAGATATGTAAGAGAGTTTAAGCTCGAGAACGCAGACGAGTACTCACTTGCTCAGGAGATTAAAGCAGACATCTTTGCAAACGGCGATCATGTAGATGCAACAGCTGTTTCAAAGGGTAAAGGTTTCCAGGGCGCAATCAAGAGACACGGTCAGTCAAGAGGACCTATGGCTCACGGTTCTAAGTATCATCGTCATGCAGGTTCAAACGGTGCTTGTTCAAGCCCTTCAAGAGTATTCAAGGGTAAGCACATGCCCGGTCACATGGGATGCGTTACTGTAACAGTTAAGAACCTTGAGGTAGTTAAGGTTGACGCAGAGAAGAACCTTCTCCTTGTTAAGGGTGCAGTACCCGGAGCAAAGAAGGCACTTGTAACTATTAAAGAAACAACTAAGGTTGAGATTTAATCACTTGAAAGGAGGACAACTTACAATGGCAAAAGTATCTGTTGTAAATATGGAAGGCAAAGAAGTTGGTACAATCGACTTGAGTGATGCAATCTTTGGAGTAGAGATCAACGAACACTTAGTTCACTTAGCAGTTGTACAGCAGCTTGCAAATAATCGTCAGGGAACACAGAAAGCAAAGACACGTTCTGAAGTATCAGGCGGCGGAAGAAAGCCTTGGAGACAGAAGGGAACAGGTCACGCTCGTCAGGGATCTACAAGATCACCTCAGTGGACAGGCGGCGGTGTAGTATTCGCACCCGTACCCAGAGATTATTCATTCAAGCTCAATAAGAAAGAGAAGAGAGCAGCTCTTAAGTCTGCACTCACAAGCAAGGTTAACGACAACAAGCTTATCGTAATCGACGAGCTCAAGCTTGATGAGATCAAGACAAAGAAGATGGCACAGGTTCTTAAGAACATTAATGCCAAGAAAGCACTCGTAGTAATGAACGAGAAGGACGACAATGTAATCCTCTCAACAAGAAACATTGCTGATGCAAAGACAGCTCTCACAAACAGCATTAACGTATACGATGTAATGAACGCCGGAACAGTAGTTCTTACAAAGGATGCAGTAGCAAAGATTGAGGAGGTATACGCATAATGGCAGCAGTTAATTATTATGACGTAATCTTGAAGCCGCTCGTAACAGAGAAGAGTATGAACGGCATGGCTGAGAAGAAGTACACATTCCTTGTACATCCCGAAGCTAACAAGACTCAGATCAAAGAAGCAGTTGAGAAGATGTTTGACGGCGTTAAAGTAGCAAAGGTTAACACTTCAAGACAGGATGGAAAGACAAAGAGACGTGGCCTTGTATACGGCGAGACAGCTAAGACAAAGAAGGCTACAGTACAGCTTACATCTGACAGCAAGGACATTGAGATTTTCTCAGGTCTTTAAGATGTAGCGACTAAACACAACTAAAGTGTGATAATAAATTAGATTAAAGGAGAATCAATCATGGGAATCAAGAAATATAACCCATATACACCGTCCAGAAGAAACATGACCGGTTCTGATTTCTCTGAGGTAACAAAGTCAACACCCGAGAAATCACTTATCGCATCAAAGAAAAAGAATTCAGGACGTAATAACCAGGGTAAGATCACTGTTCGTCATCACGGTGGCGGAAACAGACAGAAGTACAGAATGGTAGATTTCAGAAGAATCAAGGATGACATTCCTGCAACTGTAATCGGCATCGAGTACGATCCTAACAGAACAGCTAACATCGCACTTATCTGCTACGCAGATGGCGAGAAGGCATACATCCTCGCACCTCAGGGTCTCACAGACGGCATGAAGGTTATGAACGGTAAGAACGCCGAGATTAAGCCCGGCAACTGCCTCCCCCTTTCAGCTATCCCTGTAGGTACACTCGTTCACAACATTGAGCTCTTCCCCGGCAAAGGCGGACAGATGGTTCGTTCAGCAGGAAACAGCGCACAGCTCATGGCTAAAGAAGGAAAGTACGCAACACTTCGTCTTCCTTCAGGCGAGATGAGAATGGTTCCTATCGAGTGCCGTGCATCAATCGGTGTAATCGGTAACGGTGATCATAACCTTATCAACTATGGTAAAGCAGGACGTATTCGTCACATGGGTATCCGTCCTACAGTCCGCGGTTCCGTAATGAACCCCAACGACCATCCTCACGGAGGTGGTGAAGGTAAGGCACCTGTTGGTCGTCCCGGACCTTGCACACCTTGGGGTAAGCCTGCTCTTGGTCTTAAGACAAGAAAGAAGAAGAAGCAGTCTAACAAGCTCATCATCAGAAGAAGAGATGGCAGAGCTATCAAGTAATTGTTAACGGAATCTATTAGGAGGAAATAAAAATGGCAAGATCATTAAAGAAAGGTCCTTTCGCTGATGCAAGCTTACTTAAAGCAGTCGACAAGATGAACGCATCAGGCAAGAAAGAGGCTATCAAGACCTGGTCACGTCGCTCAACAATCTTCCCTTCATTCGTGGGACTTACGATTGCTGTACACGACGGACGCAAGCATGTGCCTGTATATGTAACAGAAGATATGGTTGGTCATAAACTTGGTGAGTTCGTTGCAACAAGAACTTTCAAGGGACATGGCAAAGATGATAAGAAGTCAAAGAGATAATTAAAAGAAGGAGGACTTAAAAACTATGGCTAAAGGACATAGATCTCAAATCAAAAGAGAGAGAAATGCAGTTAAAGACACAAGACCTTCTGCTAAATTATCTTACGCAAGAGTATCGGTACAGAAGGCATGTTTCGTATTAGATGCAATCAGAGGTAAGGATGTTAACACAGCAAAGGCTATACTTGCTTACAATCCCAGATATGCATCATCAATTATCAAGAAGCTCCTTGAGTCAGCAATGGCAAATGCAGAGAACAACAACGGTATGAATCCCGACAACCTCTACATCGCAGCTTGCTGGGCAGACAAGGGACCTACAATGAAGAGAGTACATCCCAGAGCACAGGGTAGGGCTTACAGAATCGAGAAGAGAGTCAGCCACATCACTATTGTTCTTGATGAGAAAGGAGCTAAGTAAGAATGGGACAGAAAGTTAATCCTCACGGCTTAAGAGTCGGCGTAATCAAAGATTGGGATTCAAAGTGGTATTCTGAGGACAAGTTCGCAGATTACCTCGTAGAAGACTACAACATAAGAAAGTTCCTTAAGAAGAGACTTTACGCTGCAGGCATCTCAAAGATCGAGATCCTCAGAAAAGGTGACAAGGTAAATGTAGTTCTCTGGACACAGAAGCCCGGTGTAGTAATCGGTAAGGGTGGTACAGGAATCGAGACTACAAAGAAGGAGCTTATAAAGCTCATCGGCAGAAACGGAGTAAACGTAGATGTTCAGGAAGTTAACAAGCCTGACGCAGATGCTCAGCTTGTAGCAGAGAACATTGCACAGCAGCTTGAGAATCGTATCTCATTCCGTCGTGCCATGAAGTCTTGCATGTCAAGAACAATGAAGAAAGATAACAAGGGCAATTCCGTAACAGGTGCACTCGGTATAAAGGCATCAGTTTCCGGACGTCTTGGTGGAGCAGATATGGCTCGTTCAGAGTTCTACAGCGAGGGAACAATTCCTCTTCAGACACTCAGAGCAGATATCGACTATGGTTTCGCTGAAGCAGATACAACATACGGCAAGGTTGGCGTAAAGGTTTGGATCTACAAGGGCGAAGTACTTCCCACTAAAGGAAATAAGGAAGACAAGAAGTCTTCAAAAGAATCTTAAGAGAAGGGAGCGACAAACAAAATGTTAATGCCTAAAAGAGTGAAACATCGTAAACAGTTTCGTGGATCAATGGCAGGTAAGGCAACAAGAGGTAACACAATAAGCTACGGCGAGTATGGTATCGTTTGCCTTGAGCCCTGCTGGATAAAGTCAAATCAGATAGAAGCAGCCCGTATCGCTATGACAAGATACATCAAGCGAGGCGGTAAGGTATGGATCAAGATCTTCCCTGATAAGCCTGTAACAACAAAGCCTCTCGGAACTCGAATGGGATCCGGAAAAGGTTCTACAGAGTATTGGGTAGCAGTAGTTAAGCCCGGTCGCGTAATGTTCGAGATCGCAGGTGTTGCTGAGGAGACAGCAAGAGAAGCGCTTCGTCTTGCAACTCATAAACTTCCCTGCAAATGTAAGATCGTTTCTAAAGCAGATTTGGAAGGCGGTGTAGCAAATGAAGAGTAATAAGTATGTTGAAGAGCTGAACAAGAAGAATGCAACTGAGTTAAATCAGGAGCTTGTTGCTGCAAAGAAGGAACTTTTCAATCTCAGATTTCAGAATGCCACAAACCAGCTGGATAACACAGCAAGAATCAAAGATGTTCGCAGAAACATCGCTCGTATTCAGACTGTTATCAATGCAAAGGCTGAGGCTTAATGAGACGAAATCAAGTTGATTGAGAAAGGAGATAATAATCGTGGAAGAAAGAAATTTAAGAAAAACACGTACAGGTAAAGTTGTCAGTGACAAGATGGATAAGACAATAACTGTAGCGGTTGAGAACCATGTTAAGCATGCACTTTACAACAAGATTGTAAAGAGAACATACAAGCTTAAAGCACATGATGAGAACAACGATGCACACATCGGTGATACCGTTAAGGTTATGGAGACAAGACCTCTCTCTAAAGACAAGAGATGGAGACTTGTTGAGGTTGTAGAAAGAGCTAAATAATTTAATCACAAATGTGATTATTGGAAGGAGACATTAAGTATGGTACAGCAGGAAACAAGACTTAAAGTTGCTGATAATACAGGCGCCAAAGAGTTGTTATGTATCCGTGTTGTAGGCGGTTCTACAAGAAGATACGCCAACATCGGTGACGTAATAGTTGCTTCTGTTAAAGACGCAACACCCGGCGGCGTTGTTAAGAAGGGTGATGTTGTAAAGGCTGTAGTTGTTCGTTCTGTTAAGGGCGCTCGTCGTAAAGACGGTTCTTACATCAAGTTCGACGAGAACGCAGCAGTTATCATCAAAGATGACAAGACACCAAAGGGTACACGTATATTTGGACCCGTAGCTCGTGAGCTTAGAGAGAAGCAGTTCATGAAGATCGTTTCTCTTGCTCCCGAAGTATTATAAGGAGGTGCTTTAAGTATGAATAAGATTAAAAAGGGCGATACAGTAAGAGTAATCGCAGGAAGCACTGAAAAGGGCAAAGGTAAAGAAGGAAAAGTTCAGTCGGTAAAGAACGGCAAGGTATTAGTTGAGGGTATCAACATGGTTACAAAGCATGCAAAGCCTTCTGCAGCTAACCAGGCCGGTGGACTTATCGAAAAAGAAGCTCCCATCGATATTTCAAACGTTATGCTTGTACATGACGGACAGCCTACAAGAGTCGGCTTCAAAGAGGTTGACGGCAAGAAAGTTCGTTATGCTAAAAAGACAGGCAAAGTGATCGATTAATTTTAGGGAAGGAGGAAAAGACATTGAGTAGACTTAAAGATCAGTACAACAATGAAATCGCTGCAGCAATGCAGAAGAAGTTTGGCTATAAAAATGTTATGGAAATCCCTAAAATTGATAAGATCGTTATCAATATGGGTGTAGGCGAAGCAAAGGATAACGCAAAGGTTCTCGAGAATGCTGTTAAGGATATGGAGACCATAACCGGACAGAAGGCTGTTATCACAAGAGCAAAGAACGCAATTGCTAACTTCAAGATTCGTGAGGGCCTTGGAATTGGTTGCAAGACAACTCTTCGTGGAGATAAGATGTACGAGTTCCTTGACAGACTCGTTAATCTCGCACTTCCCCGAGTTCGTGACTTCAGAGGTGTTAACCCTAACGCATTCGACGGCAGAGGAAACTATGCACTTGGTATCAAAGAGCAGATCATCTTCCCTGAGATCGAGTACGATAAGGTAGACAAGATCAGAGGTATGGATGTAATCATCGTTACAACAGCCAAGACTGACGAAGAAGCACGTGAATTATTGACATTATTCAATATGCCTTTTGAGAAATAAGGCTTTAGATGTTTAAGGAGGAAAATTCATGGCTAAGAAAGCAATGAAGATAAAACAGCAGCGCACACCTAAGTTCTCTACCAGAGCATATACACGTTGCAACATTTGCGGACGTCCTCATTCAGTATTAAAGAAGTACGGCATCTGCAGAGTATGCTTCCGTGAGCTTGCTTACAAGGGCGAGATTCCCGGTGTTAAGAAAGCCAGCTGGTAATACGGATTCATAAATAGTAAAAGTATTTCCGTAAATATATAAGGAGGATAAACCAAAATGACAATGAGCGATCCTATTGCAGATATGCTTACAAGAATCCGTAATGCAAATACTGCAAAGCATGATACAGTTGATGTTCCTTCTTCAAAAATGAAGCTTGCAATCGCACAGATTCTTTTAGACGAAGGATATATAAAGAAGTTCGATGTTGTTGATTCAGAGAACGGATTTAAGACAATTCACATCACTCTTAAGTACGGCGCAGACAAGAATGACAAGATCATCACAGGTATTAAGAGAATTTCTAAGCCCGGTCTTCGTGTATACGCAGGCAAGGAAGATCTCCCCAGAGTACTCGGTGGTCTCGGTATTGCAATCATCTCTACAAACCAGGGTGTTGTAACAGACAGAGTTGCAAGAGAGAAGAACGTCGGCGGCGAAGTGCTTGCATACATCTGGTAAGATTAAACGCATAGCATTTGTAACAGTTAATTGATTTTATACCAATAAAACAGGAGGTACGGGCATGTCACGTATAGGAAGAATGCCAATCGCTATACCTGCAGGCGTAACTGTAGATGTAGCAGAAAATAACAAAGTGACTGTAAAAGGTCCTAAGGGAACACTCGAGAGAGTATTACCCTCAGAGATGGAGATTAAGGTTGAAGGTGCAGAAGTAGTTGTAACAAGACCTAATGACTTAAAGAAAATGAAGTCTCTCCATGGTCTTACAAGAACACTTATTAACAACATGGTAGTAGGTGTTACAACAGGTTTCGAGAAGAAGCTTGAAGTAAACGGTGTAGGATACAGAGCAGCAAAGCAGGGCAAGACACTTAACCTTTCACTCGGATATTCACATCCCGTGAATATGGAAGATCCCGCAGGTATCGAGACAGTAGTTGAAGGAAACATCATCACTGTTAAGGGTATCGACAAGGAAAAGGTTGGTCAGTTCGCAGCTGAGATCAGAGATAAGAGAAGACCTGAGCCATACAAGGGTAAGGGAATCAAGTACGTTGATGAGACAATCAGACGTAAAGTCGGTAAGACCGGTAAGAAATAAGATAGGAGGGTTTAAAAATGGTTAGCAAAGAATCAAAAAAAGAAATTCGTGAAAAAAAGCACATGAGAATTCGTAACCGTTTCAGCGGTACTGCTGAGAGACCCCGTCTTGCGGTTTTCAGAAGTAACAATCACATGTATGCTCAGATAATTGATGATACAGTAGGACAGACATTGGTTTCAGCATCTACACTTGAGAAAGATGTTAAGGCACAGCTTAAGAAGACCAATGATGTAGAAGCAGCAGCATATGTAGGAACAGTTGTTGCAAAGAGAGCACTTGAGAAGGGTATCAGCACTGTTGTATTCGACAGAGGCGGATATATCTATCAGGGTAAGGTTGCAGCATTGGCAGATGCGGCAAGAGAAGCCGGATTAGAATTCTAAGGAAAGGAAACGAAACAGATGAGACATGAAATAATTGACGCAAGTCAGCTCGAATTAAATGACAAAGTAGTTTCCATCAAGAGAGTTACAAAGACTACAAAGGGTGGCCGTAACATGAGATTTACAGCTCTCGTAGTTGTAGGTGACGGTCAGGGCCATGTTGGTGCCGGTCTTGGTAAGGCTGTAGAAATACCTGAGGCTATCAAGAAAGGTAAGGAAGATGCAATGAAGCATCTCGTATCTGTAGCCCTTGATGAGAATAACAGTATAGAGCATGATTTTATCGGTGAGTACGGTTCTGCTTCAGTTCTCCTTAAGAGAGCTCCCGAAGGTACAGGTGTTATCGCCGGAGGTCCTGCACGTATCGTGTGTGACCTTGCTGGTATCAAGAACATCCGTACAAAGTCACTCGGATCAAATAACAAGCAGAATGTAGTTCTCGCTACAATCTCAGGACTTTCAAAGGTTATGAGTCCTGCAACAGTTGCTGCAAAGCGCGGTAAGTCAGCAGATACTGTAAGAGCATAAGGAGGAGATAAAAATGGCAGATAAGATGTTAAAAATCACACTTGTTAAGTCTCCTATCGGTGCTGTTCCTAAGCATAAGAAGACAGTAGAAGCAATGGGACTTACAAAGCTTCACAAGACAGTTACATTACCTGATAACAAAGCTACAAGAGGTCAGATCCAGCAGATCGGCTACATGTTAAAGGTAGAGGAAGCATAATTTTATAGTAACTAATTAGAAATTCTAAAGCTTAAAACAGGCTTTAGAATTTCTAATATATTTTTATCAAGTTGCCCGGGTCCGCCTGGCAGCGTCAGATTAAATAACGGAGGACATTTAAAATGGATTTAAGTAATTTAAGACCCGCAGAGGGATCAAAGCACAGCGACGCATTCAGAAGAGGTCGTGGACATGGTTCCGGAAACGGCAAGACAGCAGGTAAAGGTCATAAAGGACAGAAGGCACGTTCAGGAGCACCCAGAATCGGTTTCGAAGGTGGTCAGATGCCTTTATACAGAAGACTTCCCAAGAGAGGCTTCAAGAACATCAATACACTTGAAATCATTACTGTTAACGTAAGCAGACTTGAAGTATTTGATAACGGTGCAACAGTTGATGTTGATGCACTTCTTGAGAAGGGAATCATCTCTAATCCTAAGGACGGAGTAAAGATTCTCGGCAACGGTGAGCTTACAAAGAAGCTTAACGTAAAGGCTAACGCATTCAGCGCTTCAGCAAAAGAAAAGATTGAAGCTTTAGGTGGAACTACAGAGGTGGTTTAATGTTTAAGACATTTGTTAATGCTTTTAAGGTCAAGGAAGTCAGAAAGAAGCTTTTCTATACATTCCTCATGCTTGTGGTTATCCGTATAGGCTCACAGCTTCCCATTCCCGGTGTTAACAGAGAGTATTTCTCAAACTGGTTTAATAGCCAGACCGGTGACGCATTCAGCTTCTTTGATGCATTTACGGGTGGTTCATTCACGAATATGTCAATATTTGCGCTGAACATCACACCGTATATTACTTCATCTATTATTATGCAGCTTCTCACCATAGCTATTCCAAAGCTTGAGGAGATGAATAAAGAGGAAGACGGCAGAAAGAAGATTGCTTCCATCACAAGATATGTGACGGTTGCCCTTGCTCTTATCGAGTCTGCAGCCATGGCTATAGGCTTTGGTAATCAGGGACTTCTTGATCAGGCCAACTACAATGCCATAAATATCATCACGATCATTGCGGCACTTACGGCCGGTAGTGCATTCCTCATGTGGATTGGTGAGCAGATCACCGAGAAGGGCGTTGGAAACGGTATATCGATAGTGCTTATTATAAACATTATTTCCCGTATGCCTTCAGACTTCCACACACTGTTCAACAGCTTTGTTGCATCTGCGGATAACGTAGGTAAGGCTGTTGTTGCGGCTGCCATCATCGTATTAATTGTGATCGGCACCGTAGTACTCGTCGTAAAGCTTAACGGCGGTATCAGAAAGATTCCCGTACAGTATGCCAAGAAAGTACAGGGCAACAGAATGATGGGCGGAAACAACTCGCATATTCCTTTAAGAGTAAATACAGCAGGCGTTATCCCTATCATCTTTGCTTCATCACTGATGCAGTTCCCTGTAGTTATCTGCTCACTCTTTAAGATTGATCAGGGCACAGGTATAGGATCAAAAATCCTTAAGGGACTTCAGTCAAGCAACTGGTTTAATCCCGAGGAAATGGAGTATACAATCGGATGCCTCGTATACGTGGTACTCGTAGTATTCTTCGCATATTTCTATACATCTATTACATTTAATCCGATGCTTATATCGGACAACATGAAGAAGAGCGGTGGATTTATCCCCGGTATCAGACCCGGTAAGCCTACCACAGAGTACCTTACTACAGTACTTGATTACATCATCTTCATGGGTGCTGTCGGACTTATCCTGGTAGCCCTTATCCCTATCGTAGGTAGTGGAGTATTCGGAGCTAATGTATCGTTCGGTGGTACAAGTCTCATCATCATTGTCAGCGTAGTACTTGAGACAATGAAACAGGTTGAGACAATGATGCTTGAGAGAAACTACAAAGGTTTCCTCAATTCATAAAAGCAGACTTAAATTTATTACATGCACTACGCCTGTAAAAAGGCGTAGTGTCATTTAAGTTAACAGGACATGTTAACAGATAAACACGGAAACGGAGATTAAGTTATGAAAATAATTATGCTCGGAGCACCCGGTGCAGGTAAAGGAACTCAGGCAAAGATGATCGCAGAGAAGTATTCTCTCCCCCACATCTCTACCGGAGATATATTCAGAGCCAATATCAAGAATGGTACTGAGCTCGGCATGGAAGCAAAGTCTTACATGGACAAGGGACAGCTTGTTCCCGATGAACTCACAGTCAAGATTCTCCTTGACCGTGTTGCTAAAGATGACTGCAAGAACGGATACGTACTCGACGGATTCCCCAGAACAATACCTCAGGCAAAGGTTCTCGAGGATGCTCTCAACAAGACAGGCGAGAAGATTGATTACGCAATCAACGTAGACGTACCCGATGAAAATATAATTAAGCGTATGTCAGGCAGACGCGCATGTGTAAACTGTGGCGCTACATATCACATTGTAAACGTACCTCCCAAGAAAGAGGGCATTTGTGACAAGTGTGGCAATGAGCTTATCCTTCGCGACGATGACAAAGAGGAGACAGTAAAGAACCGTCTCACAGTTTATCATGATCAGACACAGCCCCTCATTGATTTCTACAGTGAGAGAAACGTTCTTAAGAACGTAGATGGTACTCTTGATATGATGGACGTATTTAAGGCTATTACAGATATTCTTGGATAATTAAAAATTTGAGGCGTCGAAATGGCAATACTTATTAAATCTGAGAGAGAGATTGATCTCATTAGAAAATCATGCAAGCTCCTTGCAGGAGTTCATGAAGAATTAAAGACAATGATAGAGCCCGGTGTATCGACAAAGGAGATTAACGATTACGGCGAAAAGCTTATCAGAGACCTTGGATGTGTACCGAACTTCCTTAACTACAACGGATATCCCGCATCAATATGCGTATCCGTAAACGAAGAAGTCGTACACGGTATACCGAGAGCAGACCACATACTTCAGGAAGGCGACATAGTCAGTCTCGACTGTGGACTGATTTACAAGGGCTATCATTCAGATGCAGCCAGGACATACGGAGTCGGCAAGATTACGCCGGAGCTTGAGAAACTCATAGAGGAAACAAAGAACAGTTTCTTCGAGGGAATCAAGAAAGCAAAGGCGGGCAACCACTTATTTGAAATATCCAATGCCATCGATGATTACATATCACAGTTTGGCTACGGTATAGTCAGAGATCTTGTGGGACACGGCGTAGGCACAAAGCTTCACGAAGATCCCCAGATACCAAACTTCAGACAGCCGAGAAAAGGCCCTAAGCTTCAGCCCGGTATGACACTTGCAATCGAGCCCATGATTAATCTTGGCAGAGCCGATGTTGAATGGCTTGATGATGACTGGACAGTAGTTGCCGAGGATGGACTTCCGTCAGCACATTACGAGAATACAATACTCATCACAGATGGTGAGCCTGAGATACTCACATTACTTTAATTAACAGGATTTTGGAGGAATAAGATGTCAAAAGCAGATGTTATTGAAATTGAAGGAACAGTAACTGAGAAGTTGCCCAATACAATGTTCCGTGTACAGCTTGAGAACGGACATGAAGTACTGGCACACATTTCCGGAAAACTGAGACAGAATTTCATAAAGATACTTCCCGGAGACAAGGTTACACTCGAGCTTTCACCCTATGATCTCTCAAAGGGCAGAATAGTTTGGAGAGACAAGTAATATCATCGAATATTCTTATTCTTAATCTTAAAAATGACAGGGGATGAATTTTATATATTTAACAAAATTTTCCCCTTGCATTTATATATGTTGCGTTGTACAATATAAAACGGACTTTTTTGAAAGGAGGCTTTTCATATGAAGGTTAGATCATCAGTTAAACCTATTTGCGAAAAGTGCAAAGTCATCAAAAGAAAAGGGAGAATCATGATCATTTGTGAAAATCCCAAGCATAAGCAGAGACAGGGTTGATTGGACTGTCTTGTTTGTGTATTAAGTAAGAAAGCGGCTGAGGTGTGTCCTTCCGTCAAAGGATATACCGTTTAATCGATAAATGTGAGGTAGATAGGTGCTACCGTGCATTTGCGGTTGATACCGGCAGACATGTATTCCCATAGATGCCGGGCAAGGTTTGCAGTATGCAGACCGGGTTGCAGTTTAACCCCAATCAATTAGTAACTGTTAATGGTCAGTCTGGTTATTACAAATTATTCATTATTATATGAAAAGACTGACACACCAAAAAAACGGAGGAAATGAAAAATGGCTCGTATTTCAGGTGTTGATTTACCTAGAGACAAACGTGTCGAAGTAGGACTTACATACGTATACGGAATTGGTATCGTAAGTTCAAAGAAGATTCTTGCAGAGGCAAAGGTTAATCCTGATACCAGATGCAGAGATCTTACCGATGATGAAGTTAAGGAGATTCAGGCTATCATCGATCGTGATATGATGGTTGAAGGTGATCTTAAGAGAGAGATCGCACTTAACATTAAGAGACTTCAGGAAATCGGATGCTACAGAGGTATCCGTCATAGAAAGGGACTTCCCGTTCGTGGTCAGAAGACAAAGACAAATGCCAGAACACGTAAGGGTCCTAAGAAGACTGTAGCAGGTAAGAAGAAGTAATAAAGAGCGTAGTTAATTATCAAAGAAAGTAGGTTAGTTTAAATGGCAGCAGTTAAGAAACAGGCAGCAGCTAAGAAGACAGCTAAAAAGCGTGTCAAGAAAAACGTTGAACATGGTCAGGCTCATATTCAGGCATCTTTCAATAACACAATAGTTACACTTACAGATGCTGAAGGAAATGCTCTTTCATGGGCATCAGCAGGCGGACTTGGATTTAGAGGTTCAAAGAAATCTACTCCTTATGCAGCACAGATGGCAGCTGAGACAGCATCAAAGGCAGCTCTGGTTCATGGACTTAAGACAGTAGATGTATTTGTAAAAGGCCCCGGTTCGGGACGTGAAGCAGCAATCCGTGCATTACAGGCAAACGGAATTGAAGTATTAACTATTACGGACGTTACACCCGTACCTCATAACGGATGCCGTCCTCCTAAGAGACGTCGTGTTTAATTAGAATCGGAGGTTATTAGAAAATGGCAGTTAATAGAGTACCTGTACTTAAGAGATGTAGAGCACTTGGTATCGATCCTTCTTACCTTGGCGTTGAGAAGTATACAAATGCTAGAGAGTGGAAGGCTGAGGCAGAGCCCAAGGCTAACGGAACAAAGAGAAATCTTAATAAGAGAATTGACAGACATCCCAATGAGTCAATTCGTACGGCTAAGAATGCCGGCAAGAAAGTTTCTGAATACGGCTCACAGCTTCGTGAGAAGCAGAAGGCAAAGTTCATCTATGGTGTACTTGAGAAGCCTTTCAGAAATTACTATAAGAAAGCAGACCGTATGAAGGGTATGACAGGTGACAACCTTATGATCCTTCTCGAGTCAAGACTTGACAGCGTTATCTTCCGTATGGGATTTGCCCGTACAAGAAAAGAGGCTCGTCAGGTAGTAGGACACAAGCATGTCCTCGTAAATGGAAAGAAAATCAATATTCCTTCATATCAGGTTAAGGCAGGCGATGTAATCGAGCTTACTGAGAAGGCTAAGGGTCTTCAGAGATTCAAGGATGTTATCGAAGTAACAGAGAGAAGAATCGTACCTGAGTGGTTAAACGTAGATTATGACGCTAAGAAGGGTACAGTTAAGGAGCTTCCTACAAGAGAAGCAATCGATGTACCTGTAAACGAGATGCTTATCGTCGAGTTGTATTCAAAATAATTAATTTTTAGTCGTTACTATATATTAATTGTTTGGAAAATATTAGGAGGGTATTTATGATTTCTTTTAAGTTTGGCAACCCCAACATTGAGATTGCAGAGATCTCTGAAGACAAGAAATACGGACGATTTGTTGTAGAGCCCTTAGAGAGAGGCTACGGCATCACTCTCGGCAACTCACTTCGCAGAATCATGCTTGCATCACTTCCCGGTGCTGCAGTAAGCCAGATCAAGATCGACGGCGTATTACATGAGTTTGCATCTCTTCCCGGAATCAAGGAAGACATCACAGAGATCGTCATGAACATCAAGAGCCTTGCAATCAAGGATGAGAGCGACAGCGAAGAACCCAAGAAAGCACATCTTTTCTTTGAGGGAGCCGGAGTTGCAAAAGCTTCTGATATCAGATTCGAGGATCCTAACATATCAATCGTAAACGCAGACCAGACAATCGCTACACTCAGCGGTGGTAAGGATTGCCGTCTTGATATGGATCTTATCATTACAAACGGACGTGGATACGTCAGCTCAGACAAGAACAAGAAGGATGATTGTCCTATCGGCAGCATCGCTGTAGATTCAATCTACACACCTATCGAGCGTGTAAACATGACTGTAGAGAATACTCGTGTAGGTCAGATTACTGACTACGACAAGCTCACACTTGACGTTTATACAAACGGTACAATCGCTCCCGACGAGGCAGTAAGCCTTGCAGCAAAGGTTCTTTCAGAGCACTTAAATCTCTTCATCAACCTTTCAGAGAAAGGCGCTGATTCAGTAGTACTTGAGTCCAAGGGCGATGATGAGAAGGGCAAGACACTTGAGATGAGCATTGATGAGCTCGAGCTTTCAGTTCGTGCATTCAACTGCTTAAAGAGAGCAGGCATCAACACAGTCAGCGAGCTTACAAACAAGACTCCTGATGAGATGATGAAAGTTCGTAACCTTGGACGCAAGTCCCTTGACGAAGTTCTTGCCAAGCTTAAGGATCTTAACCTTGAGCTCAGACAGTCAGAGGAATAATCTGATTATTACTTGTTAGACATCCGGTAAATCCATAAGAGTACGGATAGCTATAAAACCTTAAAGTTTAATGGATCAACATTATGTTCGGTATGTAAGACCAAAGTGCGAAGCCGGATATACCATGAAAGGAGAACAAAACTATGGCAATGTACAGAAAACTTGGCAAGACATCAAGCCAGAGAAAAGCATTACTCAGAAACCAGGTAACAATGCTCTTAAACAACGGTCGTATCACTACTACTGAGGCAAGAGCAAAGGAAATCCAGAAGATAGTAGAGCCTATGATAGCACTCGCTGTTAAGGAGAAGGACAACTTCGACGAGGTAACAGTTAAGGCTAAGGTTGCTCAGAAGGATAAAGACGGTAAGAGAGTTAAGAAGGAAGTTGACGGAAAGAAAGTAACAGTTTTCGACGAAGTTGACAAGACAATCAAGAAGGACAGACCTTCAAGACTTCATGCAAGAAGACAGATGCTCAAGACTCTCTACTCTGTAACAGAAGTTCCTACAGAGAACCAGGGCAAGAAGAAAGCTACAAAGACAGTTGATCTTACTCAGAAGCTTTTCGATGAGATCGCTCCCAAGTATGCTGACAGAAACGGTGGATATACCAGAATCGTTAAGATCGGACAGCGTAAAGGTGATGCTGCCATGATGGTTATCATTGAGTTAGTTTAATCTTAAACATGATAATTTTTAAAAAGCGTA
>JAEEGL012415633.1_pt1 | contig 23146 bp, 14 predicted proteins | sample 9134231 | NCBI WGS metagenome assembly JAEEGL01 (sample SAMN16246548, study PRJNA631951) | gut metagenome | biome: gut microbiome; feature: rumen; material: fiber-attached | host: Bos | place: Iran: Karaj | collected 2018-10
AGGATATATTGTAGGTTCCCCGCCGGTAAAGACAATCGAACATTTTCCATATAAATCATAAATTCTATCCCAAATTTCCATTAATTCGTCAACAGATTTAAAAATAGTCCTTGGTCCATATTCGTCCCATTTACCTTCAAATATACAGTACGAACATCTGTAATTACATTTATAAATTATATTCCATTCAAAAGACACTCCTCTGTTTCCGGAGAAATGTTCTTTTTCTTTATCTGTTCCCTGTAAATAAAAATCTTTATCCATTTTTTCTCCAACGACTCAATTTAAAACATAGCTAAAAACATTTAATACAAAAAATATATGCAGACTACCAAATGATATTTTATTTTATGATAACAAATTTACTGACGTATTCTTTCGGCACGTATTTATATATTTATCAACAAAAAAATGAGTACTGTAAAATTTAAATAAGACAGATTGCCAAAGCTTCTCAATATAATTACAATTCAACACTATATTATAGAGTTTATTATATCAAATTTTTATATTCAATTGTATGTTTTTCATATATATATTGTTATACTAATTAAAACTAAATTTTATCTTATACATTTTTGTTTCAAATTTTTTATTTATCATTACTAAAAACTAATTACAATTGACATTGATTTTATATAAACAAAAAAAACACATTAACATTTTTAATGTAACTGTACTTAATAAAAGAAATTTAACAATATTTATTGGATATTTGATATTAGATGTTTTTTGTTTTTATCATTTTTCAATATATTCTTTACTGAATATATTAAGACTAAAAAAAGGAAAAAGATTTATCATATATTATAGAAAAAGAATGAAAATAACTATTTTTATCTTATTAATTAAAACAAGGTTGTTCATGTTTATTAAATCTTAAAGGGCTATATTTGTATTTTAAATCACCATTATGTTCAAATAAATCTTTTTTTCCTAAAACTATTATACAATCTTGTTCACTTGCATTATTATACAAACCAAATTCATCCAATTTAATATAGTTGTTTTTTATCTCATTAATTTTTGATTTTATATCTTTTTCTAAATTTTCATCATCATATGTACCAAAATGTTCGGAAAGAAATTGTTTTATTGTATTAACTAAGTAATTAGTGTCTATAAATGAATCTTTTTTAGTAAAGATAATTACATCTGCATCTAATATTTCTTCAAATTTCAATATAGGTTTACAATTTTGCAACAATAACAATGTACGAATTTCTTTCATAACAAAAAAAGTTGTTAACATATCCTTATACATGTAAATTGTGTTATCTTTAAAATTATTATTTAGATACTTTAAAAGAGATAGAGCATAGTCTCTTTTTTTATTACTATATATCACAATATTAGGGTATTGAGCATCTCTCTGGTTAATTCTTTGATTAATATCAAAACAGTAAAAATTATATCCTTTAAAATTTATTTTCAACTTTTTATATAAATCTAAGTTTATTCCATAAGAAAAAGATATATATTGTAACAAACATACACAAACTAAAATTACTGATAATATTATTTTGCATAATTTGTTTTTTATATTGGATATATATAAAGATATTACTACTATTATTGCAGGAATTAATCCCAAACCATAATCAGGTTGCCTATTATGTTTCATAAGCATTAGAATTATCCATGGAACAATAAACCATAATAAAATTATATATTTATAGTTTCTGTTTTCATATTTAAACACATACCAAAATAATCCCAATAAAAAAAACAAAAATACAGGAAATGATAGTAAATACTCACTAAGCCCAATTGTAAATATTCTAATCTGACTAAAACTAAAAGCCGGACCTGCTGATTCTATAAAAGGATCTTGTAAAATTTTAGTAACTGTTTCTGTATTGAAATAATGACATCCCGCAATAAAACTTCCAAAACATATTGTTATTAATATATTTATTATTTTTTGTTTATTGTTTTTTTTCATTAAACTTTTTATTGCGACATATGCCCATGGGACAAAGAAATATGCCAAAAAAGCATCCTTAGACAATAATCCAAAACCTACACTTATTCCATAAATTACAGACCATTTTCTATCTGTAAATTCCTCCAATTTTATAAGAGAATATATATTTAATATACTAATACTCATGATATGATAGTCAAGATGCCCATATTGTCTGCTTGCACCATATACGGCAGGTGTTAATGCAAACAATATCATTGCTATTAAGCCTGTTTCTTTATCTTTTATTTCTATACATATTCTATTTATAAAATATAATGCCAATAAAAAAAAGAAATAATTTATAAATATTATTTCCAAATCAAAATATTTATTTCCAAATACACTCAAAAATCCTTTCATTATCCAAATAATCAATGGTGCAATTTCAAAAAAGTACTCACCTTCAAGCAAAGCTCTAATGAAATAAGTATTATAGGCTCCCTGAACAACAATAGGATTATTAAATTTATACCACAACAAATTACCAATCAAATAAAAAACAGCAATCACTATAAAAAATACAAAATTATTATTTTTCATTCTTTTACTTAAAAATTTTTTACTTTCATTTTATTTATTTTGCGATAAGTTTTTATTATTACCATTCAAAGCAAAAATAATATATACATCTCTATATATATTCTTCCAGCTTAACAATTCATTTAGATATATTCAAGTGATAAATCTTTTGTTTTTTTATTTGAATTATGTTTTCTATATTATTTTATAAATATTCTTGTATTTGTCAGGAATCTTAAAAACATTTATATCATTGTATATACATTCTTATTGTATATCATTTTACTAAAAAATCATTAGAAGAACAGACTTCCTTTATGTCTTTTAAATCATCATTTATAATTTTTTTTCTAAAAAAAAGCATTCTTTGTCCGTTCCATATATTATTAATCAAATGTTCTCTTGTTATATTTTCCGAAAAATCTCCAATTTTAGGACATCTGCGGTCTATGTTAACAATTCCGTTAAATTTTATGTACATTTTACTCCATGGAAGTTTCTTCCACGGAAAAAAACAAAATTTACAATCAACTTCATCTTTATTTATATTTTCAGTTAAATATCCAAAATATATATTTAATTTTATATTATATTTTTTAGCCAATTTAATTAAGTCTTCTCTCTGTGAATTAAATTTTTCTATATATTTTTTTTGTAAATCTTTATCAAATTCGTTATTATCACAATAAATATTAATTGTTTTAAAATCATACTCTTTTGCAAAATTAATAATTTCAATAAAATTATTTTCATATTCAATATTCCATCTTGATAAAACGGTATTTATAGCAAACTCTCTTTTAGAATGTTTTAGAGATCTGTATTCAGATATAGCTTTAACATTTTGTAATAATGTATTAAAATTTCCGCCAACTCTAATATTTTCATATATATCTTTATTGATACTGTCTATAGAAAATGTTAATTTTATGTCGTAATCAACAATTTTTCTAATAAGTTCTTTGGTTAATAGTAAACCATTTGTTATCATTTCCTGCTTAATATGAAACTTATTTGCAACATCAAATAATGTTTCAATGTTTTTATATATTAAAGGTTCTCCGCCTATATAAATAATAGTTTCAATATATTTAAACAAATCAACTAATACTGAAATTTGACTTTCATTTAATTCTTCATATCCATTTGTTTTAGAATAAGACTTACACATCTTACATTTTAAATTACAATTTTGTGTCAACTCAACTTCCAAAACTCTGGGTAAAGACTTCAAAACAACTTTTTTATCAGCAATTTCGATTTCATTTAAAAGAATATTTTTTTCTCTGTCATCCAAACCTCTTATTTTTTTTAATATATTTGTGGCCAACAGTTTAGCATCTTCAAAATTTCCTTGACGGTTCAGATTATCTATTTGTGCAGATAAGGCATTAAACATTTCTTCTCTTAAACCATTTTTTTTCTTCATATATTTATCTATATATCTCAATATAACAAAATATAATTTGTCTTTCATTAACATTGATATTATTTCATCATCTATCTTTTCTTGTATATCAATATTGTTTTTTCGTACAGTCAAAAATAATTTTAATGCTCTAAAGTTAGAATTAGATTCTTTACAAGAATTTAACATATCAATAACATCATCGAATCGTTCTTGTTCTATTAATTGTCTTGCCATAGAAGCATTATATTTCACCACCTGCAACCATCCTTTTTATTTCATCATATCTTTTCTTTATTATTTCGTTTTGACTATCCAACTCTAAATATTTTGAAAAACATTCCAATGCTTTATCATATTGTTTTTCATGGTCATAATAAAAACCCAAATTAAAATATTCATCCATTAAAACATTTGTTTTTACTCCGCAATCAACATTAACGGAATAATCTTTACAAACTTGTTCAAATCTCTGACATCTTTTTAATCTTACCGGGAAAGTATTTTTACCATCTTTTGTTTTCCAATATAAATGATGATTAAACGGAGTTTGTATATTAAATTCATCCGGATGATCATAAATATAACTGAATTCTTCCATAGCAAAATATGTTCTTGACGGATAAACTCTTTCAATATATTTCCCTACTTCTTTAACAAAACTTAATGTTTCTTCAAAATCTTCTTCGGTTTCTCCCGGAAAACCGAACATAAAATTTGTAGTAACTTTTAAACCTACATCATAAGCATCTTTTATAATTCGTTTAGCATCTTGAACTTTATATTTTTTCCCGAAAAGGTCCAAAACTCTTTGTGAACCGGATTCTATACCGAATATCAACTTTTTACAACCCGATGCTTTTACCAATGCCAATATATCTTTTGTCATTAAAGGATTAACTATTGCATTTGATAACCAATATTGTTTACTTCCGAATGGCGGATATTTTATTATTAACTCACAAAATTCTTTTAATCTGTTAACGTCGGCATTAAATTCCAAATCCTGGAAATCTATATGACCTGCCAATGGATACTTTATTTTATGATAACAAATTTCCTGATGTATTCTCTCTGCACACATTTGTCTGTATCCCGGCCAAAAAGAATGAGTGCTGCAAAATTTACAAGCCCAAACACAGCCTCTCGATGTTTGGAGCGGTAAATGTTCGTTATCATCGTAATCATCTAAACTCATATCGGTAAAATCCAAATAAGGGAGATTATCAAGATTTTTTAACATTTCTCTGGGTTTTGTATATATCGTTTTATCTCCGTCTTTATAACATAAACCGTCACAACTGTTTATATCTCCGTTTTGGTATATTATCTTTACAAGTTCAGGTACAGTAATATCTCCTTCACCAAGATTGATATAATCAACTTGGGAATCGTTAAAAGATCTTTCTATGTTTCTCTTGTCGTAATATAATTGACCACCGAAAAATATTTTTATATCTTTATTTCTTTTTTTTATTAAATTGCTAACATAAATTGTTGAATAATAAGATGAAGATTCTAAAGAAAAGCCCACAATTTTAGGATCTTTCTCCAAAATATAATCCACATAATCTTCCAATTTAGATTTTATTGAATCGAAAAATTCAAAAACTTTTTCTTTTTGATTCCAAAATGATACTTGTTCCCAAGCCCACAAATTAGTAAAACTTGTATCTCTGTGTTTATACAAATAGTTGTTTAAATCAAAACATTTAACATCTATACCGACAGCTTTTAAATCTCCCGATAATTGTGCTAATGCTAATGGTGGCTCTCTCGTTCCCCAAACAGGACACTTTACAAGTGAAACTCTCATCTATTTATATTCCTTTTTTATTTCTTCTAATCTGTTAACCGATGCAACATTATCACTGTTATATTTTATGGATTTGTTTAATAATTTTATCATTGTGTTTCTATGTACATCTTCACTAACATTCTGTTTATTACACAGAACATGATACATATCGTAATAAGATGACATTTCGAAATATATTTCGGAAATTTCAAAATTATTATTAATTTTTTTTGCTAATTTTAAACCTTTAAAAAACAATCTTTCGGCTTTTTTATATTCTTTTAAATAATATTCTGCCATAGCCATCAATTTATATAATCCGGGATTATCTTTTTCGATAGCAATTGCTTTTAACAAATAATCTTTTGCTGTTTGATAATTTTTAAAATCTATATTAACTCTTGCTAAATAAGTGCAAATATAAACTTTATCTTGAGGTGTTGCAGTATCATATAATCCTGTCAGCATATCACAAGTTTCTTTTATCTTCTCCACATCGTTTTCTTTAACATATTGCCAACCCTGCATTATATAAAGGCTTACAAGAGCATTTTGTTTTTGATCATTATTTTGACTATCTTCTTCATGCCTTTTGTTTACGTAAACATTGTTATCTTCTTCAACATTTTCCATAAATTCATCTATTTCTTCTTTACTTTTTCCTCTTGTTATAAAATGAGATTTAAAATCATTTATAGATGCTTGGTTTGCTCTTATACAAAAATTAGAACATGCACTATTGCCCTTTAACAACTTTTTTCTTATCTCAACAAAATATTTTCCGTTCCAAAGATCCATAAAATCTTTTTTATCTAATATTGTTTCTCTTAAATCTCCTGCAGCATCACAAGTAATAACATCACCCGAAGGATTTATCATAAGCTGTGTCCATGCTTCTCTGCATTTTTGCTCACACAAATATTCTTTCTGTTTATATCTTTGCGGTAATTGTAAATTTACATTAAGTTCTTTTGCTAATCTTTCGGCTTCATCAAACATTTGATTTGTTTTATCTTTACAGAAGTAAGTTGATAAATATTTTTGATCTAATCTGTAAACGAAATTATAGTATACAACAACAGCATCCGCTCCTTTTTCCGCAGCAAATTTAACATAATCCGGTAACTTGTCTATATTTTCGGTTGTGGCAACAAAGATAAAATTTACTCTTAATTTATTTGTTTGTTTTTTTGCTTTCATTACATAATTAACATTTTGCATAACTGCGGCATAAGTGTTGGCTCTTGTCATTTTTTTATGTGTTAACGGATCGCAACAATGCATAGAAATATGTATTAAATATTTATTATTACTTTCTATTATATGGTCAACCATTTTAGGTGTTAATGACGAACCGTTTGTTGCAAACATTTTTTCAGCTAAATTAAATTGATTAAAATAATCCAAATTTTTTTTCGCTTCAGGTAATAACAATAACTCACCCGAACCGGTAATGTTTATTCTCTCTACTCTCTGTAAAGCCGGCAACAATTTATCTTCATATTTAGCTCTGAATTCATCTAAATTAAAATAGGGATAAATTTCCGGTCTTGAACAAAACAAACAATCTATATTACAGGGAGCATCAACTTGAACAAAGATGGATGTAGGATATGATTTTAAAACAACTTTTTGTTCTTCGTATTCTCTAAAATTCAAATCTCTGTTCATTTCAACCAAATTTTTACCGACACATGCTTCTTTATCGTTTTGGAAAATATTTCTACTGTTTATAAATATATTTCTATGATTACTTGCACCTATATGGTTACATTTCGTACATATATTTTCAAAATCCGGTTTTGTTCTGTTTAACACATATTTTCTTGCTTGAACATAGTTCGGACTATTCCATATTTCAGAAAAATTCTTATTTATATCAAACTCTTCAAAATCGTCTTTTTTATCTTCTACGGAACAACATGGTGAAATAGATCCATCGGCATTTATTGTAATTGCATCCCATAACCAATTACATAATTGTTTATCGGCATTTTTAAATACAATTTCCTTTTCTTTTTTGTCGGGTTCTTCTTTAACGATATAGTTGTTATATTCGTTTATGGTCGATGCCCAACTTACGTCACAAAAAGGAGCTGTAAATCCTATATCGTTTACACCGACTGTTTTAGCCATTTGTCTTGCTGTTTCAATTTCATGTTCATTATGTTTAAAAACCAAAAACTGCCAATGCAAATGCGGAGTTACCGAATTTAACTTCTTTTTTGCATCAGCTAACAATTTAATATTTTTAAACACCAAATCTATATTGCCGTTCTTTCTATATATCTCATAAGTTTTTTGACTTGCCCCGTCTATAGAAATTGTCATTCTATCAAGACCGGATCTTACTAAATCTTCCGCCAAATTCTCGGTAAGATTAACATTTAAATTTGTAGATATAAAAGTCTGTGCTTCGTATTCTTTTGCAATTTCTATCATCTGAGCCATATTCTTATTAAGTAACGGTTCACCCCAATTACAAAATTCAACATACAATAAATATTTTCCTATTTTGTTCATTATTGCTTTATAAAGATTAATATCCATCACTTTTTGCGGTCTTGAACCTCTTTTTTGACCTGTAGGGCAAAATCTGCATTCAAGATTACAAATATTGGTAGGATCTACCGTTAACCAATAAGGATACCCTTTTAAAACAACTTCTTTATTTCGTTTCTGTTGTTCTATTAAATTATAATTTTCTTTTTTTATTTCACTGTAAATACTCATAAACTAAAACCGATATCTTCTTCTTTCAATTTATATTTTTGATTATTCTTCATTATATATTCCAATAACATTTTTTGTGTTTCAGGCCTGAATGTAACATGTGCCATAAGTTTATTAACATTATTTTTGTCATACTTCAAACAATTTTTACACCAATTATGAATATTACCCGTAACTATACCCTCTCTTAACATCTTATATCCTTTACTGTTCCATATTGTTTCAAAATCATCATTATTTAAATTACCGATATGATCCCCTGCCAAACAACAAGGATTTACAGAACCTTGAACTTCGGTATAAAAAAATTCCCAAGGATCTCTGCAGGAAATATTTTCCGATTTGGGATACTGTTGAAATTTTAACGGAAGATTTACACTAAACGATAATTTATCTTTCAATTCTTCCGCTTGTGATAAAATTTCATTTGTTTTTTCTTTATTCCAAAATACAGACATATCAACATGCTCTTTTTCATACATCGTAAGATAATTTGCGCTTACACAATCAGTTTCCAAATCTTTAGAAAATTTTATAAAGTCACATAGATTTTCTATATTATCTTGTGTAACCACAAAGACCATGTTTATGCTTATTTTAGAATTTTTTTCTTTTTTTAATTGGACCAATCTTTTTATATTGTTAACTATTTCGTTGAACTTTTTTGTTCTTGTCATTTTTTCATGTAAACCGGCATTTGCTGCATGCATAGATATCATAACATCATATCTTCCGTCAGTTAACTTTTGGCATATTGTTTCATTTAACGAAATTCCGTTTGTTGTGAAAGCTTTTGCCTGGCAAGGTAACGTTTGATTCAAATAATCTAAAATCTCATTTATTTCGGGATGAATTAAAATTTCGCCAAAACCGCAAAAGCCAACATTAACAGCTTTTGTCAAAACATGACCGATTTTAGGTTCAAAAAATTCTTTATACTTTTTCAGAGAAAAGCTCGGGTAATTTCCACCTAAACAAAAAACACATTTTGCATTACAGCCATAATGTGCACCGATAGTAATATAACTCGGTGTTGACTTTAACTCTAATTTTTTTTGTTCTATTTCAATTTTTTTTAGACTGTTATTTAACAAAATTTCTTCATTACTCATAATCTTTTATCATCTCACTCTTTAAAAGTTTTATAAAAACAATCAACTTCTCTTTTTTTTCTTCGTCTTTCAGTTTACAATTATCTTCAAACAAAGCCAGAATCTCTTTTCCAAAATTTTCATTATATTTTTTATACTCTTCAATAATATTTATCGAAGAAAACTCTTTTATTATTTTATCATTTTTGAAATATAAATAAAATTGTATCAAGTCAACAATTATTTCGTAAAGTTCGCCTTTTATTTCATCGAATTTTTTTATAATATCTATCTCATTTATTTGAACTGATTTTTCTGCTAAGGAAGAGATTGTCATTTTTTTCAGTATTTCGTTATCTTGGTAATAATATTTATAATTTTTACTAATATAAAATCTTCGATTATAATGTTTATCGCTTATATTATGTTGATTACAAAATTCAAAAGGATTGTTTCTGAAATTAGAAAACAGCAACATCTGGTACATATTTTCGGTAAAAAACAATATAGGAGTATTATAGAAGCAATAATTTTCTTTTGCTTTTCTATATATAGATAATATTTCATTTCCGTTTATAGAATTATTAAGAACAATGTATGCCAAACCGGGGTCATCTAAAATAATTGATAAAATATAATCTTTATAACTCATTAATTCTTCAAACAAACTAATACTATCTTTTCTGTAAACACTTATTTTTCCGGTAATATTATTCAGTATTATTTCTTTATTAAATTCTATGGATAATTTTTCCAGTTTATTGAAAATACAATTATATATATAATTTCTATCATCTTTATCTAATTTTATATTGTTTTTTAAAACATTGCACAATTTAGTTGTTATATTGTTTGGATGTTCTTCAAGATATTTTATTCTGGACTTATCCAGGTCTTTCATATCATAAAAATATTCAATATATTTAAGTATATCAGTGGCCGCTTTTGAAAAACAAATATCACTTATAATATCTATATTATAAAAATAATTGTTAGATAAAAGAATATACGAATTTAATATTTCTTTTACGATATCAGTTTTATATTTTAAGTCAATAAATATATCTGTTTTTAAATTTTGTTTTTGTCCTTTTAATAATTTCGAATTCTTTAAAAGTTTACTTCTTATTCCGCCATATTTTAAGTAAACATTTAATTCTTTTTCGTTAAGTATTAAATTTTCACCATAAAACGGAAAAATTCTTTTCATTTTTCTATATCTTTTTTTAATGTTAAAAATATTATGGTATTCAATATTAATATCTGTTTGTTTTAATATTACAAGATAATCAATATCACTTGAACCGGCTATCCAGTTATTTAACATTCCCCTTCTCAAATATAAAGACCTAATATTCTTTTTATTCATAAAATTTTTGTACACACTAATACTTACAACGTAAATAAAATCATAAATCTTATTTAACGGGAAAAACTTGTTTGTTGATAAAACAAATTGTTGAAGTTTATACAATAAGCTTTTTTGTATAGGATTCGAAAAAGATAAAAATCTTTTATCATTTGTAAAAAGTATTTTATTCTTGCTATTTATTTTAGTATTTTTGATATTTATATTTTTATCATTCTCATATTTTATACCTATATAAAAATTATCAACACTACTATCGCTTATATTTATATTTGAATTATGTGAAACATCAAAAGCTGCAGTTTCATTTTTACTGATATTTTTAAATAATGCTTTTCTTACAATTGCTTTTGAGTTACCTATTAAATTTATAACAAAATCTTTAATATAAACAGAACATCTTTCTATTATAATATTGGAATAACTTTTCAATTGTGCTATAGAATATACATTCAAATTCGAATCTGTTATTTCTGCTTTCGTTCTATCCGCAAGTAAAAACATATTATTATTTGTTTCGGATAATATATCTACATGATCAAACTTCAATAATGAATTATTAAGGCTATATGCAAGTAGTTCTTTAACATTTATATTTAATGAATTCATGGTCATTGTTGCATTATCAAGTAAATAAAAAGCATAGTTTTCATTATTATCGGATTCTATTTGCCATTTAGAATGTTTATCTTCAAAACAAGTATTACCTTGCATCTTACAACATTGATTATTTGTTTTTACAAAACTGTTATTCATGTGCAATTGAGAATTTTTTGACATAGAAACAAATTTGCCACTATCAATTTTTATATTTTTTAATGACAAATCCGAATTGTGTTCAGTAATGAATTTAAAGTTATCTGCATTTGTTAAGTTTGTATTTTCAATATTAAGATTTGAGTTTTGATACATAGAAAATATTATGTTTTTAGTATTTATATTTGAATTAGATATATACCCTGAGGCAAAATCTCCAATATATAAAAAATTATATAATCCGGATATATTAATATTATTTAACTCGAAATTACTTCTTATGTAACTTCTTAAAAAATACATTTGGTTTGGAACTTGTATATCAAAACTTAAAGAATCAATAGAGAGTTTTGAATCATCGGACAAATAACTTATTGCTTTATTATCAACAAATTGAATATATATCGGATTGTAATTGAACTTCAAATTTATATTTTTCAATGTCATTTCCGAAGATCCGTTAATAAAGAAACATTCTTTAGGTATAATAACGGAAAGGTCTAAATTGTAAACATTAAAATTCGTTTTGCTTATATTACAGAAACTGAAAAGAATATCGGCTTTCATATTCTTAATTTCACAATTTGTATTGTTCTTACACAATAAACCTTGCTTTGATATTAAACTTGAATTATTAAATTCAACATTCGTACTATCTACAATAACAGAGTAATTTTTTTTGGAATTCAAACAAACTTCATTAAAAATATTATTAGACTTTTGCTTTATATTAAGGCAAGTACCATCTGAACATATATTACTATTATTACAAATTAAATCGAAATACCCTTTTTTATGTAAGCCGTCAACCATAGAGATTTTGCTGTTTTTTATAAAAACATTACCGCTACCATTTATATCGATAACTTGGCTATTTATATTAGTATCTATCACGCTTATTTCGCTTTCAAATAAGACATCTTCCCCGACTATATCACTTTTTTCTATATTTATATTACCGGCATTTTTTATTTTACCGCATATTCTACTTTTGGATAAATTTAAATCTGCCCAGAAAGCCGTTTTTATATCTCCTTGTATTTCGCTATCCGTTATCTTTATTTGTTTCCCTTCATTCTTTAATGCCGTTTCTTTACTCGTTATCTTTATCCCTTTTATTTCTATATCTCTTTCACCTGCATAATCTATCCCAACCTTGTCACTGTTTATCTCTAATCCTTTATGCTTTATATTCCCTCTCTCTTTTATTTCTATTCCTGTTTTCCCTTTCACTTTACTATCTGTTATTTCCACTTCTCCCCTTTCTATAACTATTCCTGCTTTCTCACTCTCTATTTCACTGTTTTCTATATCTATTATTTCATTCCCGTTTTTTCTTAAACTCTCTCCGCTATACACCTTGCTGTTTATTATACTTATCCTGCTATTCCCTTCAGTTTGTATATATTTGTCTATTCTTACTATTGTATCTTCTATATTTATTTCACCATCTTCTTTTATATCCAAGCTCTCACCTTTTATTTCACTTGCCCGTATCATTGTTTGACTATTATTCTCTATTCTAACTCCGCTTATCTTACTGTTATCTATCTCTAACACTTCTCCGCTTTTTGTCTCTATATTTCCTTGTATCTCACTACCTGTTATCTTTATTATTCCGTTTGTGTCTCTGTTTATAAAAGAACAATCTTTTATTAAACTATTACGGATGAAAACATCTGCATTAATCTTCAAAAACAAATCAAACTTTCCGATTATTTTGCTTTCTTCTAATTTAAAATTCTTAGTTTGTTTATTACTTACAAATATATTTTTAGCTTTCAGAAAAATATTTTTTAAGACACTTATCTCTTTATTGTACTCGATTTCAATATTATCTAATGCAACAAATTTAGAATTAAAAAATATAATATCACTATAATCGTTTACTATTATTGATATTTTTTTTGCAAAGATATTATTATTTAATTGCATTTGTATTTGTGATAAATCATGACTTTTTATTATGGAATAAAACAATCTTATACAATTATTTCCTAATATAATTTTTGAATTAGCATAAGATTCTAAGAAACTTCTTAATACAAAAATATAAGAATTCCAACATTCAAACTTGACATCATTAAAAACTTTTATTCCAAAGAAAGATTTTATTTTTGAACTTTCAACAGTGACAGATGCAGAATTTTTTGCAAACAACAACAATCCTTTTTTATTTTTAATAGAAGATTTTCTTACATACAGTTTACCAAAACTTTCAATTTCACAAAAAAAATCAAAAACTTTAATTTTTGTCGTTTCTATGTTAAAAGACGCATTTCCAAAAATCTTTACAAAAGAACCTGACTCAGAAATAAATTCACTCTCTTTTACTTGTACCGAAGAATTAGACATTAATTCAAATATATTATCTTGAATAGAGTTAATTCTTGATTCCGAAATAAAAAGGTTGGCTCTATTTGCCAAAAAGAAACATTTTTGTTTTATATCACATAAAACATTCCTTAAAGTTACAATTGAATTATTATAAATATCAAATAATCTTTCGCTTTTTATATGAACATTATTAAAAAGCATATCAGAATTTCCATTTGACATACAAACAAGGCCTTTTGATTCTAATTTTGAATCTTTAAGAAATATCTTAGAACTTAAATTTGTAAAATTCTCTTGTCCTGAATTAAATGAACTCAATTTTCCTATAATATCGGAATTTAAAATAGATATTGCACATTTACTTATGGCTTTTATATTTGTTTGTTCTATATAAGTATATGAATTATCGACAGAAACTATAGCAACTGCAACTTCTTCTGTTTTGCTGTTATTAATAGTTACTTTTGAACGATTTGAAGAATACAGCATTGAATTCAAATTTATAAAACATGAATTTTTTATTTTCACATCACTTAAATTATCCACATAGATACCAATATACAACATAACTAAGCAAACAATAGTAATATCATAAGAATAATTACACACAAAAATATTAACGAAATTATTTGCTAAAAAGCCATTAATAAAAACACTATGAGATTTATCAACTAAAATTCCGACATTGTTAAACTCATAATGATTGTAATAGAGTTTAATATTACCGGATTCATAGACATCTGTTCCTATATTGTTTAGAGATGTCATATTTTTGGAAAAAATTCCTTTTTGTGAAATTATTTTGGTTCCGCTATAAAAATTATCAACTATTATATTCTCATAAATTATAAATCTCTTAAAACATACAATACCTATTTCATTATAATTTATTCTGGATTTTCTAATTAAAATTTTTGAAAAAGCAACAATACCTAAACAACATTGCTCTATTATACATTCATCAATAAAAGTTGTTTTCGAATTGGTATCACAAAAAATACCAAAACCATATCTCACTCTGGCATATCTCATCGACAAGACTGCTTTAGGAGAAACAGTAATAGTACCATCCCAACCATCATTACCTATATCAACTTTCTCGTCTTTTTTACCGTTAACAATAAATTTCCCATAAACAATAATAGATATCTTATCTATATATTGTTCTTTGGGTAAGTTAAATTTTTTTATTAAATAATTTATTTTATAATTTTTATTAAATAATTTATTTTGTGATTTTTTTTTGAATTTTATTCTTGTATTGGGATGTACAACTACACTGACATTTTGCGGAATAATAATATCATCCGTAACGATAATATTCCCTTTCCACTCTTCATTATTTGTTATAATTCCTGATTTTACAATAATATTATCCACTATTATATTGCCATATTAAAATTAGATTCGCCCCATTTTTTACACAAATAAATTTTATCCTTTTCGAATAAAGAAAGCTTATGACTGATTTTAACCGATTTAAAAACAGAAATATCATGCATCAAACAACAATATGCTTTTATTTGATATAATCTTAATATAAAATCAAATAAAGCATAATCAAAAGTTTTAAATTTATTATCAAAGAAGCCAACCTTATAAAAAAAACTTTTTTTTATAATTACGGATTCAAAGAAAAAAGAAGGATTAGCCTCTTCCCAAAAAGAAAAATTACCGAATCGTTGATTATCAAATTGAGTTTGCAAAGTATTTATCTCTCTGGAATAAATAATATTAGGTGATGCCAATGCAATATTCTCATTGATAAACAAATATGTTTTTAATAACTCTAACATTTCTTTATTAAATAATATTTTATCACTATGAATAAAAAAGCAATCTGTTTTATTGTTCTTTATAATATTGTTTATCTCATCTATTAAATTAACATTTTTATTTTCATTTAAATTTATTTTTAAATTATCTTTATAATTTGTAATAAAACTCTTATTGGACGAATAATTATTTCTTGTTATTGAAATATCCATACAAGAAACATCTTTAATCTCAATATTAATATTTTTTTCTTTTTTATAATAAACAAAATCTTTAAGCTGATTAATATTTATTATATTGTTAATATTTTTATTTTTTAAACATTCAATATCATAATTATCATCTAAAACAATATTATCTACCCATTTTAAAACAGGTAAAATTTTTAATAAATTATTTCTGAATCTCTTATTCAACAATTTCAAATCATTACTTCTTTTATTTTCTTCTGCTTCTTTATATTCTTGCAAATATGAATACACTTCCGAAAATCTGAAATCACATATTATATTTAATTTATTCAAATATTTTTCCATATATGGAATTATAAATTTTGCCATATCAAGTGATGCAAAAATAACAGTTTCTATATTAGAAGTTTTTATGAAAGATTCTAAATTATCTTTTAAGCTATTTTTTCTTATCATATCTCTAATACAAAATTGTTTTAATTTTTCCGTTTTATTTGTTTCTTTATTATCTCCTTCATTATTTAACATATTTTTATGTAAATATAATATTTTTATCTCGTTGTTTCCTTTAAGCATATCATATATTTCTAACACATTCTTGTCTTGCTTAAAAACAGGATTCAACGACAATTCTTTCTGTGATACTATAAGAATATTTGACATATTTACTCCTTTAATATTGATTTTCTAAGATAACACATTCCTTATTACATTCAACACTTTTACTTATAAAACTAAAGCTATTATCATAAAGATTACCTAATTTATATTTCATTACACTACACGAATATGCATTACCTAATTCATCAATACAAGCATAATTTGTTCCGGCATTACACATTTTATTATTTAATTCAGTATTTATCTTTTTATTATACAAACTTATTGAATCATTATCTATAAAATTTTTTAAGATATTATAGTTTTTATTTATATTTATGTTTGAAACTAAAGTAATATCAAAATTATTCTTTAAGAAAAATTTTTTATAATTAAGAAACTCCATTAATTGAAATTGATCATTCATATAACAAACAGATAGTTTATATTCATACTCTTTTAATTTTAAAAGCTTTAACACAAATAAACTTATATTTTCATGGGAAGGATGAAAGGTAACATTAAAAAAAATATTATTCCTATTAATTTTTTTGTTAGATAAGAAATCTATATCCATAGATAAATTCGTTGTCACATGAACATAATGAATAGCAGATAGTTTTTCTAATATTAAATTTATATTGGGATATAATAACGGTTCTCCGCCGGTAATGCATATTTTACATTTTCCGTATTTATCATAAATATTTTCCCAAACATTAAAAATTTTTTCCGCATCGTAAATTTTTGTAGGCATATTTTTAGTTTTTGTATTACAAAATTTACAATTATAATTACAGTATAACCAAATATCCCAAGCAATTGTTTTCATCTTTTACTCATCTTTTGCAAATAAAAATCATTTAATTTTTTAGCTATTATTTTCCAATTATAATTTTCTTCTACAATCTTTCTTGAATTATTCGATAATGTTTTATATAAAGCAGCGTCATTATATAATCTTACAATATTATCGGCAAAAACTTTTGTATCATCAGAAATTAATGCAAAATTTCCAACACTATAGTCTATACCGCTTACGGCTTCTTTTGTTGCAACAACAGGAACGCCCATTGCCATTGCTTCCAAAACTTTTCCTTTTATACCGCCTCCAAGCCTAACAGGAGCAATAAAAATATTTGGCTTTTTTAAATATTGTCTTATATCATCAACTTCACCGACTATAACTATATTGTCATTCTGTAACTCTTCTACTGTTTTAGTTACTCCTGAACCTACGACATACAATTTCATATTAGGAATTTTTTCCAAAACTTTAGGATAAATGTTTTTTGCAAAATATACTATAGCATCAGCATTTGGGAAATGTCTGTAATGTCCGACAAAAACCAAATTTTTATCATTATCAGTGTAATTATTCGGAGTATAAAAAGCAGTATCTACTCCCGTAGGTATTATAGTTGCTTTAACATTATTATTCAAATTTTCTATTAAATTTTTGTCTCTTTCGGTAAGTACAATTACCGAATGAAAATAGTCTAAAATTTTCTTTTCATAATTAACAAGTTTTTTCCATTCAAAAAATCTTTCTGTATCATCCAAATCTCTATCATGAAAAGATTGATTAAAATCAAGTAAACTCATATCGTGTTCAGTATAAAAAACAGGAACGTTTTTTATATGTTTCACATATTCTGTCATTATTAAAAAATCTAATTGAACTATATCCGGTTTTACTGTCTCCAAAACTTTATTGAGCTCATCTATCATGGCTTGCGTATAAAAAAAACTTACACATCTCGGAATATCGTCTCTTATTATTCTTTTATCTTCTTCTCTTAAAACAGGAAAAACATCCGTACAAAATTCTTTTGCCGAATTCACACAGGATTTATCCGCATTCGGCTCTATATAAGCTAACAAATATACTTTATTTTCTTTAGATAAGTGTTTTATTAAATTATAAAGTCTTACTTTACCTCCATCTCTTGCAGGAAAAGGGAAGTATGGTGAAATTACCAAGATTTTTTTCACTATATTATGTCCTCCATTTTTAAACCGTATTTTTTTCTGTTTTTTATTATGTACTTTAATAATTTTTTATATGTTTTAGGTCTAAAGGTTATATGAGAAGATAATTTATTTACATTATTATTATCATAATTTATACATTTTTTACATATATTATCAGGTCTGTTTAAAAATAAGTTTTCTCTTAATTTTATATATTTTGAACTATTCCAAATTTTATCGAATGTCGTTCTATTCAAATTACCTATATGGGTATCTGCCAAAATACATTTGTTTACATTACCTTGATTTTCAACATAAAAATAATCCCATGGGGAAGGACATACAGATGTCTTTTTATTATACTTTTTAAAAGCACACGGTAAAATAGTATTTATATTTAATTGTTTAGATAACTTTGAAACTTTTTTTAAATTTTTATTAACGATTTTTTTATTAAAAAACACAGATAAATCAAAATGAGAATATTCAAAAATAGTCATATATTTAAACGAAACATTTTTAACACCAATCTTTTTTGCCAACAAAACAAAATTTTCCATATCATTGATATTTAAATTAGTTAATATACTGCATAATGTAAGCCTTATATTTTTTTGTTTTTTTATTTTTTTTATATTGGAAATTATTTCATCGAACTTATCAACACCGGTTATTTTTCTATGTAATTCTTTATTTGATGCATGCAAAGAAATTACTATATTGTATATACCTTTTTTAGGAAACTTAACATTCTTTAATGCAATACCATTAGTAAAAAAAGTTTTGGTTTGGTGTGGTATTTTATCATTTACATATTCTAAAAATTCATTTATATTAGGCATTAAAAAAAATTCACCATATCCATGAAAATCAACATTTAAAGTATTATTTAAAACACCTAAAAGATTTTTTTCAAAAAAGTTCTTATATCTTTCAAATGAAAAATTAGGATATTGTCCCCCTAAACAAAAAACACATTTTGCATTACAAAAAAAATGAGTTCCTATACCTATGGTAGTAGGAACCGATTTAAGTTGTGTTTTGCCTTTTGAGTATTCAAATTTATTTAATAAATTATTAAATTTTATATTGTCTGTCATTTATTTTAAACGAATTAAAGAAAATTTTCGTGTTGTACCGGCTTATTCATATCAAATAAAATAGTATTAAAACTATCACATCTGCATAGTAACGGACAATCTTTAAAATCAATATTTTTATATACTTTTTCTCTTTGTTTAGAATACCAAATTTCTTTTAATGTGTTCTTTTTCAAATCTCCCAAACAATATTTTTTTAAACCCCTCATATGACAACACAAATACATTTTTTGATCTGCCGCTATAACGGTTGCAAAATTATGGCCATAACAAATATCATACTGTCTGTTATATTGTTTTGAAGCAATAAGATTGTATTTATGTATAGAACTTACAACTGAAAAATTTTTATTGGAATATTTGTAAGCTTGTTTTATATTGTTTATAACAATGTCTTGAGATTTTACATTAAACTCTTTTTCCGTATGTTTTTTTAGTAATGGCCTATATTGAGCATAATCAACGCCAAGTTTTGATGACAACTTTGCAAAGTCGATTATTTCGTGTATTGTTCTGTCATAAGTTAAAAAACCAACACCTATAGTTACATTACTTTTTTGTTTTTTCTTTTCTTTTGATAGTAATTTTATATTAGATATAACCAATTCAAATATATTTGAATTTAAGCAATGAGTTTTTAAATAAGTTTCTTTCGTAGCAGCGTCAAGACTCACTCTTATCCATACACAACTCGAAACAATATCTTTTATATTATCTTTATTTAATAATATTCCATTTGTAATAAATCCTACATCTAACCCTATTTTCTTTGCATATTTAACAGCATCAATGGTATCTTTATTACATAAAGGATCGCCGCCACCGGTAAATGTTACGGCTTTACCGCCAAATTTTTTTATTTGATTTAAAATATTTTTTGCTTCTTTAAGAGTTATACTGACTTGATATTTTTTTTGATCGAAAAAGCCAAAACAGAAATGACACTTTGAATTACAAACATTTGTCATATCCAACTCATATGTTATTGGTCTGGACACACCTTTTTTTTGCCATTCATCAATTCTGTCTATATGTTTTAATATCTTTGAAGAAGAAAATTGATTAGGTTCCATTTTTATTATTTCATTCCATCAGGAAGTTTTTCCATAATTTCCAACATATTTCTTGTCCACTTATCTATAAGCAATTCTATGTTTTTAGATCTTAAATTCATATAGTCCATATTATTGGATGAATATCCTTTTCCGCCTATATGAAAAATAAAAGTATCTAATGCTATAACTATATTATAACCTTCATGTTTTACTCTCATACAATAATCATAATCTTCATATCCGCCGGGGCCAAACATTTCATCAAGAACACCCACTTTGAACAAAACTTCTCTTTTTATAAGCATACAAAAGCCTATTATTCTGCCAACCGAAATTCTTTTACCTGCATATTTTAATAATAAATCTTTAGCGAACTGTTGTATCCCTTCATCATTATCTTCAGTACCCCCAAAAGTAACAACTTGTCTTCCGGAAGCATGATTTGTACAAGGCGCAACAACACCGATTCTCTCATCACTTTCTGCAATATCAAGCATTCTCGATAACCAACCGTCCGTTAAAATAACATCGTTGTTAAGAAGCAAAACATATTCCCCTTCCGCTTCTTCTATTCCCTGATTATTAGCACAAGCAAATCCCAAATTTTCTTCGTTAAAAATTGTTTTTATGTTTTTATGTTCTTTTTTCAATGTTTCCAAATAAGTTCTGGTATCATCTTTTGTAGAACCATTGTCAACAAAAATCAATTCAAAATCAACATCTTTTGTATGTTTAAACAGTGATTCTACACAAATCCTTGTGTCTTCAAGTTGATTATATGTTAACATTACTATGCTTACTAAATATTTGTTTTTCTGTATAAATTCAATATTTTTTTCTAAAACTTCATCATAAGTATTAATAAATTTTTCGGATATTTTTTGTGAAAGGATATCTTTATTTTCCTTAGAAGCAACAACAACTAAATCCGCTATTCTGCAGTTGCTTACTTCCATAAATGAAGCGTTTTCTAATAATTGGTATACTTCATCGTATAATTCTTTTTCTTTATTTAAATATAACTTCAAATTTGATATTTGCGGGTCTAACAAAACTATTTTTATTTCTTTGTTTAACGATTTTAATGCTCTTATAAAATCACTATCGGTTGTTATGTTTGATTTAAAAAAAGCAACTGCTTTAGGTGAGTTTTTTTGAATGTATTCTTTAAATTTTTCAATAGAATCTTTTTCTACATAAAATTCTTCATATTTTGTTATTAGTTTTTTTATAACAGACTGTTCTTTTTTTTCGATTTTATCTTTAAATTCTAATGGAATAACTAATAAATTATTAGACACAATCTCTCCTTAAAAAAAGAATCGGGGAGGCGGGACTTGAACCCACGACCTCCTGCTCCCAAAGCAGGCGCGATAGCCAACTACGCTACTCCCCGAATACAATCAAATTTAAAGTAACTGCAATATAGTCTAATTATTTTACTAAAATTTTATTTTTTTATCAATATACATGTACGAATTTTAGTAGAATATTAAGTGTGTTTTCCTTTTAATGCTTTTTCCAATAATTGAATATTTTTTACAGTTTGAGAAGAAAGTTCAATATTGTTTGTTTCAATATACAAATCATTTGCTTGGTTTAGCAATTCCAAAGCTTCGTGCAATTCCGGTATATTATTAATATCAGAAATTTCTGTAGTATCCGAAAAATTTATATTATTTTCTTTTTCTATATTTTTTAATATTGAAAGGGCTAAATTGTTTTTTGTTTTGGCAAGTAATACTTTATTATCCGAACTGATTTTCGGAAGAGTTTTTTTGTATATTAAAACAGAGTCGGAAAATCTTCCGTTGGAGTAAAATTTTTCCGCCTTTGAAATATTCCAAGAAACGGACACTCTGTTGAAAGATTTTCCGACATATTTAATTACATCAAATAAAATTCCTGATATAACCAACCCCGTAATAAAACCTACTATTACGGTTACTGCAATATTCTTCACTTACTATTAAGCAAAGCAGAAGTTGAAGAATACAAATACAGGCAAGAACTGTGGATTATTCTTGATTATATTTACTAAACCAATCTGAACACCTTTCATTGATTCTGTATAGTTAACAAAACCTAATTGAAGACCTGTCATTTTACCTTTTGTCCAGTTAACAAAACCATATTGAAGACCTTTCATTTCTTCTGCCAAGTTTACAAAACCTAACTGTGCACCAAGGCCATCATTGGTATTTGTTACTAAAGAATACTGAACACCTGTGAATTTGTCTGCTTGTGCATAGATCAATGCCAATTGAAGACCTTTAACTTCTTGTGTTTGTGTTCCGATAGCAATTTCCAAACCTGTTGTTGTATCTCCGTTAGGAACGCAAATAGGACCCCACAAAGATAACTTGATAGGTTGTGCTGCTTGAGCTGCTGCACACAACATAACTACTGCAACCAAACTTAATACTACTTTTTTCATTTTACTTCCTCCTGTTTTATTTTAACAACAAAT
>JAEEGL017172172.1_pt1 | contig 23146 bp, 19 predicted proteins | sample 9134231 | NCBI WGS metagenome assembly JAEEGL01 (sample SAMN16246548, study PRJNA631951) | gut metagenome | biome: gut microbiome; feature: rumen; material: fiber-attached | host: Bos | place: Iran: Karaj | collected 2018-10
TAGGACTGCAGTGGGAACCAGGGCTTCTTTTTGCATCAGGAGGGCGCGATTATGAGCAGAATTATCGGAGACGGGATCACTTTTGACGATGTACTTCTTGTTCCGTCTTATTCAGAGGTCATACCTAATCAGGTTGATATCACTACCAATCTCACGAAAAGCATAAAACTGAATATCCCGATGATGAGTGCGGGAATGGACACGGTAACCGAGAACCGGATGGCTATCGCGATGGCCAGACAGGGAGGGATCGGCATCATACATAAGAATATGTCGATTGAGGCCCAGGCGGATGAGGTTGATAAGGTTAAGAGGTCCGAGAACGGGGTCATCACGGATCCGTTTTCATTATCGCCCGAGCATACGCTCGAAGATGCAGACAATCTGATGGGCAAGTTCCGTATTTCAGGTGTCCCGGTCACTGAGGGCAGGAAGCTTGTCGGTATAATCACTAACAGAGACTTAAAATTCGAAACAGATTTCACACAGAAAATAAGAGACCGTATGACTAAGGATAATCTTGTCACGGCTAAGGAGGGGATCACGCTGGAGGAGGCAAGAAGGATACTTGCGGATGCCAGGAAGGAGAAGCTTCCCATAGTTGATGATGAGGGGAATCTGAAGGGTCTTATTACGATAAAGGATATCGAGAAACAGATAAAATATCCGAATTCGGCAAAGGATGAGAAGGGCAGGCTGCTCTGCGGCGCAGGAGTGGGTATAACCGCTAATGTGCTGGAGCGCGTAGAGGCTTTGGTGAAGGCCAAGGTTGACTGCATAGTCCTTGATTCTGCGCACGGGCATTCGGCTAATGTCATAAGGTGCGTGAAGATGATAAAGGATGCTTATCCCGAACTGCAGGTGATAGCGGGTAATGTGGCTACGGGCGAGGGTACGGAGGATCTGATCAAGGCAGGAGTCGATGCGGTGAAGGTCGGCATCGGACCCGGTTCCATCTGTACGACGCGTGTGGTAGCGGGTATCGGCGTACCGCAGATCACTGCTATCATGGACTGTTATGAGGCGGCGAAGAAGCATGGGATACCGATAATCGCCGACGGAGGCATCAAGTATTCAGGTGATATAACCAAGGCTATTGCAGCAGGAGGCTCTGTCACGATGATGGGTTCGATGTTTGCGGGATGCGATGAGGCTCCGGGAGATTTCGAGCTTTTCCAAGGCCGTAAATATAAGGTATACAGAGGCATGGGCAGTCTGGCAGCCATGGAGAACGGCAGCAAGGACAGGTATTTCCAGGAGGGCGCGAAGAAGCTGGTGCCGGAGGGAGTCGAAGGCCGCGTAGCCTATAAGGGCTCTGTGGAGGATACTATATACCAGCTGATCGGGGGGCTGCGTTCCGGTATGGGTTACTGCGGAGCGGACAGCATAAAGGCGCTTCAGGAGAATGGCAGGTTCGTGAAGATATCCAGCGCTTCCCTTAAAGAGAGCCATCCTCATGATATTCATATCACGAAGGAAGCACCGAACTACGCGGTGGATGATAATTAAAAGATGTTCCGGTATATCTGGTCTGAGTTTTTAAGGTCTGTCAGGTCAAAATATTTCCTGAAGATTGTTATCGTCATAGCGGCGGTATCTGTGCTGGCGAATCTTACAATGATAGCTTTCAGGGACTATGTTTACGGAATAAATGACGGAACATACGGATATAACCTTATAATGTTTGCGGGAGGCTTCTTCTGGCTTCCTTATTATACAACGATCTTTATTTCGGATATGGTATTCGGTGAGACATACCCGGATCCGTTTATCAAGGACAGGATCACGAAAAATCTGAGAAGGAGGCATCTCTATATCGGAAAGCTCATTGCGGCCTGGCTTTGTCTTCTGGTCATTGTGGTTTTGGCTTTTGTGCTGTTTATAGGGATATCCACATTGTTCCAGCTTTCTACAGGAAGCCTGTCGGGAGCCGTGGTTGTGGATTTCGCGATCAATATACTCTGCGCTGTGCCGCTTTTTGCAGCCGGATGTTCGTTGGGAATGATGTGTCTTTTTATTTTCGAGAAAAAACTTCGGGCTTTTATCGTGTTCTGGCTGATGACTATAGTGACGGCGAGGGTAATAATGATCCTCGGAGCGGAGCCGCTGAGTATTCCTTTTTTTAAGTTCTTAAAGGATAAAGTACTGCTGACACCGCAATTTACCACCCTTCAGTTTTTCGCGTCCAGGAATGTACCTCAGATATTGGTCTCAAGCGCGGTTTACATAATTATCTCGACGCTGATCGGAGGGTATGTATTCTGTACAAAGAGAATAGATAATCTGCCTGCAGATGCGGGCGTAAAAAGGAATGAATAAATGATACTCGGAAGGAACAGCCAGTGCTGGTGCGGCAGCGGGCTAAAATACAAAAACTGCCATGAGGCATTTGATGAGAAGATAGAGGAGTTCAGAAGGCTGGGATATAAGGTCCCGAGCCATGAAATAATAAAAACCCCGGCTCAGATAGCCAAAATAAAAGAAGCGGCCGTTATCAACATGGCCTGTCTTGATTATGTGGGCGAGCATATCGGAGAGGGGGTCACTACCCAGGAAATAGACGACTGGGTGTCTAAAATAACAAAAGATATGGGCGGGATACCGGCTACTCTCGGTTATGAAGGCTTTCCCAAGAGTGTCTGTACTTCCATTAATTCACAGGTGTGCCATGGCATACCGTCTGATGAGGACGTGCTGGAGGACGGAGATATCATCAATGTCGACTGCACTACTATTCTTGACGGTTATTATGCGGACAGTTCCAGGATGTTTATGATAGGGGATGTGGAACCTGAAGCCAGGAAGCTGGTGGAAGACGTTCATGATGCCGTTAAGGTTGGGCTTGATGCTATAAAGCCCTGGAAGACACTTGGCGATATGGGATCTGCGATCAATGAGTTCTGCAAATCTAAGGGGTATTCTGTAGTCCGCGAGATCGGAGGACACGGGGTAGGATGTGATTTCCATGAGGAGCCTTGGGTAAGCTATGTGTCTGAGCCGAACACGGAGATGGTCATGGCGCCGGGGCTTATGTTTACGGTAGAGCCTATGGTAAATATGGGCAAGCCTGATATTTTCATCGATGCAGAGAATGACTGGACGGTCTACACCGATGATGACAGTCTGTCGGCGCAGTGGGAGGTGCAGATCGTAGTGACGGAGACAGGATACGAGCTGATATCCTGGTAGGTTCACTCCGCGTATTTGGAGTAAAGCTCTTTCAAGGTCTCAATGTCTTCGGGGCTTACTTTGTCCCGGAGCTCATCCGCAGTAGCGCCCAGATCACCGCCGTTTGAAGAATATACGCTTATCGCCTCGGAAATAAGGCCTGAATCCGAGTATTTGTCTACTATATCGTTGAAGGTTTCAGCGTCATCTTCGCTCATCTGAGACTCTATTTCTCCGAGACTTACATTTCCGCCGCTCTGTTCCGTGATGACCTTATCTACAGCCTTTTTTGTAACTTCTCTTTGTATCTCCTGGGTCACGGGGTTGGAATTGCCGTTGCCCGATATTATCAGGTAGCCTATAAGCATCGCCATGATAAAAAGCAGCAGTACTACTATCGCGGCCCATTTGCCGGCTGATGATCTTTGATTTCTTCTTGACATATGTATCCTTTCTATAAGAGCTGTAGCCCGAGGCTTTCTGCTTCCGAAAGCATGCTTTCGGGCCAGACTGAGGACTGTACTTCCCCGATATGGGCTTTCCTCAGGAAATACATGCAGATCCTGGACTGGCCTATGCCTCCTCCTATCGTATAGGGGAGCTTCCCTTCGAGAAGGGATTTCTGGAATGTGAGTGCCTTCCTGTCTTCGCAGCCTGAAAGCTTCAGCTGGCGCAGCAGGGCGTCTTCGTCTACCCTGACGCCCATGGAAGATACCTCGAAGGAAATGTCGAGCACGGGATAATAAACGATTATATCGCCGTTTAAGGTCCAGTCATCGTAGTCCGGAGCCCTGCCGTCGTGTTTCTTTCCGGATGCGAGCTTATCGCCTATCTGAGATAGGAAGACGGCGCCGTGCTTTATGACGGCTTCTCTTTCCCTGTCCTTGGGCTCGAGATCCGGGTACATGTCTTCAAGTTCCTGGGTAGTGATATAGGTCAGTTTTTCGGGCAGCTGTCCTTGTATATAGTCGTATTTTGAGGCTATATATTTTTCCGTATCTTTCATTGCCTCATATACCGCATTGGCATTGGTTTTCAGGGTTTCAAAGGTACGGTCTTTCTTTTCTATGACTTTTTCCCAGTCCCACTGATCCACATATATGGAATGCAGATTGTCCGTGGCTTCATCGCGTCTTATGGCGGTCATATCGGTGTATAGGCCTTCTCCGGGTGTGAAACCGTACTTTCCGAGCGCCATTCTTTTCCATTTTGCAAGGGACTGCACTATTTCGACTGTTTTTCCTGTTTCAAGGACATCGAAGCTGACGGGCCTTTCGACGCCGTTCAGGTTGTCGTTCAGTCCGGATTCGGGTGTTGCAAAAAGCGGGGCAGATACTCTTACCAGATTCAGGTGTCTGGCGAGGGATCTTTCGAAATGGTCTTTGACTTCTTTTATTGCTATCTGTGTCTGTTTTACGTCCAGAGCAGATTTGTAGGTTGCGGGAATGTTCATGTTTTTTCCTCTCCGCCATTATTCGTGGCTGTTCCTTTACGGCTGACTATTTTACCATATTACGGCGCCTGTGCCTATAGAATATTTTTGAGGGGAGGATTGAATTATAATAACGGTGGTGATAAATTAAGATGGTATTGCAGGAAATAGGGGGACGAGGCTGAACATCGGTATATGAAGACGGTAAGGATATCTGTCAGAAATCTGGTTGAATTCATTCTGCGGAGCGGAGATATAGATGACAGACGCGGGCAGGGCGGAAGTGCAGAGGCTATGCTCGAGGGGGCAAGGATACATCGCGCTATACAGGCTGCTGCCGGTTCCGATTATTCTGCAGAGGTATCTGTGCGAGAAGAGATACAGCTTTCAGATGATCTTACTCTTGTGGTAGAAGGCCGCGCTGACGGAGTAATAGATAACAAGGGCTATATTACGATAGATGAGATCAAGGGCATGTATATGGATGTGCTGAAACTTGCGGAGCCGCTTGAGGTACATCTGGCACAGGCAAAGTGCTATGCCTATATCTGGGCAAAACAGCACGGACTTTCGGATATTTCGGTCAGAATGACATATGTGGGGATCGAGGACAGGCATATCAAGCTGTTTAACTCTGATCTTACTTTTGAAGAACTGGACACATGGTTCAACGGGATCATAGAGAGTTATAAGCCCTGGGCTTTGCATATCGCGGACTGGATGGAGATCCGGGAGCATTCGGTCAAAGCCCTTGAATTTCCTTATGAATACAGACCCGGACAGAGGGACCTCGCTGCCGATGTTTATAAGACTATATATCACAAAAAGAAGCTTTTTCTCGAGGCGCCTACAGGGACAGGGAAGACTTTGGCGACACTCTTTCCGTCGATAAAGGCTGTCGGGGAGGGGCTTGCTTCTTATATTTTCTATCTTACTGCGAAGAATATGGGGGCCAGGGCCTGCGCAGATGCCTTGGAGCTTATGAGGGAGCGCGGAGGACTAAGGTTTAAGTCGGTCAATATTCTGGGGAAGGAGAGATCGTGTCTTAATACAGTTACGCACTGCAATCCTGACGAGTGCTATTTTGCCAGAGGGCATTTTGACAGGGTGAACGAGGCACTGTATGAACTGCTTACTTCAAAAGATGCATTTACCCGTGAAGAAATAGAAAAGGAGGCGGTCAAAAGGCAGGTATGTCCTTATGCGCTTGCAAGGGACCTGACGGAATTTTCTGACTGTATCATATGTGATTATAATTATGTCTTTGATTCGTCGGTAGCACTTAGACATTTTTTCGGCGAAGGAAAGAAAACGGGTGATTATTTATTCCTTATAGATGAGGCGCATAATCTGGTAGAACGGGCTAGGGATATGTACAGCGCAGATCTAAGTCTCAGGCAGCTGGGGCATGCGAGGGGACTGATACGGGGGATAGACAGGAAACTATCTTCATATCTTAATGCGCTCATCGGGCAGATGGAGATAATAAAGGGGGAACTGGAAGAATACAGGGTATCCCAAGGCCGGTATATGCTGGTGGCTGATGCCGGCGGAGTGACAGAAGCAGCGGGAGTGCTTTCGGGAAGATTTATGGAGCTGATGCAGGAGAGGCCGCGGCATGACGGGAATGAACCATCCGGAACAAACGAGGTCTCGAGAAAGGCTGACCGATTCAGTGATGAGATTATCGAGTTCTTTTTCGATCTGCTGCATTTTGACGATGTCAGTGACAGGCTTGACAGCCGCTACAGGATATATGCCGAGATGACAGACAGCGGTGATATGAGACTGAAGCTTCTTTGCGTGGATCCTTCCCATAATCTGGCTGAATATCTGGCATATGGCAGGGCTGCGGTATTTTTTTCGGCAACTTTGCTGCCGGTTTCTTATTATATGGATCTTCTGGTCGGGAACCGGGATGACTATACCGTGTATGCATTGTCGGTATTTGATCCCGAAAAGTCGGGAGTTTTTATCGATACAGATGTTACCTCAAGATATACAAGGCGGGGACCTGATGAATACAGGAAGATCGCGGAGCATATCAAAGAGATCACGGCATGCAGAAAAGGAAATTATCTGGTTTTCTTCCCATCATATTCATTCCTGGAGAACGTGTACAGGGAATTCGCTGAGATAGTGAATAATAACACCAGGCTTGAAAAGAAGGATCCTGATGGGGGAAAAACCGGTGGCGAATGTGAGGATTGGCCCGATATCGACAGCTGCATATGTCAGACGGCGGAGATGTCCGAGCAGGAAAGGGAGGACTTCTTAAATGAATTCTGCCGGGAGGACGGAGAGGGCATCATCGGCTTCTGCGTTATGGGAGGACTGTTTGCAGAGGGGATAGATCTGACGGGAGAGAAGCTGATAGGAGCCGTGATCGTCGGAACGGGATTGCCGCAGATAAGCAATGAAAGGGATATATTGAAAAAATATTTTGATGAAAACGGCCGTGACGGATTTGATTATTCGATGAAGATACCCGGAATGAATAAGGTCCTCCAGGCAGCAGGAAGGGTAATAAGGACAGAAGCAGATACAGGCGTTATCGCTTTGCTTGATGAAAGGTTCGATAAGGTTGACCACAGAAAAATGTATCCGAGGGAATGGAAAAAGATCAAAAAAATAACAGGACGGGATTTTAGTCCGATAAGAGATTTCTGGAAGGAACATGCCAATTAAAAAGCATCGGGTATGAATGAACCATGATATTTATTGAGACCGACATAGAAAAAAATACAGATGATATACACGCTCTTACAAGAGCATTTTTTCCGGGGGAGGAAGTAAAGATAACACGGTGCGGAATGGATCCGGAAAATTCTGATCATCCTGTTATAAAACTTGAAAATAGTGGAAAAAGTGGAAAACTTGTTTATAAGTCGGACGAATTTAGCACATTTGTTATTGATGTTCCGACGGATGAAAAGGATGAATTGAAAAGAAGTGTTTACAGTGCGTTATCAAATAAGACCGGAAAGACTCTTCCCTGGGGATCGCTTACAGGCATACGTCCTACAAGGCTTGTCAGGCGAAGGATCGAATCCGGGATGAGCGAGGATGAGATAGTAACTGATATGAAAAAGTGCTATTTTACCTCGAAAGAAAAAACCGCTCTTGCGATCGAAATCGTTAAAAAGGAAAAGGAACTTATCAACAATTTGATGACGCAGAAAAACGGCTGTAACGATAAGGGGGATGCCGGTGCGATGGAAGCGGAAAGATATTTTTACAAAAACAGATGTTATAGTCTGTATGTGGATATTCCGTTCTGTCCTACGAGATGTCTGTACTGTTCTTTTACGAGCAATGCGGTGGGAAATGACAGGTCTAAGGTCACGGAGTATCTTTCTGCACTTGACAAGGAGATAAAAGCAGGAGCGGAGATGATGCAGGGGAGAGTCCCGGATACGGTCTATATCGGCGGGGGGACGCCGACGGCATTGCTTCCGGAGGAGATGGACAGACTGCTGAGAACACTGAGGAGCTGTTTCGGTACGGATGAAAGTTTTGAGTTTACCGTGGAGGCGGGAAGACCGGATTCTATCACGGCAGAAAAGCTTAAAGTAATGAAAGAAAATAATGTGACAAGAATATCAGTCAATCCGCAGACGATGAATCAAAAAACACTTGATATTATCGGAAGGCGCCATACTGTCGATCAGGTGAGGGAAGCCTTTTACCTTGCAAGAGAGTATGGCTTTGATAATATCAATATGGATATTATAATCAATCTTCCCGGAGAGGATGAGAGGGACGTGAAGCATACGGTTGGCGAGTTATGTAAACTGCACCCTGATTCTTTGACAATACATTCACTTGCTGTAAAGAGAGCCTCTTTGCTAAGAGAAAAGCTGGAAGACGGTTTTGCCGTTATGGACAGCAGTTCAGGTGAGGGCAGCAATGCTGAAAAGATGATGGAGCTTGCCTGCAGCGGAGCAAGAAGCCTGGGGATGAGTCCTTATTATCTGTACAGACAAAAGAATATGTCCGGGAATCTCGAGAATACAGGGTATGCCATGGATGGAAAGCATGGTCTGTATAATATTCTTATTAATGAGGAGATACAGGATATACTCGCGCTCGGTGCCGGGGCTATAAGCAAGAGAGTAGACTGCGGCGGTAATACAAGGAGATGCGCTGATCATAAGGAGGTCCGGGATTATATTTCCGATATAGACGCGCAGATCGAAAAGAAAAGGAAGATGTGGCAGGGGTAGAATAAAGGAACAGGGTGCCGGGATTATATTTTGTTCCTCCCGGTGGATATGGTATAATCTTCTTTATGGAATTTCTGTCGGAAGATAAAGTTGTTTTGACAAAAGATGAATATATGCAGCTTGTTGCCAGCAATGAGAGGCTGCAGGATGCGGAGAGGAGGGCTAATGCGGCGAATAAGGCCAAATCAGACTTCCTTTCTTCCATGTCGCATGAAATACGGACTCCCATGAATACTGTGCTCGGCATGAACGAGCTGATAAGGATGACTCTGGGCGACGCAGAGCTTTCCATAGGAGAAAAGATCAGCAGGGTCGTGGGTTATACCGACGGGATACAGCATTCAGGCGAAATGCTGCTTTATGTCATCAATGATATCCTTGATATTTCCAAAATAGAGTCGGGGAAGTTCGAGATCCGTCCGGCTCCGTATCATTTCCAGAAGCTCATGGAGGATATCATTCCTCTTTTCAGGATAAATGCCGAGGGAAAGAATCTGCTGTTCACAGCTGAAATAGATAAGGATCTTCCGGGGTTCATAGAGGGGGATGAGGTGCGCATAAGGCAGATCATCACCAATATAGTGAACAATGCCGTAAAGTATACAAAGGAAGGATCCATAAGGATGACGGTCTCCGGCAGACGGCACGGGGAGGAAGTCATATACGATATCGCGGTACAGGATACGGGTATCGGGATAAAAAGCGAAAACCTGGTTCATCTTTTTGATTCGTTCGAACGAGTGGACAGCGCGGAAACGCATTATATAGAAGGAACGGGACTGGGGCTTGCCATCGTAAAAAATCTGCTAGATCTTATGGGCGGCTCCATAGAGGTGGACAGTGAATACGGAAAGGGCTCGGTATTTACCGCGCACATACCGCAGAAGGTACTGTCAGAGGAGAAGATAGCTGAATACAAACCGGCTACGGGACCCGTCCATTCGGAGAGCAGACACAGATATTACAGAAACAGAAAGGTGCTGGTCGTAGATGATAATATGACCAATCTGACCGTTGCGAAGAGCTTTCTGGAACGGATGAAAGCGGATGTGGATACGGTGGCATCTGGAAAAGAATCTCTTAAATATATTAACGAATATCAATATGATATTATTTTTCTGGACCATATGATGCCCGAAATGAGCGGGGTTAAGGTGCTCAAGGAGATCCGGAACAACCCGGATAAATATCAAAATAATATTAATACGCCCTTTATTGTCATGACAGCCAATGCCATAGTAGGGGCAAGAGAGAAGTATATCGGCGAGTACGGATTCAACGGCTATATCGCGAAGCCTTTCAGATTTGCGGAACTGGATCGTATGATGGCACAGTATATGGATGGCGAGGAGACCGATGAGGATGTTTTCGGGGAATCGTTGCCGGGAATGGGAATGCCGAATGCCGGGGTGGGAGGACCGCCGTCAGGGATAGGAATGCCGAATGCCGGGGTGGGAGGACCGCCGTCAGGGATGGGAATGCCGAATGCCGGGGTGGGAGGACCGCCGTCAGGGATAGGAATGCCGAATGCCGGTGTCGGGGGACCGCCGTCAGGTATAGGAATGCCGAATGCCGGGGTGGGAGGACCGCCGCCGGGAATGGGAGGACCGCCGCCGGGAGCAAAGGGCGAGGTCTGGGATATTGATTATAAGGAAGGCATAGATACCTGTGGTGATGAAGAAACCTATAATGTCGTGGCAGAGGCATATCTTGAGATACAGGCAGAGAATGCAGAGAAGCTGAACAGATTCTTAAAAGCGGATGATTGGGAGAATTACAGGATAATCGTCCATGCCTTAAAGTCGTCTTCATTTACTATAGGAGCAAAGAATTTTGCGGGATTTTCCACGACCGTGGAAAATGCGGCGAAAAACTTTATCGAGGGAAATGATATAGAGAGAAATCTAGGATATCTCCGGGGATCTTATAGTTCTTATGCGGCAGCTTACGCTGCTGTCTGCGATAATTTAAGGAAACACCAGACTTCCGGATAACGATCGGCCGGATCGGAAAATGTTACGCAGATGTTACATGTTTCCTTGACATTTACATATTAATAGGTATAAAATGCGTTGTATTATGTGTAAGCGGATATAGCACAGTGGTTAGTGCGCCGGCTTCCCAAGCCGGACACACGGGTTCGATTCCCGCTATCCGCTTTTGTTATTTAATTTTGATTTTTAGGAGACCTTTTATGAAGAAGAATGCTTTATTATTAATGTTGGGTCTTTCCATTGCGCTTATATTTACAGGCTGCGGGAAAGATAAGGATGAGGAAAGCGAGGAGCCGACTACCGAGGCTGTCGCGGAGGCGCCGGCTATGGTAATGCAGGAAGTGCAGACTGATACGCCGGTAGATGAAGCGCCGGCAGCTGAAGAGTCAGATGTACCGCCGGATGGAATGGTCGCAAATCAGCTGACAGGAGAATGGATAGATGAATCTCTTGCGGATCAAAGGCCTATAGCGGTCATGATCGATGATGAAAAAACAGCGCTGCCGCATTTCGGTGTTTCGGAAGCCGATATCATCTATGAGATCATGAACAGTACCCAGAATGACGGTGTCACAAGGTTCATGGCTATGTTTAAGGATTACAATGCGGTAAAGCAGATCGGATCGATAAGAAGCACGAGACCGACTAATCTGCAGACCATGCCGGAATGGAATGCAGTTTTATGCCATGACGGCGGTCCTTTCTGGAATGACAGTTTCTATAAGAATCCTTTTGTGGAAAGGTTCTCAGGAACTTTCTCCAGGGTCGATAACGGAAAGCCGAGAGAGTTTACGGAGTATGCTCTTGAGGGTGATGTAGACAAAAACTTCAAGAACACCGGTTATTCAAAAACTTACAATGAATACTACAGAGGCGATCATTATAATTTTGCGACAAGGGCAAATCCCAATACTCTTGACCAGTATTCAAGTGCACAGCCGGTAAATAAGGTAACGATACCCTTCCATCATAACAAGCCCTGGCTTGAGTACAATGCGGACGAGGGAGTGTACTATTATTTCCAGTATGGCGATAAGGAAGTGGACGCAGGAAACGGAAACAAGCAGGTTTGCTTCAAGAATCTTCTTCTTCAGGGCGCGCGTCTTGAGAAGCTTGATGATCACGGATACATGATCCTTCATACCAATGACGGTGATTACAAGGACGGTGATACAAGAAAGGGATGGTATATCACCAACGGCAAGGCTATAAAGGTTTCATGGACAAAGATGGATGATACCTATCCTACAAGGTATTATGATGAGAACGGTGAAGAAATAAAGATCAACGTCGGAAAGACCTACGTGGCTATCATGCCTTCAGATGATTTCGAAGACATACAGTTCGAGTAATGATAGAGGAAAAGGATCTTTACGGAATTAAACATTATTTATACGGTGAAGCTTATTACGGGTCAGACAAAGGCATGCGCTTTCGTCTGGCCCGAGAGCCTTTAAAGAACGTGGTATATTGTTCGGAGGAGGAGCGGAAGGCTGATGATCCGAAACTGAGGGCAGAAGCATGGTTCGGCCTGCTTTCGTATGAAAAGACAAAGGAAGAGGAAATAGAGAAGAAGGATTTTGAATTCAGCGAGAGCGGTTATAAAGAAGCGGTAGCCTGGCTGAACAGAGTGCGGGAAGAACACGGTCAGTGACGGTCATATAAGATCCAGTATTTCGGCGGGAGAAGACACAATGATGTCAGCTCCCGCTTTTTCAAGCTCTTCCCTGTCCCGGAAGCCCCAGAGCACACCGACAGTATGCATTCCCGCATTCCTGCCGGTCAGCATATCCGTATTTGTGTCTCCTATATACAGGCATTCCTCCGGCAGGACATGAAGCTTCTCAGCGAGGCGCAGAGCCCCGGCAGGATCAGGCTTCCTGGGGTAACTGTCCGTCTGCCCCAGGACTTCGGCAAAGGTGCCTTCAGGATATATCGATGATACTACCTTGCAGGCCTGCTCATGAGGTTTGTTTGAAAAGACCACGCATTGGATCTTCCGGGCGTTCAGCTCCTTAAGGAGCTCCGGAACGCCGTCGTATGGTCTGACACCGTCAGCGCAGTGATCTAAAAAGAAAGCAAGGTATTTTCTGAAGACCTCATCCAGAAATTGGTCATCTTCCGCCCCGTGGTATTTTCCTTTGAAGGTAAGGAGGCGCCGGATCTGTACTCTTGAGCCGTCACCTACGAAGTATCTGAATTTTTCGGTCTCGGCGGGGGTAATGCCGTACTCCGCTGTAACTGTATTAGCACAGAAAGCCAAGTTTTCAAGAGTATCTGCCGTGGTGCCGTCAAGATCAAAAACAGCTGCTTTTATTTTATTCATACAAAACCCCTAGGATATATCAAAAATAATTCTTGCGTTGTGCATATACTGCTATTATAATAATACAAACGTCAAATGTCCAAAAGGCGTTTGAGGGAACGGCGGGTAATAAGAGAGGACAAGAAATAATGAAAGAAATAAAAAATGTAAGGATTTTGGTCATGGCTGCCATGTCTGCGGCGCTGACAATGGTGGCTACGATGGTCATTAAGATACCGACCCCGACTATGGGGTATGTTCATCTGGGGGATTGTTTTGTACTGCTGTCGGGCTTCCTTTTTGGGCCTCTTATCGGGGGTATAGCTGCGGGAATGGGGTCTATGCTGGCGGACATTCTGGGAGGATATGTGTTATGGGCTCCCGGAACCTTCGTGATCAAGTATATCACTGCGTTTATGGCTGGATTAGTATTCAACAGGCTGTCAAAAAACTCGAAACACCATATTGCCGTAAAAAGTGCGATAGCAGGCGTTACCGGAGAGATATTTATGATAACAGGCTATTTTTTATATAACATCCTTATTTTATCGGTTGTGAATACGGGCGCAGAATCTGTTGCGCTTGGAGAAGCCATAGTACAGTCGGTATCGGAAATACCTTTTAACGTGGCGCAGGCCATTACAGGGATTGCGCTGTCTTCTGTCCTGATACCTGTTTTTGCGCGGATAATGAGCCGGCCTGAATGAATATAAAAGTGCGGAAGCAGATGTTTACGGAGATCAGGCCTGCATTCCCGTGAATATTTTGCACATACCGAGGGCAAAATCAAGGGGGTAGAGCTGTACCATGATACTGTCCATGATCTTGGGCTCTATCTCCAGACGGAATGCGATCTTCACAAAAAGATCCGCAGGATTGTCGAACATCTTCTCGAAGACCTTGACCGAATTGACATCAATGGTCTCGACTGAAGGGGTGCTGATATCTATCGGACGCCTCAGCATAGTAGACATTGACGTAGCCGCGCTTCCCATCATCTGGTTCATGGCTTCCGATACGGCGCTTTTTTGGAGCTCGCCAACTTCGCCGGATACATTCGTGCCGGGACCGCCCATCATAAGATCGGTCATTACGAGAACGTCGTGTTCTTTCAGTATGAATATATTATTTCCGGTAATTCCTTTTACGTAGTGGATATTCACAAATACACAGGTTTTGTCATAATCGTCGAGAGCAGAGCTGCGCTTGATCAGTTCCACCTTCGGAGTAGTGATATCGACTTTATGCTGGACCATGAGCGAAAGAGTAGTAGCTGAATTGCCCATTGTAATATTTGCGATTTCGCCAAGTATATCTATATGAAGCGGTGTTAGTATGTCTGCCATTATCGATCTCCTGATGTTTTTGTTTTAGGAAGCGTCAAAATAGCGCTCTTGCTATAATACCATAATTTTCTGTCCGGTGAAACCCGTAAGAGTTTGGCGTGACAGGGACTAAAATCAGTATTTTTGGGGAATTTCCACAAGATATTGTACAGAAAACGGATCCGGTCAACAATATGGGGTTCAAAAATCCGCTCATTTTTGGTACAATTTTTTTTATTTAAGTCTGATAAAGGGGGATCACGAAATGGCTTGGTATGATGAAGCAATTTTTTATCACATTTATCCGCTGGGACTTCTTGGATGTCCGCATGAGAATGAATACAAGGAACCTGTGCACAGGCTTCCAAAGCTTAAACCGTGGATAAAGCATATCAAGGAGATGGGTTTCAACGGTATATACATAGGCCCGCTCTTTGAATCGGTAGGCCACGGGTATGAAACCACTGACTATAAGAAGCTTGACAGCAGGCTTGGAACCAATGATGACCTGAAGGATTTCGTGGTTGACTGTCATGAGGCCGGGATAAGAGTCATTTTTGACGGAGTGTTCAACCATACAGGAAGAGATTTCTTTGCATATAAGGACATAAAGGAAAAAAGAGAGGGGTCTATGTATCAGGGATGGTACTCAGGTCTCAATCTGCACGGAAATAACAGCTTTAATGACGGCTTTTCTTATGATAACTGGGGAGGGTTCGACCTTTTGGCCAGACTGAACCAGAAAAACCCGGAAGTACAGGGATATATAGCAGATGTTATCAGATTTTGGGTCTCCGAATTTGATGTGGACGGCATAAGACTGGATGCTGCCGATGTACTTGATTTTGATTTCATGAGGATGCTGCGCAGGGTTGCCGATGAGGTTAAGCCGGATTTCTATCTTATGGGAGAGGTGATCCACGGCGAGTACATCCGCTGGGAGAGGGACGCCCAGATACATGCCGTGACAAATTATCATTTGCATAAGGCGCTTTTTTCCGGACATAACGACCATAATTATTTCGAGATAGCGCATACCGTGAAGAGACTGTATGACATGGGAGGCTGCGATCCCCTGGGACTGCGTCTCTATAATTTTGCCGATAACCATGACGTTGAAAGGATATATTCAAGGCTTAATAATAAAGCGCATTACCTGCCGCTCCATATCCTGATGTATACATTGCCGGGCATACCTTCGGTTTACTACGGCTCGGAGTTCGGTATAGAAGGAAGGAAAGGAGGCGGTGATGACTGGGGAATAAGACCGGCTCTGGATCTTGATGCCTGCATGTCGGAGGATAAAGGAAGAGCGTGCTTTGAGATAATAAAAACGCTCGGTATGATACGCCGCGCCGTACCCTGCCTGTCATACGGAGCATATGAACAGAAGATGCTGACCAACAGACAGTATTGCTTTACGAGAACATTCAAAGATGCGGTTGCTGCAGTTGCGGTTAATAACGATGAGAACCCTTGTTGGGTTGACATAAATGTGCCGAACGGCCAATATAAGGCTATGATCGCCGGAGAGACAATAGATGCTTCCAGCGGTAATATCCATTATGAGCTGAAAGCATCCGGAGGAGAAATCTTTGTGAAGGTCGGCAGTGATGGAGAGAGTGATCTGCCGGATACCGGGACAGATAAAAAGACTATGGATAAAGTGACGGAAAAGCTGGTAAATACTGGAGTTAAGGCTGATCCTGAAAACCGCGGAGCAGATGGAGGGAAAAATAAAGGAAAGGTTGACATAAAAATAAATACCGAGAAGAGCGAACAAAAGCCTTCAATTGACATAAATCAAAACAATGCGAAAAAGGACAGCGTAGCGCCGGTTGACATAAAGCAAAAAAATGCAAAAAACGACCAAAATAAAGACGAAAAAGCGGTTGACATAAAGCAAAACGCTGAAACTGAGGGTAATAAAAACGAAAATGATTTAAAAACTGTAGTTATTCCTGATAAGCCTTACGAGGAAATGACAGTCCCCGAACTCCAGGCGGCGGTTTTGCAGAAAATGGCAAATAATGGTCCCGTAACAGACGATATGAAAAAGTCTGTTTTGGATAACATCTGGCACGATTCGCTGGTCAACTGGGTAAAGAGCTTCAGATAATCAGGCTGAAAAGGATTTCAGGAGGCGTTGTTTTGAAAATATCGTTCCGTAAAGGCATTTACCTAATCCTGATCACGGTAGTGATTGCCGTTCTGGCGTTATATTTCTTTACGGCAAAAAAAGACACACATGTGGTTATTCTTGCAACCTCAGATATTCATGGGAATATCTGGGGTTATTCTTATGGAAAAAATGCAGAGACAGATAATGACGGCATGGCGCGGCTGTACACATACATCAGTAAGGTCCGGGATGAAAATAAACCCGTATTTCTCGTGGATGGCGGAGACGAGATCCAGGGGAATGTCATGACGGACGATATTGCGAACAAAACGCCGGATAAAGAGCATCCCGTGATGACGGCCATGAATTTCATGGAATATGATTCGATGACCCTTGGAAATCACGAATTCGACTGGGGCATTGAAACGATGAAAACTATACTGCAGCAGGCTGACTTTCCGATACTGGGCGCAAACATACGGAATAAGGATGGAAGCTGCGTCATCGGAGACGGCTGGGTAATAGTTGAACGCGGAGGGATAAAACTGGCGGTAATCGGCGTCTGCACGCCGGATATACCGATCTGGGACGGCGATAAAGAAGGCGTCGCCGACGTAACCTTTGAACCTGCAGATGAAGCTGTAAAGCGGGCAGTAAAAGAGATCGGCGATAAGGCCGATATCATCCTTGTTTCCGCCCATATGGGTCAGTATGCGGAATATGATGAAGAGGGCGGCTCTGATTCCGGCGAGAAGATAGTGGAAGAAAATCCGGAGGTGGATATACTCCAGCTTGCCCATATGCATATCACCGTGAACACAAAGATCAATGAGATACCGGCAGTCGCAGTCCGGAACAACGGCCGGGAGATCGCGCGGATAGATGTGACACTGGATCGTAAGAAGAATATCAAGGACATAACGACATCCATTGTGGATATGGCAGATTATGAGCCCAGTGAGGAGATCCGTGAAATACCTGTCGTAAAGGAGGCCCACGAGCAGGCAATAAGCTATGAAAAAGACGGAACGGGGGACGAAGAAAGTGAGGCCGGCGACCCCGGCAGGTTCTTAGGCACGTCGACTGCGAAATTCCAGCCCGAAGACGAGATCAAAGGACTGCCTTCGGCAAGATATGAAGACACCGCTTTACCGGATCTGGTCCTGAAGGTCCAGCTCTTAAAGTCCGGAGCCGACGTAACGGCAAGCCCGCTGTACAGTGACACGGACGATCTGCCGGAAGGAGACATATACTACAATGATATCCTTAATTTCTATAAATTTGACAATACCCTTTGCACTATAGAGGTCACAGGAAGTGAATTAAAGGCGTATATGGAATATTCCGCTAGTGCTTACAATCAATGGAAACCGGGAGATATCAATATCTCTTTTGATCCGGATCAGCCGGGATATCTGCAGGATATTTTTGCCGGAGTGGATTATGAGGTCAATATTTCCAAACCGAAGGGCGAGCGGATAGAGAATGTCATGTTCAAAGGCGAGCCTTTGAAGGATGACCAGGTACTGAAGCTTGCTGTCAATAACTACCGCTATTCATCCTGCCTGAAGCCGGAGAACATTGTCAAAGGCAGCAGTGACTGGGAATCCACGGAGTTTATACGGGACATGATAGCAGATTATATAGCTGAGAATTCTCCTGTGTCTCCGGTTACGGATAATAACTGGCGCGTTACGGGTATAGATCTGTCAGAGGATGATCCGAGGCGAAAAGAGATAATCGGCTATATCAACGACGGAAAGCTGCCTGTGCCTTACAATGAAAGCTATAACCTGAATGATTACGATGCCTTGACCGCTGAGGCTGCTTCTTCCAAATAAACTCAGGTCAGCAGTTATTTCCACCGTATGAAGCGTTTTTTCACGGCATTAAAGAAGAAGGTGACCAGAACAATAACGGTACCTATCATCAACACGCCGGCGATGGTCCTGGTATAATCCCCCAGGATCGAATAGCTTTTCACATAATATCCCATTCCCTTTCTTCCTCCGACCATTTCGGCCGCGGCCAGCATGATAAAGGACATGGAAAGACCCTGCATGCAGCCGAAGAATATTTCCGGCAAAGCAGCAGGCAGGAGCACGCGGAACCACATTTTGGGACCGGATATATTCAAGACAAAGACCGTCACGCTCCGAAGAGTAGGCAGAATGACGATCAGCTCCAGTATCGCAGTAAATCCGATCAGATACATCCTGTATTCATCCGGCTGCCCCTTATCCGGCAGAAGATTTATCGCAAGAAAAACTATAAAGAGCATGGCGTGAGGGTAATTGACATTATAATAGTAATTTAATACCATGATAAGAGGGCAGCAGGCGCTTATTTGCCGGTAAAGCACAAGAATGCTGCAGATGTCAGATGAGGAGAGGGTTTAGTGCCGGCTGGTATTTCAGAAAGGGGTATGTATGAGCGAGAAGAATATAGTTGATGATGCGATCTCAAAGGTCAACGATATGGGAACGCGCGCGGGGGATGCCATCAAAGATTTTAAGGACAGCGAAACTGCCGAAAAGCTTGCGGACGGAATAAAGCGGGGAGCAAAGACCGCCGTGGAAGGCGTCGCAAAGGGCGCGAAGATAGCCGCTGACGGGATCGCCGAAGGCACGAAGATCGCTTCGCAGACAATAAAAAACAATGCGGAAGCCAATGCGAAGAAGAGAGCTTCAAGAAGAGGCACTCCGTTTGACCAGCAGTCTGCATACCGTACGCCGAATGATGACGGAAAGATGGTATTCATGCTGAGAAACGGCGTAGCTATCCCGGCTGTCGGCTATGGCTCTTTCCTAGCTACGGAAAAAGAAGGGAAAGCCGTCATACTTGATGCCTTTAATGAAGGGTACCACTATATAGATACGGCTGCTTTCTATAAAAATGAAGCCGATATAGGCGAGGCCATAAAGGAAAGCGGCATAGACAGGGAAGAGCTGTTCATATGCAGCAAAGTCTGGCCTACGATGCTGGGCAAAGACAAGCTCAGGGAGTCATTCGAGAAATCGTGCAGCGATCTCGGAGTGGAATACCTGAACATGCTGCTCATCCACTGGCCGAAGGTAAGCCAGAAGGATGAGGAATGGATACCGAAGCTTCAGGAATCCTGGGCTGAAATGGAGGATATGTATAAGGAGGGAAAGGTAAGGGCGATAGGTCTTTCAAACTTCCTTCCGCACCATATAAGACCGCTTCTTGAAACGGCGCGGATCAAGCCCATGCTGGATCAGCTGGAGCTTCATGTGGGCTATATGCAGGAATTTACGCTTAAATACCTGAAACAGGAGAAGATCATGGCTCAGGCATGGAGCCCGCTGGGAAGGGCGAAGATGCTCGAGGATGAGAGGATCACGGCCCTTGCTGAAAAATACGGGAAGTCAGCCGCGCAGATCTTATTGAGATACCTGATCCAGAGAGGGATCCCTGCGATCCCCAAGGCTTCAAGCCCTGAGAGGATGCGGGAAAATCTCGATATCTTTGATTTCGGACTGACTGATAATGAGATATCCTTCCTGTCGTGCATAACGGAGACAGGCTGGTCAGGAGAGCATCCGGATCTTGTGGAGTGGGAATAAAGCCGATTTGTGAAGTTTGAAAGAGGTAAATTTATGAAAAAATGGAGAGGGTATGAGCACGGCATAAATCTCGGCGGATGGCTCTCGCAGTGCGACCATACAAAGGAGAGATATGACGGTTTTATCAGTGAAGCGGATATCGAAAGGATCAGCAAATGGGGGCTCGATCACCTGAGGCTTCCCATCGACTATGACCTGGTGGAGGATAAGCAGGGAGGATACATTGAGAACGGCTTTTCCTACATAGACAAGACTGTCGGCTGGTGTGAAAAGTACGGCCTGAATATGATCCTGGACCTGCATAAGACATATGGGTTTTCCTTTGATGAGGGAGAGCATGAGAGCGGGTTCTTTGAAAATGAAGAGTATCAGGACAGATTCTGCAGGCTCTGGGAAGAGCTTGCGAGGAGATACGGCAATATCGGGGACAGGCTTGCTTTTGAGCTTTTGAACGAGGTGACCGAAAAGGAATACTGCGATAAGTGGAATCAGGTCAGCAGGCAGTGCATAGAGCGGATCAGAGCCATAGCGCCTGATGTTAAGATACTGATCGGCGGGTATTACAATAACAGCATTGAATCTCTGCCGGATCTGCTGCCGCCATATGACGAAAACGTCATTTATAATTTCCACTGCTATGAGCCGCTTATATTCACGCATCAGGGCGCGTACTGGATACCGTCTATGGATGAGTCTTTCAGGGTTTCGATAGATGAGCCCTACAGCGTGCTCACGGAGAAATCAAAGGAAATGCTGACCCAGGTCACGGTAGGTTTTGCGGGCTTTGATCAGTCGGAAAGCCTGAGCGGGGCTTACTTTGAGAAGATATTTTCGGAAGCGGTAAAGATAGCGGAGGAAAGAGGAACGTCCTTGTACTGCGGGGAGTATGGGGTGATAAACCTCGCGGATCCCGGGGATACCCTGAAATGGTACCGCATGATAGGGGAGACCTTCGATAAATACGGGATCGGAAGGGCTGCATGGAGTTACAAGGAGATGGATTTCGGTATTGTGGATGAGCATATGTCCGGAGTATTGGACGAGCTCATAAAGCTTTTGTGACAGAATAATTGGGGAGGCATAAATGGATAAGGGATTGCTTTTTATTTTTACCGATGCGGATTTTAAGAAGCCTATAGAGGGGACATCGTATGATCTGTCTGATATAGTTTCGCTGGGCTATGTGATGAATAAGAGCACAGGGGACAGGTATGCGTGGGCGGAGCTTGGCGACGGCACGGCGCTGATAAAGCCTGTTCCTTCGGGAAACGGGGTATCCAGGATAGAATATGTGATACCGGCTTACAGGAATACGGCCCAGAGGAATAAGATCATAAAGGAACTTGCGGAGGATCCGGATCTTACTCAGGAGATGATAGCCTGCATGATGGATATTTCACAATCAACCGTGTCAAATGTGATGAGAAAATAAAACAGTCCGCAGTCCGCAGGCAGACCTACAAAACAGTATCAAAAAAGGTGGTCACCTATCATGTGGCCACCTTTTATTTTCCGATGACTGCTGCTGCCGTATTATTCCTTTGCCTTTTCGAAGGCTTCCAGGACTTCTTTTTCCGGCGCGGGGGTTGCCAGCGAAACTATAACATTCACGATAAGAGCTATTATGAATGCCGGAAGGAGTTCGTAGATCGCGAAGGGTCCGCCGAGGGAGCTTATTACATATTTCCAGAGGAATACCATAACAGCGCCTGCGATCATTCCTGCTACGGCGCCCTGTCTGTTGGATCTCTTCCAGAAGAGGGCGAGGAGCATGACCGGACCGAAGGTCGCTCCGAAGCCTGCCCATGCGAAGGATACGATCGCAAATACCGAGCTGTCGGGATTATAAGCTATCACCACTGCGATGGCTGAAATTACCAGGACGGTTATCTTTGCTATCTTGACTGCAGTATCGTCAGAGAACTTCTTCTTGCCGAAATCCTGGAGCAGGTCACTGGATATGGCAGAGGCTGCAGCAAGAAGCTGTGAGTCTGCGGTAGACATGGTAGCCGCAAGCATGCCTGCAAGTATAACTCCTGCTATTATCGCAGGGAAAATGCCGAAGGAACTCAGGAATTCCGAGATATAGATAATGACCCTTTCCGTATTTCCGCTTCCCTCAAGAATGGGGATTATGCCTTCATTGCTGAGGGCCAGTCCTATCACTCCGATGACTATCGCGATACCCATGGCAAGCACGACCCATATGGTAGCGACACGGCGGCTGATCTTCAGCTTCTCGGGATCGTTTATCGCCATGAAGCGCACGAGTATGTGCGGCATGCCGAAGTAGCCTAAACCCCAAGCCATGGTGGATATGACCGTCAGCGGTCCGTAGGGCTTGGCGGCAGCCGCGCCCTGATCGTAGCTTGAAGATAAGGAGAAGAAGCCCGGCAGGGCCTTTGCGTTTTCTATCACTGCTCCCATGCCTCCTGCCTGCACCACGCCGAAGCAGATGACTATGACAAGGGCGATGGACATGCAGATGCCCTGGAGAAGGTCAGTCGTGCTGACAGCCCTGAAGCCCCCAAGGGTACAGTAGAGCGCTATTATTATCGCGCTTGCTATCATCGCCACGAGATAGTTTACTCCGAAGAGCGTGTTAAAGAGCTTGCCGCAGGCTGCGAAGCCTGATGCTGTATACGGAATAAAGAAGATGACTATTATTATCGCGGATACTGCGGTAAGGAAGTTACTCTTATCCCCGTATCTTTTGGAGAAGAACTCCGGTACGGTGATGGCGCCGATCTTCTCTGTGTAGCGTCTGAGTCTTTTGGAAACCAAGAGCCAGTTGAGATAGGTTCCGACTGCCAGTCCCAGGCAGGTCCAGAACGGATCGGCTATACCGCTTATGTAAGCAAGCCCCGGGATACCCATAAGCAGCCAGCTTGACATATCGGATGCTTCCGCGCTCATTGCGGTCACCAGCGGTGAGAGGCCTCTTCCGCCGAGATAGAAGTCTCCTGTGTCATCGTTTCCTTTTGAAA
>JAEEGL015935002.1_pt1 | contig 23145 bp, 13 predicted proteins | sample 9134231 | NCBI WGS metagenome assembly JAEEGL01 (sample SAMN16246548, study PRJNA631951) | gut metagenome | biome: gut microbiome; feature: rumen; material: fiber-attached | host: Bos | place: Iran: Karaj | collected 2018-10
CATCGAAGACTCCAACGCCAAGACGGTGGATGCCCTGATGAAGCTCGAGCTGCCTTCCGGCGTCGAGGTCGAGATCAAGGTCTGACGTAGCATACCCATTTATTGATTCGCAGAGTTGCCGCACCCGCGCAGCTCTGCGAATTCCGGTCCCTTAGCTCAGTTGGTTAGAGCAACTGACTCATAATCAGTGGGTCGCAGGATCATGCCCTGCAGGGACCACAAAAAGGCAGCCATTGGGCTGCCTTTTTGCGATTCCTCAGGGACTTTGTTTTCACTAATCGACCAGATAGCGGCCCCGATTGCGGCCGGCGCGCGCCTGATCCGCCAGGGCGGCGATATCCCCGCTGTTGCCCCGGTCCCAGATCAGGCCGTGGCGCATGTCATCAAAAGACGTGAGCATCGCCACGTCGCCGTTGCTGTCGCCCCCCACGAGGACCGGTCCAGCCCCGCCATATAGGGGAGCAATCATCGATTCGATGCAGGCCACCTTGCCCTCTTTCAAGGGCTGGCTGTAATCCGAAACCCATTCCGGCGTGAATACGTCCGAATCCACGAAACGGAGGCCGAACACATTCTCTTCAGGAAGCCCGAACCCGATCTCCTTGTCGCACGCCAGGGTCTCGACGAACCATTCCATGGAAGCCGAGCAGACATAGACGTCGATGCCGTTGTCAGTCAGCGACTGGTACAGATGGCGCATCTCGTCGGTGATAACGAGTCCCCTTTCTGACTCGACTTTGAATCGTCCGTCGGGAGAAACCCACTCTTCCCGGGTGCATTCGCCGAGTTTCAGATTGGCCTGGGTGGACGCTGCAAGCCAGGACCTGGCCTGGTCCATCGGCAAGCCGGAAAGCAGTGCCGGCATCCATTGGCACATCATCGCATAATCAATCGCGCTGAGCCCTTCGTAAAGTGTGAAGAATGCTGCCCGGAAGGTCAGGTATTCTTCGCTTTTCTGCACTTCATCCAGCGGAGTGCCGCTGTCCAGACGTGCCTTCAAGACCGTATAGTTTTTCATCAGCAGTTCCGACATCTCCTCTGCCGTGATATCGTATCCCGGCAGGGTGACGCTGCGATCCTCCACGCAGGGAAGAAAGCCCTCGGCAATGGCCTGCGGGCCAAACTGCAGATGCTCAATCTGCCACACCATCAAGTTGTTGGAAATGTCACCTACCACCGACGTATTGTCGAAATCGAATACCGCATAGGGCCGGGGAGATCCGGCATAATCCGCAGAGGAATTGCCACATTCGAGAATCAGTTCAGACAACGTCTCATGGACCGCTTTCTGCCAATGGTCCTTTTCCAGCACTTTCGGGCCGCACGACACGACCGCCAGGACAGTCAGGAATACAATCAGTTTTTTCATATTCTGTTAGATTTATAGTAGTCCGCTCTCTTTTGCCCGGAAGACCAGATCCGCCATGTTGGCCGCCCCAAATTTAGCCAAAAGTTTCTTGCGATACCACTTGATTGTCGGTAAGCTGAGATACAGACGGTCTGCGATCTGCTGACTGGTCAGGCCTGCGGCAATGAGTGGGAGGATTTCCCTTTCGCGCGGGGACAAGAAAGGGGCCGAAGAAGGCAATTCTTCAGCTGCCGGCGCCTCCAGTTGCTCTAGCACTTCATCGATGACTGTATCTGCGCCCTGCTTTTCCTTCTGGAGAATGCGCATCCGCCGCAACAAGAAATGGACGGCGACCATGAAAAGAAGGAGCAGAAGGGCGGTAACCGCCAGCAACGACCGCGTCCTTTTTTGCTCCGTAAGGACCTGGCTCATCACATCCAAGGTCTCCATTCGCGCCCGGAATTCCTGGTCCTGATGAAGGGAATAATAGCGGTCCGCTTCCTGCAGGCAATGCAGCGCTTTTCGGGTCTTGCCTTGTTTCAGGTATAGCGAACCCAGTCCCTTGAGCGGGCTGGAAATCTGCAGGGAATCCCCGGACTCCCGGGCAAATTGGAGGGATTTGTGGTAGCACTCCTCTGCCCGGGCAAGATCTCCCTCATCCAGCCAGGTCTCGCCCATGTTGTACCAAAGAATCGCGCTGCTCTCTTTCCAGCCGTACTTCTCGAAAATCTCCCCCGCCTTGGCATAATAGTCCATCGCCTGCGGGATCGAGTCCATCATGTTGTATAAGTTGCCGATCGCCCCATACAGGCCCGATCGGGCATCATCGACCGTTGTTTCGTCGAAGCCTTCCGACCGCGAACTCCGTCCCTGTCCAGCCGCCATCCGCTCGACGGCATCCAGCGCTGCGCTGAAATGCACCTTGGCGCTGTCATAAGACTCTTGCGCCCAGTAAATCTGGCCCAACACCTTTTCCGCACTGACTACGGCCCGCAGGTAGTCGCGGCTCCGGGCGTTCCGTAGTAAGGCCCGGGCATAATGCTCACATCGGGGTCCGTTGATCTGGAGATAACCCATCATCAGGCCTTCCTGGGCATCAAGAAAGCGTCCGAATTCCTCATCTGGGGCGCTTGCGATGCGTTCTGGCGTCCAGCCGGCTACTACACACTCCAGCGAATCGACGTTCCTGCCGCGGTGGTCCGAGTAGGCATGGCCGGACCCCCAGGAAAGCAGCAGACACAAACAAAGGCAGACGATGCGTTTCATATTCTTAAAAATAGCGGATCTTCGCCTATAACGGCAGTTATCAGGACATTATCAGTCACTTCTTGCAGAAAAACCCTCCTTTAGGATAGTGCCCTTTTATGTCGAGAGGATAAATATTGTTATTTTTAAGAACAAAAACAACCAACGCTTTGAATATGAAAAGAATGATTTTAGCCTTGTGCGCCTTGCTGATGGTCTGTAGTTTAGCGAACGCACAAAACATCCTCGGACGGCTCGGAGAACGGGCCAAGCAAGCCGTAGAGAACAATCTCGGCAACAAGGTGGAAAAGGGTGTCAACGACATTCTGGATGGCAAGAAGAAAGACAAAACTGCAAAACAGGAAGTTGAAAAAGCAGAGAAGGCGGATGTCGCAACGGAAGAAAAGAGTGAAGTAGAAGAAGCCGATGCCGTGGCCCAGAACGCCAAGAATGACTTCGTACGCGGCAGCGTGATCCTGTTTGAAGACACGATGGACGGCGAGCAAGTCGGCGAATTTCCCAGCAAATGGGACATCGTCGATGACGGATCTTTGGAGGTTGCCGTTGTCAACGGCAAGAAGTATGCGCAGTTCACGACCGATTACAACCGGGTGACCCCGCTGATGACCAATCCCAAGCATTATCTTCCGGAAGTGTTCACCCTCGAATGGGACGTCTTTGTTTCCAAGCCGGATACGGAAACCCAGGAGTTTGGGGAGATGACGATGGAGATCAACTTCGGCTATTCTACGATAGATTACAGGAGCAGCCAGGTGGAGTTCTGGTGGCGGGCAGGCGATCATGGAACGCGGATGAGTTATGCTCTACGGAAAACTAATTTCAGCGGAGATGCCGATTATATCAATGGTGAAGAGTGGGATCTGGTGGATAAGAAGATGATCAAGTTGAATAGCTGGAACCATTTTGCCGTTTCTTTCAACAAGCGCGCGATGAAGATATATGTCAATGGCATACGTGTCTTCAACATCCCGAATATGGAAGCTCCTGAGTGGTTCTGGATCTGGCAAGGCGGCAATTACAAATACCGGGGATTCACCAACGTAGTCCTTGCCAAGGGCGGCGTGGACCTGTATGAGCAGAAGACCACGGATCTTTCCGCCGTCGAAAAGGCCATCTTGGAGACCGGCAAGTTCGTGACCAATAACATCCTCTTCGAGACCGGAAAAGCTACGTTGAAGCCGGAGTCGATGGAAGAGATCCAGAAGGTCGCCGACTATATGAAGAAGAATCCGGGCGCCCGTTTCGAAGTGCAGGGCCATACCGATAACCAGGGCTCCGACAAGATCAACGACCCGCTCAGCCAGCAACGTGCCGAGGCTGTCGTGAAGGCCTTGGAGGGGCTGGGCGTCGATCCGTTCAACCTCCGTCCTGTGGGCAAGGGCTCGCATGAACCCGTCGCCGACAATGCCACTGACGCCGGCCGTGCGATGAACCGCCGCGTCGAGTTCATCAAGAAATAGCGACAAGGGCCTGCAGCAGCAGGCCCAAAGTCAGGATGAGTTGATTCATTGTCTCAGATGCTTTAGAATTTCAGCACCAGGGTCGGATCCAGCGGATAACGGCCGAAATCCTTACCGTAGAGGGCCAGGCCGCCGTCGAGGTCATCGGCGGGTGTAGTGAAGCGGATGACGACTTGCTCTTTACCTTGCAGGAGTTTGGCCGGGATCTCCATCTTGACCAATTCACCGTAGGAGCCCCCTTCACGCATCCAACGTTGCGGCGTTTGGGAAGCCCAGGAAAGGATGCCGCGGTGGTCTGCCGGATCGTCGGCCAGGTCGTGTTTGCCGATGACTTTTCCATCCACGGAAACCTCCAACTTGGACGGCCAGAGGACTTTGTCTGTCATAGCGTAGGAATTGGGGGACTTGCAGGGATCGAAGGTGCCGCCGCCGAGCATGAAGTCGCCTTGGATCTCATTGCCTTCGCGGTCCTTGCCGAACCACTGCTTGGCCGAAGCTTCAAACAAGAGTTCCGCGGACTGCAGGCCTTCCAGTGCCGGCAGGGCAACGGTGTATTCGAAGTAACCGTGACCGAAGCCATTAACCTTCAGTCCATCGTAAATGTTGGTCTGTTTGTTGGACCACTCCTGGGCCGTGAAGGAGGCAGGAGCAAAGCTTACCAGGCAGGTCTTGTCCGGCTCCGGATCCTTACCCTCGCGGACGCGGAAGGTCGTGAAGTTGCGGTGAAGGACGTCCCCGGCCGAGTTTTTCAGCACCATGCGAAGCAGGTAGAGCCCATTGTCTTCCGGGGCCTGAAGTGCCGCGCAGGCGACGACCTTGTGCTGATAAGCTTCGAAGGGAATCGGGATCGCGTCGTTGCCGCAACTGCGGAACTCGCCCAGCGGGTTCCAGCCGACCAGCTCGGTCTCGAGGGTCAGCTTACCCGGGTCCTTGTCGGTCATGAACGAAGCGAAGAGCGGGATCTCCAGGGACTCTCCGGGCTTGGCCTCAGTATAGAGGTAACGCTCAGGGGAGATGTAGTAGGGACTGTGGAAATCGGCGATTGTCATGCCCGGGAGGAGTTCATCCAAGCCATCGATCTTTTCGGAACGGTCAAACTTGACATAGCCGTTCCACTCATTGATGACGTCGTGGTGCTCGGTATAGAGCCAGCCGCAGACCTTAGGATGGCGGCGGAAAGCATCCATCATGATGTGATAATCCCAGGTGTAGTCGCAATCACCGGCGCTGCCTTCGTATCCCCAGACGTTGCCGCACTCGCTGTTCATCATCGGGGCGCCGTTCTGTACGTTGTCACCGATGTAGTTCCAGTTGCTGCCGGGGAAGGTCTTGGCATCGGCCTCGGCCACCATCGGCTCCCACATGCATCCGCGCTTGTAGGCGTGCCAGGAGTTGATATCGGACTCGACATGGTCGTAATTGCAGGCAGAATTGTCTTCAACCAGGCGGGTCGGATCGAGACTCTTGGTCAGGTGATACATCTCCCGGACCCACTCCTGCGTCTCTTTCTCATATACGCCACCCTCACTCTTCAGGCCCCAGGTTTCATTGAAGTTGACCCAGGAGAAGATGCACGGGTGGTTGTAGTCGCGGGCGACCTGGGCACGCAGGCAGCGCTCCCAGTCCTGCCGCGCCTCCGGGACGGGCTTGCCCCAGAAGTTGGGGGTGTCGGCCATGATCAGCAAGCCGAGCTTGTCGGCCCAATAAAGTTTGCGGGGCACTTCCACCTTGATGTGGATGCGGTTACCATTGAGGCCGAGGTTTTTCGAGATCAGGATCTCGTTTTTCATGAATGCGTCGCTCGGGAAGGTGTAGTAGCCGTCCGGATGGTAGCTCTGATCCAGGCACATCTGGAGATAGAGGGGTTTGTTGTTGAGCGCCACATAGGGGTAGTCGGAGCCAGGCAGGGGCATCACGCTGATTTTACGCTGGCCGAAATAGCTGTCCACGGCATCCACGACGCCGTCTTGGTCCTCAAGGGCCGCCGTCACTTCATAAAGATACGGATCATCAAGATTCCAGAGGTGCTGGTCCTTGAGCGCTATCTCCAGGGAGGCAGCCATCGCGCCGTTCAGCGCCAGCGTCTGCTTCTCTTGGCTGCCATCCTTGAATGTCAGGGTGAAAGTTTGACCCTCAGCGGGTTGCGCCAGTTCGACATCTACCCGCACCTGGGCGGCATCGATGTCCGGAGTGAAGCGCAGGGCTTCGATATAGTTCTGGCCGCGGGCCTCCAGATAGACGGTCTGCCAGATGCCGCGGGCGTTGCCGTAGCCTTGTTTGCCGTAGAGGTGGGCGTCGCTGGCTGTGTCGTCAGCCTTGATGACCAGCTGCTGCTTTTCGCCGAAGCGCACGTTCTTAAGTTCAAAGGCGAACGGGATGTAGCCGCCCTGGTGACAGCCAACTTCGACTCCGTCCAGCCAGGCCTGCGTTTCCCAGTCGGAAGCGCCGATGACCACGAAGACGCGTTTGCCTTCCCATGCCTTGGGGACTGTGATTTCACGGCCGTACCAGCCGATGTCGCCTTTGTCCTCGATCTCAGAGAGTTTCGAGCCCCAGGGGAACGGGACCAGGATGCGGCTCTCCAAGGGAGCGCAATCCTTCTCTTCGAGGGCTTTCTGGGCTGCCGCCGCATCAAAAGTGAAAGACCAGTAGCCGTTGAGGTTGAGCCATTCCGCACGTTCAAAGTCCGGGCGCGGATGCTCGGGCAGGGGAATGGAGGCTTGGGGTTTTGTACAGGCTCCTAACAGGGCCAGGCAGATGGCGCAGAGCGCGAGGGTCAAATTTTTCATATAAGAGAATCGTTCTGTTGTTTCAGGGTGAATGTAAAGATAACAAAAATGCTTGATTGGGGAAAAGATAGTTGGAGAAACTTGAAAAATGAGTATCTTTACCAAGTAGAAACCTTTTAAAATAGAAATACAATGAAAAGCCTGTTGTTCCTTCAGAATCTCGGTGCCGGTGAGATCATCATCATCGCGCTGGTTGTCCTGCTTCTTTTCGGTGGCAAGAAGATCCCCGAGTTGATGCGTGGTATCGGCAAGGGCGTCCGTAGCTTCAAAGAAGGCATCAATGATGTCGAGAAAGAGATCGGCAGTGTGGAGGATGACGTCAAGAAAGCCGGCAAGGATACCGGCAAGGACGGCGACTATCAGAAATAATGTCTGCTGAGGAGCAAAATACTCAGACAGGCGAAATGTCATTCTGGGACCATCTCGAGACCTTGAGGTGGGCCCTTTTTAGAGTTATTATCGTCCTGTTTGTCTTGTTGGTGGGGTGTTTCATCGCGATGCCCCACATCTTCGACCCGTTCGTGCTCGGGCCGACGGACTCGAAGTTTTTCCTCTACCAGTGGCTGGGGGAGTTGGGGAAAAACGGTGGACGATTCATGCCCGATTTCAGCGATGATCAATTCCACGTCGATATCATCAACATCAACGTGGCCACGCAGTTCCTGACCCACATCACGACTTCTTTCTGGTTCTCGCTGGTGCTGGTCTTCCCCTACCTGATGTATGAGATCTGGAAGTTTGTCCGTCCCGCCCTCTTCCCCGAGGAGCAGAAGGGCGTCCGGACGGCTTTCCTTGCGGGCGGCGGTTTGTTTTATCTCGGCTGTGTCGTGGGCTACGTCGTCGTCTTCCCGCTGACCTTCCGTTTCTTGACCCAGTACACGATCGGTGACGCGGTCGTCAACCAGATCTCGCTCAACTCCTACATGTCCAACTTTCTCACGATCATTTTCGTGATGGGGCTGGTTTTCGAGATGCCGATGCTCGCCTGGATCCTCTCTTCGCTGGGCATCTTGCACAAGGAGTTCCTCAAGCAATATCGCAGCTATGCTGTCGTCGTGATGCTGGTCCTGGCGGCTATGATTACGCCTTCGGGAGATCCCTTCACCCTTTCTGTTGTGTTCCTCCCGCTGTACCTCCTATACGAGCTTTCCATCCTCATTGTCAAGAAAGCTCCCCCGGAAGAAGAATAACCGTTTTGTATATGAGACATAGAGCATTATACCTGACCTTTTTGGCCAGCCTTCTGGCATTGATGGCGAGCGGGACGCTGTCGGCCCGTGTCCTGGGAGGAGAAAAACAGCGCCTCACTGAGGGTTGGGAGTTTGTCCGTGGGGACCTCGGCAGCATCTGGGAAGCCGTACGTCCGTTCAAGCCGGGAGGCTCCGAATCTGTCCCGATCTGGACAGAAGTGACCCTTCCGCATTGTTTCAACGCCGAAGATGCGGTTGATCCGGATGTCAACTATTACGAAGGGCCCGGCTGGTACCGGACCAACCTGCTTCTCGCCAATCCCTTCCCGGGAGGCCGGACGCTGCTGGAGTTTGAGGGCGCTGGCCAGAAGACAGCAGTCTATGTCTATACGACCCTCGTCGGCTCCCATGTGGGGGGATACGACAGTTGGAACGTGGATATTACGGATGCCGTCGATGCTTTCCTGAAGAGTCCGGATGCCGGGCGATTCAAGGGGAAGGTCCCGATCAGCATCCGCTGTGACAACAGCCGCGACACGGAAATGATCCCTTCTGACTTGTCGGACTTCAATGTGTACGGCGGCCTCTATCGTTATCTTAACCTGGTGTATCTTCCGACGGTTTCTGTTGAGCGCCTGTGCATTACGCCTTCCGTGGATGCGAAAGGCAAGTCCGGGCAGCTCCGGATCGAAGGCTTCCTGTACGACCCGCTTCGACGGGGGAGGGCAGATGCGGAAGTAACCGTCCGCGACGCAGAAGGAAAACTGGTGGCGCAGCAGCGTCTCTCGGGCTTGAACACGGATGTCCCTTCGGTGCTGGCAGAGTTTTCTGTCAAAAAGCCCCATCGTTGGGACGTGGAAGACCCGTATCTCTACACCTGCGAGGTGACGGTCTCTGCTGACGGGCAGACCGATACGGCGACAGAGCGCTTCGGCTTCCGGTCTTTCGAGTTTGTCGAGAAAGGACCTTTCTTCTTGAACGGGCACCGTCTGCTGCTGCGTGGCACGCATCGGCACGAAGACCATGCCGGTACCGGCCCGGCCATGACGGAGGAAATGATGATCCGGGAGATGCGGATGATGAAAGAGATGGGAGTCAATTTCATCCGGCTCGGCCACTATCAGCAGTCGGAGATCATCCTGAAATGCTGCGACGAACTCGGTATCCTGGTCTGGGAAGAGATTCCCTGGTGCCGGGGCGGTCTGGGCGGCGAACGCTACCAACAGCAGGCGAAGGAGATGCTGACCCACATGATCCAGCAGCATCACAACCATCCTGCCGTCATCATCTGGGGTTTAGGCAACGAGAATGACTGGCCCAACGATTTCCCGGAGTTTGACAAGGAGCAGATTCGCGCTTTCATGGCGCAACTGAACAACCTGTCCCACGAGTTGGATCCCGAGCGCAAGACCGCCATCCGCCGTTGTGCCTTCTGCAGCGACATCGTGGATGTCTATTCGCCGTCCATCTGGGCCGGCTGGTACCGGGGCGCTTATGTCGATTACAAAGAAGAGTCGGAGCGGGAGTTCCAGAAGGTTAAGCACTTCCTTCATGTGGAGTGGGGCGGCGACAGCCATGCCGGCCGCCATTCTGAGGATATCTTCCGCAATATCCGCGACGTCGTTCGCGACGGAGCTGATGAGCGGGCCGGGGACGCTTCGCTCTATGGCGGTGCCAAGCGGGTCTCCCGCGACGGAGATTGGTCCGAAACTTATATTGTCCATCTGATCGACTGGCATCTGAAGGAGCAAGAAACAATGCCCTGGCTGACCGGCTCGGCTTACTGGCCCTTCAAAGACTTCTCGACGCCGGTCCGTCCGGATAATCCTGTCCCCTATGTCAATCAGAAGGGAGTTATCCAGCGCGATTTCACTCCGAAGGAGTCCTACTATGTCTTCCAGTCCTATTGGACGGAGAAGCCGATGGTCCATATCTACGGTCACACCTGGCCCGTCCGCTGGGGGGATCCCGGCGAGCGCAAGGAGATCCTGGTGTATTCCAACTGCAGCGAAGTTGAACTCTTTGTCAATGGGGTCAGCCAGGGAAAGAAGAGTCGCAACAGCCAGGACTATCCCGCGGCCGGGTTCCATTGGGATGTCGCCTTGCAGGCGGGTCCCGTCACAGTCCAGGCCGTCGCGACCCGCAAAGGAGGCGTTCGCCTGACGGACGAGATAGCTTTCTGCTATGTGACGGAACCTTGGGGCGCAGCGTCCCGGATCGTGGCCCGGGCTGTTCCGGTAGCGGATGGCCGGGTCCGTATCGAGGCGGAGGTGCTGGATGCGCAGGGTCGGCGCTGCCTGGATGACAAACGCTTCATTCGTTTCCAACTGGCGGGTGACGGAACTTTGATCAAGAATCAGGGCACGCCGACGGGATCCTCCAAGGTCCAGGCTTGCAACGGCGTGGCTTGCATTTATCTATGGCCGGGGGCTGGCCGCTCTACGGTCGCCGTCCTCTCGGAGGGCCTGAAGACGGAAATGGTCTCCGTGGATCCGGTCGCGACACCCCTGCGAGCCGCCATCCTGGACCAGGCGGAGAAGGACTTGCAAGCGAAACCGGTCACGGTCACGGCCTACCGGGCTGAGCGCAGTGAGGGGACGATTCATGATTTCTTCTCCGAAGGAGATTATTGGTGGCCGGATCCGAAGAACCCGGGCGGAGCCTATATCCGTCGGGACGGGGAGACCAATCCCGACAACTTCGTCGCCCACCGTCACGCCATGATCCGGTTCAGCCAGATTGTGGGCAATCTGACTTCCGCTTACCTTCTTACAGGGGACAAACGCTATGCGGACGGGGTACGGGACCACATTCAAGCCTGGTTCCTCGACGAGCAGACCCGGATGAACCCGCACCTTTTATATGCCCAGGCCATCCATGGTGTCACACCGGGCCGAGGGATCGGGATTATCGATACGGTTCATCTGATCGAAGTCGCCCAGTCGCTGATCCGTCTCCAGGAGGCGGGTGTCCTGCCGGCAGACATCCTTGAAGGGGCCCGGAATTGGTTTGCGGAGTATCTCCACTGGATGACGACCCATAAGAACGGGATCGACGAGCGGGATGCGACCAACAATCATGGGACTTGCTGGGCTGAGCAAGCGGCGATCTTTGCCAAGTTCACGGGCAATCAGGAAGTGATGGATTTCTGTTCAGAGCGCTTCAAGACGGTTTTTCTGGTCAAGCAGATGGCTGATGACGGCAGTTTTCCGCGTGAGCTGCAGCGCACCAAGCCTTATGGGTATTCGCTGTTCAACCTGGATGCGATGGCTGGTCTTGCTCAAATCCTTTCCACTCCGGAGAATAACCTTTGGTCCTACACGACACCCGAAGGGCACAACATGCGCAAAGGGCTCGACTTCCTGCTTCCTTATGTGAAGGATAAATCCAGCTGGCCCTATGCGCCCGACGTGATGTATTGGGAGGAATGGCCCGTGGCCCAACCGGCCTTCCTGTTTGGCTGGGCGCATTTCGGGGACGAGGCTTACTATCAGGCCTGGCAGCCATGGAATCATTTTCCGACCAACGAAGAAGTCATCCGGAACCTTCCGATCCGGAATCCGGTCATCTGGCTCTATTAAACCGGTGGCATCATGAAGAAGATTCTCCTTACCCTATGTATCCTCAGCACTGCGCTGAGTCTTTGTGCCCAGTCGCCCCTGACCCGGGATGAAAAGATGGCTTGGTGGAATGATGCCAAGTTCGGCCTTTTTGTCCACTGGGGGCCCTATAGCCTCTATGGCGGTGTGTACAATGGTTTCCAGCAGAAACGAGGCGGCGCCGAGTGGATCATGAACCGCTGCAAGATCCCGGTGATGGAGTACCGGGCTAAGGCCAGTACGTTCAATCCGGTCGCGTTTGATGCGGACGCCCTGGCCCGGATGGCCGTCGATGCCGGGATGAAGTATCTGGTCTTCACCACGAAACACCATGACGGGTTCGCGATGTTCCAGAGCGATGCCAGCCGTTTCAATATCGTGGATTATACCCCGTATGGACGGGATATCGTCGAGCAGGTTGCACAAGCCTGCCGCAGGCATGGCTTGAAACTCGGGTTCTACTATTCCCAGTCGCAGGACTGGTGCAATGCCGGCGGCGCTACGGCCCGGAAGGAAATGAAAGAGGGCTGGGCCAATCCGGATTCGACCGAAATCGACCGTTTCACCCGGGAACACCACGGCGCCTGGGACTACAAGCAGTTGGAGCGGAGTTTTGACGAATACTACCATGCGGTCGCCCTGCCACAGATGAAAGAGTTGCTTTCGCGCTATCCGGATCTGGCTATCATCTTTTTCGATACGCCGATGGCCATCACGGATGCGCAGGCCCAGGAGATGATGGACTTGCTGAAAGATTATCCCCAGATTATTCTCAATGATCGCTTGAAGCGTCCGAACTTCCCGGGCGATTACAAGACGCCGGAGGGCCGGATTCCGGCCGTGGAAGATGTAGAGGGCGTCTATTGGGAGACTTGCATGAACATCGGCAGTTCCTGGGGCTTCAAGAGTTGGGAGAACAAGTGGAAGAGCAGCGACGAGGTCATTCGTACGCTCGTCACCATTGCGGCGCGCGGAGGAAACTTGCTTCTGAACGTCGGACCGGATCCGCTGGGTCGGATCCCCGTTGAGGCGCAGGACTGTTTGAAAGAGGTGGGGCAGTGGCTTTCCATCAATGGAGAAGCCATTTACGGCACGCAGCGCAGCGGCCTCTTGCCGGCGTGGGGGGAAGTGATCCGAAAAGACGGTCCCCGGAGCAGCACATTCTATCTTTGCGTGTATGACTATCCTGCTGACGGCCAACTGATCCTGGACGGGAATTACTCTTTCCGTAAGGCTTCCCTGCTTTCAGACGGCAGCCCCGTCCATTTCTCCACCCGCAAGGGCCGCACTACGTTGATTCTTCCCGCCGCTGCTGCAGGGGAAAAGTTCCCGGTCATTAAGCTTGAACTGAAAAGAAAACTGTCATGAAGAAAGTATTCCTGCTGCTGATAAGCCTGGCGCTGCTCAGCGCTTGCCGCGAAGAAGGGGTCTATGAGGCGACTTCCCCTGACGGGAAGCTCTGTTTCCGTTTGGAGAACATCCCTCAGGAAAACGGTTCCCGGCAACTTTGCTATCAGGTTTTTCGCGAAGGAGTCCCGGTCGTCCTTCCCTCCCGACTAGGGCTGGAAATGGACGGGATGGCTTATGGCCAGGATCTCTCTGGCTTCAAAGCCCGGACTCGGGTAATAGATGAGGCCTATCAGTTGAAGTCGGGCAAACAACTGCAAACTCGGGACCATTGCACGGAGCATCTGCTCACCTTCCGCGGGGCAGGAAAGATTCGTTTTCAGCTGAAAATCCGTGTCTATGATGATGGGGTTGCTTTTCGTTATGTTTTCCCGGATCGGGATCCGCAACTTCATACCATCCAGAAAGAGTGGACCGAGTTCCGTCTCCCGGAAGGGAGAGCCTGGATCCATCCCTACGACTGGAACAGCCGGCTGAAACCCAGCTACGAGCAGTTTTCGCGAAACGGTATCCCAGTGGGAACTCCTTCTCCTTACGAGCAGGGGTGGGCTTTCCCGATGCTTTTCGAGACAGAAGCGGGCTGGACTTTCGTGACAGAAGCTTGTCTGGACGGGACTTATCCGGCGACCCACATTGACAATGGAGGTACCTCCGGCGCCTACCAAATCCGTTTTCCGGAATTGGCGGAGCCCATCATCCCCGATGCGACAGAGCCACAGTCGGCCCTGCCTTGGAGCAGTCCCTGGCGTGTAATTATTACGGGTGCGGAACTGGGTACGATTTTCTCTTCGCAAGTGGTTGCGCATCTGAATCCGCCCTGTGCCTTTGCGGACACGTCCTGGATCCGCCCGGGCAAAGCGACTTGGAGTTGGTGGTACAACGGCAGCAGCGTGCGGAGTTATCAGACGCAGCTGCAATATGTCGATTTCTGCCGGGAGATGGGCTGGGACTATTCCCTGATCGACGCCAGCTGGGAGCGGATGGATGGAGAAGGAGTGGAGGGCGTGCTGCGTCACGCTGCCGACCAGGGTGTCGGCATCTGGCTCTGGTACCATTCCGGTGCCGGACGGGACAGCTCCATCATGTCGGATGCACAAGCCCGGAGGCAGGAGATGAAACGCCTGCAGGATTGGGGCGTCAAGGGGATCAAGGTCGATTTCTTCGACACGGACAAGCAGCGGGTGATCGCCTTGTATCCGGAGATCTTGAAGGATGCGGCTGAGCACCATCTGATGGTCGATTTCCATGGGGCCACCCTTCCGCGCGGTTGGGAGCGGACCTGGCCGCATCTGATGACGACGGAAGCGATCAAGGGTGCCGAAGGGCTCGGTCGCCAATCGACCTGCGACCGGATGGCGGAACACGATGCCACGGTGGTCTTCACGCGCAATGTGGTCGGGTCGATGGATTATACTCCGGTCACTTTCTCCAACAAGATCCGCCAGGGCGAGGAAGCGATCCGGAAGACTTCGGTCGCTCATCAGCTGGCGCTGTCCGTGGTCTTTGAGTCCGGATTCCAATGCTTTGCGGATCGGGCGGAAGCCTATCAGGGCTTGGATGAAGCTCCGAAACGATTCTTACAGCAAGTGCCGGTGGCTTGGGATGAGAGTTGCCTGCTCAGCGGCTATCCTTCCGACCATGCCGTGATCGCCCGGCGAAAGGGACAGACTTGGTATATCGCCGGCATCAATGGCAAGGACGAGCAACGGGAACTCTCTTTCCGTCTGCCGAAGCCGTGCCGCGGCAAGGAGATCCACTGGATCACGGATGGAGCGGATATCAATACCTTCGGCAATCAGGTCACCCAGGCCGGCGAAGACCCTGTCTGCCTGACTGTCCTCGGCAACGGTGGCTTTGCCGCAGTCGTGGAGGAGAATGGCGCACGCACGCAATATTTCTCCGACAGTAACTACAGCATGTTCATCCACTGGGGGCTGTACTCCATGCTGGGCAGCACATGGAACGGGAATACCTATTACGGGATCAGCGAGTGGATCATGAATCCCAGCATGGCCAACATCGGCGTAGAAGACTACAAAGCGTTGGCGAAGGACTTCAATCCAACAGGCTTCAATGCGGAGGATATCGTGCTCCTGGCCCGGGATGCCGGCATGAAGTATATTATCATCACGAGCAAGCATCATGAGGGTTTCGCCATGTTTTATTCGAAGGCAGACTCATTCAATATCTGTGATGCGACCCCCTTCGGCCGGGATCCGATGAAAGAGCTTGCCGAGGCTTGCCACAAATATGGGATCGGCTTGGGCTTTTACTATTCCCATAACTATGATTGGACCTACCCGGGGGCAACGGGTGGGCCGAGCGTGGATGCCGAAGGCAACAAGAAGACTTTCGACGACTATTATTATGAGAAATGCCTGCCCCAGGTGGAGGAGATCACGACCCAGTATGGCGATCTCGCACTGGTTTGGTTCGACATGCCCGGCGGCATCCCGGAGAAATATGCCCGGGAGTTGGTCGATGTCGTGCATCGCAACCAACCGAAGGCCCTGGTGTCCAGTAGGGTAGGGTATGGCCTCGGAGATTATGAGACGCACGGAGATTTTGAGATCCCGCTCCGGAATATAGACGGCGTCTGGGAATGCATCGATGTGACGAACCATTCTTGGGGTTATTCCTGGTACGATGCGGCGTGGAAAACACCGAAAGAAATCCTCACCTCCTTGCTATCGGTCATCGCCCGCGGTGGCTCCTACATGCTGAATGTCGGTCCGGATGGGCAGGGCCGGGTCCCGGAGGCGGCTCAGCGCTCGTTGCGTTCGGCCGGAAAGTGGATCGCCCGTTATCCGCAGATTGTGTATGGTACGGACCCTTCTCCCTGGCAGCACGCCTTGCCTTGGGGCGACGTGATCACTCGCGGCGATCAACTCTATTTGCTGGTGTATGAGTGGCCTTCCGACGGGAAGCTTTGGCTGCATGGGCTGAAAAGCCGGATCCAGGACGCCCGCTTGCTGGATGGGTCTCGGAAGCGGAAAGTGAAGTATTCGACAGAAGGTGATTGGACCTGCTTGGAGGTTCCGTTCCAGGCGCCGGACGATCCGGTGTCTGTAATCGAGTTGACTGCCTGTGACAGTCCGGCGGCCGATACGGATCTTTTTGTGGATCCGAAGATCGGCATCACGCTGTCTTCGATGATGGGAGAGGCGGAAAACGGCACGGTGAAGAAGAAGGCCTGGATGGATTCGAAATTCGGCGACTGGCGCTATGCCTATGGCGTGGATCAATGGGAGCCGGAGACCCGGCTCAAGTGGGAGTTCGTCATCAAGGACCCGGGCTATTATCAAGTTGCACTGAAATACAAAGGGAAGGACCGGGTCGTATGGAAACTGACTTCGGACGAAGGTCACTTTGTCCAGAATCAGCAAAGCGCCTCAGAGATCTATACTTATTATCCCATCGGCTGGCTGCAGTTTGACCAGGCCGGCAAACATAATCTCCAGGTCGAAATGGTACAAGGTTTCCCCAAAACCAGTTTGATCGAAATGACCCTCATCCCCGTACAATTGTAAGAAACCCACAAATTATCCGTTATGAGAAAGCTGCTCTTTTCGTTTGTGTCGGTCCTCTGCGCCTTCTCGCTAATGGCTGCGGAGGTCGGTGACCTGAAAAAAGCGTATCCGCTGTCGTTTTCTTATGATGGCCAGGCATTCTCTACTGAGACCTGGTCTTCTTCCCAGACGCAGCTGGGTCCCCATGAAACCCAGATCCGTTACCTTGCTCCGGACGGGAGACTCGCCCTCTCAGTCAGCTACAAAACCTATCCGGACTATCCCGTCACGGAAGTAAAGTCTACGTTGGAATGCCTTTCGGACGCCGAGACGGGGATCATAGATGACTTCCGCTCGCTCGATTTTTCGCGGCCTTACCCTTCCCGGGGGATCAAGGTCCGAAGGACCACCGGGTCGGAGAGTAAGTACACGGACTTTTGCCGCCACGATGTGCTCCTCCAGCAGCGTCCCGGCTGCGATGCGCTCAGTTTCTCTTCCGGACAGGGTCGCTCCACGTACTGGCTTCCCTACATCGGGATCGATTTCGATCCCTTGCATGGCATGGAGATCGCGATCGGATGGACCGGTACTTGGAAGGCAGAGATGAAGATGGATAAAGCATTCTGCTGTTCCGTCGGGATGGGAGAGGAGACGCATTTCAAACTGCTTCCCGGCGAGCGTTTCCGCATGCCCTACGTCGTGATCTACGAACGCGAGGGAAAGACAGTGGAAGAAGGACTGGTTGAATTCCATCGCTTCGTCATCGCCCACAAGGCGCCGCGCGACGCCAAGGGCGAGCTGTTCCGCCCGCTCCTTCCACTTACGGCAAGCGGCGGAAACAAGACCGATGCGAATATGCTCATGGTCCTTGACAAGGTGACTCGGGCGTTCCCGGATATCCCTTTCGATACCTTCTGGGTGGATGCCGGCTGGTATGGTAACGAGAAGGAGGTGCCTCAGGATTCCAACTGTGGTCCTTTCTGGTGGCTGAATGCCGGCAACTGGCATCCGAACCCGAACATCCATCCCGACGGCAACCTCCGGAAGGTTGCGAAAGCGGCCAATGAGAAAGGGATGAAGTTCCTCCTTTGGTTCGAGCCGGAGCGGGCAACGGTCCATGCCCCGATCCTGAAGGAGCATCCCGAGTATTTCATCCATAGGATTTCCAAGCCGGACGAGTGTATCAACATCATCAACTTCTCCAATCCGGAGGCCGTGGCATGGATGAAGGAGGAAGTTTTCCGCAACATTGACGAGAGCGGCGTCCAGATCTACCGCCAGGACTTCAATGTCAATCCGCTTCCCATCTGGCAAGAGAATGACAAGGAAGACCGGAAGGGCGTAACGGAATTGTATCACATCAACGGTCTTTGGGATTTCTGGGAGGCGCTTCACCAGCGCTACCCGGACATGCTGTTGGAGAATTGCGCCGGCGGTGGAACGCGGATGGACATCCACATGATGACCTATGCGCATAGCTATTGCCGTGATGATGCACACATGTTCGCTCACCCGGAAGAACTGACCCAGAACATCACCCTCAATTCGACGCCATACATTCCATTCACGGGAGGAGAGACGTTCAAGGTGCCCGTGTTCGACACGTATGCTTTCCTGAGTTGCCTGGGTGCGAGCGCGGTATTTACTCCTACCGACTTCCAAGGCATGTTCCTCACCCGCGAACCCTCCGAGAAAGAAATTGCCTGGTTTGACCGGATGCTGAAAGTCGTGGATCGGGTCCGTCCTTACTATTTCGGTGATTTCTACGCCCTCACGCAAGAGGCTTTCGACGGCTCGGACATCTATGCCGGCTACCAATTGAACCTTCCGGCAGCGGGTGAAGGCTTCTTTATCCTGTTCCGGCGGGAGCAGTGTCCGGAAGAGTCCTTCAACTTGCGCCTGCGGGGCATCGATTCGGAGGCCTCCTACTCCGTCGAGGATTTCGACGGAGGGGTTACCCTCATGAAAGGCTCGCATCTGGCTGGTCAGTTGCTTCATTTTGCCGAGCCCAGAAGTTACAAACTCGTTTTCTATAAAAAGATCTAAGTCCTATGAAGCAGTTTCGATCAATGGCCTGCCTGATCACGGGCATCGCATCCCTGGTCCTCATGTTTTCCTGCTCTCCCTCCGCCAAGGAAGGAGGACAAGCCGGGCGGACAGTTCTCTATAACGGGATCGAACTCCCGGAAGTCTGGCCTCCGCGCTATCCGGTTCCGACGGAGCGGAAAGCCATGCCGCTGCCCTACATTGACGAGAAACCGAATCCCATCCTCATCAATGTCGGGCGTCAGCTCTTCGTCGACGATTTCCTGATCGAGGAAACGGATTTGGAACGCGTCTGCCACCACACCAATCTGTATGCCGGCAATCCTGTCATCGACGGCCTGACCTACAGCGACGGAGTCTGGTACGACGAACTGGCCGGGAAATTCAAGATGTGGTACAATGCGCCCCGTCTCCCGGGCTACAAAAAAGGGGATGAGTCCCTGAACGCATACGCCGAATCAGACGATGGCTATCATTGGACAAAACCGGAACTGGATGTATTCCCCGGCACGAATGTGACCAACAATCTGTCCGGCGAGCAGGTCGTCTGGCTGGATAAGCAGGAGAAAGATCCGGCCAAGCGTTACAAGTCTGTTGCCGGATATACGATCGGATACGGGGGTTCTTTTATTCTGCAATACTCAGCCGACGGCATCCATTGGGGGCCGGTTGAAGCCTGCTCCGGCTGGATCCAGGACCGCAGCACCTGCTTCTACAATCCCTTCACCAAGAAATGGGTGATGAGTATCCGGGTCTGCGCCCTGAATCCGCCGACCCGTTCCCGGGCCTATGTCGAAGATGAGAGCCTCGAACGGCTCCTCCTCCGGACGCATTCGATCCAGAACGAGTTGGATTATGTTATCCGCGACAGTGTGGAGAACTATTACATTAAGGATAAGGATGTCGCGTTCTGGTTCACGGCCGACGACCAGGATACCCGTCACATCAATCCGGTCGTCGCTGACCTCAGCCCCTTCGCTCCCGCCATCTACAATTTCGATGCGATCGGGTATGAGAGCATCATGCTGGGCGAGTATGCCATGTATCGCGGTCCGGAATCGGATGTGATGAAGAAACTGAAGGAATGGAAGCTGAACGAGGTGGGACTCGGATATAGCCGCGACGGTTTCCATTACTACCGTCCCGACCATACGCCCTTCATGGCCAGCGCCTACGGCGATACGACGGCCTGGAATGCGGCCAACATGCAGGTGGCGGCCGGCAATGCCCTGATCGTAGGCGATTCCCTCTTCTTCTATGTCGGCGGCCACAAGATGAAACTCGGCATGGGCCCCGAGATCGAGACGACGGGACTGGGCACGCTCCGGCGCGATGGTTTTGTATCGATGGACGGAAGCGGAACCTTACTGACCTCTCCCGTGTCTTTTGACGGGAAATACTTCTTCGTCAATGCAGCGGCCAAGGAACTGGCCGTGGAGTTGATCGGCGCGGATGGCGCTCCGGTGAAGGGGTTCACGAAGGAGGATTGCGTGGCGATGAAGGAGACGGACAGCACGAAGTATCGGATCACTTGGGGAAAGCATAAGGATCTGTCCCGTTTTCGGAATCAGCCGGTTCGTTTCAAGTTCTATCTGACCGAAGGTTCGCTTTACGCCTTTTGGGTGTCTCCTTGGGAGACGGGAGAGAGTCGTGGTTTCACGGGTGGCGGCGGCCCCGGCCTTCATCCCAGCGGCGTCGACCTCCCTGTCCGGCCTTAGTAGAGCGGCAGCTGGCGCAGTCAGGCATAAAAAAGCGGACGCCTGGGTTTTGAACTACAGTGGATCAAAGCCCAGGCGTCTGCCTTACTAATGTGGGGAACTAATCCTCCGGCATCGGGGGCAGGGTCCAGCCGTCGCGATACGTATGCTTGATCAGCTCCGCTGCGAAAGCATTGGCATCTACCGGATCCGTATACGTCTTGTTGAACGTCGGATGACCATCCTTGACCGAGAAACCATCCTCGATCATGATCCGGATCGTTTCTCCCTCCGGAATGTTCGTGAACCGCATGTTCGGGCCATCCCACTCAAGCTCCCGGTTGAGGCTCTGGAGCCGCACGGCCAGCACACCCATCACGACCATTTCATTGAACGGACCCGCCTCACTGAAGTCGGAGGCGCTCGGGACGCGAACCTCCGGAGCCTCCTTACAGGCGCGGACCCAGTCCATCTGATGGTTCTCCGTGATCACGCGAAGAACCTCGGGACACTGAGGCTCACGACCGGACAGGAGATACGGATTCCTGCCGTAGCAGCCGCAGATCAGCGTATCCTTGGTGCCGTGGAAGATGACGGTGCCGTCCAGGTCAAACGCCTTTCCGTCAGGCATTCCGGCCGGGCGCGGCGGAGTCAGTCCTCCGTCATACCACCAGACTTCTACCTCAGGCATGGCAACCTTGGGCAGATTCTCACGGGCAGGGAAGACGAGTTTGACCACCTGTGCATTCGGGCAGGACTCGGTCAGCAGGGCGGTAGAACTACCCTGGACACGGGTCGGATAGCCGAGTTTGAGGGCCTTGAAGACCGGATGAAGGACATGGCAAGCCATATCGCCGAGTGCGCCGGTTCCGAAGTCCCACCAGCCGCGGAAGTTCCACGGGTGGTAAATGGCATTGTACGGACGGTAAGGGGCCGGACCGATGAAGCTATCCCAATCGAGGGTATCAGGGATCGGATGCACTTCTTTCGGGCGGCTCAGGCCCTGGGGCCAGATCGGCCGGTTGGTGCAAGCCTCGACCTTGGTGACTTCGCCGATTTCGCCGTTCCAGATCCAGGATACGGTCTTGCGTACCCCTTCTGCGGAAGCGCCCTGGTTACCCATCTGGGTGGCGACTTTATACTTGGCAGCGAGCTTGGTCAGGAGCCGGGACTCGTACACGGTGTGCGTGAGAGGCTTCTGGACGAAAGCATGCTTGCCTTCTGCGATCGCGTTGGCCGCAATGATCGCGTGCGTATGGTCCGCCGTGGCGACCATGACGGCGTCGGCATCTTTCAGCAACTCCTTGTAGCAAATGCGCCAGTCTTTGTAGCGTTTTGCGTCGGGATAGCGCTCCAGAATGTGCTTGGAATAGTTCCAGTCCACATCGCAGAGGCCGATGATATTCTGGGACTCGACAGCACGCAGGTCAGATGCGCCTTTTCCGCCGATACCGATACCGATGATGTTGAGTTTGTCGCTCGGAGCGACCGTTTTCTTTTTAGCCTTGGCCATAGTTTATGTGTTGGGGTTCAGGGTAAATTAATCTGCGTAGCAGGGCTTTACGAAATCTGCATTCTTGAGATAGTCAGCGCTGATGCGGCAGGTCTCCAGGATATCGCCCACGCCGCTGGCTTCCATCTCTACGATGTAGTGCTTCATGCCGGCGACAGCCGCGTTGTTGAAGATTGCGTCAAATCCAACGAAACCGCTCTGTCCGACCTCGGTCACATCTTTGATATGGAGCAACTCGAAGCGGCCGGGATATTTCCGGAAATAATTGCACGGAGCGGCTTTGCCCATGACGGCCCAATAGACGTCCATCTCGAAGAAGACATACTGGGGATCGGTATTCTCGATCATATAGTCATAAATGACCTGATCTTCGATCTTCTGGAACTCGTGAGAGTGGTTGTGGTAGCCGAACTTGAGTCCTTCGTCCGCACAGAGCTTGCCGATAGCATTGAAGTAGTCGCAGTAGGTCTTCAGACCCTCCAGCGTCTCCGGGATGCGGAAGCTGGGCGCTACGATATACTGGCAGCCGAGGGTCTTGTGGTCTGCAATGCATTGCTTCCACCATTCCAGACAAGCGGTGAAATCTTTGCTTTCCAGCTCCTCCTTGGAGAGGTTGCGCATCGTGTGGGTAGAAATGGCCTTCAGGCCGGCAGCCTCAAGATCCGCCTTGAATTCTTCGACCGGGTGGTTGAAGAATTTGCCGTCGTTGTACCAGCAGACTTCGACCTCGGTATAACCCAGGTCGGCGAGTTTCTGGAAGACTTCGACGTGGTTGGCGTCGTACTTCTCATTGTTTCCAATGAGTTCCCGGACGGAATAGAGCTGCAGTCCGATTTCCTTAGCCACGGGTTTGGGCGTGGAACAGGAAGCCAGCGCGACAAGCGCGCTGGCGATCCAGAATAATTTCTTCATTAGTCGAGGACTTTGAGGCGGATGTTACGGTAGTAAACCACGTCGCCGTGATCCTGGAAGCCGATGTAACCGGCATGCTCGTCGCCACCGACATTGTTCAGGAGCTCGAATGCAAGCGGGTTCTTGGCCTTGGCAAACTTGCCGGAGTTGAGGAGATCGGTCCAATCCTGGGTCCACAGGTGGTACTCGCAGGTATTGGCGCCGTTCTGGCCGTGCACGACAGTGCCTTCGTAAACCAGGATCTTACCGGTGTTCCATTCACCCCAAGGGTTGGCGTTCTGCGGCTCTGCGACGATCATGTCATACAGGGAAGAAGACTGGCGGATGCCGATCACCTTGCCCAACTGACCGTCGGGATGGTTCGCGTTGTCGAGGATCTGATACTCCGGAGCGGAGATGTAGATCGGGG
>JAEEGL014554614.1_pt1 | contig 23143 bp, 20 predicted proteins | sample 9134231 | NCBI WGS metagenome assembly JAEEGL01 (sample SAMN16246548, study PRJNA631951) | gut metagenome | biome: gut microbiome; feature: rumen; material: fiber-attached | host: Bos | place: Iran: Karaj | collected 2018-10
CTTATGAATAACGCCCTTAGCGGCAGCCTTATCCGCCATGCTGACTGCATTGGTATAAGTCTCGTTTACGAGAGCCTCATCGCCGGACTCCAACGCCTTGTCGAACTTTTTAACAGCGGTCTTATACTGAGAAGTAACGATGCGGTTATGCAGATTTTCCTTCTCGGTCACCTTGACGCGCTTGATAGCTGACTTAATGTTTGCCAAATCGGTTCACCTCCTATACAAATCTCGAACAGAACTATTTTACCACAGGAATGGGCTGTTTGCAAGCCTTTTTTCAATATATTACACAGAAAACCGATATATATTGTTGTTTGCGGAGATAATACGCCATATGGTTAGAGGAGGTTGAATCCATATGAGTCTTTATACCGATCTTGCAAGCGAAGCAAGGGAGCTTAATCCGGAGATAGACGGAGTGACGGAGGAGAGGGAATCGAGGGGCGAGATCGAAATAACGCGCACGGTCATAATAACGCCCGACGCCGCACGGAAACTGAATAAGCGAATGGGCCGATACGTTACTCTCGATGCGCCGGGCCTTATTTACAGGCCGCTCGATCTGTTCAAAAGAATGGCTGAAGTGATAGCAGAGGAGCTTGGCCCTTTAATTAAGGAATTTCGCGAAGGTTCGATCGTGGTGGTCGGCCTCGGAAACCGAGCCGTAACGCCTGATTCGCTTGGGCCGAGGACGGCGGAGCGCATATTCGTTACAAGACACGTGAAAGAGTTGCTGCCCGAGGCGTTTTCCTTCCCGGTGCCGTCGGTGGCTCAGATATCGCCGGGAGTGCTCGGTTCCACAGGCGTCGAAACGCTTGAGCTGATCAGGGGTGTAAAGGAACGCGTAAAGCCCGATCTGATAATCGCCGTCGATTCGCTGGCTTCAAGGCGCGCGGCGCGCATAAGCACAACCGTGCAGATAACCGATTCGGGGATCGATCCCGGTGCCGGCGTGGGCAATATCCGAGCCGGGCTCAACGAAGAAACGGTTGGGGTGCCCGTTATAGCGATCGGCGTGCCGCTTGTTGTCTACGCCTCCACTATCACGCAGGATACCATTTCGATGATAGCGGAGGAGAACAGCTTAAGCTGTGACGAGGAGGCTCTAAAAAGCCTTGCCGAAAAGGTCGTTTCCGAACGCATGGACGGAATGATAATGACGCCGAAGGATATCGACGCCATTATAGAGGATATGTCTTCCGTTGTGTCTGAGGGTATCAACCGCGCGGTATTCGGAAAGCATTACGAAAAGGTGCGCATGCTCATTGCCTGAGAAGCTTCTTTATGTGCTCCTGATCGGGCTTGACGTAAACCGTGTGCTGATGCGTATAGATCACCATGCCGGGCTTTGAGCCCGAGGGCTTTTTAACATATTTAACGAGTGTGTAATCAACCGGCACGCTGCCCGATCCGCGCGCCTTGGAATAATAAGCGGCAAGCACTGCTGCGTCATAAAGCGTTGTATCGGGTATGGCGCCGCCCTTCTTTATCACGACGTGCGAGCCGTGGATATCCTTAACGTGCAGCCAGGTGTCCTCCGGAGCGGCAGTACTCATGGTGAGCTTGTCGTTCTGACGATTGTTCTTTCCCACGAATATGGGTATCCCGTCGCGTGAGGTAAAGCAGTATGGCTTGGAGGGAGGAAGCTTTTGCTTTGATGCGGGCTTTCCTCCACGGTTTTTTCCGGCAGTATCGTCCTTTGCGTATCCGGCGGCTATTAGCTCCTGCCTGATCTCGTTTAGCTCGTTCTCGTTGTCGCAGCACGAAAGCGTGTATAAAAGCTCATCCAGATAAGAAAGCTCTTCGGCGGTTTCCTGCTGCATTTTGAGGGCGTGCTCGCGCGCAAGTTTTGCCTTGCGGTATCTGACGTAATAGCGCTGAGCGTTTTCCGCCGCGGTCAGCCGAGGATCCAAAGGTATCGTAACGGACTCCGCAGGATCGGTATAATAATTCGGCACCGAGACCTTGTCAATCCTCGATGGGATCGAATACATATTCGCGGTCAGCAGTTCGCCGTAAAGGCGCAGCTTTTCGTTATCTTCCTCATTCGAGATAGCCTCATTGAATATGACCGTCTTTTTCTCGAGCTTTGCTATCGCATTCTTAATATTGTGCTCATAGGCCGAGGTGCGGCGCTTAATGCTTTCGGCCTTTGCCCTTGATGAATAGAACTCATCCAATGCCTCTGACATCGAACTGAAAACGCGGTGATCCTCATTTTCGCCGGGCTCAAAAGGAAGCGTACAGACCGGGCTTTCTCCGGCATAAACTATGCAGGGAACAAATCTGCCCTCAAGCAGATCGGAATAGAATTCCTTAAGCCTTACGGCGGCGTTGTGAGCGCCGGCCTCGGGGAATCCGACGGACGCCAGCAGACGTTTTGAAACGGCTGGGGAAAGCCCGTACACCGCGTCGGAAAGCGCTCTGGAAGGATCAAATGCGGATGAAAGTATCTCCTCAAAGGCCTCGTCGGTCATTGATGCGGGATGCATTTTCTGCTTAGAGGGCGGATAAGCATAGTCGAGCTTGGGAAGTATCAGCCTTGCCGACGACATGGAGGGGGGCACGCGGCGGATAGAGTCGATTATCGAATATGACTTGCTGCGGTCATCGGGATCGTACTCCGCCAGAATGATGTTTGAATGACGCCCCATCAGCTCGCAAATGAGAACAAAATGCTTTTCGTCACGCAGCTCTGAATAATTTGTAAGCTTGAATTCCGCGATCCTGTCGCCGAAGGGCTGTTCCACGGCGTCGATCTTTGCTCCGGTCAGGTGCTTCCTTAAAAGCATAAGGAAAGCAGGGGCGTCGACGGGGGAGAGCTTTCGCTCTTCGGTAAGCATGATACGTCCGTTATCGGCCGAAGCAGAAATAAGCAGGCGGTATGAGCCGCCTGCCGAATGGATGGAAATAAGAAGCTCGTCCTTTTCGGGTTGCTGGATCTTTTCTATCCTGCCGCCCGTAAGCTTTTTGAGCTCTGTGTAAACCGCTGTAAAAGTGAGTCCGTCCATCAGACTATCCTGTTGCGGAGCACGCCTATACCTTCGATCTCGACCTCAACGATATCGCCGCGCTGCATGGAGCCGATGCCCTCGGGCGTGCCGGTGGCGATTATGTCGCCGGGCAGCAGTGTCATGCATTCTGTGATATAGCACACAAGTTTATCGATGTTATGGGTCATGCAGTCGATGGTCGAATGCTGACGCACTGCGCCGTTGACCCTGGTTTCGATGGCAGCGTGGGTAGGATCGATCCCGGTCTCGATATGCGGGCCGATCGGACAGAAGGTATCAAAGCCCTTGCCCCTGGTCCACTGCGAAACGGCCTTCTGAATATCCCTTGCAGTGATATCGTTGAGGCAGGTGTAGCCGAAGATCACCTCGGAGGAATGACCGGGCTGCACGGCATGACACTTTTTACCAATAACAACGCCTAACTCGCCCTCGTAATCGAGCCTGTGGGAGATCGCGGGATAGACCACGTCGTCGTTGTTTCCGACGATACTGGTGGAAGGCTTGAGGAAGAGCAGGGGTTCTTCGGGCTGACCTTCGCCCATCTCATCCGCGTGAGCGCGATAGTTTTTGCCCACGGCGACTATTTTGGTGGGTTCTGCGGGAGGAAGCAGCTTAACGCTCTCCACGGGATATACGGATCCCTCTTCCTCGATGCGCTCATAGGGAGCGTGAAGCAGTCTTTTGACGTTGCTGTCTTCGAGGATGCCATAGAAGCTTTCGCCGTTGTATTCCGCTCTGATGATCTTCATATAGGTTCCTTTTCCTTTCGTTTGATCAGGAAACAGATGTTCCCGTTTCGGGAAGCTGTTCGCTTTTGAGTATGTAGATTGGTTCGCTCTCCTTGCGGACGGAGGGGGCGGTGATTATGACCTTCTCAACGTCCGTTCTGGAGGGCAGCTCATACATGACGGGCAGCATGATATCCTCGAGTATGGCGCGCAGGCCCCTGGCGCCGGTGTTGCGGGCTATGGATATCTTGGCAACCTCGAGCAGCGCTTCACGCTCGATCTCGAGCTTCACGCCGTCCATCTCGAAAAGGCGCGCATACTGCCTTGAAAGCGCGTTCTTAGGCTCGGTGAGTATGCGGAGCATCGCTTCCTCGTCGAGCTGCTCAAGGGTTACGATGATAGGCACGCGGCCTATGAATTCGGGGATAAGACCGAATTTCAAAAGGTCTTCGGGGAGTATGTGCTTGAGGATCTCGCCGATATCCATATCGACGTTCGAAACGACGTCGGCGCCGAATCCCATGGTTTTCTTGCCGATGCGCTTCTTGATTATATCCTCGATGCCGGCAAATGCGCCGCCGCAGATGAACAGCACGTTCGTGGTATCGAACTGGATGAATTCCTGATGCGGATGCTTCCTGCCGCCCTGCGGGGGAACTGCCGCAACGGTACCTTCGAGTATCTTAAGGAGCGCTTGCTGAACGCCCTCACCGGAAACGTCGCGGGTGATGGAGGGGTTCTCGGACTTGCGCGCGATCTTGTCGATCTCGTCGATATAGATGATGCCCTTCTGAGCGCGCTCCACGTCGTAATCGGCGGCCTGGAGCAGCTTCAAAAGAATGTTTTCAACGTCCTCGCCGACATAGCCTGCCTCGGTGAGGCTGGTTGCGTCCGCAACGGCGAAGGGGACGTTAAGGATGCGCGCAAGAGTCTCGGCAAGCAGCGTTTTGCCGCAGCCGGTCGGCCCGAGCATGACTATATTGCTCTTTGAAAGCTCAACGTCATCCTTGGAGGGCTCGGCGGTGATGCGCTTATAATGATTGTAAACGGCGACTGCAAGAGCCTTCTTAGCGTGCTCCTGACCGATCACATAGTCGTCGAGCACCTTGACGATATCAACGGGCTTGGGAAGCTCGGTTATCTGGGCCTCCTGATACTCGTTGTCGTTTTCGATGATCTCCTGACAGAGCTCGATACAATCACTGCAGATGAATACGCCCGGGCCTGCGACGATGCGCTTGACCTGATCCTGCGATTTGCCGCAGAACGAGCATTTTACTGTAGAATTGTCGTCGTATTTTGACATTTGGTTCTCCTGAAAGAATTTGATTTACCTGCGGGGAGCTACGATTTCGTCTATGAGACCGAACTCGAGCGCTTCCTCGGCGGAAAGGAAATTATCCCTTTCGGTGGCGTCCTCGATCACATCGAGGGGCTTGCCTGTGCGCTCGGAGAGTATCTCGTTGAGCTTCCTGCGGGTCTTTATGATATGGTCGGCGTGGATCTTAACGTCGCTCGCCTGACCGTATGCGCCGCCGGAGGGCTGATGGATCATTATCTCGCTGTTGGGAAGGGCCTTCCTTTTGCCCTTGGCGCCGGATGCCAGGAGGAAAGCGCCCATGGAAGCGGCAAGACCCACGCAGATGGTCACGACTTCGCACTTTAAGTAACGGATGGTATCATAGATCGCAAGACCCGCGGATACCGAACCGCCCGGGGAGTTGATGTAAAGGAATATGTCCTTATCGGGATCGTCCGCTTCAAGGAAAAGAAGCTGGGCGATGACAAGGTTCGCTTCATCATCGGTTATCTCGCCGCCAAGGAACAGTATGCGGTCCTTGAGCAGACGGGAGTAGATATCATAGGAACGTTCGCCCTTGTTTGTCTGTTCGACTACTATGGGTACTAAGTTCATTCTGCCTTATTCTCCTCTTTTTTGACTATAACGGCATTGGACTTGATGAGACGGATGACGGCCTCGTAAAGCGCGGACTGAGCGTACTTCCTGCGATTCTCGGGAAGAAGCTCTTCGGCGATCTTTTCGGGAGTCCAATCCTTGTTGCGCTCGGCATAGGCGTTGACGGCGGCTTCGTAATCGCAGTCTTCGGGCTCGAGCTTCTCGGCGTCGATGACGGCCTGGATGACGGTCCTTGCCTTGATCTGGTCGGCGGCCATCTTATGATAGCGCTCATGCAGATCTTCGGGGGTGGTGCCCATATAATTGGCGTAATCCTCGAACTTAAGGCCGATTTCGGAAAGCTGATGCTCAAGATCGTGCAGCTCGGCATGAGCTTCGGCATGAATGAGCTCCTCGTGGATCTCGACCTTAGCGTTGTCTATGACCTTCTGCATAGCGGCGCTTTCGAAAGCGACTTCACGGTCTTTCTTGGCCTGCTCCTCAAGCTCGCGGCGGATATCGGCCTTGAGCTCATCAAGGGTGTCGAATTCACTGGTCTCGGAAGCGAACTCATCGTCAAGCTCGGGAAGCTCCTCATAGGAGATCTCGTGAACCTTAACCTTGAAAACGGCGGGCTTGCCGGCAAGATGCTCGGCATTGTAATCCTCGGGGAAGGTGACGTTGACGTCGCGCTCCTCATCGACCTTCATGCCCACCATCTGCTCCTCGAAGCCGGGGATGAACTGATGGGAACCGATGACCATGGAGTAGTTCTCGGCAGTGCCGCCCTCGAACTGCTCGCCGTCACAGAAGCCGGCAAAATCGAACACGGCGGTATCGCCAAGCTCAAGAGGACGGTCGACGGCAACCAGACGGGCCTGGTCGTGGCGGCGCTTCTCAAGCTCCTCGGCAACCTGCTCATCCGTAACATTATACTCCTGAAGAGCGATCTCTATACCCTTATAATCGCCAAGCTCACAGGTGGGCTCAAGCACCATGGTGGCTTCGATCTCACAGCCGTCGGTCTCGGAATAGCTCAGTATGCTGTACTCGGGAGCGAGAGCGGGGAGCAGCTTGTGCTCGGCCACTGCGTCTGCGCAGGCACGCTCAACTGCCATATCGAGCTCCTTATCCCAAAATGCGGCGTCGCCGTACTGCTTTTCGATCATCCTGCGGGGCGCTTTGCCGTTGCGGAAGCCGGGCATCCTGTACTTGGAACCGATGCGGTGGTAAGCGTCGTTGAGAGCTTTAACGTAATCCTCGGCGGGGAGCTTGAAGGTCAGCTTGACCTTGCCGTTTTCAATGGTGGTGATTTCAGACATATATTCCTCCGTAATTGGGCTGTAAAGCCCCTTAGTTAACGTAATATGGAAGCTGACGCACAGCTCCACAAATTAATATTTTACCATATTTCATCCGGAATGTAAACATGAAAACCCGCGTTTCAACAATATATGTCTGTAAAAAAGAGAAGTAAAGCGAAGAATATTCAAAATAACTGTTCACAAACGCAGCAAAACATGATAAAATAAATTGTAAATATATGCTCGGAAGGGGGCGCGCCAATATGATAGTAACCGAACTGATCGAAAAAAAGAGATTCTGCGGTGAGATGACGAGGGAGGAGCTTCAATTCCTCATAGACGGCGTCGTCGACGGCAGCGTGCAGGACTGCCAGATGTCCGCGTGGATGATGGCGGTATGTATAAACGGCATGAGCGAAAGGGAGATATCCGACTTGACCGACATAATGATGCATTCCGGGGATACCGTAGATCTTTCGGATCTGCCCGGCATAAAGGTCGATAAGCATTCGACCGGCGGAGTGGGCGATACCACAACTCTGGTTGTCGCTCCGCTCGTTGCCGCATGCGGCGGCACCGTGGCAAAGATGAGCGGCAGGGGGCTTGCCCATTCGGGCGGCACGCTTGACAAGCTCGAGTCCGTTCCCGGAGTCGATATCGAGCAGCCGCTGGAAAGGTTCAAGTCCATCGTTCGAAATATCGGAGTTGCGGTCATTGGCCAGTCGGGAGACCTTGTTCCCGCTGATAAAAAGATGTATGCCCTTCGCGATATCACCGGGACCGTACAGAGCATACCTCTTATTGCTTCCAGCATCATGAGCAAAAAGCTCGCATCGGGAGCCGACGCGATCGTGCTTGACGTAAAGACGGGCAACGGTGCGTTTATGAACACGCTTGAAGATTCCAAGCGCCTTGCCGGTGAAATGGTGAGGATAGGCAAAAGGCTTGGCCGCCGCACCGTCGCGATCATCACCGATATGAACCGTCCTCTCGGTATGGCGATAGGAAACGGGCTTGAAATGAAGGAAGCGATAGAGGTGCTGACGGGCAAGGTGCCCAAGGAAGATCCGCTTGTGGAAGTCTGCCTCACGCTGGGTTCCAATATGCTTGTGCTCTCCGAGAAGGCCGCGAATATCGACGAAGCGCGTGCAATGCTTATAGAAGCGCTCGATTCCGGCCGCGGATTCAGAAAGCTCAAGGATATGATCCGTGCGCTTGGCGGCGACACTCGCTTCATGGACGAGCCTGAGCTGCTCGTGCGCGTGAACAGGCTGATACCCTTCTATCCCGTAAAGGACGGTTATATAGGAGCTCTTGACGCCAAAAAGCTCGGGATCGCCGCGGCGCTTCTGGGCGCAGGAAGGTTCAAGAAGGAAGACAGGGTCGATCCCGCAGTCGGTATACTTATGTGCAGGCGCTACGGAGACGCGGTCTGCAAGAGCGATCCAATAGCGTATCTCTACGTCAACGACGAAGAAAGGCTTGACGAAGCGCTCGGACTGCTTAAAGAAGCCGTCGTCGTGACCGATACTCCTCCCGAAGAGCTCCCGCTAATTTACGATATAATAGGATAAGGATTCTGAATTGAAAACGTCTGATTTTTACTACGATCTTCCGCATGAGCTGATAGCTCAGTCTCCTGCGGAAAAGCGCGATATGTCGAGGCTGCTCGTATATTCGCGTGAGAATAAGACCATCGAGGACAGGATATTCAGGGATATCACCGAATACCTTGCCCCCGGCGACGTGCTCGTAAGGAACGTGACGAAGGTGATCCCGGCAAGGCTTTACGCCACGCGCGAGGATACCGGCGGAGCGATGGAATTCCTGCTTTTGAAGCGCGTTAACGACACCGATTGGGAATGCCTGGTAAAGCCGGGAAGAAAGGCAAGGCCGGGCAGGACGTTCACTGTCAACGACGAGCTTTCCGTGACCGTGCTTGAGACGCTCGAGGACGGAAACCGTATCGTTCGTCTGAATTACGAGGGCATATTCGAGGAAGTGCTCGACCGCGCCGGCGAGATGCCGCTGCCGCCTTACATCACAAAGAAGCTTGAGGACAGATCCCGTTATCAGACCGTGTACGCCAGGGATGACGGCTCCGCGGCCGCGCCCACTGCCGGCCTGCATTTCACGCCGGAGCTTCTGCAGAAGCTTCGTGAAAAGGACGTGCTGATCGCCGACGTGCTCCTGCACGTCGGCCTTGGGACTTTCCGCCCGGTATCCGCCGAAAACGTGGAGGAGCATCATATGCACTCCGAATACTGGCAGGTCACTCCGGAGGCTGCGGAGCTGATCAATTCGGCCAGGGCCAACGGCGGCAGGATAGTATCCGTAGGGACCACCGGATGCCGCACGCTTGAATCCGCTTCAACTGACGACGGGATCGTGCACGCGGGAAGCGGATGGACAGATATCTTCATTACTCCCGGCTACCGTTTCAAAGCTGTCGACGCTTTGATCACCAATTTTCATTTGCCGGAATCCACCCTGCTGATGCTTATATCCGCATTCTGCTCGCGTGAGGAGATAATGCGAGTTTACGAGCACGCCGTAAAGGAAAGATACCGTTTCTTTTCTTTCGGCGACGCATGCCTGTTTATCTGAGGAGTATTATGAGCGATACGAATTCACCGGTAACATATGAACTGATCAAAACCTGCGCGCAGACGGGCGCCAGGCTGGGCATACTGCACACGCCTCACGGCGATATCGAAACGCCTGCTTTTATGTGCGTCGGCACACAGGCCACCGTTAAGGCGATTCTTCCCCGTGATCTGAAGGAAATAGGAGCGGGGATCGTGCTGTCAAACACGTACCACCTGTATATGCGCCCCGGGCACGAGCTGGTCAAAAAGGCCGGCGGACTTCATGAGTTTTCACAGTGGCACGGCCCCATGCTGACTGACAGCGGCGGATTCCAGGTGTTCAGCCTTGCCGCCATGAACAAGATCAAAGAGGATGGAGTGGAATTCAATTCCCACATCGACGGGTCCAAGCATTTTTTCACGCCCGAAAAAGTGATGGAGATCGAAGAAGCCCTAGGCGCGGATATCGCCATGGCATTCGACGAATGCGCTTCGGCGGGCTGTTCTTATGATTACGCCGTAAAGGCGATGGACCGCACGCACCGTTGGGCAGAGCGCTGCAAGCGCGCGCACACCCGCGCGGATCAGGCGCTGTTCGGCATCATACAGGGCGGCGTGTTTGCCGACCTTCGAATAGAGAGCGCCAAAGCGCTGACCGCAATGGATTTTCCCGGTTACGGCATAGGCGGTCTTTCAGTGGGCGAGCCCAAACCCGTTATGTATGAGATGCTCGACACCATAAGACCTTACATGCCCGAAAACAAGCCTCATTATCTTATGGGCGTGGGGAGCGCGGATTGCCTGGTTGAGGGCTCTATGCGCGGCGTCGATATGTTCGACTGCGTGATGCAGACCCGCTCCGCAAGGAACGCGCTTGCTATGACCTTTGAGGGAAAGAAGAGCCTCAAGCAGCTGCAATACGTCGAGGACTTCCGCCCCATCGAGGAGGGCTGTGACTGCTATGCCTGCTGGCATTTTACAAGAGCGTATATCAGGCATCTTATAAAAGCCGACGAAATACTTGCAGCGCAGCTTCTCACGATACACAATCTTCGATTCACTTACCGTCTCATGGAAGGCATACGTCAAGCTATACGCGAGGACAGGCTTCTCGATTACAGGAACGAGCTCATGCTCAGAGGGACTTTCAATTGATGTGCGATAAAACCCTGACAGTTACGGTCGATTCCGAAAAGGATATGCACGCGCTGGGCGTGAAGGTGGGGGAGAGGCTCTTTCCGGGAGCCTTTACGGCTTTTTTCGGCGGCTTGGGCGCTGGCAAGACCACTATGACAAAGGGCATTGCGCAGGCTCTCGGGATCGAAGGCATATTGAGCCCCACGTTTACTATCGTGCGGCATCACGAGGGAAAACTCAAGCTCGATCATTTCGACGCTTACCGCATCGAGGATCCTGACGAGCTGTATGCAGTCGGCTATGAGGACTATCTTTCCTCGGGCGGGGTCGTGGTGATGGAGTGGTGCGAGAACGTACCCGAAGCGCTTCCCGATAAAAGACTGGAAATACATATAGAAGGCTCCGGGACCGATCCGCGCAGGATCGAATTCCGGGCCGTCGGCGAAGAATATGCTTCTATTCTGGAGGAACTGCAAAAATGACGATACTCGGTATCTCTACTTCCTCAAAATATGCTTCCGCGGCGGTGATGAAAAACGGCGCGGTCGTTTCCTTTCACAGCGAAAACGGACAGGAAACGGGCCGATCCCATTCCGAAATGCTGATGGAGCTTATCGGAATGGCGCTGGCTGACGCCGAAGCGGATAAAAAAGAGATCGGCGCGATAGCCGTGGATATAGGCCCGGGCTCCTTTACGGGCGTTCGCATAGGCGTTTCATGCGCCAACGCGATGGCTTTTGCGCTGAGTATTCCGGTGATACCCGTTTGCTCGCTTACCGCAATGTGCCTTGGCGACGATATCTTTATCAGCGAGATCGAAGCGCCCGATGATACCGGATCGCTTCCTGTGATACACGCCGCGCTGATAGACTGCCGAAACGGAAACTGCTATGGAGCAGCATATGATTCGGAAATGAACGAAGTGATCGCGCCCTGCGCCGCAGTGACGGCGGAGCTTACTGCACGGTTTCCCGAAGGCGCCGTTATTATCTCGGGCGACGCCGCCGAGGGCACGAAAAAGGACGCGCATTCCTATCCCAATGCTAAACAGGTGCTGAACGCGGCTTTAAGGCTCGGTATCCCCGCCGTCAAGCAGGCGGTACCGATGTACCTTCGTCCCTCGCAGGCGGAACGAATGAAAAAAGCCGACAGCTGATCAGCTCTTTGCGGCGGAAAGCGCCTTATATTTGAGATAGGTCGCATAGCCTCCTCTTATATGACGTTCCTCTTTGTTGATCTCGAGTATTTCCGCAACCTCATGCGCCAAGGCCTTATCCAGCTGCCTGAGCCTTGAGGTCATATCCTTATGCACTGTGGATTTTGAAACTCCGAATTCTTTGGCGGCCCTTCTGACGGTCGCCTTTGTTTCTATTATGAAAGAAGCGACGTCCATCACACGAGTTTCGATATAAGCTTCCATATGATACTGCCTTTCGATTGTTCTTCTGTAAGTATATGCCGCAGCTGCGATCGTTATACTATGCGGGCAATGTATTGAAAATGACGCGAAAACAAAAATTATATTGCTTATCATATGTTGCCTTTGCCTTTAAAAAGAGGTATAATGATATTTGGATTTTAATGCATGGAGGTCAGCTGTGACTGAACACAGTGCTGAATATAAAAGAATAATGTCAGCAAGAAAAGACAAGGAGCAGAAAAGGGAACGCGTTATAGAGCGCATTATGCTTTATACCGGTATCGCTCTTGCGTCCTTGTGTGCGCTTTTGATAATTGTCGATCTGCTTATCAGGGCTGATCATAACAAAGCTGTAAGGGATTATCACAATAACAACTGGTTCGAAGTAATGCTCGTTCCCGGCGGCAAGTCGATAACCGGAAAAGCCGACGGCGAAGAGTTCAGCTATGTTGACGACGGGCGTTATTTTGACGGGATCAGTATAGAGGGCGTTTCCATAGGCGGAATGACCTATGATGAGGCGCGCCGCGCGATGATCGACGTCGTGCAGGAAAAGCTCAACGATATAAGCATAGTCGTCACGGTTAACGAAGCAAGCCTTGCTTTGAGCGCGAGCGATTTCAATTTAACCGCCAACGTAAGCGAAATACTCGACGAAGCGTATTCGCTTGGCCGTGAAAGCATAAACGATTATATCTCCAACTACAAAAAGCAAAAAGAACTTTTAGCGGCGCCTGTCGACTATTCGATAGATTTCGAGTGTGACCGTTCGGGTATTGAAAGGCGCGTGGCGGAGATCGCCGAATTCGTTAACAAGACTCCCGTGGAGCCCTATATCACCGTTAGTCAGCGTCCCTCGGCGAATAATGATTCCGCCGTCTCCAACGACGAGCCTATAATAAGGGATAACGATACGATAGTCGAAAAGATATATGCCGATAACGGCAAAGCGATCGCCTATATCTACTATAATCCCGGCAAGGAAGGCTTCGTGCTCAATCAGGAGGCAATGGTCGACCGAATCATAAACGCATTCGAATCCGAGGATTTCGACTGCGTGATTTCCGCCGAGCTTGAGAAGACAGAGCCTTCGAAGACCCCGTCTGACCTTAAAGGCACCATCAAAAAGATAACCAGCTACACCTCTGAATTCGACCATGACGATAAGCATATGAACCGCTGCCGTAATATTCAAAAGGCCGCGGGCATACTGAACGGCTGCGTCGTAAAGCCCGGCAGGGAGATCAGCTTCAACGAATACGTCGGTCCCCGCACCGAAGCCGGCGGTTGGCTGCGCGCTCCCGGCATCACGGGCGGTAAGGAATATGAGGACAGCCCGGGCGGCGGCATCTGCCAGGTTTCCGGCACCCTTTACAACGCGCTGCTGCAGTGCGGTCCCAATAAGATCAAGATCACAAAGCGTCAGCATCACAGCTGGCCCAGCACCTACGTGCCCTTCGGCCTTGACGCAACGGTCGATACCAACGGGCCAGACCTTAAATGGAAGAACGTTTCCAATGACAGCCTTTACATATTCACCTATGCAGACGTGAAGAAAGGCAAGATGTATGTCTACATTTACGGCGTGCCCGAGGCGGACGGCTCATATTACGAGACTTGGGCCGAGACGGTGGAGGAGAAGGAGCCCGAGGAGCCCAAGATCACCAAGGATCCGCTGCTTCCCAGCGGCTATGAGAAGACCCTGATAAAGGCAAGAAACGGCTATACCGCAAAAGCCTATCTCAAGCACTTCGATAAGGATGGGAATCTTATCGAAACCAAATATCTCTATACCGACACCTACTATCCCGTAAGGGGCGAGATCGCGGTCGGCACCGGTCCTTCCTCGCTTCCCAGAAGGTAAATCAGTTTATTATTCGGGCTTGCCCGATCAAAGATGAATAATATGAAAGGGATGTAAATTCAAAAATGGATTACACAAAACTCATCGTTAAAGCTGTCCAGGACGTTCCGCCCTCCGGCATTCGCAAGTATTTTGATATCCTGACTGACAAGACCATAAGTCTTGGCGTTGGCGAACCCGATTTCCCCACCCCCGAAGCTATCAGGCAGGAAGCTCTCGAGCGTCTTTCTCACGGACGCATCCCGTATTCCTCCAACAGCGGTATGCCCGAGCTTCGCGAGCTTATAAGCAAGTACCTCGACGCGCGTTACGGCGTCCATTATGAAGCCAACGGCGAGATACTCGTTACCGTCGGCGCAAGCCAGGCGATCGACCTTGCCATCCGTGCCCTCATCACCAGGGGCGACGAGGTGATCATCCCCGAGCCCACATACGTTGCTTATAATCCCGGCGTTATATTTGCGGGCGGTGTTCCCGTAAACGTCGTTACCACAGCCGACAACAAGTTCAAGCTCACCGCCGAAGCGCTCAAGGCGGCCATAACTCCCAGGACAAAGGCCCTGCTGCTTCCGTTCCCCAACAACCCCACCGGCGGTATCATGGAGAAGGAAGACCTTGAAGCTATTGCCGAAGTGCTCCGCGGCACCGATATCCTCGTTCTTGCCGATGAGATCTATTCCGAGCTCACCTACGGCGGCAAGCAGCACGTTTCCATCTGCTCCCTTCCCGATATGCGCGAACGCACCGTCGTGCTGAACGGCTTCTCCAAGGCGTTCTCCATGACCGGTTGGCGTCTTGGCTATGCTGCGGCTCCCCAGCCCATAATCGCCGCTATGACCAAGATCAATCAGCTCACCATGCTCTCCGCGCCCACTCCCGCGCAGTATGCCGGCATCGCCGCGCTGCGTCAGGGCTTTGAGACCGATTGGCGCGATATGAAGGCCATGATGAATGAGTATGACCGCCGCCGCCGTGTCATAATCGACGGCTTCAACGAGCTCGGCATGACCTGCAACGAGCCCGAGGGCGCCTTCTACGTATTCCCCTCCATCGCGGTTTCCGGCCTTTCGTCCGAGGAGTTCTGTGACAGGCTCCTTGCCGAACAGGACGTTTGCATGGTTCCCGGCACCGCCTTCGGTCCCAGCGGCGAAGGCTACGTAAGGTGCTGCTATGCCACCGATATTGAGGATATCCGCGAGGCTCTCAGGAGGACCAAGGTGTTCCTCGAATCCCTTAAGAAGTAATAATGAACTAAACTTCCCTGCTTGTCAAAAATAACCCTTGACAAACAGGGGAGGGCTATATAAAATTAGCAGGTATATTTATCCCACAAAAGGAGTTGCTCAAATGAAATCCAAAAAGACCATCGTGCGCATCATTGCCGTTGTGATGCTTTCCGCCATGATCGCGGGTGTCGTCGGCTGCAATGCTTCGTACAACACGAACCCCAAGGTAATGAAGGTCGGAAGCGTAGATATCGATTTCGCTCGCTTCGCTACACTTTATAACAACACCGATTCTTCTTCGAATCCCTATTATCAGTATCTGCAGTACGGCATGATCACCCGTGAGCAGTATGCGAATTACATCATCGACGACCTTACGAATTACGGCGTCCAGATGGATCAGATCAAGGTCCAGAACATCACTCTCGATGAGACCGAGGAGGCCGACCTTCAGAAGGAAGTCGACGATAATATCAAGGATTATGCTGTGAAGAATTACGGCTCCAAAGTCGATTCCTCCATCAAGGAAGCCGACGCCAAGGCCGAAGCCGCCATCGAGCTTCTCAAGCAGGATCTTAAGGACAACGGCAACAGCTTTGATAATTACCGCAAGAACGTCGAGGAATCCCTTCGTAATAACGCTCTTATCGAAAAGCTTCGCAAGACCGCTGTTGGCGAGATCACCGTCGGCAACGACGATCTCAAGAAGTACTTCGAGGATAACGCAAAGACGAGCACCGTTGCTTCCTTCAAGTCCGCTATGGACAGCTTTATAAACAACCAGTCCAAGTCCATCCCCCTTGCGATGCCCCATCCCGAAAAGGCCGTTGAGGACGATCCTGAGACCGAGGATAAGGACGAAACCAAGGAAGCCAATCCTTACGGCGAGTTCTTCTCCGTTCAGCATGTTCTGATCAAGTTTGCCAGCGAAGCCAAGGACGATGACGCCAAGGATCTTCCCGACTATGCTTCCAAAGAAGAGGAATTCGTAGCAAAGGCCAACGCTTTTGAGGCAGAGCTGCCCAACCTTACCACCGAGCAGTTCCTCGATAAGTGCCATGACAAGAGCGTTTGCGAGGATCCCGGCATGCTCACTCCCGTTTATCAGTTTTTTGGATATCTGATGCAGGAAGAGCTCATCGATTCCTATTATGAAGGATTCGGCTATGCGGCCATGAAGCTCAATTTCGGTGACGAGTGGCAGCCCAAGCCCGAGGAGAATACCGATAAGGAAGCGTCCAAGACCGAAGCCAAAGAATATCCGGTGGAATTCTTCACCCTTTCCGACGGCGGCAAGGTCGCCAAGGTCTTCACCACTGTTGGCGCTCATTACATCATCGTCAACCCCAACGATGCGTTCTGCATGTATGATGAGGACGGTTACTTCATGCTTCCTCTCTATGACGGCGAGAACGTCATGACTGACGGCGAAGGCATCGTTACCGCTAACGGTCATATGACCCAGGAGCAGTTCGACGCCGTCAATTCCTTCATGGCTCTTATCACGGCAAAGGCCGAGGATGATAAGGCGGATGAGGATACCGAAGAGCAGGCCGACGAAACGACCGAAGAGCCCGAAAACACCGAGGAGACCGAAGAGGTAATCGACCTTAAGGCCATCTATGATTATTTCCTCGGCATCAAAAAGGATTCCATGGAGTCTGAGAAATACGCTTCCATCTTCAATGAGTGGAAGGACAAGACCAATATCAGCGTGAACAGGAGCCTGCTTGCTCCCTTCTTCCAGGGCTGATAATCAAATCGCATACGACCCGCCGCGAACACGGCGGGTTTTTAAATTCATGCTTGACAAACTGTTCGGAGTGTATTATGATTACTAATACAGTAATATAAGGAGGTGGGATAATAATTGTTTACGATCGACAAGATGTCCAGAACGCCGATCTACGAGCAGTTGATAGCCCAATTCGAATCCCGCATCTTGAGCGGCGATATCAAACCGAACGGCTTGCTTCCTTCGGTGAGGTACCTGTCTCAGACCCTTAATATCAACCCCAATACACTGCAGCGCGCTTACACCGAGATAGAGCGCAGAGGGCTATGCTACAGCGTTCCCGGCAGCGGCAGGTATTTAACGGGCGACGCATTGGAAAGGCTGAGGCAGGATTCGCTTATACAAACGGGCGAGCTTCGTGAGGTTTTGCAGTCGCTCAAGCAGAAGGGCTTCGGCCGGGATATGATACTCGGCGTAGTAGATGAGATATATACAAATAATGATGAAAGGACGGATATCTCCGAATGATCAAGGTAACCGATCTGACAATGAAATTCGGCAGTTTCAAAGCGCTCGACAAGCTTAACTGCTCTATTCCCGACGGCTGTATCTATGGCATGGTCGGCTCCAACGGCGCGGGCAAATCGACCCTTATGCGTCTTATAAGCGGCATATATAAGCCCAACGAGGGAAGCATACTGATCGATGGGAAGAACGTTTATGATAACGTAGACGTCAAAAACCGCATCGTGTTCGTGCCCGATGAGCTGTTCTTCCTGTCGGGAGCGAATCTTTTGAGGATGGCAAAGCTGTATTCAAACATTTACAGGAACTTCTCTTATGACAGATTCAAAGAGCTTGTCAACCTGTTCAAGCTCGATCCCAACAAGAATATAGCCACGTTCTCAAAGGGAATGAGGCGTCAGGCAGCGACGATACTTTCGCTTGCCTGCAAAGCGGATTACATACTCTTTGACGAGACCTTCGACGGGTTGGATCCGGTAATGAGGAATCTCGTAAAGAATCTGCTGTATGACGACGTGCTCGAGCGCAGGGCGACTGCCGTTATAACAAGCCATTCTCTGCGAGAACTTGAAGACACATGCGATCAGCTTGCGCTGCTGCACAAGGGCGGAATCATATTCGAGAGCGAGATCGACAATCTCAAGACTACGCTGTTCAAGGTTCAGGTAGCTTTCAGCGGCGAATATGACAGACGAAAGTTCGAAGACTTCGACGTGCTCTCGTTCAGCAAGCAAGGCAGCGTATCTTCGCTTATAGTACGAGGCGACAGGGAAGAGACCGCGGCAAGGATAAACGCGATGCAGCCGATACTCTTTGAAATGCTTCCTCTTTCGCTCGAGGAGGTATTCGTATTCGAAATGGATGCGCTGGGTTATGAGTTCTCCGACGTACTCAAGGAGGAGGTGTTACAATGAGCCACATTATTCATAAGGGCTATTTCAAAGAGATGTTCCGCCAGCTGATGGTGATCGGGATCGTTTCCGCGGGCATATTGATGATAGGTAATCTCACGTCAATTCTGCAGCATTTCATACAGAATGTGGTGATGCTTATGCCCTCGGCGGAGGAGATGGCCTCGCCATTAAAGATCTATGTCTATGTTGCGGGTGTTATACTCACGTTCGCTGCGTTCGGCTGGCTAAACAAACGTGCCCGCTGTGATTTCTTTCACAGCATACCCGTTTCAAGAACGCAGATGTTCTTCTCCACGGTGCTTGCCGAGGTCTGCTGGATGTTCATTGGCATTTTGGCGTATTCGCTCGTCTTCGTGATAAGGAGCATAGCTTTCGGGGCTCCCTTTAACTATTTCCTCTTCTTGTGTGTTGTAGTGAATATGCTTATTGCCTCGGTCGAGGTAACGGCGGCGGTCTCACTCGCCTGCGCGATCTCGGGCAACAGGTTCGTCAACATAGTCGCGGCAGTCGTGATCCTATTCATGCCAAGGCTTCTGCTGTCCTGCCTTTCGTGGTTCAGCATAATAAACGATCCTCAGCTCGTGCCCGGCGCAATGTCGATATTCTTCGATCCCAGCTATAATATCATAGCCGTTCCCTATGCGTTCAACGCCATGTATAACGTGTCGGTTAACTATGCCAATGGCTGGGCGATGCTCTACACCTGCGCGTATACTGCGGGGCTTACCGCGCTTGGCTGGCTTGCGTTTAAAAAGCGCAGATCAGAAATGGCGGGGCAGGCCACTACGCATCCCGTTATCCAGGCAGTCATCAGGATATCGCTCGGAATACCGCTTCTGCTTGTGGTTTCCCTCCTCCTGCTTGAAACCGAGATGGAAGGCTTCGCTTTATTCATAGCTCCTGTGCTTGTCATAATCTCGTTTGTGATCTACTCACTCTATGAGCTCATATCAACAAAAAGCGCTCTTAAGATGGCAAAGGCAATGCCTCTGTTCCTCGTCTGCGTCGCGGTAGCCGCCGCATATGTGTTTATTCCCAAGCTCATTGGTTCCGGCGACAGGAACGCTCAGCTTACCGCCGATGATATCGTCGGTTATACGTGCCTGAACTATTCCGAGGGCGATTATTTTGAAACCATGCTGCTGGGTTCGGGCTTCGATTCCACCTATGCGGACGTCATACTGCCCGAATACACGTTTACCGATGCACAGAGCCGCGAGATAATAGCCGGCGCTTATCACCGCGAATCGGGTTATCCGATGACCGTGAGGATAAAGAGAAATTCGGGACACGATATCACCAGGATACTTTATTTCACCGATATCGAAACCCGCACGCTTGAAATGCTTCGTGACGAAAACGAAGCTTATAAAGCAGAGGCGCACAGCTTCCCGAAGGGCAGCAGATTCTATTCCTGCAGCGATCTTTCAAGAAGCAATTCGGCTGAGCTTGCAAAGGTATTCGAAGAGGAGTTCAACGCTCTTTCGGACGCCGAGAAGGACGTAATAACCAACAGTCTTTTAAATTACGAAGGTGTTGGCCCCAATATCACGCTGGCAGGCTGTATCGGAGCAAAGAATTACCGAAATGATTTCGATCTGACCGAGCTTACGCCCAAAAGCCTCAGCATGTATCTCAAAAAGGTAAACGAGAATTCGGGCAATAAGGCGCTGAATACGCTCCGTGAGATCGAAAACTGGTTCAATAACGGCGGTGAAATGCGTGAATTCAGCATAAATATCTCCGGTAAGGCCGAGGGCTACATAAACTCGTGGAATATGGTTTATTCCGATTTCTACGATTATTCCACTAAGCCCGAGGAATACACCAAGACTCCCGCTCAAACCGATCCGGACTATCTTGAGATCGTATCCATGCTCGCAAACGCGCCTCTTACGGACGACGTCAACGATTACGTTTACGTTACCGTATCCGGAGACATGATCAACGTAATGGGATTGCTCCAAGGCAATATCGGCTCGGCAAACGGTTTCAGCATGGCAGTCAAGCTTACGCCCGAACAGATTTCTGAGCTTAACCGACTGATACCGAGGTTGAGCAGATGGTAAATCAACAGAGCCCCGCATCATCGCGGGGCTCCGTTTTCTTATGTGTCATATTATGCCGACGGCTTCTCCCAACACCTTACCGATGGAATCATGAATTACAAGATCGGCCATGCTGTCATATGGGGTTGTTGATTTGTTTATAAGCACAAGCTTGTCGCCCCGGTAATACTCAATCAATCCGGCGGCGGGGTAGACCTGGAGGGAAGTTCCTCCGACAATAAGCATATCGGCGCGCATGATATGGGTTGCGGCGCCGTTAAGCGTTTCATAATCGAGCCCCTCCTCGTAAAGCACAACGTCGGGCTTGACTATACCGCCGCATTTGGTGCAATGAGGCACGCCATTAGATGATGCGATAAACGCGTCGTCATAGAATGTGTGACAGCGCATACAGTAATTGCGCTTAATAGAGCCGTGCAGCTCATACACGTTCTTGCTGCCCGCCATAGTGTGAAGACCGTCGATGTTCTGAGTGCAGACGGCTGTCAGCTTGCCGAGACGCTCCAGATCCGCAAGCGCGTAATGCGCGTTATTGGGCTTGGCGTCGCCGTTCATAAGCAGATCGCGGTAATACTTGAAGAACACGTCCGTATGACGGTCGAAGAACGAGCGTGAAAGCAGCGTCTCGGGCGGGTAACCGTAATCGCGTATCGCCTTGAAAATGCCGTTCTCACTTCTGAAATCGGGGATACCGCTTTCGGTGGAGACCCCTGCGCCGCCAAGGAAAACTATGCGCCCGCTTTCCTTTATCATTTTTTTGAGTTTATCTATATCGGTCATGCCGCACCTCCTTTGTTTTATATATTTATTATACATAAAATACGTTCGGTGTCAATCTTTTTGAAATTATTTATTGTGGCTGTTGAAAAAGAGTCTCCGATATGGTAGTATTATGTCAACAAATCAGGAGGTAATGATTATGTCCCAATATGATTATGATATAGCTGTGCTGGGCGGCGGTCCCGGCGGTTACGTTGCGGCGATAAGGGCTGCACAGCTTGGCAAAAAGGTTGCTCTTATTGAGGCGCGCGAGCTCGGCGGCACCTGCCTCAACCGCGGCTGCATCCCCACAAAGGCGCTGCTGCACGGAGCCGAGGTCTATGAACAGACCGTCAACGCTTCCGTATTCGGCGTTAACGCGGCGGACATAAGCTATGATTATTCGAAAATGGCGGCTTATAAGCAGGCGACGGTCGACAAGCTCGTTTCCGGCATAGGTATGCTCGAAAAAGCGCACGGCGTGACCGTTATAAACGGTTTCGGACGACTGACCGACTCCCATACGCTTGACGTCGGACAATCGAACGACGAGCAAGTTTTTATCTCTTTTGATAAACTGATACTCGCGACTGGTTCTTCACCTGCCCGTCCTCCTATTGAGGGCATCGAAGGCCGAAATATCGTGACCTCCGACGACATACTTTCCATGACCGAGCTTCCCGAAAGCTTCGTTATTATTGGCGGCGGCGTAATCGGCATCGAATTCGCGACCCTTTTTGCCACGCTCGGCAAGCCCGTTATCGTCATCGAAATGATGCCCTCGATACTGCCGGGCGCCGACGCGGATATCGTCCGCACGTGCATGCGCGTGCTCAAGAAAAAGAAGGTAACGATAGTCAACAACGCCAAGGTCACCAAGCTTGAGGGCGGCGACACCGTAACGGTAAGCTATGAGCTTAACGGCAAGATAAAGACCGCAGAGGGCGCTTGCTGCGTCGTTTCCGTCGGCAGAAAGGCGGAAACCCGCGGTATAGGCCTTGAGGAGATCGGCATTGAGTTCAACCGCAGCTTCATCGCGATCGACGATCACTGCCGCACCAATATAGATAACATCTATGCAATAGGCGATATCACGGGCAAGATACAGCTTGCTCACGTAGCCTCCGCTCAGGGCCTTGTTGCTGCCGCCAACGCCGCCGGAGAGGACGAAGTGATGGATTACAGCGTCGTGCCCTCCTGCATCTATACAAGCCCCGAGATCGCGTTTGTCGGTGTTTCCGAGGATAAGGCCAAGGCACAGGGGATCGAGTATAAGCTTGGCACCTTTAACGTTGCAGGCAACGGCAGGGCGATGGTCATGGGTGAGAACCTTGGCATAGTGAAGCTTATCTCCGATATGGACGACAAGCTTATAGGCGCACAGCTCATGTGCCCCAGAGCGACAGACATGATCGCAGAGCTTGCGGCTGTGATGAAGCTTGGCGGCTCGGTCAAGGATATAGCCGATACCATACATCCGCATCCCACCGTTTCCGAGTGCGTGATGGAAGCGGCGCATGACTGGGAAGGGCTTTGCTGTCACGGGATGCCCAAAAAGAAATAAGCATATAATAAGAATTGCCCGGGAATTAACTTGATTCCCGGGCTGTTTTTATATAACAGGATCGTTTTCAGCCAGATGCTTTGCCGTTATCAGATCGGAAACGAAATCGTTCGTAAGCTCTTCCCGGCGCAGCAGCGCCGCCGGATGATAAGTCGGAAGCACGAGGAACGCTCCGAGCTTTTTCACCTGACCGCGCTGACGCGAGATCTGAATATCCCTGTCATAAACATATCTTGCCGAAATGCGGCCGAGGCATACTATGACCTTGGGGCGAACGAGCGCGATCTGTGCGCGAAGATAGGGAAGGCAGGCGTCCGCTTCGTCGGGGAAGGGGTCTCGATTCTGCGGAGGACGGCATTTTACAACGTTGCAGATATAGATGCTTTTGCGGTCAAG
>JAEEGL016469568.1_pt1 | contig 23143 bp, 11 predicted proteins | sample 9134231 | NCBI WGS metagenome assembly JAEEGL01 (sample SAMN16246548, study PRJNA631951) | gut metagenome | biome: gut microbiome; feature: rumen; material: fiber-attached | host: Bos | place: Iran: Karaj | collected 2018-10
ATGGGCTTCTGGACAGACTGGTCCGAAAGCTTTGAGATCAAGAACGGAGCTACTACAGAGATCGTTCTCAACAACTTCTCTTCAGGTGCTGCAAACTGGACAAACTATGTACTGGGCTTCGGAAACAAGAAGACCGAGAATCACGTAGATCCCAATTCAAATGCGGATAAGGTTGAGTATCAGGTCATCCGTGCGGACGCATGGGGCTGGGGTGAGAACGCATCCGATGCAGGCGCACTTGCATTTGAATTCTCAGACGGTTTTGACTGGGATGTATGGAACAGGATCATGAGAAATGCGAGAGTCACCATCGATATCACAAGAAATAACGGCGAGATCAAATATACCGCAGTTTTCACCAATTTACTCAATGAGACCGAGACATGCACAATAAGCTCCAAGTTTAACATTTCCGTTAACGACGGCCCGCTTTATGCATTCATCACAGGCGAGAAGGCTTACATCACAGTAACTTCCGTTGAGACAAAATAATAGTCAGGCAAAATACAACTGAACAAAAATAAAAACAAAAGACATCGTGTTTTTGGTTGAAATGTACAAAAACACGGTGTCTTTTTGATAGATTTTTATGCAACATCATGATAAAGTATAGAAGTCATTGAAATATTCAAGAACTAACTTAAAGATAATTTTTTAACAAAGTCAGAAAAAGTCTTAGATCACCCGTTCCGACGGTGCAAAAGGGGTTAATATGGCAGGCAGGAAAAGAGACAACGGCAGCGTTGCCACAACCTGGAAAAAAGCATGGAAGAGGGATTGGCAGCTTTATCTCATGATACTGTTCCCTGTTCTCATGGTCATCATCTTCAACTACGGAGCATATCCGGGACTCCGCATGGCATTCATGGATTACAAGCCCGCAAGAGGCTATGAAGGAAGTGAATGGGTGGGCCTCGGAACGTTCGAAAAGATCTTTCACGACAGCGACTTCAAGCTGGCGCTCCGAAATTCCATCGTTTTCAATATACTGGACCTTTTTGTGGGATTCCCCATGCCCATCATTTTGGCGCTCATCCTTAACGAACTCAGGTTCCAGAGATTCAAAAAAGTATCCCAGACAATACTCTATCTTCCCCATTTCCTTTCATGGGCCATCATCGGAAGCGTTGCGCTTACACTGTTTAAGCCTTCCAGCGGTCTTATAAACGTTGCACTCATGGACGCAGGGATCATAGAAGAAGGCATACCTTTCCTGAACGAGCCATGGCACTGGGCCGGGACTTATCTCCTTATCGGTGTCTGGCAGGGCATGGGATGGGGCACGATCCTTTATCTCGCAGCCATTACGGGCATAAGCGGTGAACTCTACGAAGCAGCCATGATCGACGGCGCAAACCGCTGGCAGAGAATGGTGCACATCACTCTACCCGGCATCCGCTCGACCGTTGTAACGCTCCTCATCATGACCCTGGGACGTATCATGGGAAGTAACCTTGAACGTCTTACCGCCTTCGGAAATACTGCGGTCAAGACATTCCAGTATCAGCTTGCCGTATACATCTACAATTACGGTATGGGAAGCGGAAAATACAGCCTTGCTACAGCCGTTGGACTTTTCCAGTCCATCATAGGCCTGGGACTTGTTCTTCTTTCCGACAGGATCGCAAAGAAGCTGGGAGAAGACGGATTACTGTAAGATCATCAACATCACGTACATCATAAAGGGGTAACAGGATGTCCAAGAAAGATAAAGAATTGGAAGAACAGACAACCAGCGCGGGGGGAGCCCATGCGGTGAACCGCTTCAGGTTAAGCGATGCGCTGATGATGCTTTTTATCATAATACTTTGCGCAACATGTATCCTTCCTTTCGTTCACGTAGCCGCAAAATCAATATCCGGAAACGCAGCGGTAATGGGACAGAGAGTATATTTCCTGCCCAAAGACATTACCTTCGACGCTTTTAAAAGAGTATTTGCCGACAGCTCCATGACATATTCCATGGTGTTCTCGTTTGTCGTAACGTTAGTGTTTACTGCTCTCGGAATGCTTGTCTGCACATGTGCCGCATATCCGCTTTCAAAAAAGAGACTTAAAGGCGGTCCGGTGCTCACATTTATACTCATGATCCCGCTGTATTTCAGCGCCGGCATGATCCCCGCTTATCTTCTCTACGATCAGCTGCACATACTGAACACTCCCTGGGTACTGATCCTTCCGCTCATCTATTCACCCTACAACATGCTGATCATGAAGAACTATTTCAGATCCACGATACCGGACAGCCTTGAGGAATCCGCATTCCTTGACGGTGCATCCAATTTCCAGATACTCTGGAAGATCGTGCTCCCGCTGTCAAAACCCATTCTCGCGACTCTTTCGCTCTTCTATGCGGTAGGCCGCTGGAACTCATACGCCGACAACATGTACTACACCAGGTCGGCAAACTTAAAGATGATACAGTATAAGCTCTATCAGCTGGTGGCATCCGCTACCGAAGCGCAGACCGCGTCTCTTGCGGATACCGGCGGAGTGAGCCAGGCCGTGCCGGAGGTGCTCCAGGCGGCATGTATCATGTTCGTTACGATCCCGATCATAGTGATCTACCCGTTCCTCCAGAAATATTTCGTAAAAGGAACGATGGTAGGCGCTGTTAAAGGATAAGCACACGACATCTTTGAACGCCGTCCGTGAAAGGCGTTCAGTCGTGCGCAAAAAGAGGTTTCAATTCACAAAAGGAGGAAAGAAAAAATGAAGAAGAGTTTTCTTCGCAGAACACTTTCCCTCGCAGCAGCAGGAATACTTGCTATCAGTATGCTTGCAGGATGCGGCGGCGGAAAGGCAACAGGGGATGGAAAGGTTCAGTCTATCGGTTCTACCAAATTTGAAGCTTTCAAGAACAGAGTAACCTTAAAGGTTCCGGTTTATGACCGCGGTGACGCAGGAAACGGTTGCTCAGACGTTGAGAACAACTACTGGACAAAGTGGATCCAGCAGAATTTCGGTGACAAGTACAACATCGATGTTAAGTTCGTAGGCATCACACGTTCCGATGTTATGTCCGATTACGCAAAGCTCGCAGCAGCTAAGGATCTTCCCACGATCCTTATGGAGTACGATTACGATAAGCTTGCTACATGGCAGGCAGACGGCTATCTCCAGCCCTTCAATCTTGAAGAGTTCAAGGCTATCGCTCCCACATACTGGAAGAACATGACAGACAACGGTCTTGACAAGTACACAAAGCTTGCAGGTCAGGATTACATGGTTCTGGGAAAAAGACCTTACGGTAACACAAACTACACATTCGTTACCTGGTATCGTGAGGACTGGCTCAAAGAAGCAGGTTTCTCATCATATCCCACAACAACTTCCGAGCTCCTTAAGCTCTATGCTAAGCTTGTTGAGAACGGACATACATATCCTCTCGGCGGTTCCAAGGTAGCAGGCGCAGGCGCTGACCAGAACTACGGCTTCAGAGCTTATCCTCAGGATGAGATCACATGGGCAACAACAGGTGACTATCAGATCCCTGCTCTTTCAACAGATGCCCAGAAGCGTTTCCTTAAGTACCAGAACGAGCTCTTCAACAAGGGCTACATCAACAAAGAGTACTATCTCCGTGCAAACACCGATGATCAGGCGGATTTCATCAACGGCAAGACATTCACATGGAGCGGATATGTTTCATCTACAATGGAAGTGCTTAATTCCTTCTATGCAACAAATCCCGGCGCAGATCTCGGCGTAGTTGTATGTCCTTCAACCTGGACACAGGATTCCACATGGGGTTCAAGCAACTCCTTCAGACCCAACAACGTATTCGGTGCTATGGCTGCATTCTCAAACAACGCAACAGCTGATGAGATGAAGGCTGCTATGATGTACATGGAGTGGATGGCTCAGGAAGACACCCTCTTCACAATGACATGGGGCATCGAAGGCAAGAACTACACAAAGGATGCCAACGGAAATCCCGTTGCTGTCGGCGACCAGAAGGGTCTTGCAGAGCAGCAGGGTCATAACAACAACGTTGACTACTGGATGATCGTTACCGCTTCCAAGAGCTTCGGTAACATCGAGAAGGATATCGCAGCTATCAATCCTCAGGGACTTCCTGAAGACTTCTACGATGATATTCTTGCAAACTACTACGGTCAGCTCGCACTCTACAATTCAGGATATGCTAACTCCGACTGCCTCTTCGCTGCATCCATCGACGCAGTTGCTGAGTACGGCACAACTCTTAAAGAGGACAAGTATCCTTCCTACAGAGATCAGCTTACACAGTGCAAGCCCGAAGAGTTCGACGCTCTCTATGAGAAGCTTTCAAAGCAGTATCTTGATGACGGCTACCAGAAGGTGATCGACGAGAGAAAACAGAAGTTCGATGCAGGTCTTACAACAAGACTTAAATAATCAATGATCTGAAAAAAGATAAGGTGTGACGGATATCCGCCACACCTTTTTTATGTAAATATGATCTTCTTGAAATGGTAACGATATTACAAGTTCTCGTTCTCTTCTTCGTAATATGCTTTAACTCTAATGGCCTGGTTGTGATCGCCGAAGTCCTCGCCGAACAGTGTGCATCCGCCGGCATTTTTTGTGTCCTTCGGAACCTCGATGCGGAGAGAGATGTAGGAGTTGTAGTCAATTCCCAGGTCGTTTATGGTAACGTTTGAGAGCTTTGCAGTGCCGTCAATGAAGGTTCCTTCGGTGTTTATGATAAGTGTCTTCATGAGGCCGTACTGGTTTAAAAGCTCAGGCCACCAGGAGGGTGATACATAACCTCTTCTTCCGCCGTAATCTCCGGGGCTTACCCACATTCCGATCTGCTTGCCGTTTATGGAAAAATATATGTCGGAAGGATAGTCTTCGTTATATTCGGGAGCTTCGGAGGATATCTCGAAAGAGATCTGGAGCTCGGTAAGCTTTTGTCCCGCCTGAAGGTGGTTGGGAAGGTTGTATTCCACATATCCGGTGGCAAACCAGAGGATGCCGGCGTTGAAACGATCCGGGAAGGAAAATACCCTGGGATCGTCAAGGGCGCCGATGATCTCCTTTGCGGTGGAAAGGCCACAGGTGGGAGCAACGTTGGCAGCGGTGTAATAGCCCACTCTGATGTCGTCGGTGTAGCACTTTCTGTCTTCCTTGATGGGCGCAAGGTCTATCATAAGTCTTGAATAGCGGGGACGTATGATCTTCATTGTGCCGCGCTTTCCGGATGAGGTGCGGATCTTTATGAGGCCTGCTTCTTCAAGCTTCGCAACATGCATCGAGATGGCGCCGTTTGTGAGCCCAAGGGCTTCGGCTAGGTCGTTCATGGAGAGGTTGTTGTTCTCGTAGATGAGCTCCATGATCTTTAATCTCATTGGTGTCGAGAGCGCTTTGAAGACATTTTCCGCTTCGGTGATGGATTTGAAATAAAGCATATCGTTCTCCGTTTATATTATATGTTTCTTTATATGATAACCCCGGCCTACTTAAAGTAGGAATCGTAAAGCTCCTTGATCTCCCGGGGGTTTCTGACTTCGGAATAAATGTAAAGCTCGCTGATATTTCCGTTGTAGGATTGCTGGAATGCGTCTCCGCCCACGAAAAGACCTACGCAGAAACGTTGTGCGGGTACGTTTTTAATGGAACCCATGAGGACGCCGTTTATGTAAAGGCAGGAGGTTTCGGTCTTGGCATTGTAGGACGCTGCCATGTGGAACCACTTGCCTGCTTCCAGCTCATGATTCGTTGTGTCGTACCAGCCTTCGAGCTTTCTGGAATCCCTGATCCTGAAGCAGGAATAGGATTCCCAGGAATTCGGTACTAAAGCGCAGAAGCCTGTTTCAAACTTCGAATAGAAAACGACGCTCCAGTGGTGTATAGTTTCGGTCTTTGCCCAAAGCGCCACGGTGTAGCTGTCGGAACGCATTATCTTTGTGGGAAGGCTTAAAAGGTTTGTATTTGTGGGACCGCCGGGAAGCGCGATGGCTCTGTGACCCGGGAAGGGACCGTCCGCAAAGCCCAAAGTATCGCCTTCGTGTTCGGGCTTGTAAACAGCTTCGAAAGCACCGTCTTCAGATAACAAAGTGTCGTTAAATGAGAAATGGACAGGTTTATTAAGTGTTCCGTAGTTGCTGAGTGCGTATTTGATGAACTCTTCTTCGGGAACGGGTTCCGAGAAAAAGTATCCCTGAGCCGCAAGACAACCGCAGGCCGTGAGGAAGTCGGACATGTCACGGTCTTCGATTCCTTCCGCAAGGACTTCGAGTTTCAGGTCTTTGCAGAGGGTTATCATGTTCTTGAGGATCTGGCGGCCTTTGTGCTCTTTTATTGTGGAATGGATGAAATCCTTGTCAAAATCAACCGACTGGACCGGAAGTGATGTAAGGATCGCAAGGGATGAATTTCCTGATCCGAAGTTGTCGATGGTAACAAGAAATCCGGCGTTCACAAGCCTTTTAACGGATTCGCCGGTTGCCTTTACATCCTTCTGGAATGAAGCCTCGGAAACTTCTATCTGAAGCTGGGAATGCGGGACCTGATAGCGGTCGGCTATTTCCGACAGTTTGTCGGGAAGGTCTTTAAAGTAAAGGCTTAATGTCGAAAAGTTGATGGAAAGCACAAATGTCTCAAGAGGTGTGTCTTTCCATGTGTTTAACATCTTGCACATCTCTTCGAACATGAAGAGGTCGAGAGTTGTAACGAATCCGTTCTTTTCAAAAACGGGAAGGAATTCTTCGGGCATGCGGAGACCGTCGAGCCAGTGATTCCAGCGGCAGAGCACTTCCGCACCGGTGACCTTTGACGTCAGCATGTTTATCTTCGGCATGAGATAAGGCACAAATTCGTTGTGTGAAAGAGCTGCGTTCATCTCATCTTCGATGACCTGTTTCTTCTGCTCTTCTTTTTCAAGGGTCTTATACATGACGCAGGAGTTCTTGCCGTTTTCCTTTGCATGATAGAGTGCTGCGTCACAACGGTTCAGGAGTTCGTCGATACTCATGGAAGCGGGCTGATCTGCAACGATACCTATGCTGAATGATATAAACGAAAGAACATCACGCCTGAAATCTATTGTCTGCAGGCCTTCGGAAAGTCTTGATACCATGCCGAGGACTGCGGAATCATCATAATTTCCCACAAGGATGGCAACAAATTCATCGCCTCCTATGCGGTACAGAGTGGCTTCTTTTAAGTTTGTGGAAAGATAATTCGAGATCTGTTTAAGAAGGTCATCACCAACGGCATGACCATAGACGTCGTTTACGCGTTTGAAGTTATCTACGTCTACGAACATCACGGAAACGGTGTTATCGGATGGGATCGAGGCATAATAAGCGTAAAGCGCCCTGCGGTTAGGAAGCTTTGTGAGATAATCCCGATCCACATTATTCTTATTTTCCCTGAACTGTAAAAAGTCTTTGTTGAGGATCCTGATCTTATTCATGGTAAACACCCAAAGTCTGAAATACAGACTCTTCCCCTTTTAGATAATATACCGCTTTAAAGCATACTAGTCAACCTGATTTTATACTCACGGCTTAAAAGTTTTAGTTGACATTAAATAAAATGTGATGTAAAATTAAAACAGTTAAGCTTTGACTAAAACTAATATGGGAGAAACCATGGAATTATCTGCAGAAAGACTGGATGAATATAACGGCAGGATCACGGCTTACAACAAGCCCTTTGTTTTGCGTCGCGCCGATCCCTATGTTACAAAGGCGAGTGACGGCACCTACTATATGACCGGTTCTTTCCCGGAATACGACAGGATCGTTTTAAGAAAAGCCGACAGTCTTAAAGGTTTAACGGATAATCTGTCCGAAAAAGTCATCTGGAAAGCCCATGATGAAGGAGTAATGAGCAAGCACATCTGGGCTCCCGAGCTTCATTTTGTTTTCGGGAAATGGTATATCTATTTTGCTGCCGGAGAAAAGAACGACATCTGGAAGATAAGGCCTTATGTCCTTGAATGTAACGGATCCGACCCCTTTAACGACATCTGGAAAGAGCTGGGTCCCCTTAAAGCGGCCGATAACGATGAGTTTTCTTTCAAAGCTTTTTCTCTTGATTCCACAGTTTTTGAGCATAACGGTGACACATATATAATCTGGGCCGAAAAGGTGGGAGTCGGAAGACAGATCTCAAATCTTTACATCGGAAGGTTAAAAAGTGCCGGCAAGCTTGATACTGTCCAGGTACTTCTCACCACTCCGGACTACGACTGGGAAAGAGTGGGCTTCTGGGTTTGCGAAGGACCTGCGGTGCTTAAAGGTAACGGAAAGCTTTTTGTGACATATTCCGCTTCCGCAACAGGCAGCTGTTACTGCATGGGTATGCTCTCGGCTGATGAAAAGGCCGATCTTCTTGACCGCAGCAGCTGGAAAAAGGAGAGATATCCTGTGTTTAAGACAGACGAGGAGGCCGGCATCTTCGGACCCGGGCACAACTCCTTTACAAATGATGAGGAAGGCCGGGATGTATGCGTGTTCCATGCAAGGACCTACGAAAAGGTCACCGGCGATCCTCTGTATGACCCGAACCGCCACGCCATGCTCATGAAGGTTGAGTGGGACAACGGCTTTCCGAGGTTTTTAAAAGAAAACATCATTGTTTTCTGATCGACGGAAAACTAAACAATCTCTTAAATACAAAGCGGTTTCATTGAAAAGAGAAAAAAATCGTGTAATATATTAAGCAGGCGGACTATGCTCAGCCTGCTTATTTTCGTATTTAAAATTCTGAATAGTGTTCTACAGCGCGGAAAGGTACATGCCATGATCACGGAAAAGAACATAACGTCACGGATACTTGAGATAGCCACCGATCTTACAAAGCCGGTGGAATATGCTGCCCTGCTCCAGAAGATAATAGACGATTCCATGAACATAACCAACAGCGACGGCGGCACCCTGTATATCATGCAGGATGGTGCCTTAAGCTTCATGATCATGATAACCCGCTCAAAGAACTTTAAAAAGGGAGGCGACGGAAAGCCCGTGGATCTGCCTCCTGTGGAGCTTAACTCCCAGTCGGTCTGCGCTTATGTCGCCCGTGAAAAGATCACGAAAAATATCGCAGACGTATATAACGACGGTGAGTTCAACTGGGACGGACCGAAGAAATACGATGCTCTTAACAACTACCGCACAAAGTCCGAGCTGGTGGTACCTCTCATTAACCACGAGCAGAAGGTCATCGGCGTGCTGCAGCTCATAAATGCCATGAACGAGCAGAAAGAGCCCGTGGCCTACACCGACGAGGAACAGCGTATCGTCGAGGCAATTAGCTCCCTTGCGGCGGTTTCGCTCTCAAACCGCAACATGATAAATGAACTCCAGGCGCTCCTTGATTCAATAGCTCTTTCATTCACCGACGCAATTGAAACAAGAACACCCTTCAATGCAAATCATACCCGCCACGTGGCCCAGTATTGCAAAGGCTTTGCCGAATTTCTTAAGGCCCGTCATGCCGAAGGAAAGGAAGGTCTCTGCCTTACAGACAATCAGATCGACCAGCTTTACATGGCCGCTTCCCTTCACGACATAGGAAAGCTGTCCGTTCCCGTAGAGCTCTTAAATAAGGCGGACCGTCTTGATTTCCGTGTTGAAAAGATGGGAGCGAGATGGAAATGGATGATGACCGATCTTAAGGTTAAGCTCTATTCAAACCTTATAACCGAAAAAGAATATAACGATACGATGTCGCAGTTCGAATATTACATGAACTACATCGAAAAGATAAATACCGCAGGGTTCTTAACAGATGAAGACCTTGCGGAGATAGTTGAGATCGCCACGGTAAAATACAAGTCTTCCGAAGGCGATACGGTAAGCTTCATCACCGAAGAAGAAGCCGTGGAACTCAGCATCAGAAAGGGAACGTTAACCCACGAAGAACGCAGCGAGATAGAAAAGCACGCAAGCTACACATCAAAGATACTCGAAAAGATAAGATTCGGTGAGAAATATAAGGACGTCCGCTTTATCGCAGGCGCCCATCATGAATATCTTAACGGTACGGGCTACCCGAATCACCTCTCCGAAAAGGATCTGGGGCCTGAAGTAAGGATACTTACCATCATGGATATATTCGATTCACTTACCGCCGAAGACAGGCCGTACAAAAAGCCCAACGATAAGGCGGGGGCTCTCAGGATCCTGGGATTCATGGTAGATGAGGGAAAGATCGACGGCGAGATCATGAAGCTTGTGAACGAGTATTTTCAGACTGCGGAGGTTTTGAAGGAAAATGGCTGATAAGAAGTCCAAGAAAAAAGCAAAACAGATAAGGCACTTAAACCTCCCCGTTTGTTTGATAGCGCTTGCAATCGGCGCAGCGGTGTTTCTTCTTTCCTATTACGGAGCGATGAAATCCGTTGATTTCTGGGTATCCGACATGCTCTACCAGCGTCCGACCGCAGAACAGCTTGACATAACCATCATCGGCATCGATGAAAAGACCATCGACGAGCTGGGCGCATTTACCGAGTGGGACAGATCTTACTATGCGGATCTTATCGATATTTTGGTCACCGACGAATATTCTCCCGATGTGATCGGCTTCGATATCCTCTTCACGGCAGACAGAAAGGATGCAGCCGACAAGCGTTTTGCCGAAGCCTGTGAAAGAGCGGGAAATGTTGTGGTGGGCTCAAAGATCGAGTTCGGAAAGGAACTTGTGGTAAACCTTGACCACACCGCATCGCTTAACGAAAGCGATATAAAGCTCATATCCTGGGCTTATCCCGATCTTAAAAAAGTAACGGCCGCAGGTTTTACCAACAATCAGTTATACGTTGACGGATATGCCAGGACCATGCTCATGCCCTTCATGACGGAAAGCGGAAGGCTGGAGAGCATCGCCATGGCGATATACAGAAAATACTGCGAAAAGAACGATCTTCCCATGAAGGAATATCCCGCAACGGGAAAGAGCGCCCTGTTCACCTATACTACAGAATCCGGCGGCATGGAGCACTATTCCATGTGTGATATTCTTTCCGGTAAAGTCAATCCCGCAAACCTTGACGGCCGCATCGTTCTTGTAGGCGCCTATGCCACAGGCTTCCAGGATGATTTCCCGGTCCCCATTGACCGTGACACAAGGATGTACGGAGTGGAGATCCACGCGAACATCATCGAAGCGATCCATGAAGGAAAGTTAGGCGGTGTCGGAAACAATACCGTTATATCCCTTGTTTATGCAATTCTTGCGGCAGTGCTCGTTGTGCTCGTATATCTTTTCGAACTCCCCGCAGGAGCAGCGGTAACGGTTGGTTTCATTGCGGCACAGCTCATTACATGCCGCATCCTCTATAAAAACGGTACATACGTAAAACTCATATATTTCCTGCTACCGGCTGTTCTCATATATCTCGGCGCCATCGTTTACAGATATGCAGTGGCCAAGGCAGCGGAACAGAGAGTAAAGAGCACCTTCAAGCAGTATCTGTCACCGGATGTCGTTGAAGAACTGGTAAAAGTCGGAGACGACAACATTAAGTTAAACGGTTTAAAACGTGAAGTTGCCGTATTCTTCATCGATATCAGAGGATTTACGACAATGTCCGAAGGCCTTGACGCCGAGACGGTCGTAAAGATATTAAACGAATATTTCGAGCTTGTAACAAAGTGTATTTTCGATCATCAGGGAATGCTGGACAAGTTCATCGGCGATGCGGCCATGGCGGTATTTAATGCACCCAACGATCTTGACAATTACGTTCACAGAGCGGTTAACGCCGCTTGGGACATAAGGTGCGGCTTTGATGAACTGAACAAGTCTCTTACCGAAAAATACGGAAAGAAGATAGATTTCGGTATCGGTATAAACTGCGGCGAAGCAACCGTAGGTAACATTGGTTCCTCAAGACGTCTCGATTACACGGCCATAGGCGATACCGTAAACACCGCATCCCGTCTTGAAGGAAAAGCAAAGGCCGGACGTGAGATCGTTGTGAGCGAAGAAGTGGTCGAACGCTTTAAGGCCGAGACTCCCGATGCGCTTAACGATAAGATCAAGTTCAATCATAAGGGTGATATAGAGCTTAAGGGCAAATTCCATGCGGTTCCCGCATTCTCCGTGCTCGGTAAGGACGAAGAGCCGCCGGTTGAAAAGAAGATGGATGAAGACCTTGCCCGTTATATTCCTCTTAAGGAAGCTCTTGAAAAGATAAAAGATTCCGAAGGCGGAAAGGCTGCTTCCGAAGAACTTGAAAAGGCACTCCGCGACATGGAAGCTAAATCTTCCGACATAGCAGAAAGATATAAGGTATGGCACATTAACCATATCGCAAAATAATGTGACAAGATACGTCATATGTCCAAAATATTGCTTAGGTGGTGATGATTTGGAAAAGGAATTAAAACAGGAAAAGTCAAAGATGGGTGATACCATGCGGCTTCACATAATCCCGAGATACAAAGAAGCGGAAGCATGGGCGGAGCTCGCGGAAAAAGAAAACGCTGCGTTTGAATACAACGAATTCTTTATGCCGAACATCCTTGACGACGAAAAAACACTTACGGAAGTGCTTGATACCTATAAGGCCCTTCCCAGAGACCGCAGCATGGATACTCTTCACGGTGTATTCTTTGACATCGTCGTGAACAGCGCCGATGCAAAGATAAGAGCAGTCTGTCAAGCCAGGTGCGAAAAGAGCATGGAGTTTGCGGAGGAACTGGGCTGCAGGGCAGTCGTTTTCCATACCAATTACATCACAGGCTTCAAATCCTTTTCTTACCGCGACCAATGGGTAAAAGAGAACGCGGAATATTATCACAAGCTGATCTCAGACCATCCGAGTCTGAATGTGTTTGTGGAAAACATGTTTGACGACTCGCCGGAGCTCATAAGGAGGCTTGCGGAAGAAATGAAGGATGAGCGGCGTTTCGGACTATGTTTCGATTTTGCCCACGCTTATCTTTGGGATTATCCCATCGAGTACTGGTTAAATGAACTGGGACCGTATATCCGGCATGTTCACGCAAACGACAATATGAAGGATGAAGATTCACATCTTCCCGTGGGGGACGGGTCGATTCCCTGGAATGATATCGATTATGGGATATTAAAAAAGAACAGGGCTTCATTCCTCATAGAAGTGAACAGTCTCGAAAAGGTCGAAAAATCACTTAAATATCTTAAAAAGAATAAGATATACATCTTTTGAAACCTGTATAAAATGCCGTTAAATATAGACATACATACTCTCTAAAAGGAGCGGAATTTATGAAAAACAAAGGGCTGATAATAGGAATAGCGGCAGGCGTTATCGCGATACTTGCGGCAGTGCTTGTCATACTCCTTTTAAACAAAAACGAAGGGTACAGAGATATCGTCGTATATGAAGTAGAAGGTGCTGTTTCTGTAGCAAGAAACGACAAGTCTCTCGAAGCTGCCCAGAACATGAAATTAAGAAACGGAGACAGCATCAACGTCGGAGCGGATTCTTACCTTAGACTCAGCCTCGACGGAGATAAGTACATCTTCGTTGATGAGAACACGCGCCTTTCCCTCGAAGCAACGGGAAAAGGTGAAAATACAAAGACTTCCATATACCTTGAAGAAGGAAACATCATTACGGAAGTTCAGAACAAGCTGACAGGGGATGCATCCTTTGAAGTCATCACCCCGAACACGACGATGACCATCCGAGGAACCGTTGTAGCCGTAAGCTCAAAGCTTGTTGACGGACTCGTACAGACCATAAATACTGTCCTTCAGGGTATCGTTGATGTCGGCGTTAAGACAGATGACGGTATCGTGAAAGCCAAGGCCGGTGCCGGTGAAACTCTTAATGTAAAGACCGAACAGACCGAAGGCGGCATAGAGGACATGAAGAATCTTGTCCGGGAGACTAAGCAGCAAGAGGCAGAAAGCGGAGAGCCCGCTCCCGAAGTTACAGACACTCTTAATACACTCATTGAGAAGGTCATCGAACTCGGCACGGAAGCAGACAGCGATCCTACGGCAGTGTTTGAGGAGATGGGCGGATTCTTCGAGAAGATCACCGAAAAGATCCAGGAAGAAGAGCAGAAGAGACAGGAAGAAAACAATTCAGGTGATGCAGGCGACGGCACAAATACAGCCGATAACGAAGAAGCTTCCTTCAGTGAGCGCCTGACCCAGAGCCTTACCGCTGTCGTTGAAGCTTACCAGGAAGTAAAGACCATCATCGAGACCGGCGGAACGCTTGATAGCGCCAACATCTGGTCTTACTACAGCGGCCCCCTTGATTTCCTTAAGACAGATGAAGAGGGCGACACACCTCCCGCAGCTGCGACAGATACTCCTACTCCGGAGGTGCCGACTGAAACACCGATCCCGGAGGAATCACCGACTCCGGAAGTAACACCTTCGCTGTCTCCGACTCCGGAGGTATCTTTAACACCCACCTTCACACCCACCCCGGAGGTATCCGTAACACCTACGTTCACGCCTACACCGGAGGTGACTCCCGAAGTAACGCCAACGCTTTCACCCACCCCGGAGGTAACGGTAACGCCTACACTCACACCTACGCCGGAAGTGACCGTAACACCTACATTAACACCTACTCCGGAAGTAACGGCAACTAGTACGCCTACTCCCGAACCTTCACCTACGGATGATCCCACGCCCACAGATGATCCTACTCCCACGGACGATCCTACACCTCCGGAAGATCCCGATCCTGTAGTGCCTTCGGAATCCGAAAGGGTTGAAAAGAAATACGGAACCTTCGGAGGAAAAGAACTGGTTACCGAGGAACTTCGTTATAGCGGACAACAGCTCATCGGTAGGACCGAATACAGTTATTATAATAACGGAGCCCTGAGTTGCATATTTGAGCATACATATGACAGCTCCGGAAAAGAGCTTGAGGTAACACAAACATATTATAAGACCGATGGTGTTGCCATTGAGGACAAATTTAAATCAGCATTCACTTATGACAGTGCCGGTGTTCAAAACGGTTACAACATGACAGTTTACTCTGCCGAAGACGGGACTACCGTGACCGGTAAACAACACTGCGAATACATCTTTGACAAGAACGGAGAAAAGATCGGAGAATATCACGAAGAGTTCGACACTGACGGAAGATTGATCTCTAAATTTGAAGTGGTGTTGACCAAGGATGATATGGCACCCGTCTATGTTGAATCATATTTTGATGACGGCACATCCGAAAGGACCGAATTCACATATGATGAAGCCGGAAATAACACGACGGAGATCAGTACAAGATATGCTTCCGACGGAAAGACCGTTCTCGAAAAGTATGGATTCGAATATAAATACGATTCCAACGGACATAAGATATCTGAAACCGAACTCAAATTTGATGATATAAACAACGGCAACGCAGGACTTTACAGTCTGGACGGACAGCTTATCGATTCTTGGAACAAGCTTGTTTTTGATAAAGCCATCACTGTTGAGACAAGAAGTATTGAAGGAACGAGCGGCACTCAGACCGTTATCGTTTCATCCGCTCTTTCCGACAGGAGCGGAAGACTTGTAATACCGGAAGGCATCACAGTTATCGGAGAAAGTGCGTTCTATAAGTGTCCTCTTCAGGAGATAGAACTTCCGAGCACGCTTTTGGCAATTGAAGGAAATGCATTCTGTGAGACCCATAACCTTACGGAACTCATCATTCCCGAGAGCGTAACAAGCATAACAGGTGAAGTGGTATTTGGTCTGTCCGGACTTGAGAAGCTTACCATCGTAGGCTCCACGGGAACGAAGACCCACGCTATAACCGTTGATCCTGTTGCATTCTGTGACTGCAAGAACTTAACAACACTGGTCATCACAGGAAACTTAAGCATAAACGACAATACGGAATCAACTGTATTACCTGTGTTTATGCAGTGCCCGAGTGTAAATACCATTATCGTCGACAAGGGCTCGCTCACTGAGCAGATGCTTAAAAACACCCCTGTTGCGCCTTACATTAAGTACCCTGACGGAACGTCATATATAACCACACCCGTGACGGATGTTCCCGGTCTTTATGATGCGAGCGGAAAGCTTATAAAGCTTTGGGCACAGATGGAAAATGACGGGACCGTTCAATATGTGGTAGATCAGGGAGAAGTATTAACTTTTGATCTTACCGCATGTAAGATTGAACAGGAAAATGGAAAACTGATAGTTCCGAGTTCCGTTACCGCAATAGAAGAAGAAGCGTTCAGAGACAGCAAGTTTGCGGAAGTAGTGCTTCCCGACGGTATCGAATATATCGGCTTCAGAGCATTCATGGGCTGTAAGAATCTAACAGCCATAAACATCCCGGGTTCACTCGGTTCAACGGAAGGCGAAGTTTTCAGCGAGTGTACGGCTCTTAAGACCGTCGATCTTACAAGTAACCTAAGAATCCTTGAAGGCGGTTTCTTCATGGGATGCTCAGCACTTGAGAACGTTGTGTTCCCGAGCGGTCTTGTAAATATTGAGCACGAGGCTTTTTCGGGCTGTGCCAAGTTAAAAAATGTTGTGTTACCCGAAGGGCTTTCGCTTATTTGCCAAAATGCATTTGAAGGCTGTGTTACGCTTGAATCCGTTACGATACCCAACTCAGTGGACGAAGTTCGGGAAGATGCATTCCTTAATTGCACCGCGCTTAAAACCGTAGTTGTTTCGGAAGACTGCGGCTGTGTTTTCGGCAATGCTTTTACAGGATGTACATCTCTTGAAACCCTTGATATGAGATCCATGAACACGGATCTTTTGCTCTACCGTATCGTGTATAATGATAAGACCGGAGAGGAAAACAGGATCTCTCTCGAGCCTTTCAAAGACTGTAGTGCTTTACAGACCATCAAGACATTTGAAGATTCCCGTGTCGATGTGGCCATATCCGAGTCGGAGATCCTGATAAACGGAAAACAGCCGAGCCAGATCCTCTCATACGATGTTGAAAATAAGCCTGAGACGTATTCCGACGATACTCCCGGACTTTTCAGACGCTCCGGAAGACTTTATAAATCCTGGGACGCTCTTGTATCGGAGGGAGATGTTGTTGTAACAGACGGAAGCATTGTTTGGAAAGGCACCGATCTGCTTAATGCGCGTCTTATGGTTTCCGATGCGGTCACAGCCGTTGGGGCAAATGCTTTTACAGGTTCCGGGTTTGGTGAGATCAAACTGCTCGGAGACGTGACAACTATAGGAAAACAGGCCTTTATGGGATGTAGGAATCTGAACTGGTTTGATATGCCTGGTTCTGTAACATCCATAGGCGAGGAAGCGTTTAAAGATACCAATATCGCTGAATTCAGGATCCCCGATAATGTTACGACCATCGGAGCAAACGCTTTTCCTACAGAAACAAGAACATTTTATGTAAAGAAAAATACTGTCGGCGCCCAGTATCTTGCAGGCTTGTCATGGGCTTCGGGAAAGATCGTTTATGATGACGCCGATCCTTACAGGATACAGCTTGTATTTAAGGGCGGAAAATATACCGATTCAACCGGTGCTGTCGATACCACCGGAGAAATGACATTATATTGTTACGATGGCGAGTCTGTCACACTTCCGACTTCCGGATTTGAAACAACCGACGGAAAGTTTGTCCTTAAAGAGTGGTATCAGATCAACGGAGACGGACAGCCCGGAGCGAGATTTACCACTGTTTATGCAAGGTCTTCCGATCATCCCGACGGTATAACGGGAGACATAACGCTCTACGGTGTATGGACACCGGTGGAATGCGCGCTTGAGTATAACTTCAGCAATACTTCGGTTTCTGAGAACAATGTTTACAGCTATAATGGATCTGCGACCGATAAGAGCGGTATCATTACCGTAACATGTGATACTTCCTCGCTTTCGTCATATGTTCCCATAGGACGTAAAGAGATAATAAACGGCGCAAACACCTATTTCGTATCCGGCTGGAAAGCAGGACAGAACAATGTAACATCCGATGAGATAAAGGCTCTGGCGGAAAATGCTTTCGAAGAAGAGTATTTTAACGGCGCGGTAGCCGAAACCTGGAATGTTCCCACTGTTCAGCTTACCGGTGTATGGACCGAAAGACAGGTTGTAAATGTATTGCTTACATTCCCCGGAAGCATAACGAGAAATGAACATTCTTATTCATTTGATGTAAGTTCGTTCCAGGAGAATGCACATGTAACTCCTACTCCGATGCCTTCGGGAATGATACAGTACCGCGTTGAAGTGGATCTTACCGAACCGTCGTTCACTTTCCCGGCATTTTACACAGATAACGATCTTCACGAGATCTGTGAATGGACGTATGATTCTGATGCAATCCTTGCCTCCGCAAGTAACGGTGCAGACTACACCTCGGATCAGTTATCAAAGTTGCAGTCTGCTTTGGAGGCAGCAAGCACGACAATATTTGGCGGCGAGAAGACGGGTGAACAGTTATTTTCTCTGTTTACAACAGCAATGGGGGGAGAGTTGGATTCGCGGATTCCCATCGCCCTTGTTCCAAAGGAAGTCAGAGACTGGAGCATCGATCTGTTTGTTGTGCGAAATCCTTTTCTGTATTCTGATCCGGATGCAGTTTCTGAGTTCCAGGGAGTATTGATACAGGAATATCTGTATATGCCCACACCCAGTCCGGAGGTTATGAGTGTTGCAGTACTGCCTACCGGTGGAAGAGAAACAAACGAACTTGGTTTTAATTCAACAAACAGTTACTATATACTCGGCTCAAACGGTACGGGTTCGGCATTATCGGATTCTCTGATAAATGTGCTTCGAAATACATATGACCTGTTTTCATCCGGTTACGATTTATCTCTGTTCAGATGTATGTCATTTGATCTGAAGACACTGGATCTTAACACAGAGATGACGATCAACCTTGATACTGCAGACTATAGTGTTGACACTTTCAAACTTGAGAAGGGAAAGGCCTACTTCATAGTTCCTTTGACACCGACGCCTATTCCGGAGCCGACACCTGAATTTGAGACATCCGCAACCGTTCAGTTCATTTTCCCGGAAACTGAGACGGAGAATGGTTATAGTGACAGTTTTGTGACAACTGATGACGGCAAGTATTATATGTCTAACTCTGAGCTCGAGATAAGCGCGTCGTCAACATACAGCGAACAATATACTTATACTAAGACGGCAAATCTTTACAACGACCATGATTTTATCACATTGTATTCCAGATATGATCTGTTTAGCATAACCGAATGGACGGTAGATGCTGCAAAGACATATAACAATCTGTATGAAAGCAATGTTTATATGGTTCAATCTGCCGATGCAGGAGGCACACAACAGGTATATAAGGGAGCTACATCCCAATACCTTGAGGATACGATCGAAAACCTGACGGTTACAAGTCAGCAGGAAATTGTATCCCGGGTTGCAACCGCGATCAGAGACTGGTGCGTAGACAATTCCGATAACGGGTGTCCGGATTATGATAATACGGTACCGATTGCTCTTGTTCCGAAGAGTGTTGATTTCAGGGTCATCTCAGTGGGAGCATTTACAAACGGTGACATGCTGAACGAGTCATTGCAGACAGTGGTCGGGGGACAGGCGACATCATCTGACCTCCAGTGGTTTACTATAAAGCCCAATAGTGAGTATACTTCTGTCATTGTCGGCAAACCGGATGATTTCTGTATATTTGCTTCAGATGGACCTGAAAGCCCTGAGTCGGGTACAGATTTGTTCAGTTATATAACAGGCAATATCGATGCCGTTCCGGATACGCCGTTTATGGCTTATAAGATTGTCGATCTGACAACCCTCTCTGAGCAGTTATCCTCGGGAACAGTGAGTGCTGCACTGGGAACAGATATAATCAGCGGAAGCAGTACCGATAGTACACTTATTGCCGGACATAAATACCTCATCTACTTAATACAGGGTGCACAATCCGGCGGCTGATAGTAATAATTTAAGGTTTCACCTCTTCGAGCCTTCCCTTTTTGGGAAGGCTCATTTTCTTTTAAATTCTTTGAAACCAACCTAATTATTTTACGAGTATATCTGTTGAAGTTTATTTTTCGATTTGCTATAATTTTTAGAAGGAGTAATTTTGGGCTTTCTAGAGGAGGAAACAAATGAAGTTTTTTAAGAAAACAGCAGTTGTCCTTGTACTGGCATTATTGGTTACATTGATACCTGCAAAAGAAACACATGCGGCAAAGACATCAAGCCTTGCATTCCAGAATGCAAAGTCTTCCGCAGAATGCATCAAGAGTTTTGAGCTTAAGGTCGGAGAAGAGCAGGACCTTAAGTTCTACGGAGTTTCTGATTACAGAACTACCGGTATCGGATTTGAAAGTTCCAACGAATCCGTTGCCACAGTTGATAAAATGGGCGTTGTTAAAGCCAAAGGCGTCGGTTCCGCTCAGATCGTATACCGCGCATCGGGCTACGTTTCAATTCCCACAACGGTTGTGGTTTTTGCCGACAGCTACAATGTATATCTTGCAGACCAGGATACAGGCACAAGATATGCATCCTACAGCATGAAGGTCGGTGATTCCCACGATTTCAAATTCGTAGGCGCTACAGGCTGGTCATCAAAGATATACTCGGCAACATGGGCATCTTCCGACGAGGACATCGCAACTGTAGATACCATGGGCCTTGTTACCGCTCATAAAGTCGGTTCCTGCCAGATCGTACTTACGATCATCAGAAAGGATAACCAGAAGGTTGCATTTAACGTAAGACCGCTTACCATAAATGTAAAAGAGGGAGTAAACACAACATCAACACCTACACCCGCTCACACACGCGTTCCGGGCACAACGGCAACACCTACTCCTTCCGCAACGCCTTCCGCATCACCTTCACCCGCACCCACACAGAGCTCGGATTTCTCCATCAAGCAGACCGAGTATGACAAGGCGCTTGTTACATTCAGCAACAAGAACATCAAGGACAATGAGATCAATCTTTCATGTCCCACAGTACGTATCGATAAGGTTTCTTCCGTAGTTGACGGTGTTGTTACCGTTACATTCGGTGAAGATCTGATCGACGGCCATACATATACTATCTCCAACGGATCAAAATCCGCTACATTCAAGGCATCAAACGGCACACCTGCTTCCCTCGGATTCAAATACTCCTGCTGCGGACAGGATAACGTTGCTTATGCCAACGAGATCGTATATCTCTATCCCATCGTTTACGACAAGAACGGCATCGTGATCAACTGGAGCGCACAGCTTTTCAGCGTTCAGGACGGTTACGAATACGAGATCTATGACGGCATGCGTGACATCGTAGCAGATGTGGCAGGCACAAAGTATACTTACAAGATCAAGTCATATACCGATGCGGGAAAAGAGCTTGTTTATTCAACAGTCATCACCGTTACCAACAAGCCCGCATATACCGCTACAGCACAGGTTAAGATCGTTTCCGACAACGCGGCATTCGAAAAGGGTTCAGACACACTTTCCGTCTGCATGGGTGACGAAAATAAGGCACTTGTTTTCAAGTACACCGATAACCGCGGAAACAAGGGTGTTGAGTCAAGCGTAAATTCACAGATGCAGAATGACTCCGGATTCTTCTTCTTCGAGTCATCAAACGACGGAATACTCTTCGTTGACGAAAACGGACTCATGTATCCCATCAAGACCGGTGTTGTTGCCGTAAGACTTAAGTTCACCGATATCGAAGGCACAAACAACAGGACCATCACAGTCGGAACTTATACCGTTCAGGTCAAGGATGCCCGTGCCATTTCAAATGCTACCATTACCTATGACAGCATTCAGAACATGACACTTTCCGTTGAGCCCGGTGCAGATCATTACAATGAGATGACCCTTTCATTCTCTTTCAAGGATCAGTACAACGAGACCATCGACCCTTCACTTGTTCGTTTAGAAAGCTTCAAGGTTAGGGTAAACGGCGGCGAAGCAGCCGGATCACCCATTGCCTGCGAGCCTTCCGTTAACAGCGTAAAGGGCACATACGATCTCAAGCTTACGGTTGATTACGATCCAAATCCTTCAACCCTCAGTACAAAGTGCACCGTATACTTTGAGAGCGCATGGTCATATAACGGCGAATACAACAATTACAAGCTTTACACTTCCAATTCAAGAGCGGTACAGGTTGTTAATACAACAAAGGGAAATCCTACACCTTCATACGTTCCCGTATTCTCCGCAACTTCACCTCAGAGTCTCGGCATCTCCGAAGGAACCGGTGCTCTCAAGGTTGAAGCATTCGTAGTAGAATCAAAGAACGGCGGCTATGCAACAAAGCAGCCTATCGCAGGTGAATACAGAGTAAATGCCACATATACCGAGGCTGATCTCGGAAAGATCTACTACACCGTTTCCGTTAACGGATCCGGCAGCTCCAAGGATTTTGTCGGCGCTACAGCCAACAAGCCTTCCGTTGTGAACGACACGCTTAACATCCCTGTAAGAGCAGCTCTTACCACAGGCTCGACAAATGCCGAAAAAGAGGCGGGAGCAGACACACTTGCTAATGTGGGTTCCGTAACCATCAAGGTTACCTTCTACCGTGTAAGACAGAGCGGAACAAGATATGTTGCAAATTCCGTAGGCGCAGTTACAAGGACATTAAGAAACTCTGATCCTACATCATCTGTTGTTGTATCCATCCCCGAAAGCAATCTCTATGCGGATTACAGATCATCCATCGCAAGCAACAACGACTGGATCGAGTGGCTTGAGACACACGGAACAACCACCATCACAAACGGCATCACAGGTGAGACCATCACCGTAAACGAGCTTGGCGGATTTGCAAGAAACGGCATCGTTGTTGAAGCATATCCCATCTCAAGAAAGACTACCGGATCATCCACTACCGATCCCTGGTCTTCAAACTACTTAAGAAGCGTTGACTTCTATGTTCCCGTTGGAAACGGCGGATACATAAAGATCACAGCACTTGTGAACAAGAACGTTTCGATAAGAAACAGATAATAAAAAACTTGAACCGAAAGGGGCGGCGATTTGCTGCCCCTTTAATTTTCTCTTTACATTTTATCGCTTAAACGCATTAATGCTTTGCACTGATAAAATATTTTTCTTGCAAACAGGTCAATTACCTTGTAAAATATACAAAAAAGCAAGAGGAGAAAGTTTTGAAATGGAAGAATTAACAGGAGTCGTAGTGACCGAGTACCTCGAAAGGAATGCGAGAGAATTTCCCGACGAGGTTGCTCTTGTGGAATTAAACCCGG
>JAEEGL010382804.1_pt1 | contig 23141 bp, 15 predicted proteins | sample 9134231 | NCBI WGS metagenome assembly JAEEGL01 (sample SAMN16246548, study PRJNA631951) | gut metagenome | biome: gut microbiome; feature: rumen; material: fiber-attached | host: Bos | place: Iran: Karaj | collected 2018-10
AGACTTAGTGAAGAATGGTGCTTTATATTGGAAATAGTCAAACACCATTCATTACTGAATGACATCCACGACTACCACAAATACAGTTTCTAAAAGCATATCGTTGTTTTTACGAGTGCAAATATAAAAATAATTTTGAATAGTTTGGATATAAGAGAAATTATTTAGTAGGGGCGAGAGATTATTCGCCCCTACAATAATTATAGAATGTTGTTTCAAAAAACTATTTGACCTTTTCCAATGCTTGTTCCAGCGTCAATCCTGCAAAATCCTGTGCACCGAACAGACGGCCGCTTTTTTTGTCGTTTACGAATGCTCCCAGAACTATTCCTGGAATTACAGAGTCTGGGTCGTTTGGCGCGTTAGGTCCGCCCAAGTCGGTACGGCACCATCCTGGGTCAGCAAGGCTGATGATTACGTCAGTTCCGTCGACTGTACCAGCGAGGTCGGTAGTAACCTTGTCGAGAGCGGCTTTACTTGCCGAATAGCCTGCTTGTTGAGGTTCGTTGCGTATTCCGCTTGTTGTATTGATGATTCGTCCGAAACCTCTTTCTTTCATTGCCGGCAAGAATGCGTAGCACAACATCATTGGAGCGATGGTGTTGATTAAGAAACTTTGAGTATAGTCTTCTACTGGAGTTTGGAAGTAATCAGTTCTATATGCAATTTGTACTGCTGCATCGTTGAAAAGTATGTCGATTTGCGTTCCTTTTGCGTTTATTTCCGCAATCATTTTTGTAACTTCTTCAGGTTTTGAAAGTTCCGCAGCGACGCAGTATGCTTCTACGCCCATTGCTTTAACTTCTTCGAGAACTTTTTTCGTGTGTTCCAGATTACGGCTGTGAAGTACGAGATTGCAGCCTTCTGCCGCCATGAATTTTGTGATTCTGTATCCGATTCCTCGGTTCGCTCCTGTAATGAGAGCCCATTTGCCTTTTACGTTTGTCTTCATGTTATTAAATTAAGATTTATGAATTTGCAATGCATTAAAAAAGCAGACTTGTATAGTCTGCTTTTATGTTAGAGAAAAGTTGTTTATTATTCTTCTGAACCTGTAACATCATCATCGTCAGAATTGGTGTCATCGTCGTCATAACGACCAAATCCATTTGCAAGATATTTTGATTCCTCTTCTGTAAGTTCAATATCAGAACCTGTTGCTCCCATTGCTTGAGCAAGCAATTTGCTTGTTATAACAGCTTCCATTTCAGTCATGCCTTCTTCAACTGCATATTCAACGATAATAGTGTTGCCTTTCTGAGTAACTTTGTTAACTTTTTCATTATCTTCAGTCTCTTGGCCTTCTTGACTTTTCCATTCTTCATAAGCAAGTTTTGCAATCAAACTTGATGAACAATTAATTGTTGCTGTGTGCGATGTAACAAGCCCATTACTGAATTTATATTCGTTAGACCATGATTCTGCACCCATGTCTCCCAGCTCTATAGGATATTCTGTTATAACGCTATTGGAAGTTTTAGAATACTTTGCTTCTGTTACAATCGTTCCAGAAGGTGTTGGATCGTCGTTTTTGTTGTCATCTCCGCAACTAACCATTGCGAAAGCAGAAACTGCGGCTAATAAAGCCATAAAAATACGTTTCTTCATAATACTACTAAATTAAGTTAAACAAATTTTGTTTTTTTATTTGACAATGCAATAATAATGAAAAGTTTAGATAAATCACAAGAATGACGGTTATTTTTTATGATTTGAGAACAAAATTCAAAAAAAAAGCAGACCCGAAAGTCTGCTTTTACATATGACAATCAATTGATTTTAATCTTCGAGGTCGTCGTCATCGAAATTGGATTGTTCATTCATATATGCTTGTTCTTCCTCAGTATATTCAACTCCCTTAACACCCATAAGCATAGCTATACTTTTTGCTTCGACTATGGCATCCATTTTAGTTAATCCTTCAGGTACCTCGTAAATTGCAGTGAGAGTACTACCATTTATTTTAAGGTCTTTGATTTTACCCATTTGGTCATATTCGCTTTCAGGATCGTTCATTTCGTCTTGTGTCTGTTTGAGAAGTGCTTCTGCAAGTTCTACCGAACTACAGTTTAATGTAGCAATAATGTCTGTAATATTACCGCTACCATCCCATTTCCATACCACTTTTTGTGATGCGGCCCCTTCTGGCATACCTTCTAAGTCTTCTTCATCTAAAGGAGTCGTTAACCAAACCGAATTGCTGTTTTGGCCGAATGACGATTCTGTAGCTGGAGCTGGATTATCTTTTTTGTCATCATCTCCACAACTTGTCATTGCGAAAGTTGCAACTGCGGCCAATAAAGCCATAAAAATACGTTTCTTCATAGTACTACTAAATTAAGTTAAACAAATTTTCTTTTTTATATTTGACAATGCAATAATAACGAAAAGTTTAGATATTTCATAATGTTTGAAAACAAATTATTGAAAAGGTGTTGTTTTAGTGTCGTGGATTATGGTTTGTAGTGATAGCAGAGTTTGGCGAAGTCTCATTATATTTTTTGTGAAATCGATTTCAGTTTTTTTATTTTTGCAAAAGAATAGTTGTTAAATTGATACTGATATGAAGAGTCTTTTCGGAAAATTACTGTTTGTACTGTGTATGGCAATACCATTTTTCTCATCAGCACAAAATTTTAAAGAGAAAATCTACCAAAAAAGGGATATTGTAGAGCTTGAGTCTGGTGAAGAAAATGAACACATACCTCTTGAGATATTTGCGATGAAAGCTCCTGATTCTACGCGATTTTATTTGTCAGTAGGTCCACTTGGTGTTGGCGATAATGTGATGCAAATTCATTTTGATCCTCTTTTTGAATTATTTCTTGAAATAGGCGAAACGCTGTCGCAGGCAGAAGAGACACTGTATAAGATTCAAGATTTGTACAATCAGGCAGAGGGTACGTCAATACAGTTGAACGGCTGTCTTGCTGTTGGATTTCCTAACACTGACATAGAACTTGTCACCATTACCAGAAAAAATTTCATGGTGACAAAATATCTTGAATTTAGCGTGGTTCGTGACGGTTACATTCGTGCAACGTCCGTCCCAAAATCCGATTTCAATTCCTTGATGCTTACGTATAAATTGAATAGAAAAAGAACGCTCAAAGAATTTAAGCAATAAGAACCAACTGGTATGAAAAGTCTAAATGAAAGAATTTGTTTTTGATTTTTTTCTCATTTTTCATTTTGAAATACCAAATTTCCTATATTTACAAACTTGATTTTTTTGAATGTGTGGTGTAGCGAAAAAAATATTGACTTTTCTAACATTTTGTCCCTCAATTATTTGGATAATTCAAATAGTTGTATAAATACACATACACATACACATACACAACCCTTTTGTAAACAACCACTTACGTGGACTGAATACGTTATGCGACTTTTCGGCACGGGCCGGGGAGTCGCTTTTTTTATGCTCAATTATTAATGCACAATTCACAATGCATAATGCTCAATGGTGAGATTCCTCGCTTCGCTCGGAATGACGCGGTTGGCGGGGAATACAATGAAAGAAAAGTGAAAATGGCGGAGCCATTTTCACTTTTCTTTTTCTCTCTTCCCTGAGTCCCCGTCATTCCGCAGCCGAGCAACGCGAGGCAAGGAATCTGTTTTGTATTTCTCAAATTTAAAAATCGGGAATCTTGCGGAATACGGAATAAATACTATCTTTGGGCAACCAATTTATAAAGAGTAGTAATCTATGAAAAATGAAATGGATTCAAGCCCAAAAAGCGAAATAATCCTGTATCAACCCAACGAAACGGTGTCGTTGGAGGTGCGGTTAGACGAGGACACGGTGTGGCTCTCGCAAGCCCAAATGGCAGAATTATTCCAGACAACAAAACAAAATGTTAGCTTACATATCAATAATATATTCAAAGAGAACGAGTTAGACAAAAATTCAGTTGTCAAGGATTACTTGACAACTGCTTTGGATGGGAAAGCATATAAAACAAAATATTATTGTTTAGACGTAATCATCTCTGTGGGCTATAGGGTAAAATCTATTCGAGGTACTCATTTTCGTCAATGGGCTAACAAAATCTTGAAAGACTTCCTGTTACATAATCATTCAATTCTTCAAGAAATAACTTTGCTTCGCAAAGAGGTAGACACTCGTTTTATCAAGCACGAAGAAAAACTTCAAGAACATCAAAACAAAATTGATTTCTTCGTCCGCACCTCATTGCCGCCAGTTGAGGGACTGATGCACGAAGGACAGATTTTCGACGCTCGTGTCTGTGTGGAGAATCTTATAAAACAGGCAAAGCGAGAAGTGATAATGATTGACGGCTACGTTGACGCTGCAACCTTCGAAATTCTTGATGTTCGGCAGAAAGACGTTTCTGCAACGATTTATACGGAACGGATTGGAGAATCATTGTTGAGAATCAAGGAATTGCACGATTCGCAATATACCGACAAAACAATAGAATTGAAAAAATATGCCGAGAACTTTCACGACCGTTTTCTCATAATTGACGATGTGGTCTATCATTTCGGAGCAAGTTTCAAAGACTTGGGAAACCGCCTGTTCGCATTCAACAAAATGGGATTGGATAAGAATCTGATTCTTTCGGCTGTGAAAGGTGAATTTGAGAAACCGTAGGTGTTTCGGTACGGTAATTCTGTAGAGACGCGATTAATCGCGTCTCTACAATTTTAATAAATAGTAACCCATAATTCATAATTAAACGAATTTTGGTATATTTGCAACGTATATGTGAAATAGTGCATGTACAAAATTTATGGAAAAACAGAATATATCAAATATACGTAAAGAAGGTACAATGGCTTCGACAGAAGATTTGGAGGCATACGTACAGAAGGTTAAGCAGTCGGCACAACGGAGCGGCAGTTCCATGTTGTACTGCTACGATTGGATGAAATATCTTGACACGAACAGTAATCAAAATAAAATCGTTGAGGTTCGTTTTAAAAATACGAGAAAGGATTTTTATATAAACGAGCAAGGATTGGCGTTGTCGATTGGCGATATTGTCGCCGTTGAAGCTTCGCCTGGTCACGACATTGGGGTTGTTTCGCTTACCGGCGATTTGGTTCGTTGCCAAATTCATAAGGCATACGGAAAAAAACTTCCTGAATCGTTTGGAAAAATCTACCGTAAGGCTAAGCTGAGCGACATTGAAAAATGGAAGGAAGCAAAGGCGTTGGAACATAAAACGATGATTCGTGCACGTCAGATTGCAAAAGACCTTCGTTTGAATATGAAGATTGGAGACGTTGAATATCAGGGAGATAAGACAAAAGCAATTTTCTATTACATTGCCGATGAACGTGTCGATTTTCGTGAGTTGATAAAGGTTTTCGCGGAAGAATTTAAAATTCGTATTGAAATGCGGCAAATCGGTGTTCGTCAGGAAGCTGGACGAATAGGCGGAGTGGGTTTGTGCGGTCGCGACCTTTGTTGTTCGACGTTCATTACGAATTTTAGTTCCGTGTCGACCAATGCGGCACGTTATCAGGAAGTTTCACTCAATCCGCAAAAAATGGCGGGACAGTGCGGCAAACTGAAATGCTGCCTGAATTTTGAGCTTGCCTGTTACATGGACGCACGTAAGAATTTCCCTGAGTCGAATGTCGCTCTTGAATTTAAAGAAGGACGTGCTCATTTAGCAAAAACCGATGTTTACAAGGGAATTTTAACGTATCAGTATAAAAAAGACGACCTTCCCGTGTTTGTAGAATTGCCTGTCGACCGCGTGAAGGAAATAATTGAACTGAATAAAAAAGGCATAAAACCTGATTCTCTTCTTGGGAATGTACAATCCGAAGAAGTTGGTTATGAACCTGATTATGAAAATGTTGTCGGTCAAGAAAGTTTGACGCGTTTCGACAAGAAAAAGAAGAAAAAGAAACACGGTAACCGTAATCAGAATCAAAATCAGCCTCAAAATCAAAATGCGCAGGGTTCTCAGCCAGCGCCGGTACAGAACCAACAGAAAGGGACGGAGGCACAAAATAAGCCTCAGCAAGGAAATGCAAATGGTGGCGGTCAAAATAAAAACCGACATAAACATCGGAATAATAACAATCGCCCTAATCATCAGCAACAGCAAGGCAACGGAGGTTCGAATGCGTAAGTTGTTCGTCGTATTGCTTGTCGCTATGACTGCGGCATGTAATTCCAAGCAAGTTTTTCACGAACGTGTCACTTTTGACGATTCGGAGTGGTGTAAAGATTCAGTCGTTCGTTTTTCTGTAGATGTCACAGACACCGTGCAGACGTATGACGTGTTTTTTTCGATTGTGAACGAAGATGATTATCCATACGCAAATTTGTATTTGTTTACCGATATTATTTTCCCGAACCGTCAATTTTTACGCGACACGGTGGAATTTATGCTGTCAACTAACGACGGTCAGTGGTTGGGAAGTGGTATGAACGGCTACGAGAACAACTTTCAATTCAAGTCGAATGTTCGTTTCCCGCAGTGCGGAACGTATGTGTTTGCCTTTGAACAGGCCATGCGGTGCAAAAACAACGACTGTTGCGTGGAAGGAATAAAGTCGGTCTCCCTTTCTCTGAATAAGAAATAATATGAGTGCAAAAAATAAATTACAGCGTTTTGCCGAAAACGAAACTTTTCCAAACGTCATTCAGCCTGAATTTGACGAAGTTTTTCACAAGGATTATCGGTTGAAAAATAAGTGGGCTGCTGAATTTTGGAAAAACACGAATCCTTTGGTGCTGGAACTCGGTTGTGGGAAGGGCGAATATACTGTTTCGCTGGCGGAACGGTTCCCCGAAAAAAACTATATAGGAATCGACATTAAAGGTGCTCGTTTTTGGCGTGGAGCAAAGTCTGCGTTGGAAAAAGGATTGCCAAATGTCGCTTTCGTGCGGACTCGCATAGAATTTATTGACTCATTTTTCGGAGCAAACGAGGTTGACGAGATTTGGATAACTTTTCCCGATCCGCAACTTGCCGAACGACGTGCGAAAAAAAGACTGACGTCACCTCGGTTTCTCAATATGTATCTCGGCATGCTGAAACCAGGAGCAAACGTAAATCTCAAAACCGACAGCAAAGAATTGTATGACTATACAAAATCATTGTTGGAATTCAATAAACAGGAGATTTTGATAGCAACCGACGATTTGTACAATTCTCCGTATTGCGACGAAACATTGTCGATAAAAACGCAGTATGAATCGTTTTATCTTGCTCAAGGTAAACCAATTACATATATACAATTTAGATTGAACGGTGTAATACAAGATTTACCCGAAAGCGAGGAATAGAGAAAATCATAATAAATGGTGATTGTTCTATTTTAGAATTTAAAACAACTTTGTTCGCATAATGAATAGGAAATCAATATGAAGTTGTCAGAGTTAAAAAACGGCGAAACGGCCGTTATCGTTAGAGTTCAAGGACATGGCGGATTCCGTAAGAGAATTATGGAAATGGGCTTTGTGCGCGGGCAGAAAGTCACATCTGTCATAAATGCTCCGATGAACGATCCGATAAAATACTCAATAATGGGGTACGATGTTTCGCTTCGTCGCAGTGAGGCGAATCTTATAGAAGTACTTTCAGAAGCGGATGCGGATGCAAAACTTTCGGCGGAGGACGCAAAAGCGCCAAGTTATTATGCCTGTGGCGAATGTAGTGCTTGTCAGTCGAATTGCTTGACAAATCTTCATAAAACAACGCAACGAAACATCATCAATATTGCGTTTGTTGGAAATCCCAATAGTGGGAAAACCTCGTTGTTCAACGCACTTTCGGGTGGAAGTGAACACGTAGGAAATTACAGCGGTGTTACTGTCGACGTAAAAACTGGCCATTTCAATTATCGAGGCTATCACTTCAATGTGAGCGATTTGCCGGGAACATATTCGCTTTCGGCGTATTCTCCCGAAGAAATTTATGTCCGCCGCTATCTTCAAAATTCTATGCCCGATGTTATTATCAACGCCGTGGTTGCATCGAATTTGGAACGAAATTTTTATTTGACGACAGAACTCATCGACCTCAATCAGCGAGTGGTTGTGGCATTGAATATGTACGACGAACTTACCGCAAGCGGTGCAAATCTTGATTACGGACATCTTGGCTCCATGATGGGGATTCCAATGGTACCGACCGTTGCTAAAAATGGTCAAGGACTGGATAAACTGCTTGACACTATTATAGAACTATTTGAGGGGAAAAATGAGACAGCCCGTCACGTACATATCAACTATGGCAACGTGATGGAGCCCGAAATCACTGCGTTGAGCGAGAAAATGCACGAGTCGCACGATTTGCCTCAACAGTTTCCTGCTCGTTACTGGGCAATCAAAATGATTGAAAACGACACGGAAGCTATTGAATCGCTCAAGTCGTGCCAAAATTTCTCGGAGTGGGAGAGAATGGCGAAAACTTCGGCGGAACTGATTGAACGACAGTTAGGTACCGATGTTGAGACATCTATAAGCGACGCAAAATATGGATTTATTACGGGAGCGTTGCACGAAACCTTTGTCGAAGGGAAAATCGACATTAACCGAAAAACACGGAAAATTGACAAATTGGTAGCAAACCGTTGGCTGGGCTTTCCACTTTTCATACTCATAATGTGGCTTATGTTCTACGTCACATTTGAACTTGGCGCTTTCCCGCAGGATTGGATTGATGCGGGTTTTACTTCACTAAGTGACTGGTTGAATGAGGTTATGCCCGACAATATTTGGCGTTCCTTGTTTGTTGACGGAATTATAGCCGGCATTGGCGCCGTGTGTTCATTTGTGCCGAATATTTTGCTTCTGTATCTTTTCATTTCGATTATGGAAGATTCTGGCTACATGTCGCGTGCTGCGTTCATTATGGACAACCTTATGCACAAAATGGGATTGCACGGAAAATCGTTCATCCCAATGTTGATGGGTTTTGGGTGCAATGCTCCGGCAATTATGGCGACACGAACCATTGAAAGTCGCAGTAGCCGATTAATAACGATTCTTGTGATACCGTTTATGTCGTGTACGGCTCGTTTGCCAATATATGTGTTGTTGGCAGGAACGTTTTTCCCAGACCACGCTGCTACGATAATGATTTTCTTGTATTTACTCGGTATTGTCGTTGCCGCCATTAGTGCGAAACTGCTTCGTGCCGTAAAGTTCGGCAAAGACGAAACTCCGTTTGTGATGGAGTTGCCGCCATACCGAATGCCGACGATTGTGGCTGTGTTGAAACACATGTGGGACAAATGTTATCAGTATCTTAAAAAGATTGGAACGGTGATACTTGGAGCATCAATCATCATTTGGTTTTTGTCGTATTTTCCAAGACCGACAGTGGAAACTACCAACGAACAAGGCGAAGTTGTCGTCGTTCAGGCAGAAGCAAGTCAGACGGACTTTGAAAACTCGTATTTGGGACGATTCGGTAAATTGGTGGCACCGGTAATGGCACCGTTAGGACTTGACTGGAAAGCGAGTGTGGCTATCATTGCAAGTCTTCCGGCGAAAGAAATTGCAGTAAGTACCTTGGGTGTGCTTTATGGTAATGAAGACGAGGACACCTTGGGCGAATCTCTCATCGCTTCAAATTCGTTCACCAATGCGTCGGCTTTGGCGTTTATGGTGTTTATGTTGCTCTGTTTCCCTTGCATGGCGACAATAGGAGCAATATATGGCGAAACGGGCAAGAAACGCTGGGCGGCATTTTCGGTGATTTACCCTACGGTTGTTGCGTGGGTTATGGCGTGGATTGTATTCCTGATAGGGAGTTTTGTGATATAAAGAGTAGACGTAGCGCTACGTCTCTGCAGAAAGGGAAAACATTTTTAATAAAATCAAAAGTTACTACGTTTTTTTCTCTACCTTTACGGTCGATTATTTACAATGAGAAAATACGTCGTTTTCATAGGCCTATTGATTTGGAACCCAATTGGTTTCGCGCAAGTTCCCGGCACGTGGAATGAATATTTCTCATTTCGTAATATACAGCAACTTGAAGCTGTTGACGATAATGTTTTTGCTTTGTCGGAAAATGGCATTTTTATATATAACACTTCGACGCAAGAGATTCAAAAAGTGACGAAATTAAACGGGTTGAGTACCGTTGGACTGAGTTGTATGGCTTTTTGCGATTTCACTTCGTCGTTTTTGATAGGATATGGCGACGGTACACTTGATATTTTAGAATATCCGTCACTCAGAGTGCATGCCATTCCCACCATTGCGAACAAATCAATTTATGGTTCAAAAAAAATCAATTCGGTTGTAATGAAAAGCGACACAGCCGTGATAGCCACCGAATTTGGCGTGCTAACCTTTTCTATGACGACGAAGAATTTTATTTCAACAACCATTTTGAGTGACGATGGAAGTTATGTGGCGGCTAAATCGGTCACGACGGACGGCGATAAAATATACGTTGCGACGACCAAAGGAATTTTTTCTTCTATGCTGTCGAGTTCGAATTTGTCAGATTTCTCGTTGTGGACAAAGTTTACAGGTATTCCTTACGAAAACGATACAATAAGCCAAATAGCGACATTAAATGGTACTATCTATTATGCACATAAAGATATTTCTGGGGCAAAAAAAGATTCTGTTTTTAAAATAAAAAATGGGATAGCCGAGGCGTTTAAGACACAAAAACAAAACATTACACGTATCGCGGTAAGAAAGGACCAATTGTGCATATCGTCGAATTTGTCGGCGTCAATCTATAATCAGGAAGAAAAATTGACTCATCAATATGATGAAACAACCAGCAATAGCAAATATTGCGATATAATAAAACTTAATAACGATGAGGTTTTTGTCGCAGACCAGTATTTTGGATTGTATGATTATCACACAAAAGATAATATTATTCCTGATTGTCCTCTTTCAAATCACATTATGGATATGGTTTTCCAAGATGAAAACTTGCATATTGTATGTGGAAACCAAAGTTTGTGGGAAAAGGTGTACTATAACGTAAAAGTGTCGACAGGCGCATGGTTTGGACATAGCGATTGGAAAGCGAATAATTCTTTTTGTGTGTATCCTGTGAAAAATTCCAAGACATATTATATAGGCACTCATGGAAACGGCTTTTTCGAAAATTCCGAAGTTTGGGAGTCGGGAACGCAATATGACGAATCAAATACCTTGTTGCAAACGTATTATTTATATAGAAAAACTGTAATTGACGATATTACAGTTGATTCCGATGGTACATTATGGCTTGTCAATTCGGGAACAAGTTTTCCTGTCGTTGCACGGGATAAAAACAACAATTGGTATTCTTATTATATAGCAAAACAGAGTGGAAACATCGTTAATCAGCAGAATCTATATAATCAGATGCTTATAGACCCTCATGGTTACAAATGGTTGTCGGGTACTGGTTATTTGACGGTTTTTTACGAAAACAAAACGTTAGATAATACCGACGATGATAAATTGGTCCGCATTCCATTAACAGATAACGAAGGTTCTATTGCAGAACGAACGACTTGTCTTGCCGAGGATTTAGACGGAGAAATCTGGATAGGTACAAGTCAGGGTATTGCCGTTCATTCATCCCCTTCGCGAGTGTTTAAGGATAGACAGTCAATTTCAAGAATCAAGATAGAAATTGATGGAGAAGTCGGATATTTGCTTAGTTCCGAGAGTATTTCGTGTATTGCTGTGGATGGAGCAAATCGGAAATGGATTGGCACGGAAAAATCAGGCGTGTTTTTGATTTCGGAAAATGGAACGGAGCAATTGTTGAATTTTACGCAAAACAATAGTCCTTTGCCGTCAAATGCAATTAGGTCAATTGCCATTGATCACGAAACTGGCGAAGTCTATATAGGGACGGAGGAAGGCCTTGTTTCGTATATCGGAGATGCGACTATTGGCAATTCAGCAATGAACGACGTATACGTTTTCCCAAATCCAGTGCGCGAAACGTACGAAGGTGATGTTTACATTAAAGGAGTGGTTGCCGATGCTACAATAAAAATCACTGACGTTTCGGGAAATCTTGTACGAACAATTAACGCAAATGGAGGAACAGCTGTGTGGAACGGCAGAAATTTATATGGAGATAGAGTGAATACGGGAGTGTATCTTATCTATGTTTCCGACGAGACGGGAAAATATACCAAGGTTACAAAAATATTATTCATAAATTAACATATATGAACGAAAGAACTCGTAATTTTCAAGGACTACGCTTGTTACTTTTATTTGGGATTGTGTTTATGCATGCCGGATTAAAATTTATCGGAACTGGCTGGTTGATGTGTACATTTTTCTTTATACTGTCAGGTTTTTTCTATCGTCATCCTGACAATATTTTTAAATATATAAAAAAAAAATTGTTAAAAGTTTTTCCGTTTTATTGGATTTGCCTTTTCTTGACCATTTTTTTACGAGAATCCGTTTCTCTTGAAGGAGACGTTTGGAAATATATTTTATTAATTCAATCGTTTTTTCCATCAGATTCTGTTGAGCTTGCTTTTTATCGATATTTAGGTCCCTCGTGGTTTTTATCGTCTCTATTGTTTTGCTATATTGTATCTCCGTTTATTTATAAGTTAATAAAGAAAATTCCCAAAGAAGGATATATATTGACGTTAGGATTGTTGGTTACAGCAATGGTTGTTGTTAGAGGAAGTGATATTGTTCCTAAAGGATACGGGATATGGGCATTTTATATCAGTCCGTTTTTCCGAGTTTTAGAGTATACGTTAGGCTTGTTATTACGGGAACTCATTATTGATAAGGAAGTTAGAATCGTTAAACATATTGATTTTGTAAGTATTGTCGTTGTAACACTTATGATAATTTATCTTCGTGCAAGTTTGACGGTACTTTACGTACAAGTTCTATTTTTAGTAGTAATATATTACTTCTATATGTATAAATCTAAATTATTAGATGTTGTGTTTGGTAACCATGTCGTAGTGTATTTGGCAAAATTTGGAATTGAACTATACCTTGCTCATCAATTCTTGTTTGCATATTTCTATTATGATTTAGGCATGAAAGTATGGCCAGCGGTGTTATTGGCTATCGTATTAAGTTTCGTGCTTGGTATAAGTTATTCATTTATAGTGCAACAAATTGAAAAGTATAAAAACGCACTTGGCAAAAATGTATCAGTCGAACAATAGTCTTGCGAAATCGTCATTTTTTGTAATATCTGTAATATTCATTCTATGGGTATTGGGGATAAAAGTGTTTGAACTTGGATATTGGACATCGCAAGGATATGATTTTTCTTCCTTGTGGCGTTTTATGGCTGAGAATGCGATTTCTGTTGGTTTTCAATTGACGGTTGTTTTTCTTGTCTTTCGAATTTTGCGTTGTTTTTCCGCGCGAGCTGCAATAATTGTTTCTGCAGTATTGCTGTGTCTTTTAAGTTACAGTGAATTGTGTTTGTGTATTTATTCGTCGCAGACAGGAATTTTAATGGGACGAGAATTGCTGTTCCGTCCTGTAAACGAACAGGTTGAGACAGTGCTCAGTTTTATCAGGTGGAAAGAAGTTATTGCAACGATTGTATATTTTTCGTTATTTATTTTTTTGTCGGTTTGGCTTACTAAAAAAGAATTCAATATTGGCAAGAAAGTAAGTGTCGTATTTTTTGTCTTGTTGATAGTTCTTTCGTTTTTGTTCTTCTTCGTAAAACCATCGCATAATGTAGCCTTTTCCAATAAAATATGGGAATGTGTCAGAGCTTGTGTTTCGTCAAAGGAGTATTGGTTGTGGAATAAAGAAAAGACTGGTAATTCGCAGAGAGAATATTCGGAGGAAGAAATGAAAAAAATGATAGAGGAATATCAATCTATATATCCAGATAGGGCATTGGATGACCAATTTTTATTGGAGCGAGCCAATCAGATACCCAACGTGTTATCTTCATATTTTAAAGAAAATGGAGGGCAAAAACCGAATGTCGTGGTGATAGTCGTTGAATCGCTTGGTGCAGATTTGTTTGGTATAAATTCAGACGGGGCTTGTTTTACGCCATTTTTGGATTCACTTTCAAAACATTCTTTGTTATGGACTAATTGTCTTTCGACAACACCTCGAAGTTTTGGCGCCGTTCCCGCCATCACGGGCTCTGTTCCGCATGGACAAAAGGGATTCCAGTTTGGCGACATTCCTTCGCACAATAGTTTGTTGTCGATTTTAAAATCTGACGGATATTCAACAAACGCCTTTTATGCCGGTAATTTCTCATTCGACAGAGTGTATGATTATTTGGTGGCACAGAACATTGACTATTTGTCGCCGTTTTACGAAGAATATAAGTCGACACCTCGAGAGGAACGCGACGGTACATATTGGGGATTCAACGACGATGTGCTTTTTCGAAAAAGTTTGACGGAAATTTCGAAACGCGACGCTTCGAAACCATTTGTAGATTTGTACGTTACAATCACGCAACACGAAGATTTGGAGTTGTTGGACAAAGAGCAAGAAAAAGAGTTTTATGAGATAGCTGAGAAAAAGGTCCGGTCTTGTAACCATAAGGACTCACAAACTTTCAGAACGAAGGTAGGAAAACTTGCTTCCACGTTGTATACAGACGCTTCGCTTCGTCGTTTGATACAAGGCTACGCTGATTTAGGATTGGCGGAAAACACGATTTTTGTCATAACGGGCGATCACTCTTTGAACTTGCACCCGCAAAATCCTTTGGACGCCTATCATGTGCCACTTATTATCTGGTCTCCATTATTGCAGAAACCACAGCATTTCCGTTCAGTTGTGTCGCATTCCGACATAACCCCTTCGCTGGTTTCGCTTTTGGAAAATACCTATGGATTGCCTAAAAATGAGAAAGTGCACTGGGTGAGCGATGGTTTGGATACAAACGTACAGTTTAATTCCCAAGTTCATACGTATTTCCTTCGCTATAGTCGAGAAATTGTCGACGGTGTGTTTGGGAATTATTATTATACGGAAGAAAATGGAGAATCGGAAATATCTGAGATTCGTGATAGTATGTACGTATCGGCTGTAACCGACACTGAGCGTGCAAAGCAAATCGAGTCGCAGTTCCGAGCAATTACGTTTGTCGAAAATGAGGTGTATAAAAAGAATTTGTTGACGTCGAATCCCATTTATTCGCTGAAACAATACACTGCCTGTTTTTCGACCAAAATCCCGAATCTTTCTTGTATCTCTCCGCAACAAAAGCCAAGTGTGGCAGGACGAACATTTGCAACAATCTTTGAAAATCATGTCCACACATCGCAAAAGAAGATAAAATTTCAGTTACAGGCCGACATGCTTTATACCGGTGAGGTCTGGCAAGACCAATTTATCTCGTTGGTACTGACTTGCAAAGGTGAGGACTTCTCGATTTTCAACGAGGATTACATCTCAAAATACATTCAAAAAAGTTCGTATAAACCCGACGAGTGGAATAACATATTGTTTACTAAAACTATTTCGTTGAACGGTCTGACGGATTTTGATTATAAATTGTACTTAACGAGTACTCACAAAGATGATGTCTGGAATCCAGAGCATGGGGTATATTTGAAAAATATTCAATTGACAATCTTTGAATCAAACGATTGATGGAGAGACTGCGGCAATATATAACATATTTTTTCTGGTTTTGCGTTGCAATCATTGACATTCGCATCATAGAAGCTATATTTTCCACGTATTTTATCGGAGATTTTTGGCTTCACGTAAAAAACAACGCGCTTGGTGTGTGTGTCGACATTACAAATCTTTGTGTCGCAAGTTTGATTTTCGCACCCATATATTGGCTATTGGCAAAATATTTCGAAAGCAAACGAGATATAGTATTTTATGCGATAAGCGTTGTCGCACTTTATGTTGGCTTGGGGTTGGTTACGTTTTTTGCCCAAGCCCAATTCCCTCTTGACAGAATTATATTTCTCTATTCGTTCGAGGAAATTCGCGAGACAATTGTCAATTCCGCCTCGGCACCCTGGTGGATGTATGCTATTGTGGCTGCATATCCCGTTGCGTTTTTTTTCGTAAGCAAAACTACAAAGATAGTCTTCGAAAAACGTGGTTTGGTCATCATCGGCGTTTTAGCGTCTTTCTGCATTTTAGTACATCTTATTTGTTTTGACAAATCTGCCGAAAATCAAAATTACCCGGAGCAGTGCAACAAGTTTGAGTATTTGGCAAAAAGTACGATAGATGGATTTTCTGTGGAAGAATTCAACCTTGACAATGTTTATAAGGATGAAGATTGTTTTCGCTCGTATTTCCCGAAAAATCATTTTGTTTCGCAGAAATGTCCGTTTCTTCATAAAAAAGATACGTCAAATGTATTGGCTCCGTTTTTCAATTTGAATTCAACCACGCCGCCGAATATAGTCATATTGCTCGTCGAAGGATTGGCACGGGAAAATTCAGGGAAATATAGCACATTTGCATCGGCGACGCCGTTTCTTGATTCTTTGGCGGAGCATTCGCTCACCTGGTTGAATTGTCTTTCGGTGTCGCAAAAAACATTTGGCGTGATGCCGGCTGTGTTTGGTGCACTGCCATTTGGTCGCGAAGGGTTTATGGCGTATAAGAAGAATGCCCCCGATTTTTATTCGGTTCCAAAATTTCTGAACGAAAACGGATATGATTTTTCTTTCTACTATGGTGGCTGGGCTGCTTTCGACGACATGAACCATTTTATTGATTTACAAAATGGCAAGCAATGTTTTGAGAAAAAATTTGATTCTCTTGCTCCAAGAAATAATTGGGGACTATTGGATAAATTTATGCTTTCGGAGGCGGTTAAGGACATAGATTTTGAGTCATCTCGACCTCGGTTAGACGTGTTTCTAACGCTTACAAGTCATGACCCGTGGGATTATCCCGATAAGGATTTTTATATGAGAAAATACAAAGCGCTGGCTCAAAAACAAAATAAACCGACAAATCAAAATATAGTTGCCACCGCTTCGTATCTCTATGTAGATGAGGCTATTCGACAACTTTTTCGCGACTACGGAAAGCAAAAGGGTTTCGAAAATACTATTTTCATCATTACTGGCGACCATAACTACAATGCAGGTACGTACATTATAGAACGGTATCATGTCCCGTTAATTATTTGGTCTCCAATGCTGAAAAAAGCACAGGAATTTCCTGCTTTGGTTTCGCACAGAGATATACCCAATAGTATAATTTCCTTGCTTTCAGATAAATACAATATGCATACGCACGATACAGTTGCGTGGATAAATGGTTCACTCGACACGTCGTGTACGTTTCGGTCGAAAACGTTCATTCCCCAGTCCGACCCGTCAAGAAACCTTGTGAGCATGGTATATAATGATTGTTTTATCTACAACAATGAATGTTACGCAATTGACTATTCCGACCATGCGTTACGTTTGGAAAAACAAACTGACAAAGCCATTGCCGATAGCATTGCACAACTGTATGAAGTGTATAAAAACTTGGACTTATACGTTTGTACCTATAATGCACTTATAGATTCTTCAAAAATTTCTATTTCAAGGAAGGAACTTATCCGCAAGAATGTCCGTAATTTTACCGACTTGTATGCAAATTCCAAGAAAAAAGATACGGCCTTCACAACAAACGAATTTATTGATTTGGTTTCGTTGCCAATGCACGCGTCGTATACTATGATAAATCCAGATGTGACGTTTGAGTGTTCCGCACAAGATGTTGTTACTCAAGAACCGATGCTTGTAATAGCAGTGAAAAATGACCAAATGCAGCAGGTATTCTGGGAATCTTATCCTATAAAAATGAAGCAAAACGAATGGATTACGTACACGTTCAACGATGTGATGACAAGTTTGACGAATGTCTGTAAAGACGGATATTCAATGTCGTTGTATATCTGGAATCCAGCAAAAGTTCCTTTTGAACTCACAAATCTTTCGGTGGAAGTTTACGATGTTCGTTAATTTTAGAACTCTTATTTCGTTGAAACAAAAGTTTTTACGTTTTTTACAATGCCAGCTCTATTGTTGTTGTTCCAATAATACAAATTAATGTCACTTCCTTTAAGTTTGTGTAAAAACGAGCTATAGAATAAATAACTTGTTACGTAATGAATTGAGCCGTCTTCGTTAACGGAGGTCGTCATATTTAAGTCTCGCCACAAAATGTTTTTTATACTTAAAATTACGGAAGGGGCGTCGGCGCCGTTTTCGCTGTAATAGTCGAATGTATAATGAACCCATAGGGCATTTGCGTGCCGCGAAATTGGAATAGTCGCAATATCGGCAAATGTCTCCTTTTCTGATAAAGTTATTTCCGTGTTTACTAGTGACGGTTCTAAAGACGTTTCATTAAAAGGTTTCAATGCCGATATGGTATAGTAAAAGAAAACATAACTAAAAAATCCTATGCATATAATCATGAAAACTCGTCCGATTGATTTCTGCCATTTTTCGGGAATGCTGATTTTTGCAAACAGATTGCTCAATGCTTCGTACAAAGGTTTTGATGCAAGAGCAACGCCAATGCTTACAATCAAAAAAATAACGGCTTCGATAAGTCCCCATGTTGCAATTTGCATTTTTTCTGCAACGGTAACAAACGGCATACGAAATATTGCGTGTGTCGCAAACAATAGCATTGAAATGGAACCCAAATACGAGAAAAATGTCCCGATGCACGTTATCTTTTGACAGAATGCTTTTAAATAAGGAAATGCAAACACAAAAATAATAGTTACCGACATACACAACGCTGGGTAGAATGGAAAATAAATATTGCCTAATGCAAATAGTATCAGCGAAATACACAACCATATCCAGTGAAGGTTCCTTTCTTTGTTTAGTGCAAACCAAATTCCAAAACAGAATTCCATAATATGTCCCGGAGCATTTTGCATAAGAGAAATACTCCAGAGTACTTTAAAATAATTCTGCGAAATAAAAATCCAACTATACGAAATGAAGCAAATCACTGCCAACGCTTTCCAGCCGTATTTCAAAATACATTTATACAGAATAGGGAAGAGGAGGTATAATTGAAAAATCAATCCGAAAAACCACCATGGGCCGACTAACTCAGTCCCTTCTAATGGTAATAAAGTATGAATAAATAATAGTTTATATAAAACTTGTCTCCAGTCGTTGGGTGAGAGAATATTTGTGTGAAATAAGCTAAAACTGAGCAAAAAAACAATGATTCCCGTCAGTAACAACGGATATAACTTTTTAAGTCTGTGTCCTATAAATTCTCCCCAAGTGTTTGATTTCCATGAAAGTGCCAGGCCGAATCCACTTATGAAAATAAATATTTGTACGCCGTAATGTCCTAAAAAACTGAATAAGAGATTTATAATGTCGAAAGGTTGCTCTCCGATTTGTTGAAAAAGCAATTGAATTCTTTCCAAATCAAAACTAAATTCATTTTCACCTGGCGTAGGTTCAAGTTTATGAAAAAAGTTGTGTAAAATAATGGAAAAAATAGCCAATCCCTTGATCAGAGTCGTATCCTGCTTACTAATAGAATATATTTTCATTCGCAGATTTTATTATTTTGCAAATATACATTTTTATATCATTTTCAAGGCAATAAAGTGGTTGTTAATTGTCTGTTTCCATGATTTCGATTTAGTTGCCGTTTGTCTTTTCTTTATTAGAAAAAGGTTTTCTCAGATAATTATTGTCAACAGTGTAAACACATAGAGATTGAAACATTGCAAGTTCTTGTTTCATCCGTTCTTTTGCAGTGTCGTTCTCGTACCATTTTACATCAAGATTTGGGCGGATCACGTATAATTCGTCATTATACAGGTACAACGTGTCATGTATCCACTCCTCGATGGCACGGTTGTTCAACATAAATAATTGTTTCTTTTTTGATACGAATCTCACCGTCGTATCAAGTGATTCTCCCAAATAATGTGTCGTTTCGGGAAATTTACATGAGTAATTCTTCTTTAGATAAGCCGTTACCGAAGGTGCAATGTCATAATGTGAAACCACAGATTCCATGCGCCTTGATTGTTTCAACAAAGGAGAGTAGATGATTAACGGAACATTATATTTGCGAAGATGGTTCTTCCCGTCGTTTACAAAAGCCATGCGGTGGTCGCCAGTGATTACAAAAATTGTATTTCGAAAGTCTTTACGCGTTTTATAATAGAGGAACAAATTTCGTAAAGCATTGTCTGTATATAGATATGTTGCATAAATGTTTTTATGATTCCGTATGATATTCGCTTCGTGGCTTGTGTCGGTTCTGCAAAGGTCAAGTGCTATTTGTTCGTACGATTCGATTCCGTCAAACACGAATGGTTCGTGGGTGGTCAATGTTAAATAGATATCAAAAAACGGATTCGGTTGCATATTTTTCTGTTTGCGACAAATAGCCGAATCTATCATTATTTCGTCATCTACGCCCCAACGGTGGTTTTCACGGAGTAGTTCTTGTGTATTTTTAGATTCTGCTGGCGAAATATCCATAATCTGTGATATATGATTTTTTCGCAAGAAATTTTCCTGTCCAGAGAAAGAAGCACAACCACCATAGAAGAAAGATGTATAATATCCATTATCTTGTAAGTCATTCAACAATGAGTTGTGTTCTGCCATCGGAATTCGTCTATTGGCGAATCCTCGTCTGCCCTGAGGAACGGAGGCAAATACTGCTGGCAGTACGCCAAATGTACGTTCTGTAGTAGATAAACAATTCGGCCAAAACAAACCTTGGCATGCAATGCTGTCTAAAAATGGTGTGAACGAATATTTGGGATTGTCAACCGTTAATTTCCGTCCCAGACCTTCAACAATTATAAATACGAAATTGGGACAATTCCCGTCGCTCGTTATATTAAAGAATTGACCTAAAATGTCAACATCAGTATTTTTATACAAAAATGGATATTGCAAATCGTAGTAGGAACGTGAATTATTTTGGCTCCACCACCATTGAGCGGCATTCTGAATGCTTTCTAAAGAGACATTTTCTTCATCTGCTTGTGTATAATCTGTAATTTTTATGTAGGTATATAAAACTTGATTTACCGCAAGGTAAAAATCGGAATGTAGTACATATCCTTTCTCGCTTCTAACAATTGACTTGCAGCGAAACAACGCAAATGCAGTACAAGACAAAGTTAGCATCACTCCTGAAAAAAATACTGTCGGTTTCATGATTTTTCGAAAACGATAGGAACTGTACCATGCAACAATATACAAACACAAGAAAATAATTGTTACAAAAGAAAACTGCGTAGATGCTATTACGGTTGACCATAATTCTTGCGGAGAATACGCAAAAACGACTTGATCCAATGGGCGTGAAACCTCACAATAATATTCCGCTAAAAGTGCAGTTGTAATTGTATACAGACCTAAGATTCCTTGTATAATAACTTGGTTCGTTTTGGGTGAAAGTTTTTGCAAAAATACATACGGAATAAAAGCTATAACAAAGATTGATGCCATCAGCAACAAGTCATAATAAAAGAAACCGCTAAGAACAATTAAAAGTTTTTCGATGGCAATTTGTAAACGAAAATGTAGCTCTATAAAAAAACAAAAACGTATTAGAAAGGACAAAACAATAGCTTGAAGAACTGTCTTGCACCAAAATGGCAGTGCTGCTACAATATTATCTTTTATAGTACTTAACATCGCTTTTACTGCGTCAAAATTACAACTAAAATTCATTTCCGCAATTTATAACAGCGGAGGTGTGGATTTTAATTCTATTTTCAAAAAATAGTGTGTTGTATTTCAGAAATTATGACTATCTTTCGCCACTCAAAATTTCGATGTTTAATAATAAAAAATAACTATGAAATACGGCTTTTTCGATGACGCGAACAGAGAATACGTCATCACAAATCCCAAAACTCCTTATCCTTGGATCAACTATCTTGGTAATGAGGATTTCTTTTCTTTAGTATCTAACACGGGTGGCGGCTACACGTTCTACAAAGATGCAAAATTCCGCCGTTTGACTCGTTACCGTTATAATAATGTACCAACCGACGATGGTGGAAAATATTTTTACATCAAAGACGGTGACACAGTGTGGAATCCAGGCTGGAAACCTTGCAAAACTCCACTTGACAAGTACGAATGCCGCCATGGTATGAGCTACACCAAGATTATTGGTGAGAAAAACGGCGTACAGGCTGAGGTTCTTCAATTTGTTCCACTTGGTTTCTGGGGCGAAATCTTGAAAGTTTCGTTGAAGAACGACAGCAAGGAAACAAAGAAACTGAAACTGTTCTCGTTCATCGAATGGTGTTTGTGGAACGCTTCCGATGATATGGAAAACTTCCAACGTAACTTCTCTACCGGCGAGGTTGAAATTGAAGATTCTGTGATTTATCACAAAACTGAATTCAAAGAACGTCGTAACCACTATGCGTTCTATTCGGTAAATACGCCAATCCAAGGCTACGACACCGACCGTGAGTCGTTCATCGGCTTGTACAACGGTTTCGACTGCCCTGACGCTGTAATGGAAGGTAAACCTCGTAACACCGAGGCTCACGGCTGGTCGCCAATCGCATCGCACTACATTGAAGTGGAATTGGCTCCGGGCGCAAGCAAAGATTTCATCTTTATGCTTGGTTACGTGGAAGTTGCTCCTGAAGAAAAATGGGAAAGCAAGTTGGTTATCAATAAGAAACCGGCTAAGGCAATGATTGCAAAATACGACACGGTTGAAAAAGTGCAAGCTGCTTTCAACGAACTTCGTTCTTACTGGGATAACTTGCTTGGCAAAATCACTATCAAATCGAACGACGAACGTCTTGACCGTATGGTGAACATCTGGAACCAATATCAATGTATGATTACGTTCAACATGTCGCGTTCGGCTTCGTTCTTCGAATCGGGTATTGGACGTGGAATGGGCTTCCGCGACAGCAACCAAGATTTGATTGGTTTCGTACATCAAATTCCTGCACGTGCCCGCGAAAGAATCCTCGACATTGCCGCCACGCAGTTCGAAGACGGTTCGTGCTACCATCAATATCAGCCACTTACCAAGAAAGGTAACTCGGCAATCGGTGGCGACTTCAACGACGACCCGCTTTGGTTGATTCTTTCAACTACGGAATACATCAAGGAAACAGGCGACTTCTCTATCCTTGACGCAATGGTTCCGTTCGATAATGACGAATCAAAGGCAAAAACACATTTCGAACACTTGAAGATTTCGTTCTACCACGTGGTGAACAATC
>JAEEGL011005072.1_pt1 | contig 23141 bp, 20 predicted proteins | sample 9134231 | NCBI WGS metagenome assembly JAEEGL01 (sample SAMN16246548, study PRJNA631951) | gut metagenome | biome: gut microbiome; feature: rumen; material: fiber-attached | host: Bos | place: Iran: Karaj | collected 2018-10
CAGATTTCGGTGCATTCATCGATCTTGGCGGTGCTGATGGTCTTCTTCACATTTCTGAAATGAGCTGGGGCCGTGTTGAGAGTCCTAAGAAAGTATTTAAAGTTGGCGATGCTGTTAAGGTCCTTGTTAAGTCTATCGAAGGCAAGAAGATCGCCCTTTCCAGAAAGTTCGAAGATGGAAATCCATGGAAGAACGCTTCTGAGAAGTATGCTGTAGGCAATGTTGTAAGTGGTAAGGTTGCTCGTATGACAGATTTCGGCGCATTTGTTGAGCTTGAATCCGGTATCGATGCACTCCTTCATGTATCACAGATCTCTAAGGATCATATTGATAAGCCTGCTGATGTACTTAAGGTTGGTGATGAAGTAACAGCTAAGATTGTAGACTTCAATGAAGATGAGCACAAGATCAGCCTTTCTGTAAAGGCTATGCTTGCTCCTGAGAAGAAGGATGACAACGAAGATGTTGCTTCTGTAGATATCGATCAGGTTATCTCTGAGCAGACAGAAGAGTAATATTTAGTATTACTAATCTAACAATTTAATTGGTAGATTTAAGCTTCGGTAGCGATTACGCTATCGGAGCTTTTTTATTTGCTTTTGGTGACGGAACTTGAAAATGAGGCTTAATTAATGCTTTAAATGTTGTTCTAATTATTTTGTCATGTTCTGTATTAATCTTTTGTATAGATCATCCGATATTCTTTATGTAGTATCTGTATAGTAATATATCGTGTGTCTTGACGACACGTATCTCTGAACATAGAAGCAGGGATATATATTCTGTGGAGGTTATAAGTATCATGGCTTATGATTATGAGTGGTTCAAAAAAGCAGTTTACGACCTGACCAAGATAGATCTGAATGCCTATAAGGAAAAGCAGATGAAACGCCGTATAGATACTCTTATCGGCAAGTATGAGGTAAAAGGATACGACCAGTTCATGGAGCTGATCAAGAAGGACAAAGAAGTACTTCATGCCTTTGTTACATATCTTACCATCAACGTATCGGAATTCTTCCGTAATCCGGATCAGTGGGCTCTTATGGACAAAGATATGGTTCCGGAATTAATGGGCAAGTTTGGCAAGAATCTTAAGATCTGGAGTGCTGCATGCTCTACAGGTGATGAGCCATATACTATTGTAATGTTATTATCTCGTCATGTACCTCTTAATCAGATCAATATACTGGCTACTGACCTTGATTCTGTTGCTATTGCCAAAGCTAAGATGGGCATTTATGCAGAGAAGGAGATAGCCGGAGTTCCCAAGGATCTTAAGGATAAGTATTTTACCAAGAATTCAGACGGAACAGTAACTATCTCTAATGAGATCAAGAGCCGCGTAACATTCAAACAGGCAGACCTTTTAAGAGATCCTTATCCCAAGGATTATCACCTGATCGTATGCCGTAACGTTCTTATCTACTTCACAGAAGAAGCTAAGGATGAGACCTTCAGAAAATATTATGATTCGCTGGCTCCGGGCGGTATCCTGTTCATTGGTGCTACAGAACAGATAATAAATTATAAGGATATCGGATTTGTAAGAAAGAACTCTTTCTACTACGAAAGACCGAAGGGATAACTTATATCAGTATCTGGAATTGTTATCAAGGCTATGACCATAAGAAAATGTGCTCGTGTCTGGCTTGTATGACAATAGGATTTGGATTTGCTGAACCAATCCGGGACAAGACCTGGATTTTAACTGCATCAACTAAATTTTCCTCTGCAAGAGAAAAGCTCCGGTTAGCCTCCGGAGCTTTTCTTGTTGCACAAGACCTACAAATTCATTTGCCGGTTGTAAGAACATGGAGCACGAAGTGCGGAATGTTCGTGTGCGAAATCGAGTAGGAGTCAGCCTACTCGATTGCACAAGACCTACAAATTCATTTGCCGGTCGTAATGTGCGAAATCGAGTAGGAGTCGGCCTGCTCGATTTATCATTCAAAAAGGTGTGACAGAACATGACATGCGTACAGGCTCATTGCAGATCTGTTGACTTTGATATTGTCTGTCAATTCAAAATATAAGGCGTGTTCCTTGTATTCATGTTTGAAGAAAGGTGTAAATACAAGGTCCCACTGCTTTAAAAACTGTCCGGGTTTCCTTGTGTAGCAGTTCTCTGCTTTGGCCTGAACCCGATGCGACCTCTCTACGAAGGAAGCTACAGACTTGTGCAGTGCCTGATCTTCGTCCGGAAGATAATAATAATCCTTATAATTTGAATAAAAGTATTTGAGCTCTTCTTCGAAAAGAGGAATTCTGAGATTTGCTGTATTTCCCTCTATGTTCAAAAATATTCCATCGAGATTACATTTAAACGGTACCGGAAGATTGCATGAAAGTGAAAGCTTCATGAATATCTCTTTTTTCTCTGTGCCGTCCATATCTGTATAATAATTGGCCTGAACTTTGACAGCACGAAGAGGAAGCGTATCAGACAGTTCGGACTGCTGAGCGTCTGTTCGCATATGAAGAGGAGGCATATTCTTGATGCTTTCAAAAAAGTCTACATAGTACAGGATAGGAAGCAGTTCTGACATCCCCTTGACATCATCCTCATTGTGAAGCAGGAGAAGTCTATAAAACTCTTCGTTCTTGGACTCCAGATACTTGTCGTAGATTTCTATGAGCTGGCCGCCTGTGAAGATGTCTTCACGATTTATTCCAAGGAACAGCTCTATCGTCTTTTGCTTACAGTTCTCGAGCCCCAAAACATCCTTGTAGGGTGATATGAGTTTGTATATATCAATTGAATTCATATTATCCAATTGATCTTCGATACCATAGTGGTCACATTTGGCTTTGATATATGGAAGATCGAATCTGTTGCCGTTGAAATGGATCAGTGTATCATAGGTTGATGCGAACATCAAAAAAGCATTCAGAATCTCTTCTTCATCATCTTTCTTATCTGCAAACCACTGGGCAAGGTGCCAACTGCCCTGTTCGTAGTAGGCACATCCTATAAGATACAGCTTTGAAGTCTTGGCAGAAAAACCTGTAGTTTCTATATCAATAAAAAGGGCTTTTTCGGGATTTTCTACCAGTTTATTGATTGGATACGGTGCGAGCATGACCGGTTTAAAAAGTATATCTTTTTGTATGATTATCATATTAACCTCTGGATTATAGTAAATGAACCGAATATATATGACTATAAGGGATTCTTATGACATATTTTATGATTCAATTACTATAGTAAACGATAATTGATCAAAATCAAAGTAATGATATTTTATCACATTGTACAAGGTAGTGCATTAGCCGTAGCTAACAATTCTTCTAAAATGTTTTTAAATATATATACAAACGATATAAAAAATGCCGATTATTCATCAAAATATAGATTGTAGTATATGGAATTTTTATAATTTAAGTCGTAAAATATTATTGTGATATTGGGAGTAAATACAATTATGTAAACCTTATCTAAATGGGAGACATTAAAGACTTCAAATATTATCACAGGTCTTGGAATGGTCTTAGTGTGAGGTTTACTATTTGTATATTTTCCGTATCATAGGCACTGATAAAATCATCAGAAAGAAGGGTAGGAAATGGCGCGACTAACGTTCGTAGGGGGAGTCCATCCATATGAAGGCAAAGAGCTGACTATGGACAAACCCATCAAAAGTGTTCTGCCTAAGGGTGATCTTGTATATCCGTTATCACAGCATATCGGAGCACCTGCATCCCCAATAGTGGCAGTAGGTGACCATGTTCTGACCGGGCAAAAAATTGCTGAGGCTTCAGGTTTTGTATCTGCTCCAATCTATGCGACAGTATCCGGAACCGTTAAGGCGATTGAGCCTAGAAGACTTGCGACCGGCGGAATGTGCAACAGTATCATCGTTGAGAACGATGGACTCTATGAAGAAGTTGAATGGCCTGAAGTAAAACCGTGGGAGGAGATGACCAGCGAAGAGATAGTAGCTGCTGTCAGAGAGGCCGGGGTTGTCGGAATGGGCGGTGCGGGATTCCCAACCGCTGTCAAATTATCCCCTAAAGAACCCGATAAAATCGAATACGTAATAGCTAACTGCTCAGAGTGTGAGCCTTATCTTACCTCAGATTATCGTCGTATGATTGAAGAACCTGAGCTTATTATTGGTGGTCTTAAGATTGCTGTATCTCTTTTCCCTAATGCAAGAGGTATCCTTGCGGTTGAAGATAATAAGCCTGAGGCTATCAAGAAGCTCCGTGAGCTTACTAAAGATGAACCCAAGATTGAGGTTAAGCAGCTCCAGACCAAGTATCCTCAGGGCGCTGAGCGTATGCTGATATATGCATGTACAGGCAGAAGTATCAACTCATCTATGCTTCCTGCAGATGCGGGATGTATCGTTGATAATACTGATACGCTCTGTGCTATATATCGAGCTGTTACAGAAGGAAGACCTCTGATGGAGAGGATCGTTACCATTACAGGTGATGCGATCAAGGAACCTTGTAACTATAAAGTCAGGATCGGTACAAGCTATCAGGAACTTTTGGATGATGCAGGTGGATTCTATAAGACACCTCAGAAGATCATCTCAGGCGGTCCTATGATGGGCTTTGCTGTATGGGATACCGAAGTTCCTACAACCAAGACTGCATCAGCTCTTACATGTCTTACAGAAGATGCTGTTTCTGCTATGGAGCCTACAGCATGCATTAACTGTGCTCGCTGTGTAGAGGCTTGTCCTGAACAGCTTATTCCCAAGAATCTTGCTGATGCTGTAGAGCATGGACAGACAGAGAGATTCCTTAAGGAATACGGCATGGAATGCTGCGAATGTGGATGCTGCTCATTTATCTGTCCGGCACATCGTCACTTGACACAGCTTATCAAAGGCATGCGTAAAATACAGCTTGCTAATCGCAAGAAGAAATAAGGGGAGGACAATATGAGCGAATTTAGAAATGTGTCGTCCAATCCGCATGTCAGGAGTGGCTCTACGACCACCAATATTATGCTTTGGGTGATCATAGGACTATGTATTCCGGCTGCGTTTGGCGTATTTAACTTTGGTCTGTATGCACTTGTTCTCATATTATTATCTATAGCTACAACAGTTATCACTGAGTATGTATATGAGAAACTTATGCACAAACCTAACACTATAGGAGATCTTTCTGCAGTTGTAACCGGTCTTCTTATAGGTCTTAACATTCCAAGCACAGCTCCTTTCTGGCTTCCTATAATTGGCGGTATCTTCGCCATTGTGGTAGTCAAAGAGCTCTTTGGAGGACTTGGACAGAACTTTATGAACCCGGCTCTGGGTGCAAGATGTTTTCTCGTAATATCTTTTCCCAGACTTATGACAGATTTCGTTACAGATACTTATACAGGTGCAACACCTCTTGCAGCACTTAAGGCAGGCGAGGAAGTTGACGTAATGAAGATGATCGAAGGCTTCACAGGCGGTGTTATCGGTGAGACTTCTATGATCGCTATCGTAATAGGTGCTTGTGTACTTATCATGGCAGGGGTCATCGATCTTAGAATTCCCGGATCATACATCGTTTCTTTTGCTATCTTCGTAATGATCTTCGGCGGACGCGGATGGAATCCTGCATACCTTTCTGCACAGCTTGCAGGTGGCGGACTTATGCTTGGAGCTTTCTTTATGGCTACCGACTATGTAACGAGTCCTATCACTAATGTGGGAAAATATATTTATGGTATTGTTCTGGGACTTCTTACCGGAATATTCCGTATCTTTGGATCAGGTGCAGAGGGCGTATCCTATGCGATCATCATTGGAAATCTCTTGGTTCCGCTTATCGAGAGATGGACACTTCCAAGAGCTTTCGGTATTCCGAAAAAATCACGCAAGAAGGAGGCAAAAGCATGAGTAATGAACAGACAGCCGATCTTAAGAAAAATGAGACCGGTGAAATGATCAAAAATGCCCTTATCCTCTTCGTGATCACACTTATTGCAGGAGTCTTATTAGGGCTTGTATATCAGATCACCAAGGAACCTATCGCTTACCAGAATGCTCTTAAGGTTGAGAAGGCCAATAAGGCAGTATTTGCAAGCGCAAGTTCTTTTGGACAGGACAATATCGTTGATAGCTCAAAGGCTAGTGAAGTCTTAGGTACATCAGCAGATTATTCAGGTGTTACGATTGAATCCGTCATAGAGGCTTATGATGGAAGCGGCAATGTTATTGGATATATCGTTCAGATAACATCCAAGGGATATAACGATGATATCGAGTTCTCTATGGGTATTACAACAGATGGAGTACTTAATGGAATCTCTCTTATATCCATCAGCGAGACTCCTGGTCTTGGTATGAATGCTGAGAAGGTATTGGTTCCTCAGTATTCTGTTGACGGCGGAATCGATGCAACAGTAACATATTCGGTTGTTAAGGACGGAACAGGCAAGTCAAGTCTTAATGACACCTCCATCGAAGCTATATCAGGTGCCACTATCACTTCCAAAGCAGTTACCAATGGTGTAAATGCCGGCCTTCTGTACTATACAAACGTTCTGGAAGGAGGTCAGTAAGATGAGTGAAAAAAGAAAAGGCGCTCTCGGGCTTCCTGCAGACACACCGCTTGAGAGATTTTTAAATGGTATAGTTGTAGAAAATCCTACGACAGTTCTTGTACTTGGTATGTGTCCTACACTTGCCGTTACAACATCTGCCATCAATGGTCTGTCAATGGGTCTTGCAACTACTTTCGTTCTGGCTCTTTCTAATCTGGTAATATCACTGCTTAGAAAAGTCATTCCGGATACAGTAAGAATTCCATCATTTATTGTAGTCATCGCTTCGTTTGTTACACTGGTAGACCTTTTGATGCAGGCATATCTTCCTGCTCTCAACGAAGCACTTGGCGTATATATCCCGCTTATTGTTGTTAACTGTATCATCTTCGGACGTGCAGAGTCATATGCCAGCAAACACGGCGCTGTACCGGCTCTTTTTGACGGACTTGGAATGGGACTTGGTTTCACATGTTCTATCACCATCATAGGTCTTGTACGTGAGCTTATCGGCGCAGGAACAGCTTTTGGTATTCAGCTCCTTGGCGAAGGAACAGTTGTTCCCGGACCTGTTGGTACATTCTTTGGAATGTATACTCCTATCAGTATCTTCGTACTTCAGGCAGGCGCATTCCTGGTACTTGGAACTCTTATGGCTACCATGAACAGGATCAACAGAAAGCGTGCCGAGAAGGGCAAGGATGTGTCCAAGTATAAAAGCGGTGGATGCATGAATGTAGATATGGAGATTCCTTCCAAGAAGGATGACAAGAAAGAAGTTTCCAAAGAAGAGTCTAAAAAAGATTCTAAAGCAGAAGACAATAAAGAAGATAAAAAGGAGGAAGATGACAAATGAATGTAGTAAGTCAGCTTATAGGCATACTGATCATGTCCTCCCTGATCAATAACGTAGTATTATCACAGTTCCTTGGACTGTGTCCTTTCCTTGGCGTATCCAAGAAGGTTTCAAGTGCTGCCGGAATGGGCGGAGCTATCATATTTGTAATAACACTTGCATCTGCAGTGTGCGGACTTTTGTATAAGTTCATACTGGTTCCTCTGGATCTGGTATATCTTAATACTATAGTTTTCATACTTATAATAGCGATGCTGGTTCAGTTTGTTGAGATGTTCCTTAAGAAATTCGTTAAGCCTTTGTATGAGGCACTTGGCGTATATCTTCCACTTATCACAACTAACTGTGCTGTTCTTGGTGTTGCACTTCTTAACGTAACTAATGAGTACAATATCATCGAGGGTATAGTGAATGGATTTGCAACAGCAGTCGGCTTTACTATTTCCATTACGATTCTGGCAGGACTTCGTGAGAAGATGGAATACAATGATATTCCTGAATCATGGAAGGGAACACCGATTGTAGTTATTACGGCAGGACTTATGGCAATTGCATTCACAGGATTCTCAGTGCTTCGCTGAGCGACTTGGAAGGAGAAACTATGTTAAATGGAATATTGATCGCGGTGGCTGTTGTTGCGGGCTGCGGAATCCTGATAGGTCTGATTCTCGGCTATGCCAACATCAAGCTTCACGTAGATGTAGATGAAAAAGAGGCAGCTGTCCTTGGCGTTCTACCAGGCAACAACTGCGGCGGCTGCGGATATCCCGGATGTTCGGGATGTGCTGCTGCTATAGCTAAGGGCGAAGCTCCGGTTAATCAGTGTCCGGTAGGTGGCGCTCCTGTAGCAGCTCTTATATCCGAAATCATGGGAGTAGATGCAGGTGAGACAGAAAGGGAAGTTGCTTACGTACACTGCGGAGGCGACTGCGAGCTATCTACAAGGCAGTATGAATATTCAGGTGCCATGGATTGCCGCGTTATCAACCAGCTTCCCGGAAGCGGACCTAAGACATGTACTTTTGGCTGTCTTGGCGGCGGCTCCTGCGTATCTGTATGTCAGTTTGATGCTATACATATAGTCAATGGAGTGGCAGTAGTAGATAAGGATAGCTGTAAAGCATGCGGCAAGTGCATAGAAATATGTCCAAGAGGCCTTATAGATCTGATTCCTTACAGCGCTACAGAATCTGTAAGATGTAAGTCTCAGGATCCGGGTCAGAAAGTCAATAAATATTGTAAGGTTGGATGTATCTCATGTCATATATGTGAAAAGAACTGTCCGGCAGGCGCTATCACAGTTGAAAATAACCTTGCTCGTATAGATCAGTCCAAGTGTACTCATTGCGGACTTTGCGCATCCAAGTGTCCGAAAAAAGCAATAGAGAAGATCGGATAAAAAGTTTATATAAATCTGATGAAAAAACCTCGTTTCCGCTATGGTAGTGGAAACGAGGTTTTTGTGTTAATGTTATGAATTTAAAATGATTATAAAAGTAGCAAAGATTTATAGTCTGTCTTACTTGACGAGATTTCCCTGATATGGCACCGACTAGGTTTGAAGCCTTAGTATATCACTCCAAAACCGGAGGTGCCTCTACAAAGTCCGGGATCTCTACTTCGAAGTCTGTGCTTAGACCGCAACTTGTTATAGCAGCAACATCAAATACGTATCTGTTGTCCATAGTCTTCTGGACATCTGTTATCTCTATATCCCTGTTATGCCAGTCGGCAAGATCCAGAATGGTGTTATCCTTAAAAGTCAGGATTGTGGGTCTGAATATATCATCTTTATTTTCTGCAAGAACCAATGCTTTCTCATGGTTATTAAGTTCAACTGTTATACCACAGGAGAGAATGTTGACACTGTCTATAAGGGCATCAACGATCTTTTTGTCATATACATTCTCATGAATAAGTGTGCGGATAGCTGTTACTTCTGAAGCAGGTTCGCCTGCATTTTGCATAGCTGTCATCCTGTCGTAGGCGTTGGCTACAAGCAGAATCTTTGCACCAAGGACTGCATTTGGATTGGGCTTTTGTTTACTTCCATGAGCCTGAACGCATATACGCTTGATATCGGGACTATCTGAGTATAGGGATTCGATAAGATTAAATCCCTTGGTCATATAATCTTCCGGGATATCAGAACTTTCACCGGAAAAAGAAGGATTGTCCGAAATGAACAGGATCTTGCCAAGCTCGTGTATGACAGCAGATGTTACAACTTTCATTTGGTCTATGGGGGAGGTGTTTAACTTATTGGCTATCATGGCGCACAGCATAGCAACGCTAAGAGTATGCCTGAATATATGATCTTCTTTGGTTCTAAGATCCTGACTGAAATTGATCTTGCTATCAAGATGACCGTAATTCTGGATTATATCTGCAACTATGAACTGAGTTTTGGACAAAGTTTCTTTAGATACTATAAGTTCAAGCTCCTGCTTAATGGCATAAACATTCATAGTCTGGAATCTTTCGAAGTCTATATCAGCTTGAGTCATGGGAGGAACTGGTTCGGCAGGCTCTAGAATGAACATGCCCATAAGACCGAAATTTTTAATGCTGGCAATCCCGGATTCATTGATTTTGGAATTACGATCGTATAGAAGTATTCCGTTTTTGGAGTATACAGGCCTCGCCAGACGCATGCCTGCTTTCATATTATCTATTTTTACAAAACGCATCGTAATCCTCCGGTGGAGAATAGTCGCTGTAACGAGCATATATTAACGCTTATATAAACATATTATCACTATATTGAAAGCTATGCAATTTCGCTTGATCTAGTTATTAAATCCGGAGCTGTAGGTTACAGAATAGTCGCTGTATACAAAGGCTGCTTCTACGCTGTCTAACGATTCTATTAGTTCCATGCCCTTTGAAGGGCCCAGTACGAAGCAGGCTGTAGATAGAGCATCACCGTCTACCGAATTTTCTGATAGTATTGTGACGCTGTAAAGACCATTATTAACAGGATAGCCGGTTTTGGGGTCTAATATATGGTGATAGATAGTATCGCCTATTTTGAAGTAGCGTTCATAGACGCCTGAAGTAACAACAGATTTATCTACAGTAGATACTGTGGTCACGTAGTCGCCTGCATTACCAAAAGGCTTTTCTACTCCTACTGTAAAAGAGGTGTTATCGGGCTTTGAACCAACAAGAAGAGCATTGCCGCCAAGATTTATAATGGCAGATCGTACTCCTTGTTGAACCATATATTCTTTTAACTTGTCAGCTATAAAGCCTTTGGCAATAGCGCCTAGTTCTATCTTAACATCAGGATCTGTAAGTGTTACGATAGAGTTATCCTTATCGACAACGATAGCATGATAATCAGTGTGTTCCAGAGCATTTTGTATGTCTGCATCGCCTGGCACTACGTGATCTTTTTCATCATCAGATGTAAAATCCCACAATGAGATAACACTATAAAGAGCCGGGTTAAAAGCTCCATCTGTAAGTTTGGCATAATATAAAGCTGTATCAAGAAGGGAGATGGTTTCGGGACTGACCTTGACAGGTGTGCCCGCAGAATTATTGATCTTCCATATATCAGAATCTTCTGTTGATGCCGAAAGAAGGTTGTCATAGTATGCTGCAAGTTCCATGCATCCGTCGAGAATGCTTTCGTCCTGCTTATCATAGATGCGTACATTTATGACTGTATCAAAATAAAACGAAGTCCTATCGATATAGTCCGAAGAGGACGCGGTTTGATAGCCGCATCCTGTCAGACCTGCAAGAAGGAGAGAAGCAAGCATTGCTACTATGATGATCATTGCGATAATAGCAAAGAAACGCTGCTTGCGGTCCCTCTTAGAAGTGTTTGTGTTATTTGACATATTACCTGACTTCCATTTCGTTATAATTTTGTATACGCTTTGATATTTTAACACGCGTATAGATATCAGCATAGTCCTTGGGACTTAAATCTTCAATATAGTTTAGCTCATATTTTTTCTTAACACCTTTTTTAAGAAGGATATCAGCGGCTTTATTATAGGCAATCGCTGCTTCGTATTCCGTGTTGTAATGGCCTATAACGTAGGAACTTCTGATATGGATCACAGCTTTGTAACGCTGAAAACCCTTCTCAGTGTACATACGTACGCCCCGGTATCTGTTGATTATCTCTATATTCTGGTATCTAAGATCTGTGGAATCTGAGTTGATGAATCTATAGTCGCGCCCTGCCACTGCGTATGGAGGGATACCATACCTTGAATATATGCTGATCTGGCTACCGTAGTCAGCTACGAACAGATGTGATCCTCTTCGCATTATAGAGTGCGAAGAATAGTAGAACAGATCATCAATATCGAATGTCAGAATGTCATTATATGACAGATAGTATAGGAAAAAATCTTTTTTTAATAATATAGGTGTTCCTATATATACTCCCTGATCTCTGAAATTGACAAGTATTACGCATTTCTGGAAAGAAAGCGCATAATCTTTTTTCCAGTCTTTGAGCTCCCAGGCAGAGTTCTCGATAATGCCCCTTGCTTCAAGATATGCTGCGTGTGCCATCATGGGATTGTCATAAGAACCAAGGGCAATGTGCTTGCCCTTGTGAGTGATTGAAGCTCTGTAATAGGTGGATCCGTCCTTGTAAACGGCGGTTTGTACGCCGGATAGAGTGGTCAGATTCTCCATACTCAACTTTAACCTCATGTCGCGAGCAAAGCGAGAGTGGCTAATGGTTCAAATTGGTGGAGCTCGCGACACCAATTTGGGTTTGAAAGTGAAACACTTTCATACTTTGCTCTCTTAGTGAAAAATAATGAATATTGATGTATAAATATACATTATTTGTTTGAATTGCTTGTTCCCTAACTTGAGTAATGTATGGTACAATGTGCATTAAAGTTTAGTTATCTATATTTTACCATGTACAGGGAGGCAATATCCATGGCAGATGTAATTTATTCAAGTACAAGAGGGGCGGATCTTAAAGTAAAGGCATCAGAAGCTGTGCTTCGCGGCCTTGCGCCGGATGGGGGACTTTTTGTTCCGGATCATATTCCGCATCTTGATAAGACACTTAAAGAAATCTCACAGATGAATTATCAGCAGACTGCTTATGAAGTTATGAAGCTGATGCTCACTGACTATACCGAAGAAGAACTTAAGTATTGCATTGAACATGCTTATGATTCCAAATTTGATACTAAAGAGATTGCACCTTTGACACAGGCAGGCGGAGCATATTACCTCGAGCTCTACCATGGACGTACTATTGCATTTAAGGATATGGCTCTTTCCATCCTTCCATACCTTATGACAACGGCTGCCAAGAAGAACAATGTTAAGAATGAGATCGTAATCCTGACTGCTACAAGTGGTGATACAGGTAAGGCTGCACTTGCAGGCTTTGCAGATGTTCCGGGTACCAGGATCATCGTATTCTATCCCAAGCATGGAGTATCCCCTATCCAGGAGAAGCAGATGGTGACTCAGGAAGGCGCTAATACATGCGTAGTTGGTATTGAAGGTAACTTCGACGATGCTCAGACAGGAGTTAAGAAGCTCTTTACTGATAATGAGCTTGCAGCTAAGATGGATGAAGTCGGATACCAGTTCTCATCAGCTAACTCTATCAACATCGGACGTCTTGTTCCTCAGATCGTATACTATGTATATGCATATACAAGACTTCTTAAAGATGGCAGTATCAAAGACGGCGATCCTATCAACGTAGTAGTTCCTACTGGCAACTTTGGTAATATCCTTGCTGCATATTATGCTAAGAAGATGGGACTTCCGATTGCCAAGCTTATCTGCGCTAGTAACTCTAACAAGGTATTGTATGATTTCTTCCAGACAGGAAGCTATGATAGAAACAGAGACTTCGTACTTACAAGCTCACCTTCAATGGATATCCTCATCTCTTCAAACCTTGAGAGACTTATCTACCATATCGCAGGTGATGACTCAGGCGCTGATGCAGCATATATGAACAATCTTGCTACTACAGGCAAGTATGAGATCACAGACGAAATGAAAGCAAAGCTCTCGGATTTTTACGGCGGATTTGCTACAGAGGATGAGACCAAAGATGCTATATCAAGCCTTTATAATGCTACAGGCTATGTGATCGATACACATACAGCAGTTGCAAGCCATGTATATTATCAGTATAAAAAAGAAACAAATGATAACACAGCCACAGTTATAGCTTCTACTGCAAGTCCATTCAAGTTTACAAGAGCTGTCCTTGGAGCTATCGATAAGGCAGAAGATGATGACGATTTCAAACTTGCTGATCAGCTTGCAGCAAAAGCAGGACTTGAGATTCCTGAAGCAGTATCTTCTATCAGAAACGCACCTGTTCGTCACAATACAGTTGTAGAAGTTCCTGATATGGAGAAGGCAGTAAAGAACTTCCTTAATATGTGATAACTGTATAAGGCCAAAAACATAAGTGTTATTGGGCAATAATTCATAAATTCAATAATCTTTTGATATTTGCATAATTAAAAAAGCCGATCTCTTATTTGAATATAAAAGAACGGCTTTTTTATTTGTCTTAAGTTTCATATCTATTGTACTGACTCGTTTATATTTAATCAAATAAATGTAGAGTTCACCGCGCGGCTGTGTAAAGCTGTATATTTTTATACGCGCTTATTCATAGGTATATATGGCATATCAGGACCGATTGCCTTATATGCGGGACGGATGATCTTGCCGTTATTGGCGAGCTCTTCCATACGGTGTGCGCTCCAGCCGACGATACGAGCCATTGCAAAGATAGGAGTGTACAGTTCAAGAGGCAGACCCAGCATCTTATATACGAATCCTGAATAGAAATCGACATTGACGCTGACACCCTTATACATCTTTCTCTTTTCAGCAATGATCTTAGGAGCAAGAGTTGCAACCTTGTCGTAAAGTGCGTACTCTTTATCGAATCCCTTTTCATGGGCCATCTGTTCTACGAATCCCTTGAATATCTGAGCTCTTGGATCAGACTTTGAATAGACAGCATGGCCTACACCATAGATAAGACCTGCTTTGTCAAAGGCTTCACCGGCAAGGAGTTTCTCGAGATATTCTCGTACCTGATCATCATCTGTCCAGTCACTAAGACTGTTTTCCATATCTTCAAACATCCTAACGACCTTGATGTTGGCACCGCCGTGTCTGGGACCTTTTAAAGAGCCGATGGCAGCAGCCATGACGGAATAGGTATCTGTAAGTGAAGATGAGAGTAGGTGCGTAGTAAAACTTGAGTTGTTACCTCCGCCGTGCTCCATGTGAAGTATGAGGCAGATATCTAGGATCTTTGCTTCAAGCTCTGTGTACTGACTGTCGGGGCGCAGCAGATACAGGATATTCTCTGCTGTAGACAGATCAGTCCTTGGCGGATGTATGAACAGAGAATTGCCTTCATGATAATGGTTGTAAGCCTGATATCCGTATATTGCAAGCTCAGGAAAAAGAGCTATAAGAGACATGCATTGTCTTAGTACATTCGGAAGAGAGGTGTCATCCGGATTATCATCATACGAATACAGAGTAAGGACAGATCTTGAGAGTGTGTTCATCATGTCCTTACTGGGAGCTTTCATGATAATATCGCGCACGAAACCGGTAGGAAGACTTCTGTAGAAAAAGAGCGCTTCCTTGAATTCTTCAAGTTCCTTATTGTTGGGCAATTGTCCGAACAAAAGAAGATATGCAACTTCTTCAAATGCAAAGCGGTTTTCTGTAGTGCTGCCTTTGATGAGCTCTTTAACATTTATTCCGCGATAATACAGCTCACCGTCTTCGGGAAGTGTCTGACCGTTGACCTCCTTGGTAGCGGTGATCTTGGAGATGTGGGTGAGACCTGTAAGTACACCTTTACCGTTAAGATCACGAAGACCTCTTTTTACATCAAAACGAGTATAAAGCTCGGAATCGATAATGTCGGATTTATGGCATAGTTGTGCCAGTTGTTCGATCTGTGGGGTTACAATTGAGTATACGTTTCTTTCTTCAGTCAATAAGCCGTCCTCCTTACCTTTTGAATATTCTCTCGAATATGATGATGTATAGATCAAAATTATCTTCTGAGCTATGCATCAGTTGATGGAAAAATTTGAAATAAATAAATTGATGCAGATGCGGTCGTAATGATTCCTGAAAACTTTCGCTTCTGTAAAAAATGAACTGCACACAAGAAAAAAGCAATTCATATAAAATAGAACATTTATATTTTACCACAAAAATACGTATTTTTATGCAAGTTTAGGAACTTTTTAGAAAAAATATCCAAAAACTTGTTTCGATATAAAATAGCAAAGTGATGCTATTATTTAGCCTATGTGATATAATCTTATGGTCAATGGAGATAATTTTTTTGTGAAAGATTTTATCTTACTTATTTATTTTTGGAGGTATTGAACATGGAAGATAAGGAGATACTTGGATACATTGATCACACTCTTTTAAAGGCTTTTGCAACTTGGGATGAGATCGTAGCACTTTGCGATGAAGCTGTAAAATACGGAACAGCTTCTGTATGTATTCCACAGTCATTTATTAAGAGAGTCCATGAGAAGTATGGAGATAAGCTTACAGTATGTACTGTTATAGGCTTCCCTCTTGGATACAATACAACACATTCTAAGGTTGTTGAGGCACTTGATTCTATCGAGGCTGGTGCAACAGAGATAGATACAGTTGTTAATATCGGTGATGTTAAAGATGGCCGTTTTGATGAAGTTAAGAAGGAACTCATGGAGATCCGTAAGGCTACAGAAGGTCACTGCCTTAAGGTTATCATCGAGACATGCTATCTCACAGACGAAGAGAAGAAGAAACTCTGCCAGATCGTAACAGAGGTTAAGGCTGATTTCATCAAGACTTCTACTGGCTTTGGTACAGCCGGCGCAACAGTAGAGGATGTTAAGCTCTTTGCACAGAATATCGGACCTGATGTTAAGATCAAGGCAGCAGGCGGAATCAGAACTATCGAGGATGCTAAGGCTATGATAGATGCAGGTGCATCTCGTCTTGGTTCATCAGCAGTAGCACCACTTATCGGTGCTAAGTACAATATGTAATATATTGTTTAATAAAAAGATCAGTGTCATAAGTACCTATGGTACTTATGACATTTGAAATTATAGTGAAAGAAGGATCCAAAAAATGGAAAATGTGGCAGTGAAGAATCGTCTGTCCCTTCTTCGTGCAAAAATGCAGGAGTATGGAATAGACTACTACATGATGCCAACTTCGGATTTTCATAACTCCGAATATGCAGCAGATTTTTTTAAGGCAAGAGAGTATTTTACAGGCTTTACAGGCTCTAACGGAACAGTCCTTGTAAGCAGTGACTGGGCAGGTCTTTGGACTGACGGCCGTTATTTTATACAGGCAGAGAAGGAGATCGAAGGAACAGGTGTAACTCTTTATCGTATGGGCAATGAAGGAGTACCTACACTTTCCGAGTATCTCAAAGACAATATTAAGAAGGGTCAGGTTCTTGGCTTTGATGGACGTGTTATCTCTACAGCTATAGGACTTTCTCTTGAAAAGAGTCTTGAGGATCTGGATATAACATTTTCCTATGAAAGAGACCTTGCTGATGAAGTATGGACAGATCGTCCGGCTCTTCCATGTCATGAAATCTATAAACTTAGGGAAGAACTTTTTGGCAAGAGCTTTAAAGAAAAGCTTGCAGATGTTCGTGCCAAGATGTCTTCATACAAGTGCGACAGTCATTTCCTTAGTAAGCTTGATGATATTACATGGCTCACAAACCTTCGCGGCAATGATGTTGAGTGCAATCCTGTAGCTTTATCATATGCTTTTATCACAATGGATGAGTTCCATCTGTTCGTGCAGGAAGAAGAGCTTACTGATGATGTAAGAAAATATCTTAGCGATAATGATGTTACTGTTCATGGCTATCATGAAGTAATAGATTTCCTTAAGAATAGAAATTATACAGGCAATATACTTGTTGATAAGAATAATATCAACTATTCTACTTACAGAACTCTTACTAAGGCAGCAGGCAAGGACAAGCTTGTATACAATGACAATCCTACTGAGCTCATGAAGGCTATCAAGAATGATACAGAGATCAGAAATATCCGTGAAGTATACCTTCGCGATAGTGCTAAGCTCTGCGAGTTCATGTACTGGGTTAAGACCAATGTTGGCAAGATTCCGATGACAGAGTACAGCGCTGCTATGAAGCTTGATTCTATGCGTGCTGAACTTCCGGGATTTATAGAGCTTTCATTCCCGACAATAAGTGCTTATGGCGCTAATGCAGCAATGATGCATTATGAAGCAACTGAGACTGATTATGCAGAAGTTAAACCTGAAGGAATGCTCCTTGTAGATTCAGGCGGAACATACGAAGGCGGTACAACAGATGTTACAAGAACTATGGTTCTTGGACCTATATCTGATGAGATCAAGAAGCACTATACAGGCTCTTGTATATCTATGCTTCATCTTGCAGATGCTAAGTTCCTTAAGGGATGCACAGGCAGAAACCTTGATATCCTTGCAAGAGAACCCCTTTGGGCTATGGATATAGACTACAAGTGCGGTACAGGACATGGAATCGGATATATGCTCAATGTTCATGAGGGTCCTCATAACATCCGCTGGCAGTATCGTGAAGGAATGAAGGAATATGAGCTTGTTCCGGGTATGATAGTATCTGACGAGCCTGGTGTTTATAAGGAAGGAAGCCACGGAATCCGTCTTGAGAACATAATTGAAGTTGTAGAAGGTACTAAGAATAGTGACGGTCAGTTCCTTAAGTTTAATTTCCTTACATATGCACCTATAGATCTGGAGGCAATAGATACTCAGTATATGCAGCAGTATGATATCGACCTTCTTAATGCATATCACAAGGCCGTATTTGAAAAGGTATCACCTCTTATCAAGGATCAGGCTATAGTTGACTGGCTCAAGGAGCAGACAAGACCTATCAGCAAATAATAAAGGGATTCTTGTTTTTAATGTACATACTTTAAAGAATGTATGATAGCTGAAAACTTCGTATTTTATGTAGGACATAAATACAGGACATCAGCATATTAAAAGGGTATTAAAATGGTATATGTTTCCACTTTTAGAAACATATACCATTTGTATAAAAAGCGAAAAAAGTTCGGAGGGAGCTAAATATGATTTGTAATGTGTGTGGAAAAGAGTATCAGGATGGTAATGCGTTCTGCCCTTATTGCGGGTCAAAAACAGCGGCGCCTGGAAGCCAGCCCCAGATGACATATGGAGCTAGTCAAGGCGGTCAGCCGTATGGAGCGATGCAGCAAGGACAGGGACAACAGTACACAGGTCAGGTTCAGGGCCAGCAGTTTGGGGGACCGGGACAGGGTCAACAGTATGGAGGACCGGCTAATGGCCAGCAGTATGGAGGCCAAGGTCAGTCACAGCAGTTTGGAGGAGCAGGTCAGCCTTATGGCCAGCCTCAATTTTATAACGGACCTATGCAGCAAGAGCCGCCCAAGAAAAAGAAAAGCCATAAAGGTGCGATAATAGCAATACTACTTGTTATTGTACTTATTGGATGCGGTGTTGGCGGATTTTTTGGCTACAAATGGTATCGTAACAATTGTTTAGAGAATGCACTTGCCGATGGTGAAGAGCAGTATGCTGACGGCAATTATGATAAAGCTATATCTTTTTATAAAGAAGCACTTAAATATGATGAAGAAAACAAGCAGGCTCTTGATGGAATCAAGAAGTCAGAGCTTGGTAATGCACTTGCAGATGCAAAGGCACTTTGTGATAAGGGATCTTATGATGAAGCAATAGCAGCATATGATAAGATCCTTGAAGATTATCCTGATAATGAGGATGCCACCAAGGGTAAATCCGATACTAAGAAGGCCAAGCTGCAGGCACAGATAGCAGCTGATCTTGAAGTTGCTAATGGATATCTTGATTCCAAAGATTATGAAAATGCCATAACAGCCTACGAGACAGTTCTCAAAGAAGACAGCGGCAATGAAGAAGCTAAAAGCGGCATTGTAACAGCATATAATGCGATCATTGATGCAGATATTGCAGCATCAGACTATGAGACAGCAATGGAAGATGCACAGAAAGCTCTTAAGGCAACAGGAGATGACAGCTTCCAGACAAGAATGGATGATGAGATCTCTCCTAATCTTATACCTGATGTAGATGATGCTTTAGAAGCAGCGGATGATTATCTGATGGATACAACCAGTCTTAGCGCTTCTATCAACAATACCATAGAGTTTTCTATGACTATGAGTTCAGGAACCTATGATTTTGATGGAGAGATAAATGCTTCATTCAAGGGTACTTATGATGGTGACAGCATAGATCAGGCATATACAAGTTTGGAATATTATATTGATGATAATGAAGGCGATAGTCTTGTAGGACATCATTCAGAAGATATATTCTGTGATGGCAAGACATTTTCATCCAATTATGATGGTGGTGGATGGGAAGCTGATACAGATGATAACCAGTATTCATATTATGGTATCATGCTCTCTGATAGTATTCTGTTTGATGTAGATCTGATCTCTGATTGCACGATAGATGATACTACTACCGAAATTGATGGAAGACAATGCTTCGTGATCCGTGGTACATTTGGTGCAGGAGATGCAGATACACTTGCAATGTATGCAGAGTTTTTCTATGGTCTTGGTATTGGAGACGATGTAGATTCAGTTACAGCTGAAGTTGTATTGTATCTGGATGCAGAGACATTTGCACCTGTCCGTCAGGAGATAGTGCTTGACAGTCTTGATATGTCACATTTTGCTTCAGATATTTCAGATGCAATGGGAGAAGATGGTATTAAGGTATCAGATGCTACATGTAAGTTTACAATCACTTATGATTCATATGAAGACGTAGGCGATTTAACACCATCTGATTATTAAATTATCATAATAACGAACGCAAATATAAATTTTCAGTTTATTTATGAAAATGTAGTTGCAATTTGTAGAAGCTGTTATATAATGATGGTAGAAGAACTCGAAAGAGTTCACCTGAGATGTTCGACAATCCTGTCAGTTTTTGAACCTACAGTTACTTTAAACGGGAATCCTATATCTCCTCATTTTCAATGTCACGCCTCCGGCCCTGCGCGTGCGCAGATCAAGCTAAGGGAGAGGAAGACAGCGACTGAGGCTGCGGTAACCCACCTGGCGTTCGCTAGGAGTCAAAAAGCAGGAAACGACATCACCGGGTACAACATGATGACAATGCCGGCGACAACATAGTTTGTCGTCGGCAACTTTTTTATTAATGACTCAAACTTCCCACTTTGATGATACTGTACCGCCTAAGTGGGAGTTAATAACTGACAAGCATATGCAGTGAGTACCTATATTTATTTGAAATAGGCCCCACTGCATGATATAGTAAAAAGAGTGGATTAAATATATTTATTCTGGAGGATATTGATGAATAAGAAGAGCAGGAATACAATCATCGGATCTATTGTAGTAGCCATGCTTGCAGTTATTGCAGCAGTTGTAGTATCCGGAATCTCTTTCTGGAACAGTTCAGTAGATTCAGAGGCAGCAGGAAGACCTGTAAAGATCGATTCTGTTACCATTGTGGGAAGTGAAGTTGTAGCACAGATCTCATGTAGTTCTATTCCGTCAAGTGATGATGGAGTCTTCTATCTCTATGGAGATGAAGTATATGAAGATGGTGCAACCGGCAAGGTAGTTGCAACTACCAAGACAGCTAAGAGTGCGACATTAACATTCCCTCTTAATCTTAATTCAGAAGATTCAAATCTTAGCCGTAAATTCCTTGTAGTAGTCAAGCAGGGTGGTAACCTTGTTCAGGTAAGTGATGAGCACTATATTACAAATCCTGAAGCTGTAGCAACTTATACATCTATTCGTAATGACCATGGTATCAAGGGTCTTCTTGCAGATCTTGAGATGGAAGATGTATATGAGCTTTCAGAGCTAGGCCTTCAGCAGGTTATCTACAACTTCGATCTTGGTACAGTATGCGGACTTACAGATGATCCTGCATATCCTACTATCGAGTATACATATGACGGAACAACATATTATTTTAACGGTCATACAGTAACAAGCTATGACACACTTATATCTCAGTGGAACAACATGGGACTTCAGGTTACTATGGTAATCCTTAATTCTGATGATGTTCAGTCACCTTATACAGCTGACCTTATGCATCCTGATTCAAGAGACGGACATGAGTGCCCGGGATATGCTTTTAACACAGCAGAAGAGGGCGGTACTAAGCACCTTAAGGCTATCGCAGCATTCCTTGGTGAGAGATATTCCGGAATGACTGGCCATGGCCAGGTTGATAACTGGTGTATCGGTAACGAAGTCAATGCAAGAACTGAGTGGTATTACCTTCAGTCAGATGATCTTGATACCAATGTTAATGCTTATGTAAAGGCATTCCGTATCTTCTACAACGGTATCAAGTCAATGAACGGTAGTGCTAATATCTACAATTCGATCGATCAGGAGTGGAACCGTAAGTCCAATCCCGGATGTTTCCTTAGTAAGGCATATCTTGATACATTCAATTACTACATGAACAGAGAAGGTAACATTAACTGGGGACTTTCATTCCATCCTTATAACTCACCACTTTTTGATCCATATGCATGGAAGGGACAGTCACAGTATGTAAGCAGGAACATTAAGACACCTTACATCACAATGCAGAATATCGATGTTCTTATCGATTATATGCACCAGGCTGATTTCCTTGCACCTGACGGAAGCGTACGTAGTATCTCACTTGCAGAGCAGGGCTACACTTCAAGCTTTGGCGAAGACTATCAGAGTGCTTCACTTGTGTATAGCTACCTGATGGCAGCATCTTATCCTGATATTGATGCATTCCTTCTGTTCAGACAGACAGATAATGCTCACGAGATGGAATCCAATCTTGCTCTTGGTCTTAACAACCTTGACGGAACTCATAAGCCTGCATACTACTTCTATCAGGCAATGGGAGCTGCTAATCAGCAGGAGTACATTGATAAGGCTTCCAATATCATCGGAATGGATGTACAGTATCTTGTAGATAACAGAATCCTTCTGACAAGAAGCGGCTGGTCATTAAACGACTGATGCGTATATTGTTTTGAATAATATCATATAAATACTAAAGGCTATCTAAACCGCACGAATGGTATAGATAGCCTTTTTCGAATTTTCGGAGGCTTAGCAGATGGAAAGAAAAAAATTTATAAGAGTTCCCATAAACAAAAAAGCAAAGCAGAATTATGATCTTGGAATTCTCAGAGAAGATGAACTTGAGACCCTTGTACTATCAGATGATCAGTTCCAAGAACTATATAAAATTGGTGTTTTCGATATTATCAATAAAAAATGCGATATCATCATTGACGAATTCAAAGACGTAATTCTTGAGCTGGATAGAATCCCTGCTGCAATTGAGATATTAACAAAGCTAATCAGTGAAAACGATAATGCGGACCTGGTTGAGATAAAGAAAATGTTGGAACTTGCAGTTTCATTAGGTACAATTGTAGGTTTTGACTTTTAAGAGAATAAACTATTATAATTCAAACTTCGCACTTGCCAAACATACGCCACCCTTTGAGGCAGCGCCGATGCGGATAGTTTATAATGCACTTTCATATCTTTTGAAGGTGTTATAAAATTCAGGAGCATGAGAGATGGATTTTTATATTCTTCTTAGGGTATGCATGTCTGAGCGAAGCGAGTTTCAGACCCTAGAATATAAAAATCCAGATATCATGCCCTGAATTATAAC
>JAEEGL011383504.1_pt1 | contig 23141 bp, 16 predicted proteins | sample 9134231 | NCBI WGS metagenome assembly JAEEGL01 (sample SAMN16246548, study PRJNA631951) | gut metagenome | biome: gut microbiome; feature: rumen; material: fiber-attached | host: Bos | place: Iran: Karaj | collected 2018-10
ACCGCCAAAAGTACAGCAAATTTTATTTCCGTTCTCCTCATTCTGTGAACCTCCTTTGCTCTGTGCGCATCTTACGGCTATTTTATAACATCCTTCCGAAAAAATCAACGAGCAGGGCATCATCAAAAATCGTATAGCTCATTCTGTTCTGAGCGCCTCTACAGGATCTTTTCTGGCTGCGCTGCCTGACGGGATAAGGCCGGCGACAAGAGTAAGCAGCATGCTGATGCCGATCAGTATCAGAGCTGTCTGCCACGGCAGGAACGCGCTGAGGCTCGAAAGTCCGGACAGATAATGTACGATAGCGTTGATAGGTATAACAAAGATCGCGCTCAGCAGGACGCCAAGTACACCTGAAATAAATCCGATGATCACAGTCTCCGCAATGAACATACTTGAAACGTTCTTCTTTGAGGCACCGAGTGCTCTCAGGATGCCTATCTCTTTCGTTCTCTCCTGTACGGAGATCAGCGTGATGACGCCGATCATTATTGACGACACGAACAGCGAAATTGCAACGAACGAAATGAGAACGTACGAAATACTGTTGACGATCGTTGTCACCGAACTCATCAGGATGCCAACGTAATCCGTGAATGCGATCGACGAAAATTCATCTTTGTCCTTATTATACTCATCGATCATTTCCTTGATATTGTCTTTAGCGGCGAAAGTTGCCGTGTACAAACTTATCGTCTCCGGGTCGTCAATATCTACTGCGCCGAGTTTCTTCATATTATCTTCGTATGTATTGTTCGAGAATTCCAGAGCAGTATCGTAGAGCGCAGCGCACTGCTCGTCAGTGAGGAGCGTCATCGACGCGTCGAACATAGCAGCTAGATCATCTTCGCTCATTCCGGCATACTTCGCCATCTGCTGCTGAGCGAACTGGTTCTTAAACTGCTCCGCAGCGAGGGAAACGACAAGCTGCTTAAGATCTTCATCGGACATATTTTTCACGTATTCCCGTATATCCGCCTCGGTTATATACCCCTGTGCCGCAGCACCGCTGGCAAGCATCTCTATCATCGCTTCCCTGTCAAAGCCTTCCATCATGGCATTCACAGACTGATTAATGAATTCCTCCGAAGGCGACGTCGCTATTCTTAAAAACGTCCTGGCTTTTCCTGAAGTATTCAGGCCGGCAATATAATTTTTGAAGAGCGTCGCTTTAACCGTGTCATCCAGTGAGTTGATACTGCTCTTGAAAGGCAGCCCGGTGAAAACGTCAGTGCCCGGGTTCTCTCTCTGCTGGACTGAAGCCGGAGAATTCGATGTCTTTTCGATCACGTATTCCGTCAGTTTATATGTGTATCCGATCGTCCCGCTTCTGAGCATGGGAGAGATCGCATCATCTTTAGCCCTGATTATACCAGTGATCTCGATATCGATACCGCCGTTGTAAAGATACACGAGCCCCGCATCCGTTGTCCGCAGATCGTTAAACGTGCCGGTCGCTTCGTCTTTTACATAGCAGTCGGAGTTAAGTACGACCTTGAATTCCCTGGAGCAGATGTCTTCATACGTCCATTTCTCGTCAGGCACTTTAAGTTCTTCGCCTGCCATAGCAGCGTCAATGATCGCATCGATATCCGCTTGTGTTTTCAGCCCGAGCGCGTATAGCGTCATATCTGTTACTTCGTTATTTTTATCCACAACAAGAACGACCTGGTTGTATCCCGTTGGCCATTCTCCGTATATAACGTCGTATTGCGATTTTACAACTCCGCTTACCGTCTCGCCGTTGATCCCGGGAAGCATTTCCTGCCACGTGTTTCTGGAGGACGAACCGGAGGATGAAGAGGCGAGCAGCGACATCATCGTTGAGCTGCTTCCGGAACCGGTACCGCTCCCTCCCGGCGTCGGGACATCCGCACCGAAAACCTTAGAAATGAGCCTTGACGTCAATTCCGTCGTATCTGAAGCGATGATATCGCCCTTGATGTTTTTCGTGTAAACGAGGACGTCCATCGCATACGTATAACTGAGTCCGGTTATATTTCCGCCGTATTTGCTGTCCTTATCTGCAGTCTGTTCGATCAGATATTTTTTAAACGATCTCAGGTCGTTTTCGATAATAGAAGTATTGTTGATCGAATTGACCATATTATACATGGATATACGCTGGTAGATCGCATCATTTTCATGATTATGAGCGTTCTCGGTATTGCCCGCGAGGTTGGTGAGCAGCTCGTTCAAGTCCATATGAGATCTCTCTATCGTAATGGGATAAGATGCGAGAGTTTCTTCCTGGATCTGCTCGATAAATCTGTTCGTCCCGGCTGATACCGAATAGATCAGCGCGATACCGATTATGCCTATGCTTCCTGCAAAAGCAGTGAGGATCGTTCTGCCTTTTTTGGTAAACAGGTTGTTTATAGAGAGCATTATCGCCGTTGCAATCGACATCGAAGGTTTTTTCTTCGTGCCGGTTTTAACACTTTTCTCTGATTCGGAGGCGGTCTTTGCCGGTTCGCCATCGACATTTTCGGATATCTCGCTTAGTCCCTTTTCAAGAACGGCAAACTCGTCGTCGCTTACCGGAGCAGAATCGCCTACGATCCGTCCGTCGATCATATTGATTATTCTCGTCGCGTAACGCTGAGCGAGTTCCGGATTATGAGTGACCATGATCACGAGGTGATCTTCCGAAGCTTTTTTCAGCATCTCCATGATCTGCACGCTCGTCTCGGTGTCAAGCGCACCCGTAGGTTCGTCGGCAAGAACGATATCAGGATCGTTGATCAGCGCTCTGGCGATGGCAACTCTCTGCGCTTGTCCGCCGGACAACTGAGCCGGTCTTTTTTTCAGCTGGTCTCCGAGCCCGACTTCCTCAAGCGCCTTAACGGCAGCCTTTCTGCGCTCCGACTTTGAAACCCCGGAAAGCGTCAGAGCAAGTTCGGTATTTCTAAGCACGTTCTGATGAGGAATAAGATAATAATTCTGGAAGACGAAGCCGATCGAGTGATTTCTGTACGCATCCCAGTCCCTGTTCGTATATTTTTTCGTGCTGAGGCCGTTGATCACCAGATCCCCTTCGGTATAATGATCAAGCCCTCCGATTATATTAAGCAGCGTGGTTTTCCCGCACCCGGACGGACCGAGTATAGCTACAAACTCTTTTTTTCTGAACCTCAGGTCAATTCCTTTAAGCGCTTCCACCTTACCGGCACCGGTAGGATAATCTTTTTTTATTCCATACAATTCAAGCATACAGATCTCCTCCTCTGCGGCAGCGGCGAAAGTCCGATGCGGACATTGTCGAAGACGCATCAGTGTATTTTATTCTACTTTAAATCCTGCTGTCAATACCCGGACCAGTTGCGTATCACCTCCTCCGCCGTCGGTTCGCCTGCTTCATCCCGCACAAATTCCAGAGCCTCCGAATATACCATCAGACCCGCGTCAATTTTTCCAAGCTCCTGCGCCGTGACTGGAGTTCCGTCCTCATAAAACCTGCGGAAAACCACTCGCTCGATAAGCGGTTTTGTTGTCTCCCCCGGGTCAACAGGTCTCAGATAGTAATAAAATCCGTCTGCGCCCTCCGTCCAGCCTTCTCCTATTTCAAGCGGCTGCGTTATTTTTTCAAGCGCATCATCCGTGAAAACGAGCCTCGCCCGGATCGTACACGTGAGGTTCCCGGTGTTTGTTATCCTCACCACCTTTACCGCCGCGTCTCCCGGCTCCGGGTCAGGATCCGGTGAAAACGTTTCGGCAATTTCTATAACTGTCTCCCCTTCTTTGAGTACGTTTATTTCATCATCTCTGTCCGTAAGATACGCCGCGGTCAATCCGATGCTGATGGTGATAACGGCAATTATCACGCTGATGATCATCACGATCCACGGCAATCTGAGTCCGTGATCTTTTTTCATTTCCATGCCTCCTTCACGTAATTAGCGTAACTGTTTAAAAGCCTGTTTTCCATACTTTCACCTTCATAAAAATGCTTCTCCTGAAGGCCGAAAGCGCTTATGGGTATATCCAGCTCGGACGCATATTCAAGTTCCCCTTCCAGCAGATTAACGAACCGCATCTCCTCAAACAGCGGCACTGACGATTCGCCGGGATCCAGCGCTTTCGCTAAATAACCGTAAACATAACAAGAATATTTTGCGCCGTTGTCCCCGGAAACCTCACGATTTTCGAGAAGGATCCAGTTACCGTCAGCCTCGAACGAAAACAATTCCTGCTCTCTGGCCGGTATGATCATCTTAGTGACGTTGTCAACAGTCGCCACTTTTTTCATCGGGATGCAGACTCGTATAAAAGCCAGCATCGGCACCGTGCCTTCATTCGTGACTGTGGGATCTTTATGCACCGCCGCGTTTGGCTCGAGGACCTTGCCCGGCGTATACTCCGGTTCGGTGAGGTCGATCTGAAGTTTCCCGGCTTTTATTTCGTTTCCGGCCGTTTCCGTATCAGTCATAAACGCCAGTGTTCCCGCGGTCGTCAACGTCGCTGCGATCACCGCTGTCAGCGTCACTGCGATCACGACAGGTATATTACCGTAGCCGCTCCTGTTTCGTCCCGCATTCGTCCCGCCTCCGTTCTTCCTGTTCCTTCCGGACGCAAAAGTATGGATAAGTACCAGTGCAAGGCAGGCAATACCAGAAACGATCATGCAAACTAAAAACGAGCTCACGTCATTGTCGCCGGTCTGAGGTACAGGTTCGCGTTCACCGCCTCTGGCATAAAAGATCCAGTCAACGTCCCCGGAAAGATCCTGAAATTCATTGCCTGCCTCTGGTGAAAGCCTGAGCTCAACCGTTATCTGAGTTCCTGCATCTGCCGCGACCGTTCCGAGACTGATGCCGTTTCCATAAAGTTCCTCCGGCGGTTTAGACGTGTTGTCCGCACCGGATCCCGTTTCGGGCGATAAGGCGCGCAGATCCGCCTTTTCTGTTTCATCTTCTTCACTTCGCCAAAGGGGACCGCTGTATACGGTTCGTCCGTCTGCTTTTACTTCTATGTCAGTATAACCGGAAAGCAGCCTCCAGAGAAGTTCGTCTTTCTCTTTATCGCCGCATTCCGCCTTCAAAAAGATCTCCGTTCCCTCACTCTGTGTGTTGCCAACGTTGATGCTCTGTATCACCGTCTGCCCGGGAAGCAGGTTTTTAAAAGACGAAAACAGGTCGCTGTTTTCACCAAAGTCAAATCCCTCCCGATCGCCCCTGAACTCGACACCGGATTCATTGTCCTCGCCGTTTTCCGGGCGCTCATCGTACTCTATCATAAGGTCTTCGTTTGTCTTTTCCCAGAGCGAAACGCCCCCGGCCGCGGCCTGAACAGCCTCCATCGCTATCGTGATAGTTCCTGGCCTCATCGAAAAATAATTGTTCACGTTGGGTCCGTCGATAGAAAACGATCTTAAAAGCGGGTTGGAGACCTCTCCCGGCGAAAGGACGGAAGTATAATAATAAAAACCCGTTCCTTCGTCGAAAAGCCAGTCATCATCATTTATTTCGCACGCCAGATGACGGTGCTCGATCAGTTCGCCGCTGTCCGTCCAGACTCCGGTGATCCTCACCCGCACTATTTCGTCCGAATCCCCGTCATTTCTAACCGAAACAACTTTATCGACCGCGTCACCCGGCATTACCACCGTGTCCTGTTCATATATATCAACTATTTCCGCGCTCAGATTACCTACGGAGATAGTATTTGTTGTCCTGTCCTCCCTGTACCAATCCGCGGCGGCTAGCATACCGCAAACGACAAAAGTACAGATCAGCACCGAAAGTGCAATAAAGTAAATCTTTTTCATGATCCGGTTCCTCCATGATATTATGCTGCCGCCGTGACGGGATCCTGCCGGAAAAGTATTTCTGCCTTCCCGGCAGCCGCATCCCGCTCACCCGATCCGATGATCGATCCGCTTCTTAAATATCATCCGGTCATCTGCCGGAGTCATAATTTTTCACTATAGTTCCGGCGCTTATTTCGTTGTCAAGCGCTTCAAAAGCCGCCTCTGCTCCGCTGAAGTTCTTTGCCTGGATGGCCTCGACTACCACGTCGATCTTGAACGCTCCGACTTTATCGAGCTGTACCTGCGACCAGTCGGTGGGGACAACGACGTTCGTAAACAGAGCAACGCTGTCGCCGTCATTGAGCACTTTGCTGTAGTTAAAGCAATACTCGCCGTTCTTTCCTGTGGCCACCTCGGTGAAATCCGGGTTTACCATGGGCATCGCAGCCACGTCAGCTAAAGAATACGATTCTCCCGCTACGATCACTGTCCCGCTTTTCTGAGCGGCAGCATCATACGTGCTGTCGTATCTTATCATGCTCTTAATAAGGGACAACCTTGACGCGTCAGTGATAATATTGCCCGCACTGTCTTTGATAAGAACGCGCATACGTACGTAGCTGTCGTTCGCCACACCCTTAACGACGGGGTCTTTATCAAACGTGTCGCCCGGGACAACGTCTTCGCCGTCTTCTTCCCAGTTCTTTTCCTCAAGTGAAACGTCAAGGGTCCCGACGGTAAACGTGTTTTCCTTGTTTTCCCAGTCTGTCATATAAGCAAGGGTGCCTCCAACCGCCAAAGCCGCCAGCAAGCCTATTGTCAGAATTCCGATGATGATCTTTTCGCTCCTTTTCATAATGAGCCTCCTTATAAAATATTATTTTCCGCTGCATATGCAGTCAGATCGATTTGATTCGCCGCTGTTTTGCGGCGCCTGCCCAGGATGATGTCAGCAATGATCACAGCAATAAAAATCGCCGTCGCAGCCGACAATATTATTATTTTTCCTCTGGCGGTCCCGAGCTTCTCCGCCAGTCTTCCCAGCCCCGGGAAACACAGTTTCTGGACTCCCTTTACCGCGCCGTACGGTACCGGAGCATCCTCCAGTTTTCCGGCTATCCCTTTTGTTATGATCTTTTTGTTTTCCCTGTCTATCCGTACGACCCTGTGCGTGACGTAATTACCTGATATGAAGTACGTCAGATTATCACCGGTGCGTATCTCTTCGGCTCTCCGCGGGACAACAACGATCAGACTGCCCTGCGGCAGTTCCGGTTCCATTGACGACGACAGTACGCACATATATCTGACGCCTGCCGCCTGTGATATGATGACCAGCAGCAATATTATCGGGATGCTGAAAAAGACGATTCTCCCTATGACCCGGGAAATTTTCACAAAAACGGCTCCCGGGCCTCTTCTTTTTCCATACTTCATTTAAATTCCTCCGGATTTTTCAGCCGGTATTACCGGTACCGGGATCTACTTTCCGCCTCCGAAACGGTTCTCACAAAAAGCCGTATCGGTCGTTTTTTCCTGATTGATCACTCTGTTTATGAATTCAGAGTTCGCGCTGATATGATCGGAGCCTAGCACGTATACGGCTTTCGCACCGCTTACTGTCACGCCGTCGCCCGGCTCGATCGACTCTAACTCATATCTGAGAGTTTTTAATTCCGTCACTTCGTACGTGCCTGGCAGCAATCCTTGTATCGAGATGCTTTTCGAAATAAGGCCGCTCTGCCCTTTCTGCTTATCACCGGCGCCGAAACTTACCGCTCGGTAATACGTCTTATCACGGTCAACGTCTCTTATCCTGAATATGAACGTCGCGTCCCCGTGCGCAGGAATAAACTCTTCCGCATATATTGATTTCACAATTGTAAGTGTCACGTCGCTTAATTCGTTGTGGAACCTGACCTCTGCCGTACGGCCCGATTCCACTGAAACTATCTTGCCGTACTGCTGTTTGTATCTTGCCGGAGCATTCTCCACGACAGTGTACGTTCCGGGCTCCAGACCGCCGATAAGCGCCACGAATGCCGGAACTCCGTCAATCATCTGAATACTGTCCTCGTCAGGCAAAACAGTGACAGAAAATCCGCTCGTATTTACAACAACAAAACTTATTCCGTCAAACAGGCCGTCTTCGGATGTTTTCACTATCCGTATCATCCCTTTTTTAAGCACGTTTCGCACGTTCACTGTAGCGGTCTTATCCGGTTCTACCGTCACGATGACCGGATCCGGCTCCTCCCAGACGCTCTGCGCGGGCAAAATTTCTTTGATCATATACGTTCCCGGAAGCAGGTCGTTCCATAACGCTATGCCATCGCTGCCTGTAGTCTGCCTGATGACGATGCCCGCGTTTTCCGGGTCTTGTCCCGTAAGCTCGAACACAAAGCCTCCCGCAGATCCTGTCTCCGACTGTTTTATCAGCTTCACCTTCCCTTTCAGCGGATCATTATAATAATCCAGGAAAATAACGCTGTTCTCACGGTCATATCCGACGTTGATCAGATGCCCGGGATATGCTTTCCCGTCCGCAGACATACTAATTGCTTCATTTATCGAATAAGCATACTTCCAGACCAGATCTCCATTCTGCTCGCCTTTGCAGAAAAAAACGTCTAAAGAAAAACCGATATTGCCCGATTCACTCGTTAAAGAAGATTCGTACCGGTCGGATGGCTGTTCCATTACGGCGATATAACGTAAATTTGACATAACGTCTCCCGGGTTCATACTCATCCTGAATTCGGCCGCATTCATTCCGGTTTCGTCCGTATAGACAGTCCTGTTATAATACCGGTCATCCGAACTTTTCCAGGCGTATATGAAGGGCACCCCTTCGACGATACCGTCGCCCGAACTCTTCCGGATCTCTAGCCTGACCTTCTCACCGTTGTTGTCAATGGTTTTAATAGACAGATACATTTTAAACGGTGTTGCAAGCCTGCCCGCAGTACTCAGCATCGTCTGCTTTCCGGGATCATCCGGACCGAAAAACACGGCAGCACCCTCGTCTGTTCCGTCTTCCTGCCTGCGGACAATGATCCGTTTTCCCGCCTCATATTTGCGCGTCGATGTAAACCTGAAGCTATTGCCCGCTACAGTAAGCTGCACGTCGGGAAGGACGGCTCCTGCCTCGTCCGTCACATAATAATTGCCCGGGAGCACCGTCGTTCTGCTGTATATTCTTAACTCATATAAACCTGACTCCGGAGCAGTCTCGGACAATTCCACAACTTTGTCCCAGCCTGATTCATTGACCGCTGCAAAAGTCGGAACGGACGACGCCTCTTTTATAAGATCCAAAAGATAGTCGTAGCATTTTTCCGCAGGTTTATCCTTAACGATACTGTAATAGTTGTCCGCTGCGATCTGCCCTTTTGATCTGCGCAGCCCTGCGTCAGTTCTGATCCCCTGCTGATACTCCCAGATGATACACTGCGTTGCCATCCAGAAATCGCTGCCAAGCGTTCCCTCGACCGGTCCGGGGCCGTTTAGCGACATCTTCTTTTCGTTAAAACCGTAGATAGAAGCAAACGCGATCCCATCTTTTGCGCTTGCGGGTAAATTTTCATAATATTCCGCAAAAACTTGTCCGTTATCCGGATCTGATCCGTATCCCGCTCCGGTGCTGAATGAAAGTCCCGACGCGAGGCAGTAGGCAGTCTGCTCTTCTCCCGTATCCGTATTCGTCAGATAATATACGCGCTGTCTGCTCCCGCCCGCTTTGTAACGGACTTCCTCGATCACGCCGCCTGGGCCGTAGATATTTACGTAGTAGCCGCTTTTTTTATAGTATTCTGCCCCTCCGTAACCGGTAAGATCATCCAGCCGGCTCGTCCAGTTCGCAGTTTTCGCCGCAAACGGGAAACTGATCCCGGAAAGGAAAAGCAGCATCGCCGCGGTAAACGCTATGAGCCTTGTCAGTCTTATTTTTGTAAATATCTTCGTGTTTTTATTGTTTTTCTTACTGTTCTTGTCCATTTTTTGATCCTCTTTGTTATTAAACATAGCACTGCTTTTCCGGCCCGGTCAGCCGTATGCCGCTTCAAGTGTCGAGAAAAGCCTTGTGTCTCCTTTTAAAGCGCCTGCATGCACCGCTTCAAGTATCCGCTCTCTTTCATCCGGCGCGGCCGCATACGCGTTTATAAAAAAGTACATCATTTTCATCTGATTTTTGTACCTTTTATCATTGCCTGCGCAGCAGCATAGTGAAAGCAGCATCCTGCCGAAGACAATTCTGTCGTCATGTCTGTCATCGTTTTTATCATCGTTTTTTTCATCGTTTCTGTCATAATTTCTATCATCGTTCCCGAAGTCACATCCGTTATCCGAACAGCTGAAAAATGCCGCCTTGTTCTTTATCATATACTGCCAGACCGGTATCATATCTGACGCGATACCACCGTCGCCGGCAAGGCTGACTGCCCTCGAGAGAAGCCTCAGCGCTATCGTCCCCTCGCTTGCGTGTCCGGTTCTGAATATGCAGCACAGTATCTGGCAAAACGTCAATATTTCACTGCATTTTCCGTATTTACGGCGCATATCCTCGAACCAGTCAGACACCTCGAAACAATCCTTCGTGGCACTGCCCTTCAGCATTCCGGAAAGCTCACCGCGAACTTCTTTACAGAAATAATACATGCTCTTCCAGATAGCGTCGGCAATGATCTCTTCCCCGCTCTTTTCGCCGCTGCCGTCAATATGATCCGCGATGATCGATGCCGTACGGCCAAGCTGCCTTAAAAATAAAGATTGACGCCTGTTCACAACGACCTCCCGCCCGGACCGGCCTGATCAGCTTATCAACTTCTGAAGTATATCCTCGTATTGACCCTCCGAAAGATCGTCCAGAACAGAACCTGCGTTTTCCAGTCTGTTTTTACGCCTGTCTCTGGCCTCACTTTTAAACACCTCGCCTAAATACTTGTCCTTACCGACTATCCGGAAAAGGCTGTCGCGGTTTGATTCACGTTCTGCATAGTCCCAGGCAACAAATCTGACTTTTGAATATACAAGCTTTCCGCTTTGCGCAAGCGTTAGATAGTAATTCCTGAAAGACTCCATATCCTCGACGTTTGAATCGGGAGTTGCCACGACGTAGTTACAGCTTTCGAGCAGCGCGTTTATCAGCGCGGGATCGTCTCCACGCTCAACGTTCATGAGCGTTATATCGAAGTTCGTCATACACCATTCCACGAATCTGCGCACGTCTTCGCTTTTCCGAAGCGGCAGCTCAAGACATTGCTTGAACGTTCCCGTAAATAGCCTTTTCCCCTCTCCGGACATCTTCAGCAGCCCTTTTTCAGTCCATTCGTCGCTTCCGTGGAGATACATCGATCTGTGATCGAAAACGAACGGATACAGTGATTTTTCGGCCACGTTCGTCATATCTTCCTTCTTTCCGGTAAAGTAATACTCAAGATTTTCTCTCCCGCGTTCCGAAAGCGAAAACACACCCGTCCTGAATCCCGACCCCGCCGCGGCGCTGCCCATCTCGCTCACGAAGCACGGATTCCCTTCGACCATTATGCACGAGCGTCTGAAATTCAAAGTGTCTTTAATAAACCTCTGAACCCTCGCGTCACCGTGCACTTCAGACGATTCCGGTCTGTCATCCGGCTTTGAACGCCCTTGGACGGTTCCGGAGCGGTTCGTCGAACGCCCTCCGTTTTTCCCGGATCTCGCCGTTCTCAGATGATCCCTGACGGCGTCGATCACGTTTCTGACCCCGGCATATCTCTTACCCGGATCCGGATCGGTACAGCGGACAATGAATTCTCCCCAGAATCCCCGTATCGCGTATGCAGACGGATACTCTTCGCGCCCGGTGATCATATATCCCGCCATCACGCCTATCGAATAAATGTCGCTTTGAATGCAGCTCTGACCGAAAAGCACCTCCGGCGCGGTAAAATACGGACTTCCAAGGCGCAGCGTTTTCCTTGCCGCCCCGGCATCGCTCTCCTTACCGGGAACGGAAGAGGCACTCTCCTGCGAAACGACTCTCGCCGCTTCAAGATCCACAAAGCATATGTCGATTCGTTTCACGTCAAACCCGGCATAGTTTCTGAGAATTATGTTCGACGGTTTGAGATCCAGGAAAGCTGTTGCGCCAAGGCTGTTCCAGTGGAAAAACGACAGAGCTTCACATATTTTTATAATTATCTCGCCTGTCGCTTCATCATCGAGCGGCCCTTCAGTATGTACGAATTCGTAGAGCGTTAACCCCGGTATCCATTCGGTGACAATATATTTTCCGTTCTCGTCGCTGTACTCGTCAATGAATTCCGGAACGTGCGGACTTGTAACCGACGTCAGGCTGCGTTTCTCGTTTTCAAACGCTTCGTCATCCGGTTTGAACTTCTTTATAAAAACCTGACGGTTTACAGAAGTGTCGATCCCGCGAAACGCTCTTTCGCTGCATATAGTTTCAACGATATTATATTTTCCGCCTTTTGTGCCTTCCATTCTGACCCTCCGTCCCCGATGCGTTTTGAAAAGGGCAGCCGCAAAGGGAATTCCGCCGCGGATCCGTTTTATGAACCGTCAGGAAAACGGCCGCCCTTGCCCCGCTGACATTGACCACGCTTCGGGCATTCGCGGTTTTCTGTCCGGGAGCCGGATTCTATCACAAGAGTTTTACGCCGCGCTCGTTTTTTTTAACTTTTCCGGAACGTCGAAAAATGATATTTGGTTGTGGATGTTAAAATCCGAATACGGGGCTATTAAGCACGTTTTCAGCGGCGCTGTTGACTGCGCAGAATTTTGTTCAATCACAGCACAGAAAAATATTTCCGAAAAATCCGCCGTCTCTTCAAAACGCTTCCCCGGCTCGCGATATACGGCCCCGAAGGGCATAAAAAAACCGGGCCCGAAGGTCCGGCATAAAACATGATAAATGATAAATGATAAACGATCAACTATTTCAGATCATATGCGGTCATTGACGCCCGCTATATTCACTCCTGGACCGCGCCGGAGAGCAAAAGATCCATTAACATTTTCTGGAGGTCCGCAGCAGACATATCCAGAATGTTTCTGTACTCAGGCATTGCCCCCTCGACGTCGCAGTTCATCCGGACTTTAACGTTCGCGGGAACATAATCATAACCGTTATCATAATCATAATCATATTCGTAATCGTTAAAGTCAGGATCTTCTCCGAAATCCTCGCCGCCGAATCCGAAATCCTCACCTCCGAATCCGAAATCCTCACCTCCGAATCCGAAACCGCCGAATGCAGAACCAAATAACGGTCCGACAATCCCGCCCAGCATCTCAGCCGGGATCTCGAAAGAAGCCGATACAGACTTAACAGAATCATCAGCACGGCGCTCAACGTCATAGTTCAATCTGCTCTCATGACCAAAGAACGAAACAGCAACAAATTTACCCTCGCGGCTAAACTCGTACTTGAAAACCTCTTCCCCATCAGCAGAAAAACGGATCTGCTCACTTCCGCCGGCGTTCGAAACGGTAAAAACGGCATTAAGATCCTCGTCCTCACCAGGAACACGAAGCTCATATTTAACAGTATTGTCGTCCCTCTCGACGTCAAATTTAACGGTCAGATCATTCTCTTCATCTGCTTCTCTGATCACGACTACACCGCCGAGGATCTCACCGGTCTTTGTGTCAGTATAAAGCTTTACGTTAGCAGCCTCGTCATTATCGCCGATGTCACCGGAAACGATGATATCGGAGTCAAGCTTAAACGATTCGTCACCGGTGATCCTGGAAGCCAAACCGTTCAGCTTTTCAAAAACATCATTGAATATCTTTTTTACCTGCTCCGCCGTAAACGAAAGATTAAGGACGTCTGCCTTCGTATCGCCGGATCTGAGCTCGACCTTGCTGCCGTATTCGGCAGTCATCGTGCCGTTTTCCTTCACGATATCCATAATTTCTTTTACGATATCGACGTCTTCGGCATGCGTGAATTTCTCAGCCGCATCGATAAGCTCCTGTTCGTCGCTCTTTTTAAAGTTGAACAGATTTCCGCCTTCGGTACCGAACATAGACTTCGGGAATTTATCTTTAAGTTCGCTAAGGTCTATTCCGATCAGCTCACCTAAAAAGCCCGTGTCGATCGCCAGCTTACCGTCCTTATAATAAAGAGTCATTGACGCTCCCTCTTCTCCGCCGTCAATAACGACCGTGACGAGTCCGTCTTTCAAGGTTTTCGCAGTTTCGACGATCGAATTTTTTTCTTCGAATGACGCCTTCGAGGTAGTCAATGCACATGAAAGCATCTCTTCAGGCGTCTTCTTTTTGATCTTGCACCCGGTAAACGCCATAGCGCATATAAGCAATGCGACTAACGAAACTATAAAAACCTTTTTCGCGATCTTTGTTGTCATAATAACGATCTCCTTTCATTGACGGCCATCCGCTCATCGGACAGGCCTCCTGTGCTGCCGGTATCCCGGCTCATTTGAACCAGACGAACTGGGCGAAAAGTATAAATGCGAGATATCCAAGAGCAAACACGGCCGCTATAGCCATTGCCGCCCCCAGCACTCCGAGGATTAGGAAGAACGTCTGCTTCTTCCCGAGCTTGGAAAGTTCCTCCCTGTTAGCCTCAGGATCAACAGGCACAGACGGATCAGCATCGCCGCCTTTGCCGCGCGTAAAACCCGCGTACCAGGGCATGCCGTCAACGTTCATGTTGGCGATCACTCTTCCGTCATCATCGATTTTTTCCTTTTTCCGTGCCATGATCAGTCTCCGGTCAGGTAAAAAAGGCAGGCTCAATACGCCTGCCCTGACAGCAAATCATGCTTTCCCGGCGCCGCCGTCGTCTTTCTTTTTATTGTTTTTATCTTTCTTTTTGCGTTTCTGCTCTTCCAGAGCCTCCTCGGCTGCCACTCTGTCGTACTCTTTCTCAGCCTCGATCTGCTCCTCTGTGTTGTTGTACAGATGGCATGCACAGAAATGACCGGGCTCGACTTCCTTGTAAAGCGGCTGAGCTTTCTCGCAAATCTTCATGCACTGGTTGCAGCGCGTGTGGAATTTACATCCTTTAGGCGGATTTGCCGGAGAAGGAATGCTGCCTTCCAGCACGATACGGTCCATTTTTACCTTCGGATCCGGTACCGGGATCGCCGAAAACAGCGCTTTCGTGTACGGATGGAGCGGGTTACTGAAAATATGGTCCGTGTCGGAATATTCGACCAGGCTGCCCAGGTACATAACGCCTACCGTATCTGAAATATGCTCGACGACAGAAAGGTCGTGAGAAATGAACAGATACGTAAGGTTGAACTCCCTCTGAAGCTGCTTGAGCAGGTTGATGATCTGCGCCTGTATCGAAACGTCCAGAGCGGATACGGGCTCGTCGCAAACGATGAAATCAGGATTCAGAGCGAGCGAACGCGCTATGCATATTCTCTGACGCTGACCGCCTGAAAATTCATGCGGATAACGGTCTTTATGGTATTCCTGAAGACCGCATGCTTTCATTATTCTGGTGATATACGCGTCGTATTCTTCTTTAGGGACAATATTGTGTTCCCTCACCGCTTCGCCGATGATCTCGCCGATAGGCATTCTGGGTGATAAGCTGGAATACGGATCCTGGAATATTATCTGGATCTTCGGTCTTAAATTGCGGAGTTCGGCGCGGGACAATTTAAATATATCGATCCCGTTGAACAGGACTTCGCCTTCCGTCTTATCCTGAAGTCTTAAAAGCGTCCTGCCGGCTGTAGATTTACCGCATCCGGACTCGCCGACCAGACCCATCGTAGTACCCCTCTTGATCTTGAAGGAAATGCCGTCAACAGCTTTAACGTTTCCGATGACCAGTCGAAGGAAGCTTGATTTGATAGGGAAATATTTTTTCAGATTCCGTACTTCAAGCACGTAATCGTCATTATTGTTATTCTGCATCAAGTTGTTATCGTCCATTTTCACAGATCCTCCGGGTCAATAATCTGGGGATATCCCACCACTTCGCCTTTGTCGATGAAACGGTAGCAGGAAACGACGTGCGTATCGCTGATCTTGATCTCGGGCGGATATTTACCCGAGCATTTTTCATTGTCGCAGAATTCACAGCGATCTCTGAAATAACAATAGTCAGGCATATTGACAGGGTTGGGAACGTTGCCCGGAATATTGTAAAGATCTTTTACTTTTTTACCTACTACAGGCTTTGATTTCATCAGTCCGATCGTGTACGGGTGGCACGGATTGTGGAAAATATCCTCCGCAGTTCCCTTCTCTACTACGCGGCCTGCGTACATAACTACGACGTAGTCTGCCATTTCTGCGATAACGCCGAGGTCGTGCGTGATCAGCATGATCGAGCTGTTGATCTTATTCTTAAGGTTTCTCAAAAGGTCAAGTATCTGTGCCTGGATGGTAACGTCCAGAGCCGTCGTGGGCTCGTCGGCAATGATCAGCTTGGGATTGCACGCGAGGGCAATAGCGATCATAACACGTTGACGCATACCGCCGGAAAGCTCGTGCGGGTACATGTTATATACACCCTCGGCATTGGCGATACCGACCATCTTGAGCATTTCCATCGTACGCTCTTTGATCTGTTCCTTGGTCATGCCTTCGTTGTGCAGCTCGATGACTTCATTGATCTGAGCTCCGATCCTGAACACGGGGTTAAGGCTCGTCATAGGCTCCTGGAAGATCATCGACATTTTATTGCCGCGGATCTCCTGCATGATGACCGTGGGCGTGTTGACAATATTATACGCGGTACCGTCGTCGTTGTTCAGGCGGATCTCGCCTCCGACGACCTGACCCGTGGGGCGCTGCACCAGCTGCATGAGAGACAGCGAAGTAACGCTCTTGCCGCAGCCGGACTCACCTACGACGCCAACGGTAGAGCAGCGCGGAATATCGAACGATACGCCGTCAACTGCTCTCACCACGCCTATATCCGTAAAGAAATACGTACAGACGTTGTCCAGCTCGACGACGTTGTTCTCGTCGCGCATCTTGGTCATATACTGAGACGGATCCTTCTTGGAATTGTTTCTCTCTTTTTCGAGCTTCTTCGTGATCCTTCTGTTGCGCTTTGAGATGTAGTGCGACTCTTTACCGGTTATGTAATTTACATTTTTTCTTTTACCTAATGCCATGATATACCTCCCGTCCGATCAGCGCTTCATCCTGGGGTCGAACGCGTCACGCAGACCGTCGCCGACGAAGTTGAAAGCAATAACAGCGAGACAGATAAGCACGCCTACAGGTATCCAGATATATGTATATTCCTCCATAGCATCGATCGTGGAAACGGAGTTGATGATGTTGCCCCACGTTGCCAGCGGGTGTTTAACACCGAGGCCTAAGTAGGAAAGCGTAGATTCCAAAAGGATAACGCCGCCGAGACCCATTGTCATCGAAACGATCAGCTGAGGCATAACGTTGGGGACAAGGTGTTTGAAGATACGTCTGCTGGTCTTCAGACCGGTCGCCTCTGCTGCCGTCATGAATTCCTGCTCTCTCAGGGACAATATCTGTCCTCTGACCAGTCTTGCGATTCCTGACCAGCCCAGGACTCCCAGCATGACCATCATCCACATAAGACGCTCATACGGAGGCATCTTCAGTTTGTCGAATACCGATGCGATTATGATCATAATAGGCATCGTGGGGATGCAGTAGAATATATCTACAAGTCTCATTATAAGGGTATCTACCCAGCCGCCGAAGAAGCCTGCGATACCGCCCATAATAACGCCCAGTATAGTTTCAAGTATAACTACAACGAATCCGACCATCAGCGAAATACGTCCGCCGTACATGATACGGGAAAGAACGTCAAATCCGTCACCGTCGGTGCCCAGCCAGTGCGTGAACGAAGGAGCAATATAAGTCGCGTAAACTTCCGTTATCTGATTGTAACGGGCGTAATAACGTACTTCGCCTGCAGTCTCTTTTCTCGTGATGGAAAGTTCCTCTTCCTGAAGTACAAGGTTTCCTCCCTCGTCGTAAACGTACTGCATCGTTTCAGGATCGATCTGAGGAACGCGGTAATTAAATTTACCTTCACGTGCCCCTGCTTTTTGCATATCCTCTACTGCAACGGTAAATGCTTTTTTGAAGTCGAGAGGAAGCGAATCCTGTCCGTCAACGTTGGTTATCGAGTAATCTGAGATACCGAAAACAACGTTTCCGGAATCGTCTTTAATAAGGCTTTCACCCTGCTCTTCGTCGATCGTATACTCTTTTCCGTCGATCGAGAATTTACCGTCCGAATAGAGCGCACGAAGTGCGGCGATCTTAAACTCATCCTTGATCTCGGAATCCGGAGAATATTTGTCGAATACGAGCTTGGAGGCCAGCAGACCTTCCTTTATGTCAGATTCTTCGAAATCAGAATAGATCGTGGTACCCTGGCTCTTTGAACCGTATATAAGTTTATATTCGATATCCCCAAACGTCGCGGTCTCCTGGTTAGCGGCATACGCCTCTAATATAGCAGCTTTTGCGCCGTCGCTGAATTTTCCGTCAGAGATATCTCCGGTCTGTCTGTCGATCTTTCCGGCATATCCGCCGACTTTGGACAACGAATACAGGTTTTCGCCTATGCGTACAAGCTTGTATTTTTCATTGTTCTTTTCGAATACTTTTTCGTTTACGTCAGCGCCGTCCTTGTTTATGTCGATAATAAAGGAGTCAGTGTAATTAACGATATCCTTCATCTGCTCTTCTTCAAGAACGTATCTGGTATACGATGACGGAATTCCGCTTACCGCATATTCCAGGTCAAGCATCTTGGTGTTCGAGAATTTCTCTGTCTGACCGTAAGGGTAGACGATGGGGCCTAAGAAAGAAAACGAGAAGAGGAGCACAAGGATCACCAGACCGACCATGGCGAGCTTGTTCCTGAAAAATCGTTTTGCGACAAGACGGGCGGGGCTGAGCACCTTAACTCTCGCGGCGTCGTCAAGCTTCATCGGTTCATTTTCATTAGCATGATTATTAGCGGCCTCTGCTGCTTCCTTCGCCTTAAGTTTTTCGTTTAATAAATTAACTTTATCTGCCACGCTCATCACCTCAATTCACACGTACGCGCGGGTCTACCACGGCATACAATATATCTGAAATCAGGTTTCCGAGCAAAGTGAGGATGGACATCAGCGCCAGATAGAACATCGTGAATGGAATATCTCCTCCTACCATCGACTGGTAGCTTATATATCCGATACCCTCGATCGCAAACAGCGTTTCTGTGATCATTGCTCCCGAGAACAATCCGGGAAGCGTCCCGCCCAGCAGCGTAACGACGGGAATAAGTGTATTTCTAAAAGCATGGAGTCCAATGACCTTGCTCTCCGGAAGTCCCTTTGCTCTCGCCGTTCTGATATAATCGGCGTTAAGAACTTCGAGCATGTTCGTACGCGTATAACGCATAAGACCACCGATGCTTAAAAAAATCAATGTAAGTGCTGGAAGGAAGAAGTGCTTTGCGAGATCAAGGAAATTCTCCCATCCTGTCGCCGTAGCGGCTATAAAATTCCGGCTATGCATTCCGCCCAGATCGAACCACTTGAGTTTGATTGCAAAAATCAGTTTCAGTACTGTGGCAATAAAGAACGTCGGAAGAGATATGCCGACGAGCGACACTACTGTAACCGTATAGTCGGTTATGCTGTACTGCTTTCTCGCTGCGACAACGCCCAGCGGGATAGCAATAAGAATTTCAAATATAAATGATATCAGCCCGAGAATGAAACTGTTCCAGATAACGGCGGAGAATTTCTGCGTACACGACATATTCCACTTCCAGCTGTCGCCGAAATTGCCGCGCAAAGCATTACTCAGCCAGGTAAAATACCCGACTACGAGACCTTTATCCATACCGTAATCTGCATTAAGCTGATCAAGCCATTCCTGATACGTCTTTCCGCCAAATTTCGATGTTGCCGATGCCAGCTCACGTGCCGTAGTTTCCACATAACTTGATGGCAGATTATAAATAAGAGTATATATCAGAAACATTGCAAAGAAAAAAATTACAACACAGAGCAGTAACCTTTTTACTATAAACTTACCCATATATTGCTCCTTAGATTGGTTCCACGATACGAAAGTTTCGGCAAGCACCGGTCACGGTGCTTGCCGAAACGCTGAGAAGAAAACCTATTAATTAGTTTTTCGGATTCATCTCAAGATTCTGAATATCATTCATCCAGCCCCAGAACGTCGTGATGTCCGGAGTCAGAGTCTTAAGGTTAACTCTCTCGGTGCTGAAGATGATAGCATTCTGTCTCTGGTAGGTCGGGATCTCAACGCCCCAGTCCATAATGATGTCAAGGCACTGCTTGTAAACGCCTTTTCTGTAAGCGTGGTCAGCACTGACTCTTGCATCCATAATAAGCTGGTCGAGCTGAGCATCCTGGATCCTGTAGTGGTTGGACTCGGAAGAGCCTTCTACACCTACTACGTTGGAGCTGTGGTATACCTGATACATATCAGGGTCAACTGCAGCGCCCCATGCAGCGGTCCAGAATTCCTGCGTACCTGCATCCAGAGCATCCCAAAGGATATTGGAGTCAGCAGGGTCATTGATCTCAAGAGTGAGACCGATGGAAGCAAGCTGCTCTTTAGTATCGGTAAGGATACCGTAAGCGGGGTGATCGCCAACACCGTCACCGGGAACGATTACTTCGTAAGTTAACTTTGCGCCTTCGGGAGCAGCAGTGAACTTACCGGAAGCTTCATCCCAGGTAAATCCGGCAGCCTTGAAGAATCCGATAGCGGCCGTGAGAGCAGCAGCTTTCTTCTCATCAAGTGACATCGTGGATGTGTAGATCTGCTTTCCATCTACATCCTTGGAGTATGCAAGCTCGTATCCTGCATCGTTCGGCTTCGGAGCAGCCCAGGAAGTATTGGAAATAGGATACTGGATAACAGCAGCTCTCTCGCCGTAGTAAGTCTGGATGTTCTTATCTCTGTTAACAGCAAAGAGTGTTGCGAACGCTTTACGGAGGCTCTTGGAAGCATCGCTCTTGGAATCGCCGGCGACACAAACGGTCGTGGCGTTAGCGCCGATGTAACCGTAACCAAGGTTATCAACAGTATTTGTAGTGATGACGTTACCGGTGGTCTCACCGTTGGAGTTAGCCTTCTTAATAGCAGATACTGCAGTATCGTTGAATGAAGGATCGGTCACGTCGAACAGACCGGACTGAATACCCGGAACCTTATCCGCATCGTCGGTTTCCTGGAACTTGATGTACTTGATCTTCGGAGCGCCGTCGAAGTAATTTTCATTTCTCTCGAAGGTAACAACGCCGCTGGCGTAGCTCTGGAACTTGTAGGGGCCTGCACCCATAGGAGCAGAAGTCTTAGCCTTAACAGAGGTCAGATCGCCTTTGGTGAAACCGAAGGAGTTATTATTAATGTCAAGTTTGGAAGCATCGCCATAGTAGTGCAGCGGGGAAACTGTGATACCCAGCTGGTAGATAGCAACGGCGTCAAACTTCGTCATCTTAATATTGATCTCGTAGTCGTTAACTTTAACGATACCGGAGATATTAGCGGCGGACTCACCGACCTGAACAGCTTTGCTCAGTTCGTCAGCCTTATCGCCAAGCTCTTTTTCAATGAAGGAAGCAACAGAATCGTTAGCTTTCTCTTTTTCGATCGTGATCGGATCGTCGCCGTATGTAGCATAAAGAGCAGCAGCATAGTCCTGAGTGGTCGGGAACGAATTTACAAGGTCGAAATTCTTTCCGTCAGAAGAGGTAAAGGTACCGTCTTCATTCTTCTCGCCGAATCCCCACATAGCCATACCGAAAGCAACGTAAAGTCTCTCGTCAGCTTTGAGGGCATCCTCTTCCATTCCGAAGTACGCGGGAGCATAGGAAGTGTAGTTAGCCATTACGTATTTGGTGATGTCTTCTCCGAGATCTACCAGTGCCTTATCGTAAGCAGCCCAGAAAGCATCGCGCTGTTCAGCTGTGAACATATCAGATGAACCGTCGCGGCCAGCCTTTGCGATAACAGTAGTGAGAGGCGACATGTTAGCGCGGTATTCTTCAATACCAACGATGGGCAGAGTCGAGAACGTAGTGGATCCGGTGTAAGCGGGATCGCAGTATACGTACATCGAGAACAGCACGTCATCGGCGGTGAGTTCTTTACCATCGCTGAACTTAACACCTTTTCTCAGTTTGATGTTGTAGTCAACAGTTCCGTCGTTATTGATAGTCTCAGTAACATCGGAGAGTCCAGTATATGTATACTCTGTTCCGTTGAATACTCTCTTTTCTCCTTCAATACCCTTATAAACAACATTTCCTTCGCGGTCAGTAGAAATAAGACCTACTGCAGTCATACCAGCAACATCCTGATCGTACGCTGTGGTCGCAAAGAACGGGCTGAACTTACCAGAAAACCGTGAATAACCTACAACCAGCGTATCAGCGCCAGTATATTCGGGTTTAACGTTACAACCGGCAAATACAGCAACCACTAAAGAAATAGCTATCAAAAGGGCAAAAACTTTTGCTAGTTTTTTCATTTTTCTTCCTCCATACCAAAATTCTGTAACCAAAAACCTTCCGTCCCTGCCGTCTGCAGGCACGTTTATTGGATACATTTTGGAATTTTACATTAAACACGATGTGTTGTCAACAAAAAATTTTTTATTTCTGACTGTTTTTTAATAAACGTGCGTTCGATCGCGTTCAGGATCCGTCCTCGGACCCGCGAAAATGGTCATGCCGCCGTTATTTCAGGACACATTGCCGTCTTCTTTCTGCGGGAAAAGATGAAAACGATAACTGCGAAGAAAAGCGCGGAAGATAAAGAAAAAACGATATCTCCGGTAACGACCGGCCGCGCTTCTTTGCCGGCGAGCTTTAAAATATAAGCCAGCACGATCCCGCACAGATTCCAGCCCGACAGGAGCATCATCACGAACGTACATTTAGCGACACGGTCAGACATCTTGTCATTTTCCTCACGCGTGGCGCGGACGGGATCCCGCCGGGTCACTTTAATAAGATTATATACTGCGATGCACAGATACATAAGAGGAAAAACGCATACGAGGAACGGGATCAGGGTGTAATACTGAGCGGTAAAACCCTTGTTGCTGTAAAACAGCAGGGAAACGGCGAGAAAAACGATCGCCGCAGCGGTAAGCACAGCGATGAGCCTCGTCTCCTGCCTGACGTTGTCCGCTCCGTTTACGAAAACGTACCACGCACCTTTATAAACCGGCCTTGTCACCAGTTTACCGTTCTTGTCCTTTACATTTTCGAGCCGGTAATCACCGACGTATTTCTTACTAAGCATATTCTCACCACCGGTACGGCGCTAAAGGCGCTCACTGTCTTTCGGAAAAGACGTACGTCAGTCTTCCGAGGGGTGCGCTGTCGCCGTTTCTGTAAAAAGTCCA
>JAEEGL011459508.1_pt1 | contig 23141 bp, 18 predicted proteins | sample 9134231 | NCBI WGS metagenome assembly JAEEGL01 (sample SAMN16246548, study PRJNA631951) | gut metagenome | biome: gut microbiome; feature: rumen; material: fiber-attached | host: Bos | place: Iran: Karaj | collected 2018-10
AAGAAGATTTTTATTATGATAATAATAAAGTATTATTTAGTGTATTAGATAACTTAAATAAAAAGAATATTCCAATTGATATGACTAGTGTTGTAACGGAACTAAAAAACAATGATAAGTTAAATGAAGCTGGTGGAATATCATATATTACCGAAGTATTAAATAGTGAAGCGGTTGCTACTAATGCGGATTATTATATTAAAAAAGTTAGTGAAACAGCTCTTTTGCGTCGTCTAATTAAAGCATCTGAAGAAATTGGTACATTAGGTTATGAATCATTAGATGATGTTGATGAAGCTCTTGATGAAGCAGAGAAGAAGATACTAAATGTTGTTAAAAATAGACAGAGTAGTGAATTCCGTCCTTTTAAGGATGTCTTAATTTCTGCACAAAAGAACTTAGAAGAATTATCTAAATCAAAAGGAGAAGTTACTGGTATACCTACTGGATTTATTGATCTAGATAGATTAACAGCTGGATTACATGAAAATCAATTAATTATTATTGCTGCTCGTCCTGCTATGGGTAAAACAGTATTCTCATTAAATATAGCAGTTAATGCTGCTTTAGCTGGTAAAAGTGTAGCTATCTTTAACCTTGAAATGGATGCTGTACAACTAGCTAATCGTATGTTATCAAGTGTTGGTCAAATAGATGGTAGAAAGTTCTTATCAGGTAATTTTAATAATACTGATTGGACTAGACTTAATGAAGCAATGAGTCAGTTGGAAAATGCTAATATCTTTATCAATGATATGACTGAATCAACGATTGGTGCAATTAGAAGTAAATGTCGTAGACTTGCTAGTAGTGAAGCAGGACTAGATTTAGTAATAGTCGATTACTTACAACTTGTTAGTGGTGGTAAAAACTATGGAATTAATCGTCAACAAGAAGTATCAGATATCTCTCGTGCATTAAAACTTCTTGCAGTAGAACTTCATATTCCAATTATTGCATTAGCCCAACTATCTCGTTCTGTTGAACAACGTGAAGACAAACGTCCTATTATGAGTGATTTACGTGAATCTGGATCTATTGAACAAGATGCTGATATCGTATCATTCTTATATCGTGATTCATATTATAAGAAAGGTATTGCAGAAGGTAATACATCAATTAGTGAATTAATTGTTGGAAAACATCGTAATGGAAGAACTGATACAATAAAACTAATATTTAAGGGAGATACATGTTCTTTCTTAAATTATCAAAAAGAAGATGAGGGTGAAAATTAGTGAAAGGTAAAAGTATAATTTGGTTAATTATAGCTGGCATACTTAGTGGTTTATTAGTTACTGCTGTAAAATACTATGGTAATGATAATAAACATATTCCACAAGAGGGATATAGAGTTTATCTTGAAGGAAAAAGTATTGGTTTAATTAAATCAAAAGATGAATTAAATGAATATATAAATGTACAACAAGAGAAATTAAAAGAAAAATATCATGTTGATACGATATATATTCCTAATAATATTGATATTGTTAAAGAAATAACTTATGAAGATAATTTTGATAATATAGCTAACATTTATAATATGATGAATACTATTTCACCATTTACTATCAAGGGTTATCAAGTTACAATAGATAGATCTAATAGTACAGAGTATCAAAACGATGATAATGAAGAAGATACTAAACCAAAGATTATTCGATTAAATGTTATTGATAAAGAAGTATTTAATAAAGCTATTGAAGAAGTAATACTATCATTTATTGATAAAGATCAATATGAGTCTTTTAAAGAAAAGAAAGTTACAGAATTAACAGGTACTGGTGAAATAATAGAAAATATTTATATTGAAGATAATATTACTATTAAAGAAACTAATATTCCAGTTAATGAAGTTATTTATATGGATAGTGCAGAATTAACTCAATATTTAATCTTTGGAAATAATACATCAAATAAGAAATATACCGTTAAAATGGGAGATAATATTGATAAAATAGCTGAGAATAATAAGATGAGTGTTAATGAACTTGTAATAGCTAATACTGACTTAACTAGTAGTAATTCATTAATATTTGTTGGTCAAGAATTATCAGTTGGTGGAGTAGACCCAATTGTTACTACTATTGTAGAAAAACATATTGTTGAAGATAAAACAGTTAAATATAAAACAGTTTATCAATATGATAATCATATGTACCAAGGACAACAAAAAGTTAAACAAGAAGGATCTAATGGTAAAACAAGAGTAACTCAAAAAGTTAAGATGATGAATGGTGAAATTATTAATACTTATATTGTATCTAGTGAAGAGTTAAAACCAGTTGTTAATAGAATAGTAGTTAAAGGTGGTAAACAAATTGCTAGAGGTGATGGTGAATGGAGTTGGCCTACTAACTTCCCATATTCTATATCTAGTCCATATGGATATCGTTGGGGAAAACTTCATACTGGTGTAGATATCTATGTTGGAGGACGTGGTTCACCAATTTATGCAGCAAGAGCAGGTGTAGTTACAAGTATTGCTGTAAATGGTTCATCAGGATTCTATGTTACTATTAAACATGATAATGGATATTATACAAGATATTGTCATATGCAAAATACTAGTGGTAATGATAGTTTAAAAGGAACTAATTCAGCTACTAAGTATATATCAGTAGGACAAAGAGTAAGTGCGCATCAAGTAATAGGAGAAGTGGGTAGTTCTGGTCATAGTACTGGAGCACATTGTCACTTTGAAATTTGGAATGGAGTACCTTTCCAAGCTCAATCATTTAACCCACTATTGTTCTACTAATGAGAGTAATTATATTTGGAAGTGGATCTAAAGGAAATTCAACACTATTAATAGGAAATAATAAGAAAATATTAATTGATGTTGGATTTTCTTATCCAAAAATGTTAATGAATTTAAAAGAATATGGGCTATTACCAAAGGATATTGATGCTATTCTAATAACTCATACTCATGCTGATCATATTGGTGGTTTAAGTACATTTGTTAAGAAAAATAATACCATCGTTTATACTAATGAAAAGATGTTTAATGAATTAGTAAAAATAGTACCAAAAGAATTATTAAGAGTAGAAGATGATGAATATAATATTGATGAATTTTCTATTACTTCTATTCATACATCTCATGATGCAGTAGGTAGTGTTGGTTTTATAATAGGTAATGGTAATAGTGAATTAGTTTATGTAACTGATACTGGTTATATTAATAAAACATATTTAAAGAAATTAATTAATAAAGATGTTTATATCTTTGAAAGTAACCATGATATTAATATGTTAATGACTGGACCATATCCATATATATTAAAACAACGTGTTTTAAGTGATAAAGGGCATTTATCTAATGAATTAGCTGGTGAATATTTAAAAGAATTAATTGGTAAAAAGACTAAGAAAGTTATATTAGCTCATTTATCAGAAATAAACAATACACCAGAAATAGCTCTTAAAACAGTAAAAAGTATTATAAATAATAAAAAAATATTAATAGATACGGCTTCACAAAATGAAATATATGATGTAGGTGAATTTTAATGATAAAAATTATATGTATTGGTAAAATTAAAGAGAATTATTTAAAAGAAGCTATTCTTGAATATAAAAAAAGAATTAGTAAATATACTAATATAGAAATAATTGAATTAGATGATTATAACTATGATATTAAAAAGACTTTATTAACTGAATATAATAATATTATTAAAGTTATGAATCCTAGTGATTATAATATATTATTAGATATTAGTGGCGTTGAATTAGATAGTTTATCATTTGCTAAAAAGATTAATGATACATTAACTATTAATTCTAATATAACTTTTATTATTGGTGGTAGTTATGGTGTTATGGATGAATTAAGAAATAAAGTTGATTATAAATTATCTTTTTCTAAATTAACTTTTCCACATCAATTATTTCGTGTTTTATTATTAGAACAAATATATCGTGCATATAAAATAAATAATCATGAAGAATATCATAAATAGGAGGTCATATGTCACAAATTAATACTATTGTTTGGGGTATAGCAACTATTTGTTTAGTTATTTGTGGATTATATTTTACTTTTAAACTAAAGTTTGTTCAATTAAGATTTATAAAGATTATTAAAAGTATGAAACCATCAAATAGTGATAAATCTAGTATATCTCCATTTAAAACATTAACTCTTGCTTTAGCAGCTAGAATTGGTGTTGGTAGTTTAGCAGGTATAGCACTTGGTATATATAAAGGTGGTGTAGGAGTAGTATTTTGGATTTGGTTATCAGCTTTTCTTACATTACCAAATTCATTTGTAGAAAGTACATTAGCGGTTCTTTTTCATGAAAGAGATGGTAATTACTATATAGGTGGACCTGCTTATTATATTAAAAAAGGATTAGGTTTTAAAAAATTAGCTATTATTTATGCTTTAATTATCTTTTTATGTGAAATATGTGGTTTCTTAGCTATTCAATCTAATACTATAGCTACTAGTGTTAAAACATATTTAGATATATCACCATATATAACTGGTTTAATAGTAGCTATTATTTCATATCTAATTATTTCTAAAGGATTAAAAAGAATAGCTAATTTTACTTCATTTTTAGTTCCATTAATGGGGTTAGCCTATATGGTAGTAGCTTTAGTTATTATTATCTATAAAATAGATATGATACCAGGTATTATTAGTAATATATTTGAATCTGCTTTTAATTTTAAAGCTTTTGGTTGGGGAATTATTAGTAGTATTATTATTGGTGTACAAAGAGGAATATTCTCATCAGAAGCAGGACTTGGAACAGGTGCAGTAGCTAGTGGTACAAGTGATACTAAATATCCTTGTAAACAAGGTTATATTCAAATGTTAGGTGTTTATTTCACAACATTTATTATTTGTACATCAACAGCTTTTGTTATTCTAACTAGTAATATAGATTTAAATAGTTTTACTAATCCAAATGGTATTGAAATAACTCTAAATGCTCTTAATAATCATATGGGTAATTTTGGTACAATTATGTTAATATTTGCTATTTTATCATTTGCTTTTTCAACTATTATATCAGGTTATTATTATGGAGAAAGTAATTTAAAATATTTAGATAATAAATCAAGTAAAAGATCAATATTCTTATTAAATATTGTATCAGTTTTAATACTATTTTATGGTGCAATAGCAAGTCCAACAATTCTATGGGATACTGTTGATATAGGAGCAGGTTTACTAGCCATAATTAACTGTTTTAGTATCTTTATGTTACGACGTGAAATTAAAAAAGAATATGATAAAGAAAGAGATAAAATATGATAGGTAATGATTGGGATAAAATATTAGAAGATGAATTAAAAAAGGATTATTTTATTAAGCTAATGAATGGTGTAAGAGAAGAATATAAAAAGAAAACTATTTTTCCAAGAAAAGACCAAGTTTTTAATGCTTTTCGTTATACACCATATAAAGATGTTAAAGTAGTTATTTTAGGTCAGGATCCTTATCATGGTGAAGGCGAAGCCGAAGGATTATCTTTTTCCGTTCCTCTTAATATTCGAAAACCACCTAGTTTAGTTAATATTTTTAAAGAATTACATGATGATTTGGGTTATAGTATACCTAATCATGGTTCATTACATTCTTGGGCAAAAGAAGGAGTTCTTTTATTAAATGCAGTCTTAACTGTAGTAAAAGATCATGCCGCTTCTCACCAAGGAATGGGTTGGGAAATATTTACTGATGATGTAATTAAGTTAATTAATGAAAAAGATGAACCAGTAGTATTTATATTATGGGGAAGATATGCAAGAAGTAAAAAGAAACTAATTACTAATCCCATTCACTATGTTATAGAATCAGCTCATCCATCCCCATTATCAGCCTATAATGGATTCTTTGGTTCAAGACCATTCTCTAAAGCTAATAAATATTTAGAAAGTAAGGGAATAAAACCAATTAATTGGGAAATAAAATAAATGTACTGTCAACAAATATTATTTATATATAAAAATATCTTACAGATATTTTTTTTATGTTATAATTATAATAGGAGTATTCTATGGGAAAAATAAATAATCAAATGGTTTTTACAGATTGGTATAAAGTTACTATTTGTTCAAGTAGAGGTTATGTTGAAAAAGAAATACCAGTTCCTAAGTTTTTAAAAGAATTAGAGAAAAATTTAAAAAGTCTTGAATACAATATTGTTTTTGATGAAGATATCAATAAATTCATGATTACATATGATGGTGTAGATTATGATGTAATATTAAATAATACTGAACAAAAGTGTCTTGAAACTAAACAATATTCACCATTAATATTAAAATTACTTTGGTTAGCTACTTTAGATAAAAAATATACTGATGAAATTGAATTACAAAAGTACCGTGAAGAAAGAATAAATAGTATTATTAAATCTAATTATGAAGACATGGTAACTTTAGAAGACCATGAATTATATTTAGAATATTTAAATGCATCTCTTAAAAAAACTAAAAAAGAAGATGAAAGAAATACTATAAATACTAAAATAGCAGCTATTATACCAATAATTGATAAATTAAGAAAAGAAGAATCCCAAAAAGTAAAAAATCCATTAAATTTAAGATTATATATTAATCGTTTTATTTATGATGCTCTAAAACAAATAGATGAATTAGATGATGAAGATAGAATAGCTCTTGCTGGTGAATTAAAACTAATATTAATTGATTTTAAGAAAATAGTTGATGAATATAATGCTAAGAAAGATAAAGGATTAGTTATTGGTGATCCTATGTTACCATCAAGTATATTAGAAAGAATAATTGATCTTGAATTTAAAATTAAAAATGTTGTTAAAAAAGAAAATATCTCTTCTTATGTAGAGAATGAATTAGGAGATTTAGAAAAAGAATTAAGATCAAAGGTTGAAGATAAAGGGGGAAGGCAAAATGGAAGATGAGAAAATAGTTTTCACTAAACTAGGAACAGTAAAAACTAATGTCTTTGAACATTCCAAAGACGAATTCTTTCAATTAATGTATAATGCAATAACAGAAGATGTAGTTAATAATAGTGTTAATTATAATAAAGAAGATAATTGTTATGAAATAGTTTATGATTCAACACCATACAAAGTTATAGATGGAAAAGATATTTTAAGAAAAGATAGTAGTAATCAAGATTTAGTACACTTTATAGAGATGTTAGTTAATCATACTAAAAGAAAAGAAAGTTTTTTAGGTATTACTAAAGGTGAAAAAGAAAAAACAAAAGAGACAGAACAGGAGTTTATTGCAAGATGTAAACAAGGTATCTTTAATGATAATTATGATAAAAAAAGATATATTGAATATTTAAATAAAAAGTTAAATGCCAAAGATGAATATAAAGAAGAATTACTTGATAGACCAAAATTATATAAGTTATTAACCTATATATCTTTAGCTATTGGTTTTATTGGTATGTGTGGACCTATTTTACTTTTAATACTTGCATCAAGAATAGGTGTACCATTTGCTATTGCCTTAGCAACACTTGGTATAATTCCTTTTGCAGCTTGGAATTTTATCTTAAGTGGTAAAGCATTAGATGATACTGATTGGGCAAAAAAGTTTAGAATTAGAACAGATACGATGAATGTAACTTTATTAGGTAGAATAGTAGGTAAAACTATTTCAAGAAGAAAATACAAAAAACTTATTAAAGCAGTAAAAAGTTCTATGGAAAAAGAACCAAAAACAACAAAAGTAGTTGAACAAACTAATACAGTTTCTGAAGAATCAGTACAAAAAGAAACTGGTGTTCATAAAACAATTAAAGAAGTATCTCAAGAATTTAGAAAAGTAAATAATATCGTTAATCAAGTTAAAAGTGAACTTAAGAAAACAGAATATTCTAATGAATTGTTAGGTTTATTAGATGATTATAAAGCTAAAACTAAATTATTAGGTGAAAATGGAGATTATTTAGGACTATACAAAATTGTTATTGATAATTTGTTTTCTTTAACATATCGAGTTAATGAGACTTTGAAAGAAGAAGAGCAAGAAAAGAAAAATAAAGAAGAATTTGGTAATATGTTTGATGAGGTAGAAAGAGTAGAATCAAGATCTTCAAATAAATAATAGAAAGGAGATATACTATGGAAAAAGAATTAGTATTTACAAAATTAGGTACAGTAAAAGCTGATGTATTTGAACATTCAGTAGATAGTTTTTTTCAATTAATGCATAATGCAATTACACAAGATGTATTAAATAATTATGTATATTATAGTGAAGAAAATAATTGTTTTGAAGTAGTATATGACCATACAACTTATCAAGTATATCAAGGAAGTATTAAAGTAAGTAAAGATAGTGAATTTACTAAAACTATAGAAATGTTAGAGAAATTAACTAATTTATCTAACAAAATAAGAGAAGATTTTGAAATAGAAAAAGAAGAAAAGATAAAGAAAAAAGAAAATGACAAGATAGTTATAGCTAATGGCAATAAAGGTATATTTACTAGTGATGAAGATAAGTTAATATATATTAATCATTTGAAAGAAACATATAATGCTGATCAAGAAGATATTAAGAAAAATTTTGGAGATTTACTTAAAGGAATAGCTTGTTGTTTAGGATGTGTAGGAGCAACTGCAGCCTTTTTTATCTTTCTTAAAGAGTTTGCTGCTATTTCTATTGCTTTTATGGTATTGTCTCCAATGTTTGCAATACTAGCAGCTAGTAATGCAAGTATTTTATGGGCTCATCATAAAAAAAGAAAGAATATTAAAAAGAAGATTCAAAGTTTACAAAAATCTTTAGGAAAAGATAATGAGAAAGAATCAGATTATTTTCTAGTTAATTCAAAACAAGAAGAAAAAGTAGTTAACCCAATCCAAAAATCAGTTCAGGAAATATCACAAGAATTTAGAAAAGTACAAGGTAGAATAAATCAAGTACTTAGTGATGTTAAACAAAAAGAATTTAGTTCAGAGTTACTAAAAATATTAGATGATTATAAAAAAGAAATAACAGAATCTGGTGAAAAAGGTAATCATATGATTATTTATAAAAATGCTATTAATCAACTGATTTCATTAGCCCATCGAGTTGGAGACACAATAAGAATAGAAGAACAAGAAAAAAAGAATAAAGAAGAATTTGGATTAATGTTTGATGAAATAGGAAAGGTAGAAGCAAGAACAAATAAATAATAGAAAGGAGATATACTATGAGAAAAAGTATTGTATTTACAAAACTAGGAACAGTAAAAACTGATGATTTTGAATACTCAATAGATAGTTTTTTTCAATTAATGCATAATGGTATATCTCAAGATTATGATCGTTATGGAATTAAATATGATCGAAAGAATAAGTGTTATTTAATTCTTTATGATGATACTACTTATGTTGCTTTATATGGTAATGAAATTTTAAATAAAGAAAGTAACAAAGAAGAAATTATTAGGATGCTTAATAAACTTTGTGAAATAGATAATAAAGAAATAGATTGTTTTAAAGATGAAGAAACAAAGAAAAAAGAACAAGAAAAAAAAGAAAAAATAGTTATTAGAAATGGTGAAAAAGGTATTTTTAATAGTGATGAAGATAAAAAAATATATCTTAATTATTTAAAAAGAGAATTACAAAATAAGAATAGATATAAATATGAATTAGTATATGGTTATCGAACTTTATATCAATTTACAGCTTTATTTACCGCTATATTTGATTTACTTCTTGCTATTGGAGCAATAGTTGTTGCTTTTTCGATAGGATTTGGAGCTATTGCAGCTTCAGAAAATTTTGCTGTAATCATGATGTTATCATCTATCTATGGATGGATTAAGTTTCTTGTTTATGATTACCCAGAATTAATTCTAAATGCATGGGATTTTAGTAGTAAAGATGAATCAGAATATAAAGTAAGTTTACTTGGTAAAATATTAGGTAAGATTCTTACTAAAAGAAAGTTAAAGAAGCAGATTAAGGGAATAGAAGAATCATTAAAACAGAAAAAAGTATTTGATACTAAAGGAGTAACAGCTCTTAATGAATATGAAAAACAACAAGAAGAAAAAGTAGTTAACCCAATCCAAAAATCAGTTCAGGAAGCATCACAAGAATTTAGAAAAGTACAAGATAGAATAAATCAAGTATTAAGTGATGTTAAACAAAAAGAATTTAGTGCAGAATTACTAAAAATATTAGATGATTATAAAAAAGAAATAACAGAATCTGGTGAAAAAGGTAATCATATGATTATTTATAAAAATGCTATTAACCAATTAATTGCCTTAGCTCATAAAGTTAGTGAAACAATGAGAAAAGAAGAACAAGAACAAAGAACAAAAACAGAGTTTGCTAATATGTTTAGTGAAGTAGATAGAGTTCAAACGAGAGCAAGTGGGAAATAAAAAACCTTTTATAGGTTTTTTTATTTTATATTATGTTAATTAATGATATAATGAAATAAAGTAGAGGTAGTATGGAAAAAGTATTGGTTAGACTAGAAAATGTTAGTAAGAAATTTGATAAGAATTATGTAATCAAAGATTTTTCTTTGGATATATATGAAGGAGAGTTTTTAACATTACTAGGACCATCTGGCTGTGGTAAAACAACAGTATTACGTATGATATCAGGTCTAGAATCTGTTACTAAGGGTAAAGTATTTATTGATTCAGTTGACGTTACAAATGTTGATGCTACTAAAAGAGAAGTAAATACAATATTCCAAAATCTAGCACTATTTCCTAAAATGACTGTTACTGAAAATATTAGTTTTGGTCTTAGAATGAAGAAACTACCTAAAGAAGAAATAAATAAAAAAGTACGTGAAGTAATTAAATTAGTTAAATTAGATGGATTAGAAAATAGATTACCAGCCGAACTATCTGGTGGACAACAACAACGTGTGGCTATTGCTCGTGGTATTGTTATGAATCCTAAAGTATTATTACTTGATGAATCTCTTTGTTCACTTGATTTAAAGCTAAAGAAAAGTATGCAAGTAGAGCTTAAAAAGATTCAAAAGAAGTTAGGTATTACCTTTATATATGTAACTCATGCACAAGACGAAGCTTTAAGTATGAGTGATCGAATAGTAATTATTAATAATGGTAAAATAGAACAAATTGATACACCAGAAAATATATATCGTCATCCTAATACTATTTTTGTAGCTGATTTTATTGGTGAAGCTAATATATTAGATGCAAAAGTAATTAATAAAAATACTATATCTATTAATGATCGATATGTAATTAATTTAAAAAACAATCTTGATTATTCCAAGAATGAAACTATTAAATTATTAGTAAGACCTGAAAATGTAAATATTTATAAAAGTGAAAGAAAAGGTATTATTCATGGTGTAGTAAACACTATTACATACAGTGGTGATAGTACTAAACTAACGATTGTTGTTGATGATAAATTATCAATAAATGCAAAAATAATTGATGAAAATATGTATAAAGAAAGTGATGTAGTATCACTTGATTTTGATGAGAACTTTATTGTTCCTTTAAGGAGTTAGATATGGAACGTAATAAAGTATTTAAATCAATCTTTTTAATACCAATTATTATTTATTCATTATTATTAATATTATTACCACTAATATACGTTTTATATCTTAGTTTTTTAACTAGTGATTCTTATGGTGGAATAATAAATACTTTTACTTTGCAAAACTATTTTGATATCTTTGATATTACTTATATCAAAATGTTTTTAAAATCATCATTAATAGCTATTGGTACTACTTTTATATGTGCACTAATATCATATCCATTTGCTTTAATATTAAGAGGAAAGAAAAAACAAATACAAAATCTTGCCACTAAACTTATTATGATACCATTTCTAACCAATTCATTAATACGTACTTATGGTTGGATTATTTTACTTCGTAAGAATGGAATTATTAATACTGGTTTATTATCAACAGGTATTATTGGTAAACCTCTTGCTTTAATGTATAACAATTTCGGTATTATTGTCGGTATGGTTTATACATTATTACCATTTATGTTACTTCCAGTTTGTGCATCAGTATTAGCAATTGATGAAAATATTATAGAAGCAGCACGTGACTTGGGAGCTAAACCATGGCAAATATTTAAGAAAATTATCTTACCGCAGACATTATCTGGGGTTTTTAATGGTTCATTAATGGTATTTATTCCTGCTATCGGTTACTTCTTTATTGCTGATATTCTTGGTGGTGGTAAAACAATGATTATTGGTAATTTAATTAAAAATCAATTCTTACAAGCTAGAAATTGGCCGTTTGGATCAGCTATTTCTATCTTCTTGATTATCCTTACTTTTGTATTAGTTAAATTATATAAGAGTGTTGGTGGTAAAATGGATGATTTAGGAGGTTTTTAATGAGTAAAAAGATATTTAAAAACTTATTCTTATATTTAGTATTTGCTTTTCTATTTTTACCAATTATTGTTTTAGTTGTTTATTCATTTAATAGTTCTTCAATGAATATTATCTTTGGAAACTTTACTTTTGATTGGTATCATAGGTTATTTCAAAATAGTGATTTAATTGAATCTTTTATTAATACTTTAATTGTGGCAGGAATTAGTACTGTTACATCAACTATTATTGGTACTATATCGGCTTATGGACTATATAAATATAACTTTAAGGGTAAGAATATAATTAATGGTCTTATTTATGTACCAATCGTTATACCAGAGATAGTTCTTGGTATATCATTATTATCTATTTATACATTAATGAAATTAGAATTAAGTTTATTTACGATAATTCTTTCTCATATTGCTTTTTCAATACCATTTGTTATTGTTAGTGTTAGAAGTACATTAACTAAAGATATTAAAGTATTAGAAGAGTCAGCTAAAGATTTAGGTGCTAGTAATTATACTATTTTTAAAGAAATAGTTCTTCCTACTATTATGCCTGCGGTTATTAGTGGTGCAACTCTTGCTTTTACATTATCTCTTGATGATGTAGTAATTAGTTATTTTACAGCAGGACCTGGTAGTAATACTTTGCCATTATATATTTATTCCATGATTAAAACAGGAATAACTCCAGATGTTAATGCATTATCGACATTAATGATGTTGGTAGTATTTACAATATTAATATCAATTACAATCTATCAAAGTCATAAGATAAGGAAGAGTGCGATATGAAAAAGATAATAGTTTTCTTAATAATAATACTTATGGTTTGTGGTTGTAATAATACTAGTAATAAAACTAAAAATGAAGTTAATGTTCTTAACTGGACTAGTTATATTCCTAGTGAAGTAATTGATGATTTTGAAAAGGAATATGGTATTAAAGTTAATTATGGAACATATTCATCAAATGAAGAGTTACTTGCTAAAATATCTAGTTCTAAAGAAGGTACTTATGATGTTATCTTTCCTAGTGATTACATGGTTGAATTAATGATAAAAAAAGACATGTTAATGCCAATAGATATATCTAAAATACCAAATTATAGTAATATTAATAGTTTGTTTTTAAATAAAAAATTTGATTTAAATAATAATTATTCACTACCATTTTTAGCTGCTACTACAGTTATAGCAGTTAATCGTGATAATATTCATGATAATATTAGTGGATATAATGATTTATTAAATGATAAATATGAAAATAATATAGTTTTACTTGATGATCAAAGAATAGTTATTGGTATGGGATTACAAGCTCTTGGATATGATATGAATGAAACTGATTCAGCTAGACTTAATAAAGGAAAAGAGTGGTTATTAAAAATAAATAGGAATGTTAAAGCTTTTGATAGTGATAGTCCTAAAACATTCTTAATTACTGGTGAAACTGATATTGGTGTTATGTGGAATGCTGAAGCTGTTATAGCTAAAGAATATAATCCTAATATTGAAATAATTTACCCAAAAGAAGGTTTTGCTATTAGTTTAGATAATTATACAATCGTTAAAGGTGCTAAAAATATTGAGAATAGTTATAAATTTATTAATTATTTACTTCGTGATGATGTTAATTCTAAAATAACAGAAGAATATCCATACATTAATACTACTAATAATAATATGAATCTAGGTTATGAAGAATTAGAAATGGTATTAAATAAAGGTAGTTTTGTTGAAAATATTGGTAGTAGTATATCTGATTTTGATAAAGTATGGGCAGAAATAAAATAAAAAAAAATTACACTCATAGACTTTTATTAAAAAAAATATTATAATGGTATTATAACATAGTAATATGTATGATAGGGAAGGAGGCGTTAGAGTGCAGAGAAACTTCGTTGATACTCAAGACTTTACCAAAGAAGAGATTTTAGATATGAAAGATCTTGGTATAAAGATTAAGAAATATCTAAAAGCTGGTAATTATTTAGATGTACTTCATCATAAAACTTTAGGTATGATTTTTGAACAAAAATCTACTAGAACACGTGTATCATTTGAAACTGCTATGGAACAATTAGGAGGTCATGCTCAATATCTTGCTCCAGGACAAATTCAATTAGGTGCACATGAAAGTTTATATGATACAGCTAAAGTATTAGGTAGACTTACTGATATACTAATGGCTCGTGTTATTGAACATAAGTCAATAGTTACTTTAGCACAACATGCTGGTGTACCAGTTATTAATGGTATGAGTGATTATAACCATCCAACACAAGAGTTAGGTGATTTAATTACAATATTTGAACATATGCCAGCTGGTAAAAGATTTGAAGACTTAAAGATTGTATTCTTTGGTGATGCAACACAAGTTTGTGCAAGTTTAGGAATGTTAACTACTCATTTAGGTGGTCACTTTGTTCAATATGGTCCTAAGGGATTCCAATTAAATGAACATTTCCAGGAAATATGTCGTAAAAACTGTGAAACAAGTGGTGGAACATTCTTAATTACTGAAGATGAGTATGAAGCAGTTCATGATGCAGATTTTATCTATACTGATGTTTGGTATGGATTATATGAATCAGAATTGCCAGAAGAAGAAAGAAAGAGAATATTTTATCCAAAATATCAAGTTAATATGGATATTATTAAAAAAGCTAGTCCAAATGTTAAATTTATGCACTGCTTACCTGCAACTAGAGGGGAAGAAGTTACTGATGAAGTAATGGATTCTGAATACTCTGTTGTATTTGATGAAGCAGAAAATAGATTAACGGCTATGAGAGCTTTACTTGTATATTTTATGGGTAAAGAAGAAGAAACTTTAAAAATAATTGAAGGTAGGAATTAAAAAATGAAAAATAAAAAGAAATTTAGATTAGTTGATGCCATATTAGGTACAGTTTGTCTAACTTTAGTATGTGAATCCGTAATGCCTACTGCTGCAATTGGTAATACACAATATTTCTGGTGGATTTTACTATTATTAGGTTTCTGTGTACCATATGGTATGATTACTGCCGAACTTGGTACAACATATCCAAGTGAAGGTGGTATGTATGACTGGGTTAAACGTGCTTTTGGTCCTAAATGGGCTGGACGTGTAGCTTGGAACTATTGGGTTAATTTCCCATTATGGATTTCATCACTTGCTGTCGCAGTAACAGATATTATTGCTGGTATGTTTGATATTGAATTAAGTATCGCAGTAATATTATTAATTCAACTTGTATATATCATTTTAGTTACTTTCTTAAGTACAAAAAGAATTGGTGAAAGTAAAGGGGTAGTAAACGTTGGTACTGCTATTAAAGTATTCTTACTATTAGGAATTGGTTTACTAGGTATTTATTCTTTAATTAAAACAGGAAATAGTGCTAACCCAATTACAAGTGTAAAGGATTTACTTCCATCAACTGATTTAGGATCATTATCATTTATCTCAATTATCATCTTCAACTTCATGGGATTTGAAGTAGTTGGTACTTGGGTTGATGATATGGATGAACCTAAAAAACAAATACCAAAAGCTTTAATTTTTGGTGGATTATTAATGGCTATATTCTATATTTTACCTGCAACAGGATTCAATATTGCTATTGAAGCTAATGAAGAATGGATTGGTGCTGGTGCTGAAATAGTAGTTGATGTTATGAATTCATTATTTGCTAATGTAGGTATTGGTGCTGGTGCAGCTAAAGTATTAGTAGCTGTATGTGGATGTATGTTTATATATACATTTGTTGCTAATATTGCTTCTTGGTCATTTGGTGTTAATGCAGTTGCTAAATATGCTGCTGATGACGGAAGTATGCCAAAAATGTTTAAACCAGTTAATAAAGAAGGAGTACCATATAAAGCTGCAATAATTAATGGTATCGTAGCTGCTGTTATTTGTATCCTTGGTATTGTTGCTGGTGAGATTAGTGAAGACTTTAGTGCTTCATTTGGACTATTCTTCTCATTAAGTTGGATAACATTACTTGTTGGTTATATACCAATGTTCTTAGCCTTCTTAAAACTTAGAAGAACTGATGCTAAAGCTACAAGACCATATAAAATGCCTGGTGGTAAAGTATGGGTTACTGCTTATACTCTAATTGCCTTTGTATTAATAGTAGCAGGTGTATTATTTACAATATTTGGTGATTTCACTCTAGAATATATTGTTGATAGTATCCCACTAATTTTAGGTGTAATTGCTTCATTTACTATTGAAGAAGTATTAGTAGCTAGAATTGGTAAGAGTAAATATGGTTGCTTTATATCATTCTTCTTAGCTATTATATTTGCTCTAGTTTATTTATTAAAACTTGTACCAGAATTAGAATTAATTTGGATTGTTGGTGCAATAGGAGCATTTATTGTTGGACTTGTTCATTTCTTTGTAGCTAAAAAACAAATAAAAAAAGCTTAATTAATAAGAAATAAAAAGGAGAGTTAATGAAAAGATTAAATAGTACCCCTAAAAAAGATGGTTATAGAATGCCTGGTGAATTTGAAAAACATCGTGGTACATATATTATTTGGCCAGAAAGACCAGATAACTGGAGATTAGGTGGAAAACCTGCTCAAAAGACATTTGTTGATGTAGCTTCAACTATTGGTAAATATGAACCATGTACTGTTGTTGTTTCAGCTTGGCAATATGCTAATGCTAGGGGAATGTTACCTGATTATGTTCGTGTAGTTGAAATGAGTAATAATGATTCATGGATACGTGATTGTGGTGCAACATTCTTAGTTAATGGTAAAGGTTCATTACGTGCTGTTGACTGGACATTTAATGCTTGGGGAGGATTAGTTGATGGACTATATTTTCCTTGGGATAAAGATGATATGGTTGCTCAAAAAATGTGTGAACTAGAAGGTGTTAATAGATACCGTCTTGATGACTTTGTTTTAGAAGGTGGAAGTATTCATGTTGATGGTGAAGGAACTCTTCTTGTAACAGAAGAATGCTTACTATCAGCTGGACGTAATCCAGATAAAACAAAAGAAGAAATAGAAAGTATTCTAAAAGAATATTTAAATGTTTCTAAAGTATTATGGATTCCTCGTGGAATATATAATGATGAAACTAATGGACATGTAGATAATATGTGTAATTTCGTTAAACCAGGTGAAGTAGTACTTGCTTGGACTGATGATAAAAAAGATCCTCAGTATGAAAGAAGTTTAGAAGCTTATAATTATTTAATTAATGAAACTGATGCTAAAGGTCGTAAACTTGTTGTTCATAAACTTTATATTCCTAGTAAGCCAATATTAATTACTAAGGAAGAAAGTGAAGGAGTAGATGCTGTTGATGGTACTCTACCAAGACAAGAAGGAGATCGTATGGCTGCTTCATATGTTAATTATTATACTGGTAATGGCTTTGTTGCAGTACCTGCATTTGGAGACCCTAACGATAAGTTAGCTGTCGAGAAATTACAAGAATTATATCCAGATCGTGTTATTGAAAGTATTCCAGCACGTGAAATATTACTTGGTGGTGGTAATATACATTGTATTACTCAACAAGTACCATATGGAAGATAAAAGGCTTAGGCCTTTTTTTCTTGAAAAAATGGCCATTTTATGGTAATATAAATCATAAGGAGGAGAGATGATTTATACAATTATAGTTATTGTTTTAGTAGTTATTTTAATGTCTGTAAGACAGATTGATGAATATGAAAGAGGTATTAAGTTTTCAAGAGGTAAATTTAGTAAAATAATGAATCCAGGATGGAACTTAGTATTACCTATTTTTCAATCATTTAAGAAAGTAGATATTCGTACTAAAGCTGTTGACGTACCTGAACAAGATGCTATTACTAAAGATAATGTATCTGTTCGTATCAATGCAGTTATTTACTATAAAGTATTTGATGCAAGTAAAGCAGTACTTGCTGTTGAAAATTTCTATTATGCAGTTAGTCAATTAGCTCAAACTACTATGCGTAATGCCGTAGGTGAAGTAAATTTAGATGAATTATTATCTGAACGTGAAACAATATCTAATAAAATCTGTGAAATTATTGATAAAGCAACTGATCCATGGGGTATTAAAGTTGAAAACGTTGAATTAAAAGATGTTGCATTACCAGAAGAAATGAAACGTGTTATTGCTCGTGTTGCAGAAGCAGAAAGAGAAAAACGTGCAGTTATCACTAAAGCAGAAGGTGAAGTAGAAGCATCTAATAATTTAGCAAAAGCAGCTGATACTATGGCTAAGAATCCTATATCAGTACATTTAAGAACATTAGAAACAATCAATGATTTATCAAGTGATCAATCTAATACAGTAATCTTTGCATTACCATTAGATATATTAAAATCATTTGATACTTATAACAAAAAGAATAGTAAAGAATAAGAAAGACTTCATAGAAGTCTTTTTTTATGATATTATATTAATGTAAGGATGGTAAGTATGAAAAGAATAGTTAATACATTTATCATATTAGTAATTTTCATTTTTTTAATGTTACCTAAAAACACTAATGATTTAAAAGATAATGATATTATTTTAGGGGATACTAATTTACCAAGATTAATAACTCCTACTTATAGTACAGACCATTTTATAGTAGCAGATTATGTACTTAATCCATCTAGTAATGATATGAGTGATAGTATTCAAAATACTTTAAATACATGTTATAAAAATGGTGGGGGAACAGTATGGTTAAACAAAGGAATATATTATGTTAGTAAACCAATAGATGTACCAACTGGATGTACATTAATGGGGGATTGGCAAGATCCGGATAATTATAGTGGTACACTTGATTATGGTACTAAAATAGTTGTTAATGTTAATAATTTTAAAAGAGATAATTCTGATGATGAAAGATCTGGTTTATTTAGAATGCATTCTAGTTCTGGAGTAGAAGGATTAACGATATATTATAAAGGACAAAACATTAATAATCCGATTAGTCAACCATGGACATTTTATTGTACTACTTTAGTAGAAGACTTGGAAGAACCTGGAAAATCACCAGGAATGTTATTTACAGTTAAAAATATTACGATGATTAATAGTTATTATGGTATTGGAAGAAGTTCTTTTGAAATAATTGGTTCTGGTATGTTAATGGTTGAAAATGTTAAAGGAACAGTACTTAAAAAAGGTGCTCAATATCATAATTCTGGTGAAGTATCAACGATAACGGGATTAAATCTAAAACCAAAATATTGGGCAAGTGCTAATTTAAATGCCTTTAATGATAATGTTGGTAATATTAGTGAAAGTACGATTATAAATAAAATAAAATCTATTGGTGGTATTGGTTTATCAATAACTGATGCAGAATTATCAGAATATGTTAATGTTAATATAACTGGTTATAAATATGGTATTTATGTACCTAAAAGATCAACAATATCTGCAAGAGCTGTAGGTAGTGGAGCTTTCTATAATTTAAATATTTCTAATACTTCTATTGGTATCTTTGTTGATAGTGATGGTGAAGGTAAAAAGCCGACTGTATCATCAGGAATTGGTTATGTAATATCTAATTCTACTATTGAAGGATCTGATTATTCTATTTATATATCAGCACCACTTGAAAGTGGTAAAAGAGGTACTATTAAGTTAAATAATGTATCATTAAAAGGTAAAATTGGTGGAAATGGTGGATTGTTATATTATGATAATTCATCTAAAAATTATAAATCAGTTTATAGTGTTATTGGTGCTAGTGATGCAGCTGGTAAAATTAATAATAATGGAAAATTTACTAATATAAATATATCTCGTAAATTAAAGAATAATGGTGATTACTTTATTGTAGTAAATCCTGGTTGTACAGTAGATACATTAAATGGTGTATTATCTAGTGTTTCACAAAATGGTGGTGGAGTAGTTTATTTAAAACCAGGTCGATATAATGTTGATAAAACAATCATAATTCCTGATAATGTTGAATTAAGAGGTTCATTTGCATCACCTTCATATAAAGCAGGTAAACGTAATGGTAATGGTGATGGTATATTACTTGGAACTATTCTACATGTTAATACAGGAGTTAATGCAGTAAAAATAAATGGTAATAATTCTGGTGTATCAGGAATATACTTTATGTATGAAAGTAATGTAAGAAATCTAGGTAATTATAAAGAATATCCATATACTATTGAGACTATTAATACTAAAAATATTTATATCAAGAATATTACTATCTGTGGTGCAACTCATGGAATTAATATTAATAAAGTAGATGGTTTTACTATTCAAAATTTAGTTACTGGTATAATTTCTAATACAATTAAAATAGATAATAGTAATAATGGATTAATACTAAACTCTTTAGAAAATGGATGGGTATCAGATTGGAATTTATTATATTATGGTAGTACAAATTTAAATAATATTAGCAAGAAGAAATTAAGTCATTTGCTTGTTCATAATACACAAAATTTGGATATTCAAAATACTTTTGCTTATGGAGCTAATACTTTCTTAACAACTAGTAATTCTAAATTATATTTAGTTAATGTTGGATATGATGGATTAGATAATATATTCTTACATGAATCTAATACCACTTTAACTTCAGTTAATGCATTTGTTTATGGTAATAATTTAAATACATTAATTAAAATCAGTGGTGGTTCTATTGGCTTATATAATAATTATAATATGAACAATATTGAACAAAATGATTATGAATATAATATAAAAACTAGTAATAATATAGTAGGTGATATTAATGGTGATGGTAAAGTTAATACTAGTGATTATATCTTAATTAGAAAACATCTTATTGGTATTAAATTAACAGGTGATAGTTTAAGTAGAGCTGATGTTAATAAAGATGGTAAGATTAATAGTTTAGATTATATTCAAATAAGAAAGAAAATAATTGGTATTATATAATAAAGACTTCATAGAAGTCTTTTTTTATGTTAATATATTATTATAGGATGGTAAGTATGAAAAGAATAGTACCTGTTTTATTTATATTATTAGTTTTCATATTTTTTATTGTGTATCAAGATAAAGAAGAAAAGAAAGAATTACCTGAAGAAGTTAGTTTAGGTGATGTAGCTACTATTAATACGTCGATATATTATGGAATTGATGGATTAGGTAGAGAAGTACCTACTAATTACAGTAAATCAAGTAATCATTATCGTGCAGTTGGAATGTTTTATTGGCCATGGCATTTAAGTAATAATTCAACTGGTCCATATAATGTTAACAATATTTCTAAAGCTAATCCAACTCGTAATAACGATTATAATTGGTGGAATCGAAATTATCCCCTTCATCAAGGAACATCATATTGGTGGAATGAACCAATATATGGATATTATATGGAAAATGATGATTATGTACTTAGAAAACAAGCAGAATTACTTGCAGATGCAGGTGTAGACTTTGTAGTATTTGATTGTACTAATGTCGATCTTACTTGGGAAAGAGAATATGAAGAAATATTAAAAGTATGGCTAGAAGCTTATAAAAGTGGAGTAAATGTTCCAAAAGTAGCTTTTATGTTAAACTTTAACTATAGTAATTATACTAATAGTTCATTTATGAAAATATATAGTAATTTATATAATCCTAGTTCTTCTAATTATCAAAAATATCATAGTTTATTATTTAAATATAATGGTAAACCATTAATATTATTAGATAATACAGGTAATTTATCTAAAGAATTAAGATCTTTATTAGCTAATTTTGAAGTAAGAAAAGTAGATTCAACATATTTTTATAGTGATGCTCGAAATAATGGTAGTTGGGGATGGTTAAGTACATATCCACAAGCTTATTATAAAAAAGCCGATGGAAAACCTGAACAAATATCAGTTGGTGTTGCTCAAAATGCTAATTATCAAAGAAATCAATTAACAGCAATGAATGGAACAAATGTTATGGGTAGAAGTTATGCTAACGGATTATATTCTTACTCATATAAATATAAAAATAATACTATAACTGTTGGAAGTAGTATCACTGGACCAATTAAAAGTACTAATACATCTCTTTATGGAAGAAACTTTCAACAACAATGGGATAGAGCGATAGAAATAGATCCAGAAATAGTATTTGTAACTGGTTGGAATGAATGGATTATGGGAAGATTTAATGATTTCCAAGGTGTAGTAAATGCTTTCCCAGATCAATTTAATGATGAGTATTCAAGAGATATAGAACCATCTAAAGGAGAATTAAAAGATCATTATTATTATCAATTAGTAGAAAATGTTAGAAAATATAAAGGTGTAACAAAACCAACTTATTCTAATTCACCAGTTACTATAAAAAATACAAGTGATTGGAATAATAGTAAGATAACTACATATGACCATTATATTGGTGGTAATAAGCGTAATATAAATGGATTTGGTTTACCAAGTGGACCAAGTTATGTAAATAATACTTTTAGAAATGATATTAAGAAAGCTAAAGTATCATATGATAGTAGTAATATCTATTTCTATGTTGAAACTGTAAATAGTATGACAGCATATAATTCTGATAAATGGATGAGATTATTAATTGATACTAAAAGTTCAATTACTACTACTGATACTGATAACTGGGAAGAATATGAATATATTGTTAATAGAAATACTGGTACTAGTTCAAAACTTATCTTAGAGAAAAGTAAAGGTGGATGGAAATTTGATAAAGTTGGTGAAGTATCATATAAAGTAAATAATAATACACTAGAAATCACTATTCCAAGAGAACATTTAGGATTAACTGGTAATAACATTAACTTTAATTTTAAATGGTGTGATAATAATCTTAATGATGGTGATATAATGAGTCTTTATACCGATGGAGATGCAGCTCC
>JAEEGL016352770.1_pt1 | contig 23141 bp, 20 predicted proteins | sample 9134231 | NCBI WGS metagenome assembly JAEEGL01 (sample SAMN16246548, study PRJNA631951) | gut metagenome | biome: gut microbiome; feature: rumen; material: fiber-attached | host: Bos | place: Iran: Karaj | collected 2018-10
TGAGGAAGTGGTAAAGATCATAGATTCAAGCCTTAAGAGCCAGATCAACAAAGAACATCTGGAAGATCTTTTCTCATACGGTGTGGGTAATCAGAAGAATCTTGCGTTAAGGATATTCCCTCTTCCGATCAAGATACTGGCCATGAGGATAGTATATAATCAGTCGGCTCTGGCCAATACCTCTACGGTCACCAATATCGGCAAGATCCAGGTGGATGAGACATATGAGCCTTATATAGAGAGGTTCCATGCCAACATAGCGATGAGTAAGGGGCAGTATCTTAAGGGAACCATCTGTGCGTTCAGGGATGATTATGTATTTACCTTCAGTACGATATTTGCCGATACATCAGTGGAGAGAGTCTTCTTCAGACAGCTTGTATCGGATGGTGTGGATGTACGTATAGAGACTAACGGAGTGTTTGTAAGCCAATGAGCAAATGCAGTAAGTGCGGAATAGATATACTTGACAATACTATGGAATGTCCTCTGTGTCACAGTGTCCTGACAGGGGATAACACTGATGACGTTACCCCTTCCATGTATCCCAATGTGGCACGTATTGTGCGCAAGTTCAGATTTGTTGAGAGACTTGTGCTCTTTTTGTCGATCGTTGCCATGGCAGCGTTGGTACTGGCCAATTTCATAGGCAAGCCTTTTGTTGCCTGGACCGTTATAATAGGACTTATTCTTTTATATGCCAATACGGCTCTGCGCATGAGTATAACCGGCCGTGTCGGTTACCAGTCCAAGACTCTTTTCTTAACTTTCCTGGCGGTAGGTATCCTTATAGGAATAGATGCGCTGACAGGCTACAGGAGATGGTCACTTAATTACATCCTTCCTTCGGCGATCCTGTTCTTAAGTCTGTGCATCTTCATTCTGATATTTATCAACCTCCGCAACTGGCAGAGTTATATACCGATGGAGATACTGCAGGTAGTATTGTCGCTGGTTTTGATCATACTGAATATCACAGGGGTGATAACTTACCCCAATCTTGTATATATAGCAACACTTGTATCGTCTCTTCTGCTTGCGGGGACGATCATTCTGGGCGGAGACAGAGCCAAGAGAGAATTATACAGAAGATTTCATGTCTGACAGTTGTATCAGGCAGATAATATAAGGAGCGATCGATGCAGGGTAAATCTGTATCCGAAGGCATAGCCATCGGTATTTTGACCATATATCGTAAGAGAATGCAGTATGACCACAATTCCGTGTATCTGGGAAGCGTGGCTGAGATAAGCAGGTTTGCAGTAGCCAGGAACAAGGCGAGAAGAGAACTTGAGAATCTCAGACTCAAGGCATCCATGGAGGACAATGAGACCAATGTTGCTCTTTTGGGCTCATACCTTGTGATGATGGATGATCCCGCTTTTATCGAAGCGGTCGAGAGACGTATCAGAGAGAAGCATATACCTGCGGAACTTGCCATCATCAGTGCAAGAGACCGTATCTACGGCCTCTTCAAAGGCATGGATGATGAATATATGAAGGCAAGAGCCGAGGACATTCAGGATGTGAGTGACAGAGTTCTTGAGAATCTCTATGAGAGCGCACCTCCTCCGGATGAGTACGGAAGCGAAGTGATACTGCTTGCTGACGACCTGACTCCGAGTGATACGATGCAGCTTGATAAGGACAGGATACTTGCATTTGTAACAAGGCGAGGATCCAACCTGTCACATACCGCCATCATAGCCCGTTCGATGAACATTCCCGCTGTTGTGGGTCTTGATTTTCCGAAGGACTGTGAGGGCAAGCTGGCGATCCTGGATGCATATTCGGGCGAGCTTATAATCGATCCTTCCGATGAGGTTTTGGAAGAGTATAACCGAAGGAAGGCAGAGTCAGAAGAAAGAGCAAAGGCTCTGGATGAGCTTAAGACGCAGCCCAGTGTCACCCTTGAGGGCAAACATATAGGCCTTCTTGCCAATGTGGGTTCGGTGGATGATGTCAGGAAAGCTCTGGAGACAGGCTGTGAGGGAATAGGACTTTTCCGTACGGAGCTGTTCTATCTGGACAGGGATGATTACCCGTCTGAGGAAGAGCAGTACAATACATATGTTGAGGCAGTCAGGCTCTTAGAGGGTAAGGATCTTGTCATCCGTACCATTGATATAGGCGCTGACAAGCAGGAGAGCTACATGCAGATGAAGCATGAGGATAATCCTGCCATGGGTATGAGAGCGGTGAGATACTGCTTAGGGCATAAGGATGTGTTCCGCACTCAGTTAAGAGCGATCTACAGAGCTTCGGTACACGGTCCCATATCCATATTGATACCGATGATCATATCCATAGAAGAGATATGGCAGGTGCGTTCGATAATAAATGAGGTCAAAGCGGATCTTGACAGGGAAGGCATTGAGTATAACGAATGCCGATTCGGTGCTATGATCGAGACTCCGGCAGCGGCGATGATATCCGATCTTTTGGCCAGAGAGGTGGATTTCTTCTCGATAGGTACCAATGACCTCACGCAGTATACCCTGGCTGTTGACAGACAGAATACCGAGTTGGAATTTATCTGTGATTATCATCATCAGGCGATCTTAAGATTCCTTAGGATGATCATCAATAACGGGCATGACGGCGGATGCAGGATATGCGTATGCGGCGAGCTTGCGGCAGATACCTCGTTCACGGGTGAGCTTCTTCGCATGGGAGTGGATGAGCTTTCTGTGGCGCCGGGATCATTGCTTCGTGTTAAACAGGCGGTAAGAGGTACAAGTTTAGGATAGACAGAGAGGAAAAGAGATGGAGAAGATTAGGATCAAGTATTTTACGGACAAGATTGAAAAACTGACATATATCGACGGTAAATCCGATTGGATAGACTTACGTGCCGCCGAAGACATAGATCTTAAGCAGGGTGAGTGGAAGCTGATCCCGCTCGGTGTTGCGATGCAGCTGCCGGAAGGTTATGAGGCTCATATAGTTCCCAGAAGCAGTACATACAAGAACTTCGGCATCATACAGACCAACCACCAGGGAGTTGTAGACTGTTCTTATTGCGGTGATAACGATCAGTGGTATATGCCCGTGTTGGCCATGAGAGATACGCATATAAGCGTTAACGACAGGATATGCCAGTTCCGTATCATGGAGAATCAACCCAAGATCGAGTTTGAGGAGACGGATGTCCTTGGCGGACCCGACAGGGGCGGCTTCGGTTCTACGGGCAAACAGTAGACAAATGCCTTATTATGGAGTATAACATGTTAAGACATGTGTTGTTCTTATGAGGATTGAGGAGATCATTATGAAAAAAACAGTAAGAGCAGGTCTTACGATCACGCTGCTTTTGTTCAGCCTTTGTGCGACCTGTTTATTCAAAGCGATACCGGTACATGCGGAAGAACCTGAGGTGGTACTTACTCAGGAACAGATGGATCAGTTAGCGCAGATATTATATCAGCAGGCTTTACAGCAGCAGGCAGAGCAGGCGGCAGCAGCCAAGGCGGCAGAAGAAGCCGCAGCCGCACAGGCAGCACAGGCGGCTGTTCCGGGATTCCCGGATACGACCGGATATACCATGCTCGGTGCATATTCCACCAATTATAATGCCAAGATCCCCAGAGCTACCAATGTAACTGTAGCATCCAACAGGATCAACGGATATGTGCTTAACCCCGGAGATCTGTTCTCATTTACCACGGTCATACTTCCGAGAACTACAGCCAATGGTTATGTATCTGCTCCGGTCATAGTCAACAAGGAATTCGTTCCCGGACTCGGCGGAGGGATATGTCAGGTTTCATCGACACTGTATGCCTGCATGCTGACATGCGGTGTGCCTGCACTTGAGAGACACCCTCATTCACTTCCCGTCTCATATATACCGGCAGGAATGGATGCGACTATTTCGGGAACGGCTGTGGACCTTAAGTTTGCCAATCCCTACGACAGGCCGTTGATGATAACGGCAACTCCCGACAACGGTAAGTTGACGGTAGGACTGTGGCTTAAGAACTAGACGTATCGAGGCAGAATATGCTTATATTCTTATTTTTTGTATGGATGATCTTTAACGGCAGACTGACAGTAGAGACGGCGCTTATCGGCGTCCCTGTGTCGGTCTGTATCTATTTGTTCATATGTAAGTTTCTCGGTTATTCTCCCAAGATAGATAAATTCGCCATCAGAAATGCGGGTTTTATGTTCAAATACTTTGCGATCCTTTTTGCTGAGATCGTAAAAGCCAATTTTGCCGTGATAAAGATGATCATGAGTTCCAGATATGACGTGGAACCTGCGGTTGTAAGTTTTGATACGGATTTTAAGACTGATTCGGCCAGAGTCATGCTGGCAAACAGTATCACTCTTACTCCGGGTACCATCACGGTTGCAGTTGAAGGAGACCGGTTCACCGTGCATTGTCTTGACAAGAGTCTGGCCGAGGGTATAACGGATTCGGTATTCGTACGGATGCTCCATGAGTTTGAAGAAAGGTGGGACAGATTGTATGGCGATCGATAGCGCTTACAGATTTATATATATGTTTGTGATCATCTTCCTGGCCGTGGCACTGTTCCTGTGCCTTATAAGAGCGATCAAGGGACCGAGGATAGCAGACAGGATAGTTGCCGTCAACATGATGGGTACGATGGTAATGGTCATTATGACAGCGCTGTCACTTATGCTCAAGGAGAACTACCTTGTTGATATTTCACTCATCTATGCCATGATCAGTTTCCTTGCGGTAGTGGTGATCACCAAGGTATACATCGGCATATATGAAGAGCGTAAGGCTGCAAGAGACAAGAAAGGGGGGCTTGAGTAGTATGGAATGGATCAGACTGATCGCAGGCGGTGCATTTTTACTGGTTGGCCTCATAATATTTGTGGTTGAGATATACGGAGTCTTCCATATGAAGTATGTTCTTAACCGCATGCAGGCTGCAGCTTTGGGCGATACCCTGGGACTCAGTTCCTCGCTTATCGGACTGATGATTTATTCGGGGCTTAACATGACCACACTTAAGATCGCCCTTATAGTAACTTTCCTGTGGTTTTCATCACCGGTTGCTTCACATCTTCTTGCAAAGCTTGAAGTCAGTACCAATGAAGATATAGATACACATGCGGATAGGATAGAGATATGACGACATTACAGATCATTCTGCTCATTTTCCTGCTGGTATGTGCAGTGAGCGTGAGCATTACAAAAGACTTGCTTAATGCAATACTGATATACATGTCATTTTCACTCATAATGTCAATCATATGGGTGACTTTGGAGTCCCCGGATCTGGCCATAACAGAGGCAGCCGTGGGAGCAGGTGTTACCAGTGTGCTTTTCTTTGTGACTCTTAAGAAGATCCATGCGATCAATATCGAGAGAGGTACAAGAGAACTTTCGGATGATGATATCAATACCGAAGCAGAGGACGGATTAGATGAGCAGGCGTAAGACGGACGAAGAATATTCCAAGACAAGAGCATACAGATTCTTTAAGTGGTTTAACGGTGAGAAGGACTATTCCCCTGCGGAGACCAAGATGGATATGTCGTTACTTATTCCCATGGAAGATGAGTCGACGACCATTGAGAGGATGCAGGACAAGCAGCTGGCCAAGGAGAAGGCTTATGATGAACAGTCCAACAGACTGCTTAAGTTTTTCGCAAAGATGTACAGGATCGTTGCGGTATTGTTCTGCGTGATATTCGGAGCGATATTGATATACAACGTTTCCTATCTTCCTGCAGTGGGTTCTGTTGACAGACCCACCAATAATGAAGTTCCCGCCAGATATATAGAAAGCGGACTTACAGAGACGGGTGCCGTCAATATTGTTACGGGAATGATACTTGACTACAGAGCTTTTGATACGTTCGGAGAGTCCAATGTGCTCTTTGTTGCCACTATCACGGTACTCATTCTTTTGCGTATCAATAAGGATAAGAGCAGGTTAAGCCCGGTACTTTCCGACGATGATCCGGGTGTGAGCGACAGTATATATGAGCCCAAGGATGATCTGATCCTTCAGACTGTTGCCAAATTCCTTGTGCCGATAATCATGATATTCGGTATATATGTCATATTGAACGGACATCTCTCTCCCGGCGGAGGATTCTCCGGAGGAGCAGTTATAGGAGCCGGTCTTATCCTCTATGTGAATGCATTCGGTTTTGAGAAGACTGAAGAATTCTTTACGGAGAAGACTTATAAATGGATCAGTTTCTGCGCACTTACGACCTATTGTCTGTGCAAGGCATATTCGTTCTTCTGCGGCGCCAATCATTTGGACAGCCATATTCCGCTGGGAACTCCCGGAGCCATATTATCCAGCGGACTCATACTGATACTTAATATATGCGTGGGCATGGTAGTGGCATGCACCATGTATACTTTCTATGTTATGTTCAGAAAAGGAGATTTCTAGTATGATCGGCAATCTGTCTGTCAACTACATAGAAGTGATATCCATGATCTTATTCGTAACGGGATTTGCCAATCTGCTGTTACAGAAGAACCTTATTAAGAAGATCATAGGATTTAACATAATGGATTCATCCATTTATCTGTTCTTGGCAGTAAAGGGTTATATTGCGGGCAGGACTGTGCCCATCGTTGTGGACGGTGTCACTTCGGTCGAAGCCTATATCAATCCGATCCCTGCGGGACTTGTGCTTACGGGTATCGTTGTGTCCGTGTCAGTGTCTGCACTCATGCTCTCGCTTACGATCAGGCTGTATAGACGATACAGAACCCTTAACTTGGACGAGATATCAACGAGACTCAAGAAGGAGGGAATGTGATGGATATTATCCGTAATATCCCGTTCTTTTCAATAATGCTTGCTATGTTCTCGGGCCCTGTATGTTCTGTCCTCCCGGGCAGGATCGCCAGGGTTGTTAATGCTGTCGTTATCACGGTGATAATGGGTATGTCAGCAGTATTACTGTATGCCCTGAACATAAGAGGTGAGAGCTTTGTCTTTATGATGGGACATTTCCCTGCACCCTGGGGTAATGAGATAAGAGCCGGGGTTCTGGAAGCAGGAATGGCAATGTTCTTCTGTATGATCATGCTCCTTTCGGTTCTCGGCGGAATCAAAAAGCTCTTTGATGAAGTTGTTGAGAGTAAGCATAATCTCTATTACGTGCTGGTGGGACTGATGTTGAGTTCCCTGCTCGCTCTGGTTTATACCAATGACTTGTTTACGGCTTATGTGTTTGTGGAGATCAATACCATATCTGCCTGCGGTCTGATCATGATAAGAGAGAACGGACGAACCATAGAAGCGGCAGTAAGATATATGGTCATGAGCCTTATCGGTTCTGCGATGATACTCTTAGGTATATGTATGCTGTATGACATCACGGGACATCTTCTCATGAGCAATATAAAGGAGTCCGTCGTTGCAATGACATCCGGCGGTTCATATCCCGAACCACTGCTTTTTACGATCGCACTCATGAGTGTGGGACTGGCCATCAAATGTGCGCTTTTCCCGTTCCACGCATGGCTTCCGGATGCATACGGTTATTCTACGGTTTCGAGTGCGGCCATTCTTTCAAGCCTGGTTTCCAAGGGATATATTTTCCTGCTTATCAAGATCATATACAGGGTCATCGGGTTTGATATCTATGATGCCAGCGGCATTATAGATGTGCTCTTTATCTTCGGTCTTGCAGGAATGATCTTCGGATCCGTATCGGCGATAAGAGAGAATGACATAAGACGTATGATAGCGTATTCTTCCGTGGCTCAGATCGGTTATATATTCATGGGTATCGGAATGGGTACGACCTTCGGAATGGTCGCGGCATTATTCCATATGCTTGCCCATGCATCCACCAAATCGCTCTTGTTCATTTCTGCGATAGGTCTTACGGATGTATCGGACGGCAGCAGAAAATTCGAACCCCTTACCGGAAGTGCTTACCGTAACCGTATGGCGGGTATAGCTTTCGCGGTCGGTTCCCTGTCCATGGTGGGTGTGCCGTTGTTCTCCGGATTTGTAAGCAAACTGTTATTTGCGGAGGCGGCTGTGAATCTGGCGGGACGCATGCTCCCGGCTCTTATAGTACTTGGTATCAGTACCATCCTTAATGCCATATATTTCATGAAGACGGTAATAAGGATATACACCCCTGTTGATAATGACAGATACCCCAAGGTATCTTTTAAGGAAGTTCCTTTGTACAGTGTAGTTCTGATGGCCTTTGTTGCACTTAATGTCATCCTGGGAGTCATGTCTGATCCCATAGTTGAACTGATAAGAAAAGGCCTGGAGATGTTCTCATGAGATTGATGACTGCATTACCGTTACAATTTCATATGGATCCGTTGGGTGCGGTCTTTGCGGTGCTGACACTGGTGATCTTTATTTCATCAGGCGTCTTTGCATTGGATTATATGAAGGAAGAGAAGAATAAGAAGAGCTTTGCCGTATTCTTCCTCCTGTCCATGTTTACGGAGCTGGCGCTCTGCGCGGCATCCAATCTCATAACCTTCTATCTGTGTTATGAGCTCCTGACGGTGATGTCCATGCCCCTTGTGATACATGAGAGAAGCAAAGAAGCCAAACTGGCTGCTCTCAAATACCTGTTTTTCTCGCTTTTCGGAGCATATGCGGCATTGTTTGGGATATACAATCTGGCCAGGTATTCCTCATCACTTGACTTTGTTCAGGGAGGAAGCTTAAGCCCCGAGGCGTTCAGTGATAACCGGACTCTTATGCTGGCTGTTGCAATGGCTCTTATACTGGGCTTTGGTGTCAAAGCCGGAATGTGGCCGATGCATGCGTGGCTTCCTGCGGCCCATCCTATCGCACCTTCTCCTGCTTCGGCAGCATTGAGTGCCTGCATTGTAAAAGCGGGTGTTCTGGGTATTATCAGAAGCCTGTGGTACGTATATGGGGCGGATAAACTTCGGGGTACATGGGTACAGACGGTCTTTATGATCCTTGCCCTAATGACTGTTCTCATGGGTTCGACACTTGCATTCAAAGAACCGGTGCTCAAGAAGAGACTGGCTTATTCAACGGTAAGTCAGGTTTCATATATACTGTTCGGTCTGGCTGTGTGTATGGGAGATGCCGGAGTAAGAGGAAGTGACGGAAGTGTCATATATGTATCGGATGCGATGACTGGTGCCATATTGCATGTCCTTGCTCACGGTTTCATCAAGGCTGCACTCTTCCTTACAGCCGGTGCGATCATCCATCATACCGGTGTTACAAAGGTTAAGGATATGAGAGGTATTGGTCTTAAGATGCCTCTTACCATGACCTGTTATACCATAGTCTCGCTCGGTCTTATCGGTATACCGCCCACAGGAGGCTTCATATCCAAGTGGTATCTGGCCACCGGCGCACTTGCATCAGACATACCGGTATTCAGATATTTAGGCCCTGCGGTTTTACTGATAAGTGCATTGCTCACTGCAGGATATCTGCTGGAACTCATGATCCTGGCCTTCTTCCCCGGTGCAGAATACAGAGAGAGCATCAAGGGACAGGAGATCAGGAAAGAGCCGGGCATGCTCATGACGATACCGATAGCTACGCTTACACTTTTGTCTTTGCTCATGGGGTTGTTCCCTGAGCCTATCATAGAACTGATCAGACAGGTGTTCATATGATAATAATCTTAGCTGTACTCATTCCTTTGATAACGGGACTTGCAACATCCCTGATCAAATGGAAGAACAAGAAACAAATGCATATTTATACCATGGTTTCCGTTCTTATCACTACCGCATTAGTCTGGACCATGATACTGACTCCGGGTGTGGAGCATATGACTCTGTATACGTTCCCGGGCGATCTGTCCATATCTTTTGGTATGGACGGCTTGAGTATGGTCTTTGCGGGAATGATATCCTTGCTTTGGCCGCTTGCCACATTGTATTCCTATGAGTATATGGAGCATGACAATAAAGAGAAGATCTTTTCCATGTTCTATACCATCACTTATGGAGTCACTCTGGGAATAGCACTGGCATCCAATATACTGACCATGTATTTCTTCTATGAACTGCTTACGATAGTGACCGTGCCGCTTGTGATGCACACGCTGACGCGTAAGGCGATTCTGGCAAGCCGTAAATACATGTACTATTCACTGGGCGGAGCGGCTTTTGCGTTCCTTGGAATGATATTTATCATAAGCTTCGGAAGTTCCATAGAGTTTAAATACGGAGGAGTCCTGGATCTTATCAAGGTCGGAGGCAGAGTCAATGTTCTGCTGCTCATCTATGTATTTGCGTTTATGGGATTCGGTGTCAAGGCGGCCATTTGTCCTTTTAACTCATGGCTTCCCGACGCGGGTGTTGCGCCTACGCCGGTTACGGCTCTTCTTCATGCCGTGGCAGTTGTTAAATCAGGTGCTTTTGCCATAATAAGGCTTACATTCTACCTCTTCGGAACGGAGTTCTTAAGAGGAACCTGGGCTCAGTATGTTGTCATGAGTGTGACGATCTTTACCATAGTCTACGGATGCGCAAGAGCAGTCAAGGAACCTCATATCAAGAGAAGGCTGGCTTATTCTACCGTGAGCAATCTTTCATATATCCTTTTCGGAGTGACTTTGATGACCCCCTTCGGACTGGTAGCAGCTCTGACGCATATGATCATGCACGCCGTCATGAAGATCACTTCTTTCTTCTGTGCAGGTGCCGTTATACATAAGGCTCAGAGAGAATATGTTTACGAGCTTGACGGACTTGGATACAGCATGCCCAGAATATTCGGTATATTCACATTGAGCAGCCTTGCTCTGATGGGTGTGCCCGGACTGGCCGGATTTGTCAGCAAATGGAATCTGGCGTCAGCAGCGATAGATACAGGGCAGCCGCTTGCCTATGCGGGCGTTGTGGCATTGCTCATCTCAGCCATTCTGACTGCGATATATATGATGACCATAGTTGTAAGGGCATTCTTCCCTAAGGGAGATTATGACACACGTGTCAATTCCGGGATCAAGGATCCGGGATGGAAGATGCTCGTTCCGCTGTATATATTTGTTGTTGCCATAGTGGTACTTGGTATCAACAATTCTTATATTTCGGATTTCCTGATGGGGATCCCGGGATAGGACAGTAACATACTGAACACAGAGGCTTTTATGAAACTGAGTTTTGCGTTTGACAATTTCAGACTGATGTATGTGGGCATTGCCACTTTCATGTGGGCGGTGAGCCTTATCCTGTCCGCAGAATACATGCAGCATTACGAACGTAAGGGAAGATACTACTTCTTTACTGTCTTTACTTATATCGCAACTGCAGGTGTGTTCCTGTCGGGCGATCTGTATACCATGTTCATTTTCTTCGAGGCCATGTCACTGGCATCCTATGTCTGGGTGGCTTTTGATGAGAAGGAAGGTTCCCTGAGGGCGGCCGGCACATATCTTGCCGTATCCGTTATTGGCGGACTGACAATGCTCATGGGCCTTTTCCTGCTGTATGATGTGGTGATCAGAGTATTCGGGCCCTCACCCAATCCGCTGGATATCTCCAAATTATCGTGCTTCTATGACTCCCTGCGCATGCTCGGAGATAAGAGGCTGACAAGTGAGGTATGGGCTGCAGGCATATGCATGCTCGTGGGATTCGGAGCCAAGGCCGGAGCTTTTCCGATACACATTTGGCTTCCCAAGGCACATCCCGTGGCACCGGCACCGGCATCGGCGCTTCTGTCCGGTATGTTGACCAAGACGGGTATCCTGGGCATATTGATGCTCTCAAGATATATATTTGCCCCCTTCGCTCCGTCTGATGCTATCTGGGCATCCATGATACTCATCATAGGCGTTATCACAATGGCCATCGGCGCCATCCTGGCAGTGTTCTCAGTCAATATCAAACGTATTCTGGCCTGCTCATCTGTGTCCCAGATAGGATTCATCTTAACGGGCATCGGAGCAGCCGATCTGTCCATGGAGCATCTGGCTCTGAGTGGAAGTCTGCTGCATATGGTGGGTCACTCGGTCTTTAAGCTCATACTGTTCTCAGTAGCCGGTGTTATCTTCATGAACACTCATAAGCTCGACCTTAATGACATAAGAGGGTTCGGCCACGGCAAACCTCTTTTACACGCGATCTTTTTATCAGGCGCATTAGGCATAGCGGGCATTCCCGGATTTAACGGATATATCAGTAAGACTCTTATCCATGAGGGTATAGTCAAACTCAAGGAATATCTTGCGCTTCTTTCTGCAAGAGGCATCCCGACGATCCTGTCATTCAGCATGGCTAATGCGATCGAATGGATATTTTTGATAAGCGGCGGCTGTACCCTGGCATATATGCTCAAGATCTACATATGCGTGTTCATTGAAAAAAACAATGACTCTGAGATACAGGCTTCTTTCAATGAACATAAGCCTTATATGAATCCTTTTACGGCAGGTGCGCTTGCGATATCTGCACTTATCCCTCCGGCACTCGGACTTACCGCAGGTCATTCTCTTAACGGCATAGTTAAGATGTGCGCATCCGCGATCAATATCAATACCGAGACGGAATATTTCTTAGAGCACTATTTTGAGTTTGAGTGTCTTAAGGGCGGACTCATCTCCGTTGCCATCGGTATAGTGATCTATGTCGGTATCATCAGGATATGCATGATGAGCGATGATAAGACAAGATATCTCGATCTCTGGCCTAAATGGATGGATCTTGAGAATGCGATATACAGACCGGTCATTTTATATGCGATCCCCTTCGTGCTGACCGTGATCTGCAGATTTTTGGATAATATGGTCGATTCGTTCATCTATGTGTTAAGAGGCGGGCTGTTTAAGGACAGCAAGACCCAGGAGGAGCTCAGCGAAGGAAACAGGGTCACATACGCGCTGGGTGTTATCTCAGGAAAGATATCACGTATAAGAAGAAAGGTACGCAAATTCAGGGGACGATCTGTGGGCAAGCCTGTTAATTACGTTCATAAATATGCCATGGAATACGAGAGTTTCAAGGAGAGTCGTACCCTTATCTTCAGAAGCATGTCTTTTGGCCTTATGCTGTTCTGCTTGGGCCTTGTACTCACTGTTGTTTATATTTTCATTACCAGGTTGTGGTAGTTGTAAAAAATTGTCAAATTTGTTATAATTTATGCTGAGTTTACGTGTTTGAACCTGCATTTTATGAGAGGAAGGCCGAGAGCTTTCCTCTGTTAGTATTATCCGCAGTTTTCTGCGGCATTAAGAGGGTTATCTATGAAACAGCTCTTAGAGAACAGAGAATACCTTCGCAAGATAGCGGATACACTGTTTGAATTCCTTATAGTGTTTTCCGATAACGGAGCTGTCCAGTTCGCCAATGAAGGTGCATACAATGTGCTGATGTACAACAGCATGGATGATGTGAACATCATGGACATTTTCCCCGGCGTTTTCTTTAAAGAGGGCGGTGAGTTACTGTGCCGTGAGCCTATGGACGGGCGAATGATAGCCACCAATGCTTACCGCAGCAACAATACATGTTTTGAATCCGAGATAAGGATACTCGAAGATGAGAATACCCCTGGCAGGATAACCTGTGTAGGCAGAGACATCTCCGGCAGAGAGAAGATGATGAGGGAACTAAGGACTGCCAAGGACAGCGGTCAGACCCTGAACAAGGTCACGGACGAGTTCGTCGCAACCGTTACTCATGAGTTAAGGACTCCCGTTAACGGTATCCTGGGCAATATCAAGGATCTCATGAGCAAGGAAGCCGATCAGGACAGGTTATACACCATGGAGATGATCGAGAAGAGCTGTGCCGATATGAACGCTCTTATCAATAACATCCTTGATTTCTCCAAGTTGGAAGCGGGCAAGTTTGAGATAGAGGAGAGGGAGTTCTCTCTCCACGAGATGATAGATTATGTGAAAGGCAATCACATCAACAAGATCAGGGAGAAGGGACTGGATTTCTTTGTTACGGTATCTCCTGATATACCCGACAAGCTCATCGGAGATGAACTCAGGCTGGAACAGGTCCTTAATAATCTCCTATCCAATGCGACCAAGTTCACGACTGTCGGTAAGATCATGCTGGAAGTAGTAAGTACGGCCAGAGCCGGCGAGAAGATAGAACTGTTCTTTATGGTCGTGGATACCGGTATAGGTATCGCGGATAAGGACAGGGACAAGCTGTTCAAGGACTTCTCTCAGGTTGATGCGTCGATATCAAGAAAATACGGCGGTACCGGCCTTGGACTTAATATCAGTAAGAAGCTTGTCAATCTGATGGACGGTGATATTTCCGTTGACAGTATGCCGGGCAAGGGATCTAATTTCAACTTCTCGGTATGGCTCAAGGTTCCGCATGAAGAAGGAACAACGTTCGTTGAGGATTTCCATGTGGATACGGAGACTATCACAGACAGGCAGTTAGAGACCATGACTACTGATCAGACTACGACATTCGGATCAAAAGAGAATCACGAAGAGATCGAAAAACGCATCATGAAGCTTACTCTTTGTGTGGAGATGGATACGTGGGAGAAGGCAGAGATGTTCGCTGAGGCAGTCAAGCAGCTGACTATCGGTGCACCCAAAGAAGTGTCGACCGCAGCATTAAGACTTAAGATGGCTGTTCAGAAGGAGAATAAAGAAAAGACCGTTGAAACGATAGAAGCCCTGAGGCTTCTGCTTGGATGATCCTAAGAAGGAGGATGTATGGCGGATAATAATACAAACGTTCAATACAGGGGCAAGGTCCTCATAATTGACGATGTGGAAGTCAACAGATTCGTCTTGCGTAATATCATATCCGAGATGGGTTATCAGCCTATTCTTGCAGAGAACGGTGTTCAGGGACTTAAAGTATTACAGAAATGTGAACCTGAACTGATACTCTTGGATATATCGATGCCCGAGATGGGCGGATATGAATTCGCTTCCATAGTCAAATCCAATACTGACACCAGGGATATACCGATAGTGTTCATTTCGGCATATGACGAAGTCGATGATATCGTCAGGGGATTTGAGATCGGCGGAGAGGACTACATCACCAAGCCCTTCATTCCGGAAGTGGTCAAGGCGAGAGCCGGAGTTCACCTTAAATTCCACGAGACCAAGAGAGACCTTATGGATACCAACAGAAGGCTTCAGACCATGGTCAACAGCCAGTTAAGGCAGATCGAGGAAGAGAAGAGAGGCGTGCTGTATGCACTGGCCAATCTGGCAAGGCGTAATTCGCTTTATGAGGAGAGTTTCATTGAGAGGCTTCAGTACAACTGCAGACTGATCGCCCAGGCAATGCAGTTAGCAGGCATATACGAAGATGTAGTTACGGATTCTTTTATCAATAATATAGAGATCGCTGCACCGTTATGTGATATAGGTAATGTGGCTGTTCCGCAGGAGATACTTCAGAAGAAGGACGTGCTCACGGCAGAAGAGAGACTCAGGATGCAGACTCATACAAGCGTGGGAGCCAGGATACTTAAGGACTTCGCATTATCCAGTGAGTACAGTGAGTTTGTACAGATGGCAACGGATATAGCCAATTACCATCATGAGAACTGGGACGGAACCGGTTATCCCGCAGGCAAGAAGGGAGATGACATTCCGCTGGCGGCTCAGATCGTGGCAGTAGGCAATGTATATTGTGCTCTTACGGCAGACAGGGTATACAGAGTATCTTATACCAAGGAAGAGGCTCTGCGGATCATAGGAGCGGATGCGGGAGAGAAGTTCAATCCCCAGATATATACGGTATACCGTAAGATTTCAAAGCAGCTTAAATAATTTAACTGACCAAAGTATAAGGGAGTAAGAAACAGGAGGAAAGGCAATGAGAATACTGTTAGCAGAGGATGATTTCGTTACAAGGAAGTTTATGATGAATTTCCTGTCCAAGTACGGGGATTGTGACGTGACCGTCGATGGTATGGAGGCAGTTGATGCGTTCATGATGGCCATGGAAGAGGATGATCCCTATGATCTGGTGTGCTTAGACATCATGATGCCTGTCATGGACGGATATCAGGCCCTCATCGGTATCCGCAACATCGAAAAGGAGAAGGGCATACCTCAGGACAAGGCTGTCAAGGTCATAATGGCTACGGCGCTTAATGAAGAGAAAAATGTCAAGATGGCTTTTGATCTTGGCTGTACGATCTATTCGGGCAAGCCCATCAATCAGGATAGATTCGAACAGGCGCTTAAGAAACTTGGTCTTATTGAATAGAGGTGACACTGATGTCATTAGACATAAACAGAGATGATATGCTTGACACCTATGTCCTTGAGACCACTCAGATATTGGAGGATCTCCAGGCGCTGGTGTTAAGATACCGTGATGCGGATTCCTTTGATGAAGATGCTATCGCCGAGATATTCAGGTATATGCATACGCTCAAGGGCTCGGCCGGATTTATGATGTTTGAGCAGATACATGCCCTCACTCATAAGACGGAAGATGTTTTCTATTATCTCAGAGAACATAAGCCGGCCTCAGTACCCCAGAAGGAGCTTATAGAGCTGGTCCTTAAAGTATCCGATTTTGTCCAGGGAGAACTTGAGAAGCTTTCAGACGGACAGATGGCTGATACGGATGCAGGGGCTCTTATCGGAGAACTTGACGGATTCTTATCGGGGATCAGTCAGTCGGATGAGGGAACGACCGCAGCAAAAGAACATGATAAAGACAACGGGTCGGATGAGAACACCCGTATATATATCGCGCCCAAAGATACCAAGGCCAATCATTATTTCCAGATATACATCGTATATGCCAAGGATACCAAGATGGCTAATGTCCATGCCTACAAGGTAGTCAGACTCCTTAAGGATGTGGCTGTGGATATCAAATATACTCCGGAGGATATCCTCACATCGGAGGCAAGCGGTGATGAGATCTTAGAGAAGGGTTTTAAGATCCTGCTTAAGACCGGCAGTACCAGGCGTAAGCTTAAGAAACTGGTCAGTGATGGCTATGAGACTGAGGATATTGAGATAACCGAGATAGACGCCGCCAGATTTGAGGCCGGCTTTAAGCTCTTCGGTGTGGATGCTCCGGTCGTGGCCAAGGTCACCAAGGATGATAAGGAATATGCTCCCGGTGATTTCGTTGTTCATAACGGTCCTCCGGGACAGGGCAGGTTCTTGGCCAAGGATACTGAACCCAAGAAGGATAAGAGCACACATATCAATGTGGAAGCCGCTGATATGGACAAACTTGCCGATCTTGTCATGAAGTTGTCCAAGGCTCAGGATAAGCTCATAGACGATAATGAGGTCAGGGGAGCAGGACTTGAACTTGCTTCGTTTGACAGGAATGCCGACAAGATCCGTGTGATAACATCGCAGATGCAGAATCTTGTCACAACAATGAGAATGGTATCCTTTACCAATATATTCCTGCGTATGAACCGTGTTATCTTTGAAGCATCCAGGAAGTTAGGCAAGGACATAGAGTGTGTGATAGTAGGTGATGATGTCAAGGCAGACAGAGGCATCATTGAGCATATATCCGATCCGCTCATGCATATGGTACGCAATTGTGCCGACCACGGAATTGAAGAAGCCAATGAGAGGATGCTCGCCGGTAAGCCGATGAGAGGAAAGATAACTCTTAAGGCGGAGATCGCTGACGGGGAACTTAAGGTTTCCGTGAGTGATGACGGTGCGGGTCTTGACAGGGCCAAGATATTGCGCAAGGCCCATGATAAAGGACTTATCGGTCATGACAAGCCGGATAAAGAATATACGGACAGTGAAGTGTTTAAACTCATAACCGTTCCCGGGTTTTCTACCAACAACGAAGTGACCGAGTTTTCCGGCAGGGGAGTCGGCATGGATGTTGTGCTGAATACTGTGGAGACAATAGGCGGAAGGCTGCAGATTGACAGTAAGAAGGGTGAAGGCAGTACCATGACGATGATCTTCTCGTTGTAGGAACTTGGGGAATCTGTGATCCCCCCAGAGGATAACGATGGATAACAAAGAATACGATTTACGAAGAAGAAAGAAAATTGAGAATATTGTACTTGCTGTATTCACTCTCTATGCTCTGTGCGTGAGTCTCATGACTTATGACAGCCAGCAGAGATGGATAATCTATGTCATAGAGGCATCTTTGGTCATCGTATGGATGAGTCAGCTGGCAGGAGTCAGAACTTATGCATTCAGGGCCGGTCTGTGTGCTTTTGCATCTGAATTCTGTGTATTCCTGTACTGTATTTTCGTCAATAATGATATAGATCCGATGATATCCATCATAGGACTGACTATCATCATAGGCCTGTATGAGATGCCGAAACTGCTGTATTTCCCGTTCTTCACATCGACACTCATACTTCTGCACCATGTGTTCATAAGTAAGACGATGCCCATGCGCACCATGGATGAAGTGTTCAGGACACTTCTTGAGATAGCGGCAATATATATTTCAATCTTCGTTGTGGATTTCCTTCTTAAGGAAGAAGCAGGCAGCAGGATGCGACTTCTTGATACCATCGAAGAACTCAAGGTGGCTGAGAGGAGTAAGGATGATTTCTTAGCCAACGTTTCCCATGAACTCAGGACACCTATCAATACCATTTGCGGAATGAGTGAGATAGCCTTAGGTGAGGCCAAGTCACAAGTAGTAAGGGATAACCTCGAGGACATTAAGACCGCAGGCAGAAATCTGCTGTCGGTCGTAAGCGATATACTTGATTATTCCGACTTAAGCCGCGGAAAGTTTGTACTTGAAGAAGAAAAATACAATATCACATCCACTATCAATGATGTCGTGAACTTAAGTCTGAGCAAGATGGGTGAGAAGAAGATCGAACTCATAGTGAACTGCGATCCGTCGATCCCGAGCCTTCTCATAGGAGATGAACCCAAACTTAAAAGAGTGATGTACAACATCCTTGAGAATGCCATCAAGTATACCCAGGAGGGTTACGTTATAGTCGATGTCAGCCAGAGGACTGAGGAGTACGGCATCAATCTCTGCGTCAGGATCAAGGATACCGGTATAGGCATGAGGCCGGAGAACCTCAATAAGATATTTGCAGACTTTACACAGTTAAGCAGCGGCCGTGACAGGCGCGAAGGCGGCGTTGGTCTGGGCCTTTCCATCTCGAGAGCGATAATCGAGCTGATGGGAGGATTCATTACCATTGATTCCAAGTATGGCGCCGGCACGGAGATCAAGTTTACCGTGCCTCAGAAGATCGCAGATAATACGCCTGTCGGCAGTATCGACAGCAGACTTACGGCTGTAGGCGTAGAGGCTGTGGATGAAGACACGTACGGTGCAGGTGCTATAAGAGTTACCGGTCGAAGCACAAGCTCAGAGCCGATAGGCCAGATGATCATGCCGAGAGCGCATATCATGATTGTTGATGACAGCTTCATGAACCTTAAGGTCATCGAAGGTCTGTTGAAGCCGTACAGGATCAAGGTTACTACTGCACTTAGCGGAAGAGAAGCTTTAGAGAAGCTTGTGAGCCGCGATTACGACTTTATCTTCATGGATCATATGATGCCGGAGATGGACGGGGTGGAGTGTCTTAACAGGATCCGGTCAAGAGACATTCCCTTCTATAAGAACGTACCGGTCATCGCCCTTACGGCCAATGCCGTGGTGGGCGCCAGGGAGATGTTCTTAGCGCAGGGCTTTACCGATTTTATCTCCAAGCCCGTTGAGATCGCAGGCCTTGAGAAGATCCTTAAGAAATATATTCCCAAGGACAAGATCAGTTATTCCGATGAGGATGATATGGAACGTGAGGATGCACAGGCTTCTGCAGGTAAGCTTGTGATCGGCGATCTCAATGTCAAGAAGGGATTGTTATATTGCGGTTCCGTTGATAATTACAAGAACGTCCTGAATGTCCATGCGACCAACGGACCTGATAATATCGAGAAGATAAGGAATCTGTTCAAGGACAGGAATATCGAAGACTATACCATATATATACATGCGCTTAAGAGTTCCATGGCAAGTATTGGTGCCGAGACGCTCTCAGAGATGGCCAAGGATATGGAACAGGCGGGCAAGGACGGCAATATAGCTTATATCGAAGCCCACCATGAAGAAATGATGGCTGAATATGAGCGTATCATCGCGATGCTGTTAGGCCAGGATTCTATGCAGATGGAAGTTACCGATGATCTTATGGAGACTGATTCGGTTCCCATTGAGGACGAGAGGCTTGATGAATATATCTCTGCATTTGAAGAGGCGGCGTATACATTTGTACCGGGCAATATGCTGAGAATACTGGATGAACTTAAGGGATTCAGTTACAACGGACATCCTCTGTCTCCTCAGATAATACCTATAAGGAAAAAAGTTGAGATGTCTGATTATATGTCTGCGCTGGATACACTTACAGGCATAAGAGAGAGATACAGGACCAGATAGTTAAAAGATAGGATTACAAGATGATCAACAAAATCAAAGATCTGATGAGCAGTGACAACAGGAATATAAGGGAAAAGCTCTTCGTCATCGTTTGTATCGAAGGTATCATCGGTGCCGTAATATGCCTGTTGGAGTGCATATCCATAAGAGCCGGATGGGTAAGTTGCGGGATCATTTCATCGACTCTTCTTATCATACCATGGGCGATCAATTACATATGTGATAACGGAGGGCGTGAACTGCCCATAGCCGTTGTGACTACATGGATGAATTTTGTGGTCTTTCCTACCATTTTCTTCTCATCAGGCGGTGTACAGAGCGGTTCCGGCCTCTGGCTTACAATGGGTATCATATATATCTTCCTTATATACAGAGGGAAGATGTTGGCGATCTTAGTGACCATTACAGCACTGATCGATGCCGGATGTTATACAGTGGCATATCTCCATCCGGAATATGTCAAACCTTTGGGCTCGGATCTCTCGGTATATGTAGATTCGCTCTTTAGCGTGATTGCAGTGGGAGCGACAGCTGGTCTTATCTTTTCTTTCAGAAGATCGGGATACGGCAGAGAGAATGCGATGGCTATACGCCAGCGTAATGAACTGGACAGAGTCAATGCATCAAGAGAAAGATTCTATGCGAACTTCTCCCATGAGATCCGTAATCCCATAAATGCGGTCATAGGGCTTAACGAACTGAACATACGTAACAGCAAGGATGAGGAGATCACCAGGAATTCCAAGGCCATAGCCCGTTCCGGCAAGCTTCTTTTAAGCATAGTCAACGATATCATGGATCTGTCACAGATGGAGAGCAACAGCATGGAACTTTCCATGGCACCGTTTGACAGCGCTAATCTTCTTTCTGAGATCATGGATATGATAAGCGTTAAGGCCAAGGAGAAGAACTTAGAACTCATACTGGAAGCGGATCCGGAACTGCCGGCAGTGCTTGTGGGTGATGAGAGACGAATGATACAGGTGCTTCTCAACCTTCTGACAAACGCAGTCAAATATACGAGAGAGGGACAGGTTAAGTTAAGTGTTCTCTCTGAGAAACTGGATGATGGGAAGGTTAAGATAAGAGCTTCCATAAGTGATACCGGTATCGGTATTGAGAAAGAGAACTTAGAGCATCTGTTTGATACATTTACCCAGTTTGACAGAAACAATACAGGCAATATAGAAGGTAACGGTTTGGGACTTCCTATAGCATATTCCCTTACACATCTTATGGGCGGTGAACTGACCGTGGACAGTGTATACGGCAGTGGTTCTGTCTTTACCATGGATGTGACGCTGGGATATGAAGGCGATGAAGTCATAGGCGGAAGTTCATATGAAGAGATAAGCGCCGAAAGAGACGAGAAAGGCGATAATTACGTATGCAGTTTCAAGGCGAGCAAAGCCAGGGTACTGGTGGTAGATGATGATGCTCAGAACCGAAGTATAATAACAGGCCTTCTTAAGGAGACCGAGGTTATGGTATCTGAGGCGGGAAGCGGTGAGGAAGCCCTCAAGCTCACGGCAGCCGACAAGTATAACGTGATACTTGTGGATTATCTTATGCCCGGAATGAATGGTACTCAGGTATTGGATGCCATAAGATCCCAGTCCGGCGGTAAATGTAAGGACAGTGTTATCATTGCTCTGACCGGAGCTACGCTCGATTCGGGTACGCGTAACAATGCCATGTATGAATTCGATATGGTACTGACCAAGCCTGTAGAGTATACGGTGCTTGAGGATGCGATCGCGGATAATCTGCCTAAGGAACTCATAGAATACAGAGACGAATCGAGGATCAGAGGGGCAGCCGCAGCCTATACCAGGGTTATGCCCAAGAAGAAGAGAAAATTAAGGATCACCACTGATTCCATATGCGATATCCCTGAAGAGGTCGCAAAGAAATATGATATAGGTATAATGTATCTGTATATTAAGACCGCTAAGGGCAGGTTCAAGGATACTGTTGAGATAGACAGCTTAGACCTCATGGGCAAACTGACTGACAACAGCAGTGAGATCTATCCTGACGGAGCTACAGTGGAAGAATACCAGAGATTCTTTAAAAAGGAACTCGAATCCGCGGAGAATATAATTCATTTAAGTTTCAGTTCCAAGATGGGTGAAACCTGCGGAAGAGCAATGGAGGCTTCAATGGGATTCTCCCATGTTCACGTGATAGACAGCGGACTGATCTCTTCTGCTTTGGGTCTGCTTGCGATGATCGCTGCAGGCTGGGCTGATTCCGGCAGAAGTATAGAAGAGTTGTGTAATGATATCCGCAAGTTAAGTAAGCATATTGTAATGTCATATGTACTGCCGTCGGCTTCCATATATTCGGATTACGGCAAGATCGCCAAGAAGACCGGTGAATTATATGATATATTAGACCTTCATCCTGCCATCAGCCTGTCGGGAGGCAAATTAAAGCAGACAAGGGTCTACAGAGGAGATATCGAGAGCGTTATAGGACGTCATATCAAGACAACTATGCTTTTAGCCGGCCGTATGGACCAGAGAGTACCTGTGATCGTTACGCATGTGGGGCTGCCTCCGAGGATACAGAAGAACATCATGGCAGAGATGAGCCATGCGATCCCGGAGAGCTCACTTATGTTAACCAGATCCAGCGTTTCCTCCGCAGGAAACGTAGGTACCGGCGCAGTGGGAATTGCCTATCTTAGGATGAGTCATCTTACCGATTGGAAGGGTCCCGCCATACAAATATAGAAAAGAAACAACTTTTTTTCATGCAGCTATAAAGTATTGCGTGAAACATCCGATAAACATTATGAAGCCAAAAGTTTATCCCA